>Ga0206127_1000173_pt1 | contig 83025 bp, 79 predicted proteins | sample Helgoland_Spring_6_FD_148646 | JGI IMG/M metagenome (GOLD analysis project Ga0206127, IMG submission 148646) | Pelagic subsurface seawater microbial communities from Kabeltonne, Helgoland, North Sea - Helgoland_Spring_Bloom_20160419_1 | ecosystem: Environmental > Aquatic > Marine > Epipelagic ...
AATTGGGGTTATGCGGAAACATTGGCCTATGCAAGCCTGCTTGATGCCGGGTATCCAGTACGTCTTACTGGTCAAGACGTGGGCCGTGGTACGTTTTCTCATCGTCACGCGGTGTTGCATAATCAGAGTGATGGCAGTGTCCATGTGCCATTACAAAACATGGCTGAAGAACAACCGGTCTTTACCATTCACGACTCGCTGTTGTCAGAAGAAGCTGTTTTGGCATTTGAATATGGGTATTCGACGACGTTACCGAACGTGCTGGTTGTGTGGGAGGCGCAGTTCGGCGATTTTGCCAATGGAGCGCAAGTCGTTATTGACCAATTTATTGCCAGTGGCGAGCATAAATGGCAACGTTTGTGTGGTTTGACAATGTTACTACCTCATGGCTATGAAGGTCAGGGGCCAGAGCATTCGTCCGCTAGGCTCGAGCGATATTTACAATTATGTGCGGAACACAATATGCAAGTGTGTGTACCGACAACTCCGGCGCAAGTGTTTCACATGTTGCGACGGCAGGCGCTTCGACCTTTGCGTAAGCCGTTAATTGTTATGTCTCCGAAAAGTTTGTTACGTCATAAAGAAGCAATTTCAACCCTTGAGGAATTGGCGGATAACCAATTTCACAATGTGCTCGGAGAGACTGATGATCTCGATCCCGAAAAGATAACGCGAGTTGTGCTATGCAGTGGGAAAGTTTATTACGATCTTCGCGAGCGTCGCCGTGATCGAGAAATGTCCCATGTGGCGATTATTCGATTGGAGCAGTTATACCCGTTTCCCGAGACGGAACTGCAAGAGGCTCTGGCGGCATATAATGGAATAGCGGAAGTAGTCTGGTGTCAGGAAGAACCGATGAATCAGGGAGCCTGGTATGCCAGTCAGCATCACATGCGACGGGTAATTAATAGACATAACCCAGTGCTTTACCTCGACTACGCGGGGCGTGATGCATCGGCATCGCCTGCTGCAGGTTACATGGCGCTGCATGTTGCGCAACAACAACAAGTGATTGCTAGTGCATTGGGCTTTAGCGACGGCGAATAAAAATTGGATAAGTTGAATCGTTAAACGATTTAAGTTTAGTTAAAGGATATATCATGACCACCGACATCAAAGCACCAACATTTCCGGAATCTGTAGCCGATGGAACTATTGCAACATGGCATAAACAGCCGGGCGAGGCGGTTTCGCGCGATGAGCTGATTGTCGATATCGAAACGGATAAAGTTGTACTGGAGATCGTCGCGCCGTCAGATGGAACGATTAGTGAGATTGTAAGAGGAGAAGGAGAGACGGTTCTTAGTGATGAGCTAATTGGACGATTTGAAGCTGGCGCGATAGCGGCAACTGCTGTCGCTGATGCTTCTCCTGCGATTGTTGAAGCGGTTACCGCTATCAGCGATATTAAAACAAGTCCTGCGGCGAGAAAGCTAATCGACGAAAATAAACTGATTGCCGATAATATTAAAGCATCCGGAAAGGGCGGGTTAATTACTAAAGAGGATGTTGTGAGTCATATTAGCAACGTCCCTGTCGAGGTGCCTTCCGCTCCGGCGCCCGAAGCCGCGGCTATTGTGGAAGTCGACGCTGGCGAAAGAATCGAGAAGCGAGTCCCGATGACACGCTTGCGAAAAAGGATAGCAGAGCGTTTGTTGGAAGCGACGCAATCAACAGCGATGTTAACGACGTTTAACGAAGTTGATATGGGGCCGGTCATGGAGCTTCGCAAGCAATACAAAGACTTGTTTGAGAAAACCCACAATGGTGTGCGTCTGGGCTTTATGGGCTTTTTTGTTAAGGCTGCTTGTGAGGCGTTAAAGCGTTATCCTGCCGTAAATGCATCGCTCGACGGAAGCGACGTTGTCTATCATGGCTACCAAGATATAGGTGTGGCAGTGTCGTCAGACAAGGGGCTTGTTGTGCCTGTGTTGCGAGATGCCGACACTATGGGTTTGGCGACGGTAGAAGATACTATCCGCGATTATGGAACACGGGCGCGAGCAGGTAAGTTAACACTAGAAGAAATGCAAGGCGGCACATTTACCATCACGAACGGGGGTGTCTTTGGTTCTTTGCTATCAACGCCGATACTAAATCCGCCGCAGACCGCAATTTTGGGTATGCACAAGATACAGGAGCGTCCGATGGCGGTTAACGGCGAAGTCAAAATATTGCCCATGATGTACTTGGCGCTATCCTACGATCATCGCTTGATTGATGGCAAAGAGGCCGTCCAGTTTTTAGTCACGATTAAAGATCTGCTGGAAGATCCGGCTCGCATCTTATTGGAAATCTAAATTCGTTTCACTGCAAAATGTTTGCAGTATTTCCCGGGGTGGTGCTGTTGTGTCAATATACAGCTCACTCCAACGATTATTATTAATAGTTAGGAAAATACCATGTCAAAATTCGACGTTGTCGTCATTGGTTCCGGCCCTGCCGGTTATGTTGCCGCGATAAGGGCGACGCAGCTGGGTTTAACCGTTGCTTGCCTGGAAAAAGAAACCAATAAAATGGGTAAACCCAACTATGGTGGTACCTGTTTAAATGTCGGCTGTATTCCTTCAAAAGCGCTGCTGGATAGCTCACACAAATATGTTGAAGCGATAGAAAACTTTGGTCTTCACGGCATTACGGCAAAAGAGTTGTCGATAGACATTCCACAAATGATAGCGCGGAAAGACAGTATTGTTGATCAGCTAACCGGTGGCGTGGGGCAGTTATTTAAGGCCAACGGGGTTACTGCTATTGAAGGTTCGGGCAGAGTTCTTGCCGGGAAACAAGTAGAAGTCACTAAGCGCGACGGCAGTGTTGAAATACTCGATGCGGGTAACATTATTATTGCTGCTGGATCTGTACCTATAGCAATTCCTCCGACGCCTATCGATGATGATGTCATTGTTGATTCAACGGGGGCGCTTGAATTTCTCGAGGTGCCCAAGCGTGTCGGCGTCATTGGCGCTGGTGTAATTGGCTTAGAGCTGGGGAGCGTATGGGGACGGTTGGGGGCTAAGGTTGTTGTGCTGGAGGCACTCGAAGACTTTTTACCCGCTATAGATCAACAGATCGCCAAGGAAGCGAAGAAATTGTTCGTTAAGAAGCAGGGTTTGGACATCCGCTTAGGGGCAAGAGTGACGGCCTCGGAGGTGAAAGACGGGCAGGTGACCGTTACTTATATTGATAAGGATGGTGAAAAGCAGGAAGTGTTCGACAAGTTGATTGTTGCCGTCGGTAGGCGTCCACAAAGTCAAAACTTACTCGCTGGTGATTGTAATGTAACGATGGATGAACGCGGTTTCATTTCCGTGAATGACTACTGTGAAACTGAAGCTCCCGGAATCTACGCTGTTGGAGATATTGTTCGTGGTCCGATGTTAGCCCATAAAGGTTCTGAAGAAGGGGTTATGGTTGCAGAGAGGATCGCCGGTCAAAAAGCGGCAATGAATTACGATTGTATTCCCAATGTTATCTATACACATCCCGAAATTGCAGCCGTGGGCCAAACTGAGGAGCAGCTGAAGGCAGATGGTATTGAGTACAAAGTCGGCGTATTTCCTTTTGCTGCTAGCGGCAGGGCTCTGGCTGCGAATGACACAGCAGGAATGGTGAAGATGATTGCACATGCCGAAACAGACCGTATTTTGGGCTGTCATATTATTGGGCCAAGTGCTGCAGATTTGGTGCAACAAATGGTGATTGCAATGGAATTTGGATCCAGTGCTGAAGATATCGCGCTGACCGTATTTAGTCATCCTGCCTTATCTGAGGCTGTTCACGAGGCCGCATTGGCCGTCGATGGACATGCCATCCATATCGCAAACAAACGTAAACGCAAGTAATTTACAGTATCTGGTGCCATATGGCGGGTATCAGAGGCTTAAAATCCCCGAGTTTTAATCGAATCCTGCAATTATATTTGCGATCGAGCGAGAAATTCGGGAGAATGCGCCACCGAAATCCAACTGACCAAGACGGTAGACCATCATGAACCTTCACGAGTATCAAGGTAAACAATTGTTTGCTGAATACGGGTTACCCGTGTCGAAAGGCTACGCCTGCGACACTCCCGAAGAAGCAGCGCAGGCTGCCGATAAAATTGGCGGCAATAAATGGGTTGTTAAAGCACAAGTGCATGCCGGTGGCCGAGGCAAGGCTGGTGGCGTAAAACTGGTAGATAGCAAAGAAGAAATCAAAAGCTTTGCCGAAAATTGGTTGGGTAAAAACCTGGTAACTTACCAAACGGATGAAAACGGTCAGCCGGTTTCGAAGATTTTGGTTGAAGCTTGCACTGACATAGATCAAGAGTTGTATCTCGGCGCGGTTGTAGATCGCTCATCTCGTCGTATTGTTTTCATGGCATCCACCGAAGGTGGTGTGGAAATCGAGAAAGTTGCTGACGAAACACCAGAGAAAATCCTCCGGGCAGAGATTGACCCCTTGGTCGGAGCGCAGCCCTATCAGGGGCGTGAGCTAGCGTTTAAGCTTGGCCTCAAAGGCGTACAAATTAAGCAGTTCGTCAACATTTTCCTTGGTTTGGCAAAATTGTTTCAGGACAAAGACTTGGCGTTGATAGAAGTTAATCCGTTAGTGATTACCGATGAAGGTAATTTGCATTGCCTAGATGCCAAGCTGGGCGTCGATAGTAACGCTATGTACCGGCAACCAACGTTGAAGGAAATGCATGATCCTTCACAGGAAGATGCGCGCGAAGCACAAGCTGCCCAGTGGGAGCTGAATTATGTAGCATTGGACGGCAATATCGGCTGTATGGTTAACGGCGCTGGCCTGGCTATGGGAACCATGGATATTGTTAAGTTACATGGCGGTTCACCGGCCAATTTCCTCGATGTTGGCGGCGGTGCGACAAAAGAGCGTGTATCTGAAGCGTTCAAGATTATTTTATCAGACGACACAGTCAAAGCAGTTTTGGTGAATATCTTCGGTGGTATCGTTCGTTGCGATCTCATTGCCGAAGGTATTATCGGTGCAGTAGAAGAAGTTGGTGTTGAGGTTCCAGTGGTAGTTCGTCTCGAGGGGAACAATGCTGAGCTTGGATCAAAACTACTCGCTGAAAGCGGCTTGAACATTATTGCAGCTAACAGCTTAAAAGAAGCTGCCGATGCAGTGGTTAAAGCAGCGGAGGGCAAATAATGAGTATTCTAATTGATAAAAACACAAAGGTAATCTGTCAGGGTTTTACCGGTTCCCAAGGTACCTTTCACTCTGAACAAGCTATTGCCTACGGTACGAAGATGGTTGGGGGTGTTACTCCGGGTAAAGGCGGTCAGGAGCATTTAGGACTGCCGGTATTCAACACTGTCAGTGAAGCTGTAGAAGCCACCGGTGCCGATGCATCAGTGATTTATGTTCCAGCTCCATTTTGTAAAGATTCAATTCTTGAAGCGGCAAACAGTGGTATTAAACTGATAGTTTGTATTACTGAGGGTATCCCAACGTTGGATATGCTCGACTGCAAGGTTCGCTGTGATCAATTGGGTGTGCGCTTGATTGGGCCTAACTGTCCCGGTGTGATTACACCAGGAGAATGCAAAATCGGTATTATGCCGGGTCATATTCACCTTCCCGGGCGAGTTGGCATTGTGTCGCGTTCAGGTACCTTAACTTACGAGGCGGTAAAACAGACAACTGACGCCGGCTTTGGGCAGTCAACCTGTGTGGGTATTGGTGGCGATCCTATACCGGGTTCCAATTTTATCGATATTTTGGAGATGTTCCAGAATGATCCCGCGACAGAAGCGATTGTTATGATCGGTGAAATTGGTGGAACTGCAGAAGAAGAAGCTGCAGCCTACATAAAAGCTAATGTAACTAAGCCTGTTGTATCCTATATAGCCGGTGTCACTGCGCCTGCGGGTAAGCGTATGGGCCATGCGGGTGCTATTATTTCTGGCGGTAAAGGTACTGCCGATGAAAAGTTTGCAGCACTGCAAGATGCGGGTGTTAAAACCGTGCGTAGCTTGGCTGAAATCGGTGATGCATTGTCAGAACTGACAGGCTGGAAATAAGATAGTTTGTAGTGGGTATTTGCGCAACAGCAAGGGGTAAATAGACACAAAGTTATTGGCTTATACCCCGATTGTGTAAAATCAATCATCAATAATGACAAGGCCCTTAACTAAACGTAAAAGTTTAGATAAGGGCCTTTTTTATTGCTGGAGAAATGTCGGTTAGTGTTTATTGTGCACCTAACTCCAATGACTGAAGCAGTGTCCGCCGCTCCAAGGTCTTATGCCTTTATAGGCATTCTGCGAATTAACTGTGCCTTAAAATGCTTGCTAGATCCGAAGACTGGTTGAACACAGAAATCGAAAAATAAGCGTATTCCCTTTGTCTTATATCTACCCTTGAAATTGTTACTACACGCCCCCATATCGGCTATGTCTCGAGAGTGATAATACCAATATAAGCAGTGATTACTCTCATATATTGAACATCAGATGGCAGGAGATCATAAGTAATGACGACAGCAACGAGTAAAGAAACGCTAGGCTTCCAGACTGAAGCAAAGCAATTACTGCAGTTAATGATTCACTCTCTTTATAGTAATAAAGAAATATTCTTGCGGGAGCTGATATCTAATGCCTCCGATGCCGCGGACAAGTTGCGCTTCGAAGCCTTGGCTGACGGTACGTTATATGAAAATGATCCTGAGTTGAAGATAACTATTACGTTCGATCAAGAGGCCAAGACACTTAGTATCTCGGACAACGGTATTGGGATGTCGAAGGACGATGTTATTTCGCATTTGGGAACGATAGCTAAATCGGGAACTGCAGAGTTTTTGGGCCGCTTAAGTGGCGACGAGAAGAAAGACTCACAGTTGATTGGTCAATTCGGAGTCGGCTTCTACTCCGCCTTTATTGTTGCCGACAGAGTAGAGGTGCTGACTCGTCGCGCCGGGCTGGAGCCCTCAGAAGGTATTCATTGGGAGTCTGAAGGAGAGGCTGAGTTTAGTGTTGAGAGTATAGAGAAAGCAGACCGCGGAACAACTGTGATCCTTCACTTACGAGAAGACAGCGCTGATTTTGCGGACAACTGGCGTATTCGGTCGGTTGTTAAGAAGTATTCGGATCACATTGCCATACCGGTATTAATGGAAAAGCAAGCAACACCGGACTACGACGACGAAGGCAAAGAAAAGCCCGTTGAGGAAAACACGACGCCTGAGTTTGAAGCCGTCAACGATGCGACGGCATTGTGGACGCGGTCGAGAAGTGAAGTTACCGATGAGGAATACATAGAATTTTATAAGCATGTTTCCCATGACTTTGAAGACCCTCTGAGTTGGACTCACAACAAGGTAGAAGGCAAGCTGGAATACAATAGTTTGCTGTATGTGCCGAAGAAAGCACCGTTTGATATGTGGAATCGGGAGGCAAGTCGCGGACTTAAGCTTTATGTTCAACGCACCTTTATCATGGATGATGCGGAGCAGTTTTTGCCATTGTATCTGCGCTTTATTAAGGGTGTGATTGATTCGAATGATCTGTCTTTGAATGTCTCGCGAGAGATTCTTCAGCAAGACCCTGCTGTGGATTCAATGAAAAGTGCGGTGACTAAAAGAGTATTAGATACGCTGTCAAAAATTGCGAAAAATGATAGCGAAAAGTATCAGTTATTTTGGGACCAATTTGGGCAGGTTTTAAAAGAAGGACCCGCAGAGGATTTTTCTAACAAGGAAAAGATCGCCAAATTGCTGCGATTTGCTTCAACCCATACAAACTCGGATGTTCAAAGCAATTCTCTGGAAGATTATGTTGGTCGGATGAAAGAAGGGCAGGATAAAATTTATTATGTTGCTGCTGAAAACTTCACTACCGGAAGTAATAGTCCCCATCTGGAAGTTTTCCGTAAGAAAGATATAGAAGTTCTGGTTTTTTATGATCGAATTGACGAGTGGTTGATGGGTCATATGATGGACTTCGACGGTAAGCAATTTCAGGATGTCGGCAAAGGGGAATTAAACCTGGGTGATTTGGAAGGTGAGGACGATAAAAAAGAGAAAGAAAAGCTCGAGACGGAAAACAAAGATCTTATTGAACGTGTGAAAAAGGTTTTGGGAGAAAAAATTGATTCTGTTCGAGTGACCAATCGGTTAACAGATTCACCCGCATGTTTAGTGGTTGGTGAAGATGATATGGGCGCTCAGATGCGACGGATTATGGAGCAGGCTGGGCAGGCAATGCCTGAGAGTAAGCCTATTCTCGAGTTGAACCCGGAGCACTCATTGGTGAAAAAATTGGATCAGGAGAGCGATGAGGACCGTTTTGCTGATTTAGTCGATATTTTGTTTGACCAGTCGACATTAGCAGAAGGTGGTCAGCTTGACGACCCCGCGGCCTATGTTCATCGGTTGAACAAGTTGATACTTGATTTGAGTAAATAATCGATCGTTGGTGATTGTTGGACTAAAGTGTCACTGTTATGTGGAATTTAGATGCTGGAGTGTCCCTCTGTTGAGGCCTCCTTGTACTTGTGACAGTGGCACGGAAGATCAAATATAAAGGCTGATATGCAGTGACTCAATATCATCAGATTACCGTGCTTGGTGGAGGCAGTTTTGGGACTACTATTGCCAACATTATGGCGGACAACGGCCATCGGGTGTGTTTGTGGTTGCGCAATCAAGCCCGGGCTGATGAAATTAATTGTGACCATGTAAATAGCGCCTATTTACCTGACTATCACCTCAATCATGCTCTCAAAGCTAGTACCGACCTGAAAGCTGCGGTCACTGGCTGCGACATTATTTTTATGGCGGTCCCCAGTAAATCCTCCAGAGCAGTCGCTGCTGAAGTGTCGGCGTATCTTGCAGATAATGTCATTGTGGTAAGTACGACAAAAGGAATAGAGCACGATAGTTTTAAAATGATGAGCGAGGTCTTGGCAGAAGAAATTCCCGGCGCCCGAATAGGCGTTCTTAGTGGACCGAATCTAGCCAGTGAGATTGCTGCTAAACAGCTGACTGCGACTGTCATCGCCAGCTGTGATGAAGATCTAAACACAACGATACAAGCCTTATTACATTCCGGAACTTTCCGCGTTTATGCCAGTGCTGATGTATTAGGTGTAGAGCTTGGCGGTGCGCTAAAAAATGTTTACGCGATCATGGCAGGTATGGCTGCAGCGATGGGTATCGGACAAAATACCATCAGTATGTTGATGACGCGGAGTCTGGCTGAAATGAGTCGCTTTGCGGTTCAGAAAGGTGCTGACCCGATGACTTTTTTAGGCCTGTCAGGCGTTGGAGATCTTATCGCTACCTGCATGTCTCCTCTCAGTAGAAATTATCAGGTCGGTTTTGAGCTGGGCAACGGCAAAGAGTTAGAAGATATTATCGCTGATCTTGGGCAGGTTGCAGAGGGCGTCAATACGCTACAGATACTAAAGCGACAAGCTGACGAACTGGGTGTATACATGCCTCTGGTCAATGGCCTCTATGACATCATTTACACCCCTAAGTCGATCACGGAGGTCATTGGTAGTCTGATGTTCGCAGAGCAAAGTAGGGATGTTGAATTTACGATTAAATAAACGGAGCTGTAATGAAAGTTGTTGTTATACGGCATGGTGAGGCAGAAACGAATGCCGTTAGTGACCAGGCTCGGAATTTAACTGACTACGGTCGTGCTCAGGCAGGTTTAGCCGGTGAATGCCTTAGACGTTGGTCGATAGAGTTCGACCAAGTATGGGTGAGTCCGTATTTGCGAACAATACAAACGGCTGATGCAGTTTTGCAAGCATTTCAAGGCATATCCATCCATCGAGAAGAAACGTCCCTTTTGACACCGGATGCACCCGCAGAGAAGGTTGTCGATCGGATCGCGGAAATACCTGATTGCAACTTATTAATTGTAAGTCATCAGCCCCTGGTGAGCGGGTTGGTGGGTATTTTCGAATATGCAGACCCCAGAAGAGGGCCGCCAATGTCTCCCGCCAGTATGGTTTTGCTCACGGCAGAGACAATTTTGGCGGGTTGTTGTCGATTAGAGTGGACGAAACACGCACCCTACGAACACCAGTCTTAGCGGACGTTTACCAGCGATAAAAATTCAGCTCGAGTTTTGTCATTGTCGCGAAAGCAACCCAGTAACGACGAGGTGCGCATTACGGAATTTTGTTTTTGAACGCCTCGCATCATCATACACATATGTTTGGCTTCAATAATAACCCCTACACCTGCCGCCCCGGTAATATCCATAACAGACCTAGCTATTTGGGTAGTCAGGCTTTCCTGAATCTGCAAACGACGCGCATACATGTCGACAATTCTGGCAACTTTTGAGAGCCCCAAAACTTTACCACCCGGTATATAGGCCACATGGCACTTGCCGATAAAAGGCAGTACGTGATGTTCGCACATCGAGTAAAGCTCAATGTCGGATACCAGAACCATTTCACTCGCATCGGACTCAAAGAGTGCTCCATTGACGATTTCTTCAACGGTCTGGTTATAACCGTGCGTCAGAAACTTCATCGCCTTGGCGGCTCGCTTTGGCGTATCGAGAAGTCCGTCTCGGCTCAGATCTTCACCAATACCATCAATAATAGTGGCATAGGCTGACTCCATAGTCTCGATATTATCGTCAGGTACATTGTCTTCTTTGCTTGTAGTAATAGGTTGTCCCACATTGGCTCCGGTTTAGGTTGAAGAAAGGATATGGCCAGTTCGTGGATAATACCAGATCGCTGGGTTTAAAAGAAAGTACGACGCTAGTATTAAATTGGATCAAAGAACAGGTAGTATGTTTGTTTTTGGCCTATTCACTGCGATACGCAACGATTACGTCAGCCTCCTTTTGGGCGCTGTGTCTTGAGTATCAACGCCTCAATCAACGACCTACACGGATACTCTATGGACGCCAATACACCCACACATCAACAATTGACAACACTGAGGGACTATATTAGATGGGCAGTATCGCGATTTCATCAAGAAAATATTTATTTTGGTCACGGTACCGATAATGCACTGGACGAATCGGTGGCACTGGTGCTTTACAGTGTTGGTATACCTGCGGGCAGTGAAAATGAATTATTAGACGCTAAACTGACCCTATCGGAAAGAATTGCGCTATTGGCGCTAATCGAAAGGCGGGTCCAAGAGCGAATTCCCCTGCCTTATCTCACGGGTGAGGCTTGGTTCGCTGGTTTACTGTTTAAGGTAGATAATCGCGTTCTTATCCCTCGTTCACCGATTGCTGAGTTGATCGAGGTAGGCTTTGAGCCCTGGCTTCAACATCAAGAAGTCTTTGAGATCCTTGATTTGTGCAGTGGTGGGGGTTGTATTGGTATTGCCTGCGCCCATTATTTCGAAGAGGCGCAGGTGAGCCTGGTAGATCTGTCGGCGCCGGCTCTTCAGGTTGCTGTTGAGAATATACAGCGCTTTGAATTGCCGCACCGCGTGTCTGTTATCCAGTCGGATCTTTTCACGGGTTTGGTGGGACGGACATACCAATTAATTGTTGCTAACCCTCCCTATGTGGATGGGGTGGATCTCCAAACAATGCCGGCAGAATATCACCATGAGCCACAGTTGGCGCTGGGTTCAGGTGATGACGGACTCGACATAACGCGGCGGATTTTACAGCAATCTGCTGATTATCTGACCGAAGAAGGTATATTGGTTGTCGAGGTAGGTAATAGTGGTGTTGCCTTAGAACAGGCTTTCGCGGAGGTTCCTTTTACCTGGATCGAATTCGAGCGAGGAGGCCATGGTGTCTTCGTCTTTACCAGGGCGGAACTGATGCAATATCACTCACACTTTGCTCTGACGAAGCTGCCGGAATAACGTATAATTAGGCAACGCGCTCAGGTTGAGATGCTGTTATTAATGTTGTCGAGTGGACCGACGGGTAATTGGCCTGATCAACCACATCGGCTCTTTTATTCAGGAATGTTAGATGTCAGGAAATACCATAGGAAAACTCTTCACGGTTACCAGCTTTGGCGAAAGCCATGGTAAGGCGTTGGGTTGTGTCGTTGATGGCTGCCCCCCTGGTCTGGAAATAGATGAGCAGGATTTACAAATTGATCTTGACCGCCGTAAACCTGGGACGTCGCGGTTTACAACACAGCGGCGGGAAAGTGACGAAATAAAAATCTTATCGGGAGTCTTTGAGGGCAGAACTACGGGTACCTCAATTGGTCTACTGATAGAAAATACCGATCAACGTTCTAAAGATTATTCAAAAATTAAAGATCGCTTTCGTCCCATGCATGCTGATTATACGTATGCACAAAAATACGGTGAGCGTGATTATCGAGGTGGTGGCCGATCTTCTGCACGAGAGACAGCAATGCGTGTGGCCGCAGGTGCGATTGCGAAGAAGTATCTGCGCCAGCAAGGGATAACTGTGCGTGGTTATTTGTCCCAGCTTGGTCCCATCGAGATTGAAACTGTTGACTGGGATGTGGTGGAAACCAATCCGTTCTTTTCCCCCGACAGTAGCAAAATAAGTGAAATGGAAGATTACATGAACCGGCTGCGCAAAAGCGGTGACTCGGTCGGCGCAAAAATTACTGTTGTCGCCACTGGTGTTATGCCGGGATTGGGCGAACCTGTGTTTGACCGACTTGATGCCGACATTGCCCATGCGATGATGGGCATTAATGCCGTCAAAGGTGTTGAAATAGGCGCCGGTTTTGATTGCGTTCATCAGAAAGGCAGTGATCATCGCGATGAATTAACACCAAATGGCTTCAAGTCGAACAATGCGGGAGGTGTATTGGGAGGCATTTCCAGCGGCCAGGACGTAGTCGCTCACCTAGCGTTAAAGCCCACATCGAGTATCCTTATTCCCGGAGAAACAGTTGACGTCGACGGCAATGCCACCGATGTTATCACTACGGGTCGCCACGATCCCTGTGTAGGCATTCGGGCGACACCAATTGCCGAGGCTATGATGGCTTTAGTGCTGATGGACCATTTACTTCGCCATCGTGGCCAAAACGCTGACGTACGCAGTCCGACACCGGTAATTCCCGCGAGTAATCAATAAAGAACTGGTAACGGATAAACGATATTTATGAACGATCTCACTCACATCAATGAAGCCGGTCAGGCGGAAATGGTCGATGTTACTGATAAAGCGGTAACTCAGCGGGTAGCAACGGCTGAAGCGACCGTCACCATGAAGCCTGAGACCTTGAAATTAATAATTGAAGGAGGCCATAAAAAAGGCGATGTTTTTGGTGTCGCTCGTCTTGCAGGAGTGCAAGCTGCAAAGAAATGCGCAGAGTTGATCCCACTGTGTCATCCCTTACTTTTATCATCGATTAAGCTGGATATACAGGCAGACGAAGCGAACAGTCGAGTGGTGATTCGGGCTACCTGCAAGTTGGCAGGTCAGACGGGTGTAGAAATGGAGGCACTTACTGCTGCGTCTGTGGCCGGTTTAACCATTTACGACATGTGTAAAGCTGTTGACAAAGGTATGGTTATTGGCAATGTTCAATTATTGGAAAAACTCGGAGGCAAGTCTGGAAGTTGGCAGGGTGTCTCTGTAGTAGAAGGCAAATTATAATGGTGCAAGTCATGTTTTTCTCGCTAATTCGAGAGCGGCTTGATACCGATAAGTTGTCGTTAAGTTTACCCATGCCGGGAATGACCCTGCTAGCATTCACCGAACACCTAATTGATACGCATGATGCTCATTGGCGAGAGGTGTTAACTTCAGCCAATATCATCAAGTCCGTTAATCAGCGCGTTGTTGATAATGATTGCTGTCTGTCTGATGGCGACGAGATTGCCTTCTTTCCGCCCGTTACCGGAGGATAGGATCAATAAAATGAATCTTGATAACGTGTCAGTAAGCGTTCAGCAGCAGGACTTCGATGTTAGTGCAGAACTTCGCCGGTTGAGGGATCAGTCGGCGCAGGTCGGCGCGGTTGCCAGTTTTGTTGGAGTCGTGCGAGATATTAATGATAGTCAAACGGTCTCCGTCTTAGAACTTGAGCATTACCCCGGAATGACAGAACAATCAATCGCCGACATTATTATAATGGCCGGGGAGCGATGGCAGCTTGTAGGGGCAAGGGTTATCCATCGGGTGGGGAAATTATTGCCCACCGACCAAATTGTATTAGTAGCTGTGACTAGTAGGCATCGCGGGGATGCTTTTGCTGCCTGTGAATTTATCATGGACTACTTAAAAACCCGTGCACCTTTTTGGAAGAAGGAACAGACGGAGGAGGGTGCTCGATGGCTTGATGCACGCAGTGCTGATCAGGCCGCCGTCGATAGATGGGAGCAATCTGATTAGCATGCTTTGAATGAAGTCGGTTAATTATCGACGAATTATAGGCTTTCGATAATAGTGCTCGACTCATATTTATCATATTGATAGAGTACGCGACCAATTCGCTTGATTAATAACGAGCGGTATTTTTAATAACAATTTGTTGTAAGGTGGTTTATGGAGCTGGACGGTCGTGAGTTTCGAAATGTGCTGGGTACATTTGCGACAGGAATTTGTGTGATTACTGCTATGTCTGAGAATGATGAGCCTTTCGGGATGACAGTCAACTCCTTTGCCTCGGTATCACTGGACCCGGCATTGGTTTTGTGGAGTCTTCAAAATGACTCAGACTGTTGGCCCGCCTTTGAACTCGCCGAAAAATATGCGGTTAACGTTCTTGCTGCTGATCAGCAGGACTTATCTGCGTTGTATGCGCAAAAAGGAAAACACACATTACAACCAGATCACTATACAGTGGGCGAGTATGGCTTACCCATTATAGCGGGGGCGGTAAGCAGTTTTGAGTGTTCTGTCTGGGCTCGTTATCCCGGAGGTGATCATACGATTTTGATAGGCGAAGTAAAACGTATAGACAGCGATAGTAGTAAGCAGCCGCTGGTATTTAATGCCGGTCAATATCGGGAGCTTCGCTAAAAGCCGATGAAATATTGTAGCGATTGCGGTAATTCCGTTAGCAAAATCATCCCGGAAGGCGACGACCGTATGCGTTATGTATGCGACAGTTGTGACACTATTCATTACCAGAACCCCCGTATTATTGTTGGAACTATTCCTGTCGCTGGCGACAAAGTGCTGCTGTGTAAGCGTGCTATTGAGCCTCGTCGGGGTTTCTGGACGATACCTGCCGGGTTTATGGAAAACGGAGAAACAACGCTAGAGGGAGCTTTGAGAGAAACATGGGAAGAGGCCATGGCAAAGCTTGACCGCGTCAAGTTATACCGGATGTTTAATTTGCCCTATATTAATCAGGTATATATGTTTTACTTGGGAGACCTTGTTGGTGAAGATTTTGGTTCCGGAACCGAAAGCTTGGATGTAAGGCTGTTTTCCGAAGAGGAAATCCCTTGGAGCGAATTAGCCTTCCCTGTGGTGACCGATGCACTCAAAGAGTTATTTGAGGATCGTAAGACAGCGACTTACCCCGTCCGAATATCCGATGTCGAGCCCTTTTGGCAGCGAGCAAAAAAGACTACTTAGCCAACATTTTGTAACAAATGAATGGGGTGTCATTTCAACTCGCTGGCGTCACCGAAACTCAAGCCAGTGTCTGTCGGTCCAGAATGTTTCGTAGGCGTACATATTCGTCATGAGCTTCCGATAAAAAAAACAGTTTATAGAAAAAACGTTCATTGATAGTGTGCTCGTTAGCAATGCCTTTGCCCGCTTTATGGCTTGTGTGCGTATAACTCATTTCCAGATGAATTAAGTGGGTACCTACAGGAATTTCAAAATCCATACCATCCAGTGTTTTTTTGATTTTTTTCTCTTTTATGCTGTAGGTTGATACCTCTGCGATCAAGCCTAGGTTGATACGAAAGCTACTAGTTACAGGGGCAAGATACTGATTGTCCATGCCGTTGTGCTGTAGATAAACCTGAGGGTTTTTCTTTACTTCAATAAACACTAAGTGACTCCGAAAGACAGCAAATTCTTGCTGTGGTAATGCTAGCAGAGATTAACGGCTGTTCATGCTAGCTTGGTGAAAATTCTTTATATTTATGGTGCTCTTTGGCCAACAGCTCTGCGCCGCCTCTGCCTTTGACTTTTTGGAAATGTGTTCCTGCAAGACCGAGTGCTCCTGGTTCAAACAAACACTGCCCTAGCCGAAAATAAATGAAAGGGTTTACTGCGTCTTCCCATTGGGTTTGAGGTTTCGGAAGCAGCGTCCATGCCGAATAGAATTGACGTATAGCAGACTTGAAATTACCGTTGTCGAACAGAAAATACCCCTGCTGACATATTTCACGCGCTTTCATAGCTGTCGTTCTATCGAGAGTGAATAGGTTGAGATCATCTGCCATTATAGACTTGATACAGGTCGATTCATGTTATTGATGTTGAGTGGTTAAGTTTACCGTTGAATCGACAGCTGGAAAAGAAATTTTCTTCTATAGTTGGTGTAGGCTCTTAGTCAGCCTACAATAATGCTATATAACCGGGAAGCTGAATACTGTGAATCTGTTGGATAATATTGACCGTCAACTTGAGTGGCTGCTTTTGGCAGCATTTGGCCTTGCGACGATTGCTTTATTGATCAGTTTTTTCATCGTACTCCGCTCCCGTCGAGCTGTTGCAAGAAACGAGCGTGATAGTGAGCAGGCTTCGCAGCAGCAGTTGGCGATAATGCGAGAAAAATATCTGCTGTTGGAGGTTCGGAGCGAAAATAAGGCGGAGCATATTAGCCGTTTAAGCGATCTTCAGAAAGAGCGTGAACAACAAATTGTGTTATTACAGGCGTCGCTTATGGAGCAAAAGGAGGCGTCAGCGATACTGCGCACTGAGTTGGCTCAGTATCAGCAAAGCGCGGATGACAAGGTAAAAACGCTGGAAGAAACCAGACAGCAATTGAATCGTGACTTTGAGCTACTGGCAAATCGGATATTTGAAGAAAAATCAGAGCGTTTTAACAGAAATAGCCAGACGAGCCTAGACACCGCATTGAGCCCCCTACGTGAACAACTTAAAGACTTCAAACAAAAAGTTGAAGATGTCTATGACAAAGATAGCAAAGAGCGGGTGTCATTGTCAGCTGAACTTGGTCAGCTCAAACAACTTAATCAACAGATGAGTGTCGATGCATTAAACCTGACAAATGCGTTAAAGGGTGACAACAAAACTCAGGGAAACTGGGGTGAGGTTATTCTGGAGCGAGTTTTAGAAGAGTCGGGGTTGCATAAGGGCAGGGAATATGAAACTCAGATCAGTTTGAAGTCTGAACAGGGCAGAGGCCAGCCCGATGTGATTGTTCGTTTACCCGAAGATAAAGATTTGATCATCGACTCAAAAGTGTCACTTGTACATTATGAGCGTTATTGCAACAGCAGCGAAGATGATCAGCGCCAGCAAGCGCTGAAAGATCATGTGGCGTCAGTTAAGAATCATATCCGAGATTTAAGTCACAAGAACTACGAGGGACTGGAGGGAATAAGAACCTTGGATTTTGTGCTCATATTTATTCCAATAGAACCCGCATTTATGGCGGCATTTGAACACGATCAGTCGATGTTTCGCGAAGCCTATGAAAAGAATATCATTGTTGTAGGCCCTACTACATTATTAGCCACCTTGAGAACGATTCAAAGTATATGGCGCTATGAGCGGCAGAATAAGAATGCTGAAGAAATTGCCAGACAAGCCGGCGCCATGCATGATAAGTTTGTTGGCTTCGTTAATGATATGGGGAAAATTGAGGAACATTTGTCAAAAGCTAGTCAGGCACATGAAGATGCGCTTAACAAGCTATCGAAAGGTAAAGGGAATTTAGTGGGGAGTACCCAGCGCTTAGAAAAGTTAGGCGCAAAAGTTAAAAAATCGATGCCAAATTCTGTGGTTGATGAACAGGTTTTCGAAGAGGACGTGAGCGAACATGGTCAAAAGATCATCGCCAAAAATGAATCATCTGAATTTACAGGTGCAGATTCGTAAATAGTTAGTAAGGAGAATTGTATTGTCACATCCAACAATAGGTAACCTGGCTCCGGCTTTTAGTTTGAACGACCAGGATGGAAAAAAAATTAGTTTGAAAGATTTTAAAGGAAAGCAGGGTGTCGTGCTTTATTTCTATCCACGGGCAAGCACGCCGGGTTGTACCCTGCAGGCTAACGGACTGAAAGATATTAAAGCGGAGCTTGAAACTCGAGGTTATGCGGCTGTTGGTGTCAGCTTTGACCCCGTTGCAAAAATTAAAAAATTTCATGATAAATATGAACTGAATTTCCCACTGTTGTCAGATGAGGATCATACGATCATCGATAAATATGGTTGCTGGCAGCTGAAAAAATTCATGGGAAGAGAAAATATGGGTACGGTCAGAACCACATTTATCATCGACAAAGAGAGTCGGTTAGTAAAGGTTATGGATAAGTTTAAGACGAAGTCTCACCATGAGACGCTATTAGAAGTACTTGATGAACTGACCGAATAAGGTCTTTACTAAGATGAGCGCTGAGGGTGGTTAGAGGATCCCCGAGCTTATTCGTCACATTTTCCGGCTGTGTACGCTCGAATATTCGGGTTGGCGCAGGCGGTACATCGAGTGGCATAAGTTTTTTTCTCGATGGTGGCACAGGGTGCTGTTAAGCACGATGTGCCCGCGTCCTCAATGGCGCATACGGGTTTATATTCACGTGTGCAGATTTTAGGTCGTGGCTCTACGCAGCTAACCAGTTGCTCAGAAACGACCTGGACAGCTTTGAAATCAGGGCTAGTGGGAGATGCACAGGCATTTAAGTAAACAGCCAGACAGTAGATGAATATGATTTTATATAAGAACTTCATGGTTGATACTCCACCGTACTCATTTAAGAAACTCGTTTAAACACGTCGATAATTATAGCCGATAGCATTCCATAGAAGGGCAATAAAAGCAGATCCGCAATTCGTCTATTAGCTTCGCTTGACCCTATTGTCAGCAGACTTGAACTTACCTTCGGCGGGGATATGAGCCCCAACTTTTGCTAGCCCAAATTTTGGCATATTGTTATAGACACTCTCATACTTACCTTTTTGAGAAAGGTAGGTTTCATGCCAAATTCCGACGTCGCCGTTACTCCCTACTTTTTTGTTGAATGCTTCCCAAGCGGGTAAATGGCTCGAAGATTTACGCCTTGCATAACTGTCCAGTTGTTCGAACGATTTCCAATATTGAACCATAATAGTCGTTCTTCCGAACCAAGATTCATGGCTGACGAAACCTAAATCTGGATGCTGGTAGAGCTCTTCAATCATTCTTCGCATGGCGTTGGTAATTGGCAACCACTTATGGATCTTCCAAGGCTTATTTACCCGCAAACCGATTAAGAATACAACAAACTCACCCTCTACATCTGCGGTCATTCGACGTTGAATAATTTCAGTCATACTTAGTTGTCCATAGTGAGGTTGCTCCGCACGGAGGTTAACAGTGCGTTAAAACGAAAGCGTTGACGAATATTAACGCTATAAAAACCGATTGTCTCGCAATAGAATATTTTTCAATCAGCCGTTACGCCAAAAAAGGGTGAATACACGGGGGTACCATTCACACTAAGGCAAGCACCGCAATGACACCATAAGCACAAGATACGGTATTGTCTTTGCGGTTAAAAGTGTGGGGTAGGGGTCGGCGCCGCCGATCCCTAATGGCCGGTTGGTAACAATTGCTGCCATTGCAGAGGTGACACCCCTCGGATCTTTTTGAACGCTGGGAAAAAGGCACTGACATTGCGATAGCCTAGAATACCAGCCAGGTCTGCTAGGGTGGTGGCGGTGCTACGTAAATAGTGGTCAGCGATTTCCTGCTGGACGTCGCGTAAAAGTTGCGAAAGGTCACACCTTTATCAACGACTATAAAAATGCCGGTGGCCGTGTCACCGTCGGATCTGATTCCGGTTTTCTTTATGCCGTATTCGGCTTTGGTTGTGTGCGGGAGCTAAAGTTATTGCAAGAAGCAGGTTTCTATCCTTTAGAAGTGCTGCAATCCGCAACGCTTAACAGTGCAGATCTTCTAGGAATACAAGAGGAAACAGGGTCTATTCAGATCGGTAAAAAAGCAGATTTGGTCATTGTTAACGAGAATCCTCTGGCAAACTTTAAAGTACTTTACGGCACTGGACACCAGAAACTCAATATGGAAACCGGTATGATGGAGCGCACTCAGGGTATTCTTTATACCGTCAAAGATGGAATTGTATTTGACGTTAAGCAGATGTTTACGGATGTGCGTCAGCTAGTGGCGGAACAGAAAGCTGATGAGGCTTCAGCAAAAGGCTGTGGTAAAAAAAGAGGGTTAGACATAACAGGGGATCTGCCGCACAGTGTTTAGCTTTGCTCCTATGGGGAAAAATTGTCCATTAAGAAAGCTGGGCCAAGTAAGAACGGCCAATAGATGAATAGATTGAGAATTGCGGTGCGCAGCGCTGTCGAGAATCACCGTGCGGTGAGCTGGTTGAATGTGGGTGATGAGATTGATGTTGCCGGATTTGAGTTTTTCAGGATGTTGAATCAGGAATTTTAACACCCTAAAAATTTTCCACGAGTTCAAGATAAGTGCCGTCGGGATCTTTGAAACAAAAAAATCGACTCCCATGATTTTTATTTGTTGCCACTGTTCCTATGGGTCCAACTATTTCGACATCACGTTCTACAAGGAATTTCAAATCAGCGTCGAGATCTGAAGACATAAGGGCCATTCGCGCTAGGCCTATATGGTACAAATGAGGATAGGGAGGTGCATCATCAGCGGGATCTTTCCATTCGAGCAGGTCAATGATCAGTGGCGGATTGGCCCCGGCCAATGCAAAAAGTGCCCCCGTTACTCTATAGGGTTTCATACCCACGGCGGCGGCGACCTCTGGAGTGTTCGTTTCAGGCACTTGCCAAATCTCCTCAAATCCCAACATTTCATAGAAGGCTTTTGACTTTTTGTAGTCTGAACAATTTATATTGATATGGACCATGCCAGTAATGTGCATAATTTTTTTCCCCGTGGGTTTACGCTCCACTAGCGGCTGCGTAGATGGGTGTTCCGGCTAAAGGTTTGCGCGATTGTCAAACAACGGTATCAGCATTGTCGATCACTATTTGAGCACCGTTGATATGTTTTGAGGCATCGGAAATCAGGTATGTGACCATATGCGCAATATCATCGGGTTCGCCAATCCCCATATCTTTTCTACCCTGCTCTACGTCAGGCATTGCTGTCATATCGATGCCTGCGAGGGTTTTCACCGCTTCATGCACCATTGGCGTGCTGATACTACCGGGATGGATTGAGTTGCAACGAATACCGAGCTTCTGTTGTTTACAGTGAACGGCAATTGATTTTGTCATCGATAGGATGCCACCCTTCGCTGCGCTGTATGCCAGATAAGCGGGAATGCCAACTAAGGCGGCTGTAGAAGACATATTGATAATTGAGCCACCACCTGATTCTTTCATTAGCGGAATCGCAGATTGGCATCCCCAGAAAGTGCCATCAAGATGGGTAGCCATGGTGCGTCGCCATTGATCAGCCGTTGTCGTTTCAATATTTGCGATAACGGCAATGCCGGCGTTGTTAACTAGGGCATCCAATCGCCCAAATTGTGATCTAACGAGGTTAATGAGATCTGACCACCCTGATTCGCTAGATACATCTTGTTGAAAAAACGTTGCACCAATTTCTTCGGCTATTCGTTGTCCGGTATCGGCATTGATATCGGTCATAATTACGATCGCTGATTCAGCGGCTAGCATCCGCGCATCGGCTTCACCAAGCCCTGATGCAGCGCCTGTCACGATAACTACTTTGTCTTTTACACTAATCATTTTTTGTACCTTTGACTATCACTGCGAGATTGACCGTTTGTACAAGTGCGATAAACATCAATTTCTGATGGCACCCATGTTGACCGCTAATCTCTTTCCAGCATGCTTCAATCCTTTAGCGTCGAAAAAGTACTGTGGCACTGGTTATTACTCTATCAAAACGTCTATTTCAGTGTCTTCGATACAGCGTCAATCATCGCCCAGCGATGCGCCGATAGTGATTCTCCGACAGCCTTTTCCCACGCGCTATGAGTAACTATAATGGTTTCAGTTTTTGGATCAATCCAGATCAGTTGGCCAAATATACCCTGAGCCGCATAACTCCCATCAGGTCTCAGCCACCATAAGTAGCCGTATTCCTTATTTCCTTTGGAAGGCGTTGTTGACGCTTTCATCCAACCTTCCGGCAATATTCTTGTGCCATCAGCGAGGACGCCATCATTCAATGCGAACAGCCCAATTCGAGCATAGTCACGTAACGTAGCATTCAGACAGCAGCCGCCAAGTTCGACCCCATAGGTTGTATCAATAATCCAGCTGGCATCACGTTCCATACCAAATGCTTTCCATATTTTCTGTTCAGTATAGGCTGATTCATTATTGCCAATTGCGGCTCTAAGAATCGCTCCAACCAGATTAGTATCTCCGGTGGAGTAGTTGAAAACTTCACCTGGTTGTCCTGATACTTTGAGTGTGCCCAAATACCGAAATAACTCCATGGCATTTGAACCGGCAGCTAGGCTGACATCAGATTGAGGGTCAAAATAATCCTCATTCCAAGCGACACCAGAAGCCATTTGCAACACATTTTCGATAGTTGTTGTGTCATATGCGCTGCCCTTCAAACGAGGTAAATAGTCGGTAACTTGATCGTTTACACTGTTAATGTAACCATCGTGTATGGCTGCTCCTATGAGCATTGAGGTAATAGACTTTGCAACAGAAAAGGCAATCCAGCGACTCTCTTCATTATTGTCGAGTCCGTATTTTTCATAAACAATTCTGCCTTGCTTCAGTACTAGCAAGCCTCCAACATGCTGGGTCTGCATATGGTCTTCGAGAGAGAATTGCTCGCCATCTACTGAATAACGAATGCCTGATAAGTCTTGTAGAGCTAACGGTAATGGCAGCACACTTTTTCCGGCGCTAATTGTTCGAGTAGGTAATATTTTTTCAATGTTTCGAAAGCCTTTTTCTTTTTGTGATTGACTCCAAAATAGTATATCTGGCGCGTCAATGGTTTTTTTAGACTCTTGTGCAACACTCATTGCGTTGAAAGATAGGCCTAATGAAAATATGAGTGCACAACTTATTTTATTTATTGTCATGATGTTTCCTAATGATTTTAGTTTGATATGGAGTTTTCTCAACGACTGAAAAGGCTACTTATAGTGAAATATAACGACTAAATAGTACCCGCGTTATCAAAACTCAGTGCACTAATAGTTGACTTACCTAGCGTTCTCCCGTGAAATTTATTATTGTCGCTATCCGTTATTACCCTTTCATCCGTTAGCTGCTCCCTTGATTTGCAATTCAAACATTGCCGGATTAGAGAGAAGTAAATCAGTGTATAAGGTAAATTGTTTGTCTATTTCAAGCTTCGCCGCCACCTTCATGCTGTGGGTATTTTGTTTGACCTGAATTGCCAGATAACCTAAAGTCAAAACAACCGCCAGAGCACCAAGTATCTCGCCGATTGCACCTATTGCGTCCCAGTTCATGAGTACCTCCCCGTACTAATATTGACACCGACGATAAGAGAGCCGGAAACTCCAGTGCCCTTGATCAGTTAATCTACAGGAAAGAGGACACATATGGCAATTGCCGTGGATACCTAGACAAACCATGGTACTGATAGTGGTATCTTTCGTGAGCATCTGAATGTCGAGGGCATAGACCGCACGCTCAAAAATCTATAATTTATACAACAATTTTGATTAATGATAGCGTTTAAGAATTCATAGGTTAGATATAGTTTAGAGTTGGATCGTGAGGTATTAAGATCAAAAAAAATTGACGTTACCATGGCAGATGCAACTGGCCAATTTTCTCGCCAACATACGGGCAGTAACTATGTAAAAAAAGGCGATGACATTTCCTCCTATGTAAGTTGGTAGGGTATAGCAACTGATTTTGGTGCGTTATGTTTTCCAACAACCATGGCGGGCGGAGGAGTAAGCACAGGGCCTTGCAGTGGGGATAGTCAGAGTTTTTTGGAGGATGGTACAACGTCTCCGGCTGTGGGGAGCGAAATTTTGAACAAATTAGCGGCTAGAAACAATGAATTATCAGTATGAATATGGATAACTTAAATGGCGAAAGCCTTTATTCGGAAGAGGTAATAGACCTGCAAAAGCGCACAGTTGAAGGTGATATTTTTGAAGGTGCATAGTAAAGTTTAACCGGCAACTTCCAACTGCAACAAAAGGTGATTGATTTTTTCGTAATAAACAGATCGATCTATTAGAAAAAATTGTAGAGAGCGAATGGATAATTGTTCTAAGGCATTTTTTTGGAGATCTGCCGGTAAGGCAATTAGATTAAGTTCTATAATAGAAATACAGCAGCGGTATGCTTCGATTATACGACTCATATAATCGTCCGAAATTTCCATTGTGACGTTTCGTATGGAGATAGAGATTTACGTCAGCGGGAGCTTTAAATGAGACAGTTATTATATGTATTCATTCTTTTGAATTTCAATTTTTCGTTCGCCGAACCTGTAACTGAAATTTATCAGGCTAATGAAAAAAATAGCCAACAACTGATTGATCTGCTGAATCCTGTTTATGGTTCGGATGCCAAATTCAGCAGTACTGACAGCGGCATTATAATCCGGGGAGAAAGACATATAGTCGACGAAATACAGGTGCTACTTTTGCAGCTGGACCAACCAAAAAAGTCTTTTTTGGTACAAATAAGCAACAGTCCCACTAGCACCAAGAGATATTCCAGCCAATTGCAGGAAGCAGTGCTAACAAATTTCAATGTAACTGAAAGCATACCGCTGATTATTGTTCAGCAAACAGACAAACAGCAGGGTAATGTCAGCTCGCTGTGGTACACAGTAGAGACTTTGCCAGCACAGCAGCAAGCGTTGCGAATTGAGCTCGTATCCAGCGCCCATCAAATTGAGATAAGGCTCCTGATTCAAACGTTAGAAAATGGTCAGTTTAGGCGAATTGAGAACACGCTAAGTGGCGATTTTAATCAGTGGCTGCCGATTATCAGCACGCAAAAATCCAGTGGCTCAGCTAATCATGTTAAGCGTGTCGGAACAGAAAGGAATAACAACCTATATATTAAAGTTACTCCTAACGCCTAAATCATCCGTCTATTAGGATAACATTATCGGCCTAGTCCGATAAAGCACCCCCTACATTTGCCTGGGCAGCAGCTATCCGCGCGACGGGCACTCGGAAGGGGCTGCATGACACGTAGTCCAAGCCTAAATCATGACAAAACTGAATAGATCGAGGGTCACCGCCATGCTCCCCACAAATACCATATTTGATGCCCTTTTTACGACCTCGGCTCTCGGTAACTGCCATCTCCATTAGCTTACCCACCGCTCGTTGATCCAAAGATACAAAGGGGTCGCTTTCAACCAGTTTCTTATCCAAATACTGCGGTAAAAACTTGCCAACATCATCTCTGGAAAACCCATACGTCATCTGGGTAAGATCGTTGGTACCAAAACTCATAAATTCAACTTCTCCAGCCAGTCGATCAGCGCCTAAACAGGCTCGAGGTGTTTCCATCATCGTCCCTACTTTGTAGGGTATGGAGATGGCTTTTTCTTTCAAGACCTCTTGAATGCCCTTATCAATGATCTCATTTAGCATGCGAATTTCACGCACATTAACCACCAATGGGATCATGATTTCAGGAAACGGACGGTAGCCTTGCTCTGTCGCATCGACAGCAGCGCTTATAATTGCACGAACCTGCATTTCGGTTATTTCAGGATACACCACAGACAGGCGACAGCCACGGAAGCCGAGCATGGGGTTTACTTCATGTAGATTTTCGGTCATCGCTTTAATTGTTTCTACCGGCTTGCCGATCCTCTTCGCCAGTGCTGACATTTCTTCTGGCGTATGCGGTAAGAATTCATGAAGCGGGGGGTCCAGCAGGCGGACTGTGACGGGTAAACCATCCATCACTTTAAATAACTCGAGAATGTCGTCGCGTTGGAATTCGAATAACATGTCCAAATATTTGAGGCGTTCCTCTTTGGTTTCAGACAAGATCATACCGCGCATTTTATCGATGCGATCAGCAGCGAAAAACATATGCTCGGTCCGGCATAGACCGATACCTTCGGCACCTAGCTCTCTGGCTTTGGCGGCATCTTCAGGGGTCTCAGCATTCGCCCTGACCTTGAGTTTACGATGTTTATCTGCCCAGGATAAAAGTATTTGGAAATCGTCGCTCGAACTGGCTTCAGTTTTGGGTATATCGCCCAGCATGACTTCGCCGGCGGTGCCATCTAGAGTAATAATGTCACCGCGCTTAATCACAACACCTTCTGCGGTGACAGCCGTACCTTGCTGGTAATTGATGGTAAGACTACCGCAGCCAGTTATAGCGCAGACGCCCATGCCACGTGCAACAACGGCAGCGTGAGACGTCATTCCACCCAGTTCGGTTAATATCCCCTCAGCTACTTTCATACCGTGAATATCTTCTGGAGTGGTTTCTCTTCGTACTAATACAACGGCGGTACCGTCCCTAGCTACCTCCACGGCTTCCTCTGCAGAGAAAACGACGGAACCGGTAGCTCCGCCGGGGCTAGCAGGTAGGCCATTGGCTACGATACTAGTTTTGGCGGCCGGGTCTACCATTGGATGCAGGAAGGCTTCTACATGTTCGGGGGACACGCGCATTAGCGCTTCACTTTCAGTAATCAAACCCTCATTAACCATATCGACAGCAATTTTGATCGAGGCACGGCCTGTACGTTTCCCGCTGCGAGTTTGCAGCATGTAAAACTTACCTTGTTGGACGGTAAATTCCATATCCTGCATATCGCGATAATGTTTCTCGAGCAAAGCTTGAGTCGCGTAAAGCTCTTTATAAACCTCAGGCATTCTTTCATTCAGAGCTTCAACAGGCAGCGGGGTTCTTGTTCCTGCAACTACATCCTCCCCGGCTGCATTGAATAAATATTCACCAAAAAAGGCATGTTCGCCGGTAGAAGGGTTGCGGGTGAATGCCACACCAGAACCCGAATCATCACCAAAGTTACCGAATACCATCGCCTGAACACTGACAGCAGTTCCCAGCGTATCGGGGATATTATTCATCTCACGATAAACATTGGCGCGGGGTGTATACCACGACAAAAAGACCGCCTCGACGGCTAGCTTCAACTGCACAAATGGATCCTGTGGAAAATTCGCCAGTGTTTTGTAAATGACAATGATTGACTGCCAGTCCTCGGCAGTCATATCCACATCGAGTACCTTGTTGTGCGCCGCTTTGTACTTTTCGATCTCATGCTCGAAGAGCTTTCCGTCGACACCGAGTACCACATCCGCGAACATTTGGATAAAGCGTCTGTAAGAATCATAGGCGAAGCGAGCGTTGTCGGTTTTTTTGGCCAGCCCTTCAGCAATCTCGTCGTTTAGTCCCAGATTGAGAATAGTATTCATCATTCCCGGCATTGACACCGAAGCACCAGAGCGGACTGAAAAGAGCAAAGGGTTCTCGGGATCACCAAAACGAGCGCCCATTTTTTTTTCCACCAGATCCAGCGCGACGCGATACTCCTGCTCGAGTAACGATGGTAGCTGGTTGCCAGCTTCAAAAAATTCGCGACAGGTAGGTGTTGTAATAATGAAGCCAAAGGGTACGGGTAGCCCAAGGGTGGTCATTTCACACAGATTAGCGCCCTTGCCGCCGAGCAATTCGCGATCGTCTTTGCCACCTTCATTGAACAAGTAAACACGCTTAGCCATTAGGAAATCCTTAGTGTCAAATAAAATTAGGGTGCCGAACTAGGCGGCGAGTATAAAGCTTTTTGTCGGTGGTAGGGAGGCTTGTTTTAGTAGTAATTCGAGTTAATTCAAGGGCTTGTAGTGTTACTACCGGCTGGCGTTGTTTAAACGTTGAATTCCTGCTGTCTCTGTAACTGAACTACACTGTTAAGAATGTATGTTATGCAAATAGCACTGTGGGAAATATCAGCAGACCTATACTATCTGTCGTAAGGCGTGGCTATGTAACGATGTTTAATGGCAAGCAAACATTCACTAATCAATATAATTAGCCGCGTCGACGGTCGTCCCAATGTCCTAGGCGCAGTTAGCTGCTAATTATATTTAGCTTCTTTTACTGCACGTTTGTCACCAGATTTTACCTGTTCGATTGATTCCGTGAGGTCAGATAAATAGAGATTTGTGACTGTTTTATGAAACGGAGAAAGCATTAAATGCAGCGCTTTTGGCTGTGTGGTCAAAGAAGTGACCCACCCGCGGTCATACATTTGCTTATAGATCGCAAACACATCCACGTCAGGATGCTGGAATGCGATGATACCTAGTAAAGGTGTTCCAAGAATCGTAAACCCCAATTCCCTTACGCCCAGCTCTATAGCCTTGCGGGCATCGGTGACCTGTTGATGTTTGTTTTTGTACCCTTCAATACCAAGGTAATTCATGACAGCCCATGCTGCAGAAATGGCACCGCCGGGTCTAGTGCCGGCTAATGTAGGGGTAAGCATCCTACCGCCAGGCCAATCTCTGCAGTCAAAAATCATATGCTTTTTTAGTTCAGCAGTCTTAAATAACACCGTTGAGGCTCCCTTCGCACAAAAACCGTATTTGTGTAAATCGGCCGACATCGACGACACGCCGGGAACAGAAAAATCAAAATCGGGTATATCGACACCGTTCATCCTTACAAAGGGGGCAATATAGCCACCGACACAGGCATCGACGTGAAGCCAAACATTTTTTGCTTCAGCTATTTCACCCAGCTCTGTAATAGGGTCGATAAGCCCATAGGGAAAGTTCGGGGCTGAGCCTACTAACATGATTGTTTGATCGTCAATCGCGGTGCTCATTGCGGCACAATCGGCTAACAGATCGTCGCCGACGGGAATACGGCGCAATTCCAAATCCATCATTATTGCAGCTTTGTCAAAGGCAGGATGCGCGGAATAGGGCGCGACTATGTTAAAAAGGCCTGTCTTGCCTAGTGCATTTCTAGCGTAGTCTCTTGCCGCTTTAACGGCCATTGTGATTGAGTCGGTCCCTCCCGACGTTATTGAGCCGTCTGAAAGCTCAGACCCATGCAGTAAACCAAGTCCCATATCAATGACCTCGGCTTCCATTTTTCTCAGAGAGGGGAACGCCGTTGGGCCAAGGCCATTTTCCGACATGTATAGGGCATAGGCTTCCTTTTGTACTCGAGCAACATCTTCACCTGCGTTAAAAACATAGACGGCAGTCTTCCCCTCACGCCATTTTGCGTCGCCGCTACCTCGATTAATCATTTCCGCCGCGAGGTTGTCCCAGCTGCTTCCTTTATCGGGCATTTTCATAGCGTTGCTCCTAAGTCTGTTCTTGATCATACACCAACTGGGCTAATAAAATTCATTGTTATTGCCAGCAAACGGTCATTTCCATTTAAACCTTTAGCACTGCAATATGAGCGCTAGAATGAGATTTTTTTGAAGCGACCATTGCCGAGAGATAAGCGCTCCAAAGTCCTTTTGGCACTGAGTCGGACACCGTTAAATTTCGAAGATATAGCGCTTTTTGTAAAAAGATTTACTCCGCTGATGCGTAATATACCCGTAGATATACAAAAATCTCATGACCAAAAACAGCAAACTCTAGGCTTTTATTATGATGGAGACTATTGATTTCACTGACAAGTTGTCAATGGCTACGCGATTGATAGGCGATAAATAGGTCTTACCAATGATAGGTTACTTATTATCAAGCAAAGACGTGTGGTATCAAAAGTCATCTTAGAATAAATTTTTACACATAAAACCCAGTCAGTATTTTCAGCGAAAATATTTTTCGAGCTAGTAATCGCTTTACTATCGCTGATATACACACGAAGAAATAGAGAAGATGGTAACGATCGAACAGGTATAAAAAATTGATTAACGCTTGTCTCGTATAGATTTAAATGAGGCAGGTATGCCCGCATCGGAAGAGACTGTACCCAAGCACTTAAGATAAAAGAACAATTCAACATCCACCTCATCTCTACTTGTAAAAGGCCCTATGTGTAGATTTTCTCGAGTTGAAAAAAACCATTGATCACTGACTCGGTAACATCGTCCTGTTCTAAAATGAACCTTATCGATCTCTCCAAATCGAAAGCTCATAAAACCCCCTTTTTATTCCCTTTGAATTATTCTAAAAACTCCCAATCGCACTGCCTTATTGTCATTGATAACATCGAATTTCTCAAACAAAAAATTAACGATATCTTCGAAAAATTAGACGATTTTGATCTAAAAAATCATCTCCCTGTGTACAGTTAAATGGGTAAAAATTGGTTTATTATGAGAGTGATTTCGTCGATTTTACAGAAGGCTATAGTCGTCGTAAAAGTTTTTATAGAATCATGCTTATCGAAAAGATTAATACTTTTTAATTAAATTCAGCTATTAACAGCAAAGTATTTTCTTAAAGCTAAGTAATCGCGATAAATATCATCGCTACTAAAAGACTGTGTCCCTTGGGCGTTGATATCTGGCTTAAGAATAGCTTGCAGTTCTCCACTAGCATTCATTATATAGAGCATTACTCCATGACTGACTGAGTATCTTTTATAACCGATCGCATCATCTGGCAAAGGCGTGAGTAGCGCCTGTAGACCTAGACTTTTTTCAAAGGAGAGATGTTCCGATGTATTTTCAGCCACCGTTAGTCCGATAAAACTGCGGCTAAAGAAAGGGATATAAGTGGCTAATTTTTCCACGGTATCTCTTTGTGGATCAACGGTATAAAACAAGATATTGACATTGGTATATTGTCCACTGTCGATAATATTTCGTTCAACGTCTACCAAAGCGGCAAGCGTTGTTGGACAAATGTCGGGACAGTCAGTGTAGCCATAAGCCAGAATATGCCAGTCTCCCAAAAGGCTTTCATTGGTAAACGTTTCATTTTTATGGGTCAATAAACTAAAGTTACTAATTGCTTGGCTTTTTGGAATGATCACTCCCTTAATGAGGGGTGGTGAATTATTTAAATAGAGAGCGACAGTAAATACTGCGATAACCGATACAAAAAAAACTGCAGTTAACAACAGAAAAAGTGTGCGGTTTCTATGACCCATGATTAGCGTATTAACATAGCGAGATAGTGGTCGGCTAAAAGAGCTGAAAACAAATAGAAAAGATACTTCACAGAAACCATAAAGGTTTTTATGGCGATGCCTTTTGAGGGACGATATTTTAGTGCCCAGGCATAATAGCTAAACCATCCGCCTAAAATGCTGGCAGAAATAAGGTATAAAAAACCGCTCATACCGACAAAAAAAGGCGCTAGGCTAACGATCCACAATGCCAAGCTATAAGCAAAAATACAGGTTTTAGTAAAAGCTATGCCGTGGGTTACCGGCAGCATAGGTACTTGGGCCTTTTTGTAGTCGTCTATTCGATCTATTGCTAGCGCCCAAAAGTGTGGTGGTGTCCACACGAATATAATGAGTACCAATAGTATTCCTTCATGACTAATCGTATTCGTTACGGCTGCCCAGCCAATGAGCGGAGGTAATGCACCAGCAAGGCCCCCAATAACGATATTTTGTGGAGTGGCATGCTTCAAAAAAATGGTATAGATCACTGCGTAACCAATCAGTCCTACTAGCGATAGTATGGCCGTTAATGTATTTACAAAAACAACCAGAATAAACATCGATGAAATGCCAAGAACGACGGAAAAAAGCAGCGCCTGATTATTGTTCATATTACCCTGAACAACGGGGCGATTCTTAGTGCGATGCATTTTGGCATCAATTTTTGCATCAACCACATGATTGATAACCGCAGCAGATGCGGCGGCAAAACCGATGCCAATCGTAGCGATAATAACTGTACTAATTGGTACCCAATAAGGACTCGCCAATTGCATGCCAACAACGGCGGTGATGAGTAATAGGAAAACAACTTTAGGCTTGCATAGCTCTAAATAATCTCTCCAGTTTGCAGTTGAATCAAGCGCACTAATGGTACTACTCATCAACAGTTTCCTTTTTCATTGGCCTAAAAACAGCTGTCTAGAACTAAAAGTATAGTCGGCTTCCATTGCCATCAGCCAAATGAGTACTCCAATGGCGAGAGGTGGCAATAATAAGGTGCATTTAAGCGCGTAACGCTCCCAGCCAAGATGCATAAATATACTGATAATGAACCCCGCTTTTAAAAACATAAATATCAGTACCAGGGTCCAGCGAAGATAACCCTGAAATTGAAAGTAATCGACCATATAGGACAGAGCACTGAGTACAAAAAGTAGCGCCCATACTTTTAAATAAATGCCAATTGGGTGCTGTTGGTTGGTCGTCTGTTTTGCAGTTTGATCCATGGAGACACCTCGTTAACGCCTATTGTCTAAAGCTTATTTACCAAAGGTAGAAGAATGCAAAAATAAAAACCCACACTAAATCGACAAAGTGCCAATATAGCCCTGTGATTTCCACGATATGATAGCCTTTGCCCTCGTAATGACCTTTACGCACGCGGTTAGCAATAATAGAAAGATAAATAACCCCAGCGCTTACGTGTATGCCATGAAATCCGGTGATCATGAAAAAGGCAGATCCAAACTGTGTTGCGCCCATAGGGTTACCCCATGGCCTCACGCCTTCATGTATTAACTTGCTCCACTCGAAGGCCTGCATACCAACAAATGACGCCCCCAAAAGAGCTGTTGCAATCATTAATAGAAAGGTTTTTTTGCGATCGCCCTGATAGGCATAATTGACGGCTAATGCCATGGTTCCGCTGCTGGTGATCAATACAAATGTCATAATGGCGATAAGAATTAGAGGTATATGCTGACCTGCAATGGTGAGAGCAAACACTTCGCTAGTGTTGGGCCAAGGTTCGGTTGCCGACATACGCACATTCATATAACCAGTAAGAAATATACTGAAAATAAAGGTATCGCTGAGTAAAAAAATCCACATCATTAACTTTCCCCAAGGCATGGGGAAGGTTTCTTTATCGTTAGCCCAGTCGCTATTTAAGCTTTGCCAGCGTGTATCAACGGTTGGTTTGTTTGTCTCTGTTGTCATTTCGAAACCTCAAAATCCACATAGGGCAGCTAATGTTTTATAGGTATCTGGTGTGCTAGTGAGTAAGGCAAATAAAAGTACCCACACCAACAATAGGTAGTGCCAATAATTGGCGCATAAACTCGTGCTAATAATGAGCGAGTTTTGTGTCTGCGCCGTTGAGCGTAAACCTAGTCGCAATAGAACAAATATACCGCCGACTAAATGCAGACCATGAATCGCGGTAAATAGATAGAAGTAACTATTAGCCGGGTTGCTGGCAACAAAGTAACCCAGGTCTATCAGGTGCTGCCAAACTAATATTTGGGCGCCAATAAATGCAAGCGTGAAGAGTCCGCATAACGCTATTGCGATGTTGGCGGCAAGTAATCGATTGTTCTTTGCGCTGCTACTGGCAAACTGAATAGCGACACTCGCAGCCAGTAGAATGCCCGTATTAACCCACAATTGCTGGGGATTAGTGAATGGTTGCCAGGCTTGCCCTGCAAGCGCTTGAAAATCAGGGAATTGAGAACGTGCAAGAAAGGTCACAATAAAGAGTGAAAAAAGAACGCTAATAACGGCTAGAAAAAATCGCAAAGCAACGGTCTTTCTGGATATTTCACTGTTAAATCCGCCGCTAGCGGTGGCCGACGGAGAGTTTAACCACGATTTTTCCCGCAATGTCGCAAACATATCAATGCTCCTCCCTAATTTGCAAGGTTTGCCCAGGCTCAAGAGGCACGTCGTCGTTTGACATGTTTTGAGGGATATAATCGTCCCGTGCGCCCGGGACACTAAAATCATAGGCCCATCGATGCACTTCAGGCAGTTTTTCACCCCAGTTACCATGTGCTGGTGGTATTTGCTCCGCTTGCCACTCTAACGACGTTGCATGCCAGGGATTGGGGCCGGATTTTTCACCCTTAAAAATGCTCCAAATAACATTGGCGATAAATATAAGTTGAGCCAGCCCAACTAAAATTGCCGCAACGGTAATGCTCGCATTCAAAGTCTGCGCGGACTCGGGAATAAAGTCGGTCGTACCCATAGCATAATAGCGGCGCGGTACGCCTAAAAACCCTAAATAATGCATAGGAAGATAAATAGCATAGGTGCCAAGGAATGTGCACCAAAAATGGAGTTTACCCAGCGTGGCGTTAAACATTTTGCCAGTAATCAGTGGGTACCAATGATACAAGGCTGCAAATAACACCAAGATCGGAGAGACTCCCATCACCATATGGAAGTGGGCGACGACAAAATAAGTATCTGACAAGGGTAAGTCGATAACGACGTTGCCCAAAAACAGCCCGGTCAAACCACCGTGTGTGAACGTGAAGATGAAACCAATCGCGAATAGCATGGGCGTTGTAAGATGAATATTGCCACGCCACAAAGTGAGTACCCAATTGTAAACTTTTATAGCGGTGGGCACTGCAATAATCAAAGTCGTTGTGGCGAAGAAAAAACCAAAGGCGGGGTGCATGCCGCTGACATACATGTGATGGGCCCACACCACAAAGCTCATAGCACCAATGGCGACGATGGCCCATACCATCATGCGGTAGCCAAAAATATTTTTACGTGCGTGTACCGCTAGTACGTCCGAGACCATACCGAAGGCGGGTAGTGCAACGATGTAAACTTCGGGATGACCAAAAAACCAGAACAAGTGCTGGAACAAAATGGGGCTGCCACCTGTGTAGTCCAGCTGTTCTCCCATGGAAACAATAGCCGGCATAAAAAAGCTTGTGCCTAGCAATTTGTCAAATAGCATCATAATGGCACTAACTAAGAGAGCAGGGAATGCCAGTAGGCCTAAGATGGTGGCGACAAAAATACCCCAAATAGAAAGAGGCATTCGCATTAATGTCATTCCTTTCGTTCGCGCTTGCAAAATGGTGGTGACATAATTTAGTCCGCCCATTGTGAAGGCCACAATAAATATCGCTAATGATAAAAGCATAAGAACAATGCCCATATCATATCCTGGGGTACCATCGAGAATTGCCTGGGGCGGGTACAGCGTCCAGCCTGCGCCAGTAGGGCCTCCGGGAACAAAAAAGCTCGCCAGTAAAACGATGACGGCAAGTAGGTAAGTCCAATAGCTGAGCATGTTGAGATAGGGAAAAACCATATCTCTGGCACCAATCATGAGAGGTATGAGATAGTTACCAAAGCCTCCCAGCAAGAGCGCGGTCAGCAAATAAATCACCATAATCATGCCGTGCATGGTGACGAACTGCAGGTAGGAACTTGGATCAATAAAGTCAAACGATTCAGGGAAGCCAAGCTGCAGGCGCATTAGGCCCGACAGCACGAGTGCCACTAAGCCCACTAGAATGGCGGTAATACCGTATTGAATAGCGATGACTTTGTGGTCTTGGCTCCAAACGTACTTACTAATAAAGCTGCTAGGGTTGTGAAGTTCTTCAACCTGATCAGCTATTGCTACATGTTCCATTTAATCGTCCTCTGCATAATGGACTGGCAAATTAAAACGTGTTGATATGGGTCAGCAGGTCGTTAATATCCTGCTCGCTGGTAAGCATTTTTGCCATTAGGATCATTTGTTTGCCGTACTGATCTTTGGCGTTTGTGCCGCGAATACCCTTCTTAAAATGGGTTAGCTGACGCTTCAGATACCAGTCCTGTTGGCCTGCAAGGCGGGGAGCATTTAAGGCAAAATTCCCTTCGCCTTGGCGGCCATGGCAGGCGCCACAGGTAACATAAAGCGAGGCGCCTTTATCGGCATTACCTTCAACGGTGTTAGTTGTTTGGGTCTCTTCAAGGGTGCTTATGTAGGCGGCAACATTACGAAGGGTTACTGGGTCTGCTAATATTTGAGCCATGCCCACCATTTGTTGGCCAAAAATATCGTCTTTATGGCTGCCACGAATTCCATTCTGATAGTTTTTAATTTGGCGGGTAATGTACCAATCGCTTAGTCCTGCAAGTTTTGGGGCGTTCATGGACGCATTGCCTTCGCCTTGCTGGCCGTGGCAGGCGCCACAAGAAATATAGCTATTCTCGCCGGCAACGGCGTCACCGCTTCCGCCCTGTTGAGTTTCGGCAAAGGTGGGCAGAGTTGTTAGCCACTTGTTATATTCCTGCGGCGAAACAACATGGACATAGCCGCGCATGGCATAGTGGGCGATACCACACAGTTCCATACAAAGAATGTCAAAACGGCCTTCCCTTGTGGGAGTGAACCATAGTTTTGAAATAGTGCCTGGAACTAAATCCATCTTTACTCGAAATTGCGGGACGGTAAAGTTATGAAGCACATCTTTTGAGCGCAACAATACTTTGGTAGGTTGACCTAAAGGCAGTTTCAGCTCGCTACTGAGAACGAGCCTATCATCTTGGCCGGCGGGATCTGAGGGATTGATACCGAGTGGATTAGTCGTGCTTACAAAAGGATTGTCGGCGCTGCCCAATTTCCCGTCTGCGCCAGGAAATCTAAATCCCCACTGCCATTGCTGACCAACTACTTCGACAATTTTAGCCTCTTCAGGTATGTCGACAAACTGTGCCCAAACCACCAGACCTGGTGCCAGCATGGCGACAACGCCGAGAGTGGTAATACCTGTCAGCCAGTATTCGAGCTTTTTGTTTTCAGGCTCGTAGTCGGATTTATGCCCCTTTTTGAAGCGAAATTTATAAACGCAGTAAGCTAAAAATAAATTGACTAGAACGAAAACTATACCTGTTATCCAAAAAGTAATGCCAATGGTGTCGTCAATCGCTCCCCAATTAGATGCCAATGGCGTAAACCACCAGGGGCTTAGGAAATGAAACGCAACTGTCCCAATCACTAACAAAAGTAACGCGATTACTAGTTTCATAGTTTACTAGTCCATTATTTTATTGGATGAGCAATATCTCATTGGGATTTTTTGATAAAATTACATAGAAAGATCACCCAATAAGTACATTTTTTTATCCTAATAATTAATATGAATAATCTAATTTTTTAGGGTGCTGAGTGCATAAAGCGTTTAAATAATCGCTGGGCATCGATCACTAATCTTGGTGTAGATGATCCCTCGCCGGCAGTTTCCATATTTGGATGCTTGTCGATAATTCCGCTTAGCGCTTGTTCCTGTTCTAGAGTTATATCGACAAAGAATATATGTCTTCCATCATCTAATGTTTTCTTGAACCGAGCGAAATCATGATGTATTTCCTGGGTGCCAATGAAGCCACCTTCCCAGGTGCAGAAACCCAATAAAATTATTGCGAGAAAAATAAAAGGGACCCATGTATAGGTTTGTGTGACGCCAGAGAGGCCGGCGAATAATAAAACAGCAATGCTAATGAAAAGGCCTATGAAAAATCCAATCTCCGTTTTATAAACAACGTCAGATTTTAAAACGGATTCTACGGCGTGAAGATGATGGTTTTCTAAGCCTGCTTCATTATTACTTAATACGTGGAATTGCGGTTTTTCGAAGCCTATACTACTAAGTTCGTTTTCAAGAGTGGCTAGATCGTCCAAACTATCGCTAATATAGAAATGTCTTTTCATAACAAATTCCTATTTTTTCGTGTAGAAGGTTGCTCTTTTCGCGAGTATAGGCTTACAAAAAATTAAAAGCTATTTTTTTAGAACGTAATTAATTTATTCCCGGTTTTTTTTAATTTATGTCATATAGAATGAGTTTTTTACAGTAAAATTAAATAATAAATCATGAAAAAGTTATTTATTCAGTCTTTTCTTGTACCATTAATATTTATTGCTCGAAAAATTTTACCATTTAAAAATAAAAGATAATTAATAGATTATTTTTAATACACCTATTTAATAATTGCACAGTAAATATAATTAAAACGTTTACTTTAATTCCTGCAAAATTATTTACATCTTTAAAGATTGCTATTATTTTAATGATAAAAATTATTTGTTTTTAGAAATAAGAAGTTCTTGTCAGCTTTTTCATTCGTAGCTAGATTTTTTTCGCCGATTAAACATTAAGCTTCTTATTCTTTTCAGTTAATTATATTTTATCGTTCTTTCTTATGGGATTATCTTATTTCAAGATTTTGATTGATCCGTGTTTTATTGTGATAAAAAGATCGTAATTTTTACTGTTCAGATATTTGAAATTTTCTTTAGCGTTAGTGCCTGCAGTTATTCTGGAGTGGCCTCAGGTTTTAATTGAAAGATAGCTAAAGCTTGTTTTTCCTTGGCGCATTAGGCGCCGCTCAGGCATTGTCATGCATCTATGAAAGGGGTGCTGTGAATAGACTAGCATGCCGCAGGGTCGTGACCCGAGGCTACTCTTTGTGTCGGTTTTTTCGATCGATGTAAGCAGAAGAAAAGGGCACTTTCTGTTCCATTCCGGCTATACTGGTCGGCGTCACTATCGACACCAGTGATTACACTTTCAGAGACGGTAAGTCGCATTGTAACTAGTGTCAGAGTCCTCTAAGTAGTGACGATGAAGCCACAACAACTTCCTGCGACGATGTTAAACCAGCCCCAATGATACAGGCCGACCTGGTCTTCAGTTGCAATGGTGGACAAGATCAAAGTCTACACCCGGCTGGAGGTATAAAAGTACAATGATGAGCTGTTGTTATTTCAGCGCTCGACGTGGCAGCGATTGATTACGATCAGCGGTATTGGCATTCAGTCGACAATAGTAAAAACCAAAAGATTCATGCAATATAAAAAGCGAGGTTGAATGAGAATGAAAATCCAAAAATACCGTGTCAAGATTAAACAGGTTGGCAGTACTTGGACTAGCGAGATTTGGCGAAAAGTGTCTAAAAATGAAGCTGCCGTCTCTAAAGGTCAGGCAGGGTTTGCAAGCGAGCAGGAAGCTCAGTCCTGGGGCGAAACAGAGTTAAAAGCCTTTCTTAGTCATCTTGGTGATAGAAATCAACGCAGGGCAGAAAAACGCAGCTAGACGATTTTCAGTTCTGAGCCGGCTTTTGCTTCGTTACATCCATGGGCGCAGTATCTATCTAGGCAAATACATGAGGTATCCTGGGTTTTCTTGGTTAGTGGGGCTGCTAGGTGTAGCCACTGCGCGCCGGTCAATAAGGCTAACAAGCGAACTTACAGATATGATCAGCCGGTACGTTATTACCAGTGCGGCAGTTCGCCTAGGGCTCCGTACCAATTGTCAAAGGTCTCGAATCGTCAAGTACCCATTCAGACATAGAGCCATCATAAACGGCAACGTTGTTCTGCCCCATTAATTTACAGGCAAAGGCGTCGATGGTTGCCGCGATACCGCCACCGCAATAGGTAATAACACGGTCTGAAGAGAGCGCGTCTTGTGCATTTAGATGTGCCTCAAGGTCGTCGGCAGGAAGAAAATATTGTTCGCAGAGCAGACTTGAATAACTCATGGGTTTACTTCCAGGGATATGACCCCGGCGGGTGTAGTAGAAACTGCCACTGCCTTCGTATAAGCTCTGATCGAGGGCGTTTATAGTACAGATTTCGCCATTTAAACCCCTTTCTATTTCCTCAATGTCAGCAATGACGGCATGCTTTGTAGCAATTTCGAATGGGCTCTCTGGGTAGCGCTTGTCACCGCCCTCGGTAGTTAGACCTGCCTCTCGCCAGGCATTAAAACTACCATTAACAATCTTAACATTATCGTGTCCGGCATAGTGAAGCAGCCACCAAGCTCTAGTGGCCCACATTAAATTTCCAGATGAATACAGTATCACCTCATTGCTATTGCCAATGCCGGCCTCGGAGATAACTTCGCCAAGCCGTTGTTCATCGGGCAAGGTAAAATTGAGTATCGATGAGGCGTTGGACCAGTGCTTAATTAGGTCAATGAACCCAGCACCGGGAATATGGGCGGTTTGATATTTTTCTCGACCGCTTTCTACCAGATAACCGCCACCGTGTTGTTGGGTCAAAAATACCGAGGTATCAAAGATTCTTAGATTGTCATCATTGAGCCGTTCACTAAGGGTATTGACATCTATGAGGAGGTCAGTTCGAACATATTCCATGGTTATTATTTCTCACTTGTTTAGGTGCGGCTAGCGTCCGTTGATTGGCTTTTACTGCTTTTGTCATAACAGTCTACGTTTATTTGGCCGACATATGAAAGCTACCGTCAGAAAAATTGGCCTTCGAATCACCCGAATCACCCTAGATAACCACACGGTGAATCACGCTATGCCTAGCCGTAATATGAATTGCTTAGATTCGATGACCATTAATTGACAAGATCCGCGGCTTACCAACGATGGTATTAAAGGACCTCGGTGCCAGTCCATGCGCCTCAATAGCATCGACGGGAGACTGCCTGCGAAGGTTTAGATGCCGGGACTCATAATTGATGTGCCAACCAAAGCGCTGGGTCAGAGAGCAGAATAATTGATGTGCCAACCAAAGCGCTGGGTCAGAGAGCAGAATCAGCATTAAAACGTGGGAGCCCGCTTCGCATCATCACGCCGATTTTCAATAAGCCAAGTCGCTGCTTCGGCGGACAATCCAGAAAAAGATAATGCCGCAACACTATGGACACCACGTAGAGAAGTGCCTAGATCAGGCTCAGTATTAGGCCAGAGAGCCCCCAATCCGTTTCGAAACAGAACTATAGATTGATCTGGTATCGGGTCATTGGTTTTTCCCCAGTCGATAATGTCGTCTATTGAAACTAAATAATCTCGATTGGCGCTGACGGGTGCAGCTACGTCAATGAGCATTGCTGGTCCAATTAATTGACCTAGTGAGATTTTATTAACAGAGTACTTACCCTCAGCAAAATGCACCGGTGCATCAATAGGGGTGCCACCATCCTCGGCTGCAGTGAATGAATGCGCCGAGTAGTAATATCCTGCTTCAGTCACGCCTTCGGCATCAGTAGTTAGTTTAAAAGGCTCTGCTGTGGGCCAAAATACTGAGTCCGCGGAGAGGCTATAGGTGAGGTCAATCCATCGCGAATCTTGCGCCACCACTGAGTGACTGAGAATGACGGAAAGCAGCAATGAAAGCGCATGAGCAAACCGAAAAAAGGACTGCAAAATTATAATTCAGGGATCAAGTCATCGATAAAGAAGTAAGCGGTCGGTAGGTTTAACATTGTCGAGGCCGATTTTTAAACAGCCCATAGGACTGGCAGGCTGGTTTTTCCAGAATGCTAGACGTTCATTTTATGCAGGAAAATGGCGCTGCAGCCGTGGGCAAGTCTCTGGTTCTTTAAAGATTCCGTCTCGCGGTCGTCTAAGGCAGCGCCTCACTCGGTAGCTCCATTGTAAGATCAGTGGACCGATTGACCTCTACTACTATGCTGTTTAAACAACCATAGTCGGCTCTAAGTGCTATTAGCGGTCCTTAAGCTAGGTTTTAGCGAGCAGAAACGCGCTGTTAAAGACGATTCTGCCGCGATATCCCGCTCTACTTCTTATCTTTTCGTAATCGGAGTAACCATGAACTTTTATTTTTTTCGGCATCATAGAAGACGGCGACGGTGAAGAAAAACATCAGGATCAAGATAATGTGTGCCGCTATACTCATGCCGAAGTAAGTGATGCTGCCTAAATAAACAGCGAAGACGCCACTCCACATGAACGCAAGTATGGTCATAATAAACATTCTGCTGGTCGGGTCGGGAATGTGTCTAAGAGGATTTTTACTGGAGTCAAAAATATAGGTGTAGGCATCGTAAATCCAAAGGCCGAATTTTTTCATGTCAAAATCTCTTATTAAATTAGTCTTAATGTCGGTTGTACGGGGGCTGATCTGAGTTGGATCGATAGTTTACGGTTTATTTTCCCTGTGCGATAGTGATCATAGTCATCGATTTCTACACGGTAAAGCACCAAGACCACCGTATCAAGGTGATATCTTGTCGATGATGGTTAGTCATGTCATAGATACGTTTCACTGTTATGGCCACCCTTGCAAGTGACTGTTGGTCAGATATAATCCAGCGAGGAGAGATTCGGGTCTTCACAGCGGCGGTACGAGAGTTGCTGCTCACCTTTTGCGGTGTCTTTCGTCAGAGCGCTTTCGGCATAATAGCGGACAGCGGATGCTGTAGGGAGCGATTCTTGCCGAGGTGTGTTAACTCTGCTCAGGACAACTGTGTCGGAGCATATCTGGCCATTGAGCAATGCTATTCACCCACCATATCTGTCATCATCGGTTGCCGAACCCGCTCGGTAATCGGTTGAGACGTTAAAAGGCACAAAGAGGTTCATCACAGATGATCGAATTTACGTTAAATGGCAAGGCAGTCCGCACAGATGACGATCCTGGGACACCGCTTCTTTGGGTGGTGCGAGACACGTTTAAGCTCAAGGGGTCAAAATTTGGATGCGGTGCTGGATTGTGCGGCGCCTGCACTATGCATATCGATGGTAAAGCCAGTCGAACCTGTATGACACCGATTAGTGCAGTATCGGGACGCAATGTTACGACCATCGAAGGACTTGGCACGCCTGATGAACTTCATCCGCTGCAGGCAGCCTGGGTTGAACTCAGCGTTCCCCAATGCGGCTACTGTCAGTCCGGTCAGATTATGTCTGCCGCATCGCTACTCAATAAAAATCCAACGCCTAGCAGTGCTGATGTTGACGCTGCCATGTCAGGAAATATCTGCCGGTGTGGTTGTTATGTCCGAATCAAGGAAGCTGTTTTAACGGTCGCCGGTCAGAGTCTCGCTTATAACGCAGATGAGGAGATTAAGGCATGAAAGCAATAAATATGTCCCGCAGAAAGTTTCTTAAAACCAGCAGCGTCGTTGGCGGTGGGCTGGTCGTGGGCTTTGCTATGACTGGATGCTCAACCGTAAAACTGCCTATCGAGATGTCTGACTATGGTTTTGTGCCCAACGCGTTTCTGCAGATAACGCCAGACAACACTGTCCGTTTTTATTGCCCTCGCGACGAGATGGGCCAAGGTGTTACCACCGGGCTTGGTACATTGATAGGAGAAGAATTGGACGTCCATCCTCAAGATATGGAAATCTCTTTTGCGGGTGTGCACCGCGACTATAAAAACCCGGACTTTGGTGTGCAAGGTACGGGAGGTAGCAGTTCACTGAAAGCTCATTATTTACCATTGCGTCAGGTCGGTGCCAATACTCGTGCTCTGTTGGTTGAAGCCGCAGCGAGAGATCTGGGAGTTTCTGTCGGCGATATCGCCACCGAAAGTGGGCATGTCGTGGTCGCCGGAAAACGCTTTCCCTACGGACAATTTGTTGGTACGGCAGCATTACTCACGGCACCTGAGCAAGCCCCGTTAAAATTGAATGCTGACTTTCGATACATTGGAACCGAGTTTTCCCGCGTCGACGCCATTGCTAAATCAACTGGAACAGCAGAGTTTGGAATTGATATTGATATACCCGGCATGCATCACGCCGTTGTCATAAGATCGCCGATCGCAGGGGCAAAATTAAGCTCGGTTGATAAGTCGGGTGCGCAAAATATGCCAGGAGTGACCGATGTGATTGAGATATCCAGTGGTGTCGCTGTGGTTGCTGAGAAGTACTGGCAGGCAAAAACCGCGGCTGAGAAACTTGATCCTAAGTGGGACGACGTCGCCTTGGCAAAAGTTGATACCAGTACTGTCCGGCAAGATTATGCCGAGGCGATGAAGAATGAAGAAGGCGTCTCGGATACTGATGAAGGCAATGTTGTGGCAGGGCTTGAGTCTGCAGATCACGTTATCGAATCAGAATATTGGGCACCCTATCTTGCCCATGCGCCAATGGAAACAATGAATGCCATAGTGCGTATAGAAAACGGCGAAGCAGATGTCTGGTCGGGTACTCAAGGTATTGTTGCTGCGCAAGGTCTGGTGGCTAGATTTTCTGGTATTCCTGTAGAGAAGGTCAGAGCACATAGTACTTATCTCGGTGGAGCTTTTGGTCGACGTGGGACCTTAACTCATGTGATTGAAGCGACGGAAGTTGCCGTCGCTTCGAACAAGCCGATTCACCTGTTGTGGTCAAGAGAAGATGACATTCGCAATGGCGTTTACCGGCCTGCATCGCTAATGAAAATTAAGGCGGGCGTAAAAAATGATGGCAGTATTACCGCGTGGCAGGCCAAAAGAGTTGGCGGTAATATTACCCCGAAGACGCTGGAAAACATGATGCCGGCTCTTTTCCCCGGCTTGGGAGATGGCACCATTGATTTTATGGTGGGGTTATCTCGGGACGTATTTGCGAGTTGGGTTGTAGACCATTCAAGCGTTGAGGGGCTCTATGAAGACTATGACACGGCAAACAAAACTGTTGATCACGTGACGGTAGACCACAACCTACCATTGACCTTTTGGCGCTCAGTTGGGCACTCGTACACGTCGCTTGCGAAAGAGGGAATGGTTGATGAGTTAGCTGAAAAAGTGGGTATGGACCCTGTGCAGTTTCGTGTCAACAACACTCAAAACAATCCTCGCCTGAATAACGTGATTAAAGTAGGGCAGCAACAGATGAAAAAAATGCAACCTGCGGAGGGTCGTTATCTAGGATTTGCATCGCACCACTCGTTTTCCACTGACGTCGCAGAAATTGCTGAAGTCTCCGTAGAAGGCAATGAAATCAGGGTACATAAAGTCACCTGTATTGTGGATTGTGGTATTGCGGTTAATCCAGACGTTGTTCGCGGCCAAATGGAGGGTGCCGTTATGTTTGGTCTCACAGCAGCACTGTATGGTGACTTGGACTTGGAACAAGGCGCCATTAAACAAAGTAACTTCCATGACTACCCTATTCTGCGAATGGGCGAGGCTCCGGAAGTTGATGTGATTATTATCGATAGCGGCACTGAGCCGACAGGAGTTGGTGAGCCGGGTTTACCACCTATCGCTCCGGCTGTTGCTAGTGCGGTGTACAAAGCAACCGGGCAGCGACTGCGGTCATTGCCATTTAAACTTGCCTGAGGTTGGCAGAGGTATCCTTATTACTCGGGCACCTCTGCCATTGCGCCGAGTGAATAAGTAACGGTGAGAATTAACAACATTGATAATTGGCGAAGCAGAATAGCCCCCATGTTCTTAGTGACTGTCCTTTGTAACAAAGCGTACTGTTGATGTTTATCGATATTAACACCAAGAATAATCACAAGTGATAAGCTCAGTCGCGCTCAGCGTTGATACCGTGACCGCAACTTATCAGCATTACAATAACAATAGCGGGTATACTTAACGATATATTTACAGCGCAGCCTCGAGTTCTGCATGCCAGAGGCACCTATTTTCTAACTGTCACAATCCTTATGACTTCACCCAGCAATGCAATTATCCGCACCTTTGTCTTGCGAGCGAGGGCCGCTCCAACTGATAGCGTGAGTCTTCTCGCTGCCGTGGGTAGCGATGCGCATACTGAGATTCTCGCGCACACGCTGATGAATGCAATTTTTGTTGCCCAATCTCACCGTGATAATGTTGTCCTGCATCTGGTACTTGAAAGGACTAAGGATTTTTCTCGTACGATTACAATCAATGCTAACGAATTACGCGATCTCGGTGGCTTTCACGAACAGGCATTAATAAAAAAAATTGCTATTGCGCTTGATGTGTCTATCGGGATGATCAAAGAAGAGCGGCGTGAGGTAGAGTCAGGAATTAGTATCCGCACCGTGAGTTTTGAAAGACTGGTTCAGGAGCTGGCGGTCGACCATCAATTATTTATCATGGATAAAAAGGGTACTCCCATTCGGCAGCAGGGCTTCTCTAGTCGTCCCTGCTTCTTGCTCACAGACCACATACCCATGCCTAAAAAGAGCTTTAATACGTTAAAGCGACTCGGTGCAGAAAAAATTAGTTTGGGGCCGAGAATGCTCTTTGCCTCCCAGTGTGTTGTTTTGATCCACAATGAGCTGGATAACAATCACTAGTGTTCCGTGTTAGCGCAGTGCCATTGGGCTGCCATCATGGGTTAGATCCAATACTGAATAGACATGTAGAATACTTGTATGAAAAATAATGCCAGTCCCCATCCTATCGTTCCTATAACCTTAGACACGTTTTTCATGTTGATTCGCGACAGTTTAAAGCAGGGCACGTGTAGTAAGCTGTTAATGACTAAATATCGCGGCGAAGAAAAAAATTTGCAACGAGTGGTAGTGCGACCTATTGAGCTGAAAAATGAGCCTGTACTGTCGTTTGTCTATAGTTTTAAAGACCGGGACATTACTAAAAATTTTGGCCTTGCCGATGGCATAGAAAAAATTGAACATCTGTTAGGCGCGCAGTTCAGAAGCGCTCATCTGTTGACCACTGCCGAAGAAACCCAATTGGATATTAGTAAGAAGGGCAAGGTGGCAATGCATACGCGAAAACTGCAAAAAATGGAAAGTATATCCAGTGAGCATAATCGGGAGAAAAAGCGGTTTGTCGATATCAATCGGCCCTATTTAACCGAACTGGGTATTACCGATCAACAGCATCGATTGATTCCATCTATGTCACGTAAGTGGAAACAGATTAATAAATTTATCGAAGTTTTAAGTCATGCATTGGATCAGGCATCTGTGGTGCAAGAAAATCCTATACAGGTCGTCGATTTTGGGTCAGGAAAAGGTTATTTGACCTTTGCGTTACACGATTTTTTGCGCCATACATTACACAATGCCTCCACCACTACCGGTGTTGAATTGCGTCCAGCACTAGCAGACCTATGTAACAAAACGGTGTCGAAACTGGAACATGAAGGACTGAACTTTGTTTGCGGTGACGTTAAGACTCATGCTCCAACACATACGGATGTGATGATCGCCCTGCACGCCTGCGACACTGCCACCGATCACGCTATTCACTATGGTATTCGGACACAAGCGGCTATTATTATGTGCTCGCCCTGTTGTCATAAAGAAATTCGTCCACAACTTCATAGCCCCGCTGTATTAGAACCAATGCTGCAACATGGTGTTCACTTAGGCCAGCAAGCAGAAATGATTACCGATTCCCTGCGGGCACTATTACTGGAAGCGCATGGCTACAGTACTAAGGTGTTTGAGTTTATAAGTTTGGAACACACTAATAAAAATAAAATGATTCTGGCGGTTAAACAGAACAAGGTGACGAAGGTCGACGCCGTATTGGAGAAAATAGCTTCGCTCAAAGCTTTTTATGGTATCACTGAGCAGTGTTTGGAACAGTTACTCGCCGCTCCAAAGAAAAATTCTGAGGAAAATTATCGGTAAACTGTAGACCTTGCGCCGGTAAATTTTTTCAATAAACCCCCGGGATTGCAGGGAACACTCTGACTATGTCAACAGAGATTGACATAGTCAGAGATGATAATGGGTTCTAGTTACTGATTTTTTCCGTATTAATGGCCTCAAGTTTCCGTAAGTTTTCTTCATGCTGCTTGCGATCCAGTCGGTAGGTAGATATCACCGCAATCATGGTCAGCCAAATAAAGAGAATGGCCGGAATGTAAAGCATCACTAGACGGTCGATCGACTCTGCGGCGACCTGAGTAGTGTCTGCGCCTTGTTGGAAGTCAGCGAGATACAACAACATCGACGCCAACATTAAGCCTATGCCCTGGGTAGCCTTGCGAATAAAAGTAGAGGCGGCGAAAAATACACCCTCCGAACGACGTCCGGTTTTCAATTCGCTCTGGTCGACCAAGTCCGCCATCATCGAGGCCACCAGAATTTGGAAGCAAATAATGAGGCCGGTATCGATAACACCTGTAATGAATACAAACCAGAATGTAAAGTCTTTACTTTCTGGTAATACGCCTAATAATTCGAGAGCCATAGGTAGTGGCGAACCAATAAATGCCACTAAGCCGACGATCATAGCGCCGCGCTTCTTGCCAATAGTATTAGTGACAATAGGTGCAAGAAAAAGACCGATAAAGGCTGCGAGGAATGTCCCCATAGTGATCAGCCCGGTTTGTATCGAGCTGAATCCCCAGAAGTATGTCCAGAAGTAAAAAGTGAGCGCAGCCGAAAGCCCAGTACCTATGGCACCTAACAAAGCGGCAAAAAACAGTGAGAAAAAAGAGCGGTCTGCCAGCGTGTCGGCAATTTCTTTGATGATTGCGCCCAGCGTGAGCTCACGTTTTGGCGGGGGGGCTTTTAGATTTGGTATTTGGGAGTGGGTGCCTAATGAAGAAACTACAATGGAAATAAAGATAAGGACGGACGCTATTTTCCCGTAAAGGGAGTAACTATCGGCGTTAAAACGTCCGTCGGTTATGCTGGCGGTGACGAACGCGGGAAACAGGAATAAAAACATCAACACTGACATGGTGTTGCCGCCAGTCCAGCCAAAATAATAGCGAAAGCTTAGCAGCGAGCTTCGCTGAACATAATCGTCGGTTAGTTCAGGTACTAAGGCTGTGCTGGGCGTTTCATACAGCGTTATACCCATACGAATAAATACCGCCATAATCAGCAAATACCAGAATAATTCCATTTGCGACCAATCTAATGGTGGACTCCACAAAAAGAAGTAACTTAGTGAGACCGGAATCGCAGCAGCGTACATAAAAGGATGTCGACGACCCCAGCGAGAGCGGAGGTTATCGGACCAGTAGCCGACAATCGGGTCGGAAATGGCATCGATAACCAATGCCGCGGTAATGGCAATGCCCACCAGCCGCGCATCCAGGCCCACCACCTGGCTGTAAAACAGCAGCAGAAAATAATCAAAACCATTATTTTTTATACCGAAAGCCGCTGCCCCGAACCCATACGATAGTTTGGTCCAAAGAGTTGGCTTACTGGGTTTGTGTGCTATACCGGAATCTACAGATTGAAAGTTATTGTTATTCATAGTGATCTAGGGACTTCCTTTTACCAGTCCGAGGGATATAAATTGTTTGCAAGAATATCGCAGTTTTTACCCTAATAGGTATTCCCTCAAATACCGAACAACATTATGTATCACCAGACCTCTTACCGCTAGCGTCCCATCGTGTAAAACTCACTATTGGGACGCATCGACGTAAAATTTGCCATACGGTTACTAAGCCCAAAAAATGCAGTAATAGCTGCAATATCCCAGCAATCCTCGGCAGAAAAGCCATGTTCTTTGAGTTTCTCAAAATCACTGTCTGAAATAGATTTTGCATCGAGGCTAATTTTCATAGCAAAATCGAGCATAGCACTCTGCCGGGGCGTAATGTCTGCTTTGCGGTAATTAACAGCTACTTGATCAGCGATCAGTGGATTTTTGGCACGAATCCGCAGAATTGCACCATGGGCAACTACACAGTACTGGCAATTATTGGCACCCGATGTGGCAGTGACGATCATCTCCATGTCGGCCTTGTTCAGACCGCTGTCTTTTTCCATCAAAGCATCATGGTAGGCAAAAAAGGCCCTGAATTCGGCAGGACGATGCGCTAGCACGAGGAAAACATTGGGTACAAATCCGGCTTTCTCTTGAACGGCAAGAATTGTATTTCTAATATCTTCGGGTAGATCTTTTATTTCGGGTATCGGGTAGCGGCTGATCGGTGGTGTAGTCATGACAATTGTCCTTAGAAAGAAAAGGGATCTAACAGTGCATTAAGTGAACGGCTAAAAAGTGACGATGCATTAAGGCTTACGCTCGCCCGATAATCTAATATAACTGACGTCCAATTACACCTATTACTGCTGGATAACAGAATTGCTTGTGACTAGGGCACGCTCACAGCTCTAAAGATAATCAATAACCTGTATGGTTACTTGTTTCACTCTTGCCGCCGGGCTGTAAGATTGCTTTTTTTAATCGCTTCGCGATACTGTATAGTGCAGCCAAAAGACACCTGTATCCCTATAATAAGGAGCGCGCAGTGCACCAATCAGATGATTGTATATTTTGTCAAATTGTTCAGGGTAATGCCCCCTGCCATAAAGTTCATGAGGATGATCTCACCATAACATTTCTGGATATATTTCCCGCGACAGCAGGCCATCTATTAATTGTTACCAAAGAGCATTTCAGCGATTTGTTAGAGGCAACTCCAGCGGCTATAGCCCAAGTAGGCGCAAACTCGGTGGCGGTTGCGGCAGCTATCCAGCAAGTAATTGCGCCTGATGGTTTGGGCATTTATCAACTCAACAAGCCGGCAGCTGGCCAGACTGTTTTTCACTACCACATGCACTTGATTCCGCAGTTCGATGGTCAAAGCATCGGTATTCATTCTAAAAAGCAGGGGGACCCGGCGGAGTTATTATTGTTGGCGGAGCAATTCCGAAAGAACCTTACACACTAGTCAGAGAGCTTAGAAGTCATGAAAAAACCACTGTATCTATTATTTATCTTGCTCACGTCTTTTTCTTCATTGATTGCGTCAGCGTCGCCTGCCTCGCAGTCAAGTTCCCCTGAAGGTGCCATCGTCTATATCATTAGCCCGGTGGACGGTGCGGTAGTCAATAGTCCCGTGCTGATTAGGTTTGGTTTAAAAGGCATGGGAGTTGCTCCAGCGGGGACGGACAGAGCAAACACCGGCCATCATCATTTGTTAGTTGACGGAGAGGCGTTGCCGAACATGACGACAGCGATGGGGGCAAATGTTAAACATTTCGGAGGAGGACAAACTGAAGCATCCGTTGAGCTGTTGCCCGGAGAGCATACATTACAGTTGATTATGGGTGACAAATACCATGTTCCACACACACCACCCGTGGTGTCTGAAAAAATAACCGTAACCGTACAATAGATGCGGTGTGGTTGAGTTTACGCTACGCCAGTATTGTAATCTCATCGAAGCCAAACGGCTGGAGACCTTTTTTAAATGTATCGGTGATACCGCTGCTGCTGGTGAATAAGATCCGATTAACGGCGGCCCCCGATGAAAGTTCACCGGGTAAGGACGTAAGTAAAGATGTTACTCGACGAGCTACGGCATCACCGGAGTCGACCCAGTGTTTGATGCTGGGAGCGGCGTCAGAGAGTTCGCGTTTGACGAGAGGGAAGTGCGTGCAGGCGAGGACAACAGTATCGACACTAGACCACCGGGGGTGTTGGTTAAACAGAGAGAGGATGTGTTTAATTTCATTCTCTGTTGGTTTGAGCCCGGCCATTTTCCGTTCGACAAAATCAACGAGTGCTGCCGACCCGACTTTGATTACCTCGCAATGAGGTGCGAATTCAGCGATAAGCTCGTCGGTGTAATCCCGCTGAATGGTTGCTGGCGTGGCTAACAAACCGATGACATTTGTCGTGCTCATTGCTGCCGCCGGTTTTATCGCCGGCACAACGCCAACAACTGGCACCCCCAATATGGCTCGCAGATGCGGCAATACTAGCGTGCTAGCGGAGTTGCACGCGATAACGATCAGTGAAGGCTGATAGTGATTGTGGGCCCAGCTAACAATTTCACAGGTTCTCGAAAGCAGTGTTTGATCATCGAGTACCCCGTAGGGAAAAAACAGGTTGTCTGCCAAATAGGTTATCGTGGCATGGGGTACGTGCAGACGAATGTGCTGGACGATGCTTAGACCACCAACACCGGAATCAAAAACCAGTATGTGGGGAGCATTGATCATGGCAGGTCGACGAATATTTTCATGGTCGAGTATCATAGCGGTAATACGAGTTAATGTCGCTCTTATGGGTACAGTTACTGGAAAACCCAGTATTCAATCATTCACCACTCATCATCGTTTCTCACCATCCATTATTTCTGTACTATGGCGCGCTATCAGTTATTACAAAGGGTGAGCTATGCGGGTTATTTCGGTCAACACTAATGGTATTCGCGCTGCTGCGAGAAAAGGTTTTTTCGATTGGTTAGCGCTACAGAGTGCCGATGTCGTGTGTATTCAGGAAACCAAAGCTCAGATCGATCAATTGGCTGACCCGGTTTTTCATCCTGAGGGCTACCATTGTTATTACTTCGACGCCGAAAAGAAAGGTTATAGCGGCACCGCTCTGTATTGTAAGAAGAAGCCAAAAAAAATTACTAGTGGACTGGGTTGGGATCCCGCGGATTCTCAGGGGCGTTACATACAAGCCGATTTTGACGGTGTGAGTGTGGCCTCAATTTATGTACCATCAGGCTCCAGTGGGGATGAGGCCCAGGCTCGAAAAGAAGTCTTCATGACTAACATAATGGATCACTTCAAGGCGATGCGAAGAAAGCGTAGAGAGTTTATTTTTTGCGCAGACTGGAATATCTGCCACAGGGAGGTCGATATTAAAAACTGGCGGGGAAATCGTAAAAATTCTGGGTTTTTGCCCCACGAAAGGGCTTGGTTGGATAGCCTGTTTGACGATGTTGGTTACGCGGATGCTTTTCGGGTAATAAATCAGGAAGAAGATCAGTATACCTGGTGGTCAAACAGAGGGCAGGCCTGGGCTAAAAATGTAGGGTGGCGACTGGACTATCAAGTTGTAACGCCCGGATTGGTTGACAAGATTCAATCTGCCTCGATTTACAAAGATGAACGCTTTTCTGATCATGCTCCTTTTATCATGGATTATGATATCGACTACTAATTCGGTGGTCGGCGACAACGTCGTGGCGTTAGGGCGAGTTGCCACTGTTCTGCAATAAAGGTAAAATACACCGCACTTATATTTGGCGAGCGACTATCGCCACCATCCAAAACTGAAGGTTATTCCAATGAACTTTATTTCTTCTGCCTACGCTCAAGAAGCAGGGCAAAACCCGCCAGAAGCGGGGATGATGCAGCTTGCTCTTATGGTTGGCTTATTTGTCATGTTTTACTTTATCGCTATCCGCCCTCAGCGCAAGCGCCAAAAAGAACATACGGAGCTGGTCAGCAATCTCGGTAAGGGCGATGAAGTTGTAACTAACAGCGGTATTCTCGGAAAAATTACTCAACTTGATGATAACTATCTGACCTTACAGGTGGCAGACAGTGTTGAGCTGAAATTTCAAAAAGGTTCAATCCACGCGGTTTTGCCAAAAGGCACATTGAAGTCGATCTAGATTTATCGCGCCTTTATTGCGGGCATCTTTCCAGCGGTGTCCGCTTCCATGTAAATCGCACTAAACATCAGTTAGACTGGGCCAAAATATTAATCAAATTGGCCGGACCTAATGATGGAAATATCTTTTCCTCCTCGATTATCCCTCGCACAGACGCCAACCCCCTTGATTGCTATTGATAGAATCAGTGAGGTTGTTGGTGGGCCGCGAATCTGGGTAAAACGCGATGATATGACTGGTAGCGCTGTCAGTGGTAATAAAATCCGAAAACTCGAATTTTCCCTCGCAAAAGCATTGGACGAAGGTTGTGACACGATTATCACTTGCGGCGGTGTGCAATCTAATCATTGTCGAACGACGGCTGTCCTTTGTGCGCAACTGGGATTGAAATGTCATTTGATTCTCCGCGGACCCGAAGACTCAGAAATTGAAGGTAACCTGTTGCTGGATCGACTGGTTGGCGCAGAAATTAGCTTCTATACCAATCGGGAGTACCAACAAAAGAGTGATGAAATCATCCAGCACTGGATGCAGCACTATCACGAGCAGGGCAGTAAGGTTTTTTCGATTCCAGTTGGAGCAAGTGATGGCATCGGTTTGTGGGGTTATATCGCAGCCTGCGAAGAACTCAAGGATGATTTTTCCCAGCTAAATATTCAGCCAGGGCATATTATTTCTGCAACAGGTTCAGGTGGTACGCAGGGTGGTCTAACCGTTGGCAGCGAGTTGTTTCCATTGGGCGCTATGGAGCAAGTGATGGCATCGGTTTGTGGGGTTACATCGCAGCCTGCGAAGAACTCAAGGATGATTTTTCCCAGCTAAATATTCAGCCAGGGCATATTATTTCTGCAACAGGTTCAGGTGGTACGCAGGGTGGTCTAACCGTTGGCAGCGAGTTGTTTCAATTGGGCGCTAAGGTTTGGGGTATGGCAGTTTGTGATGACGCAAACTACTTTATTAATAAGGTGAAGCAAGATATTGCTCAGTGGCGGCAATGGTATTCACCCTTAATTAGTCCATCATTTGATTGCGATTCGTTGTGCATTAATGTCATCGACGACTATATTGGCCCTGGTTATGCCCAAGCGACCCCCGACATATTTGCGACAATTAGTATGGCTGCCCGGCTCGAGGGCCTGATACTGGATCCAGTTTATACTGGAAAAGGCTTTCATGGCATGCTTGATCAGATTAGGCAGGGGCGTTTCGATGACACTAACGATATTGTTTTTGTGCATACAGGCGGCATATTTGGACTTTTCCCGCAGCGCGATCAATTGGGATTAAGTTAGTAACTCACTAAAATTGAACATAATCAGAGAATAACAATGGAAACGATGACTGCATTTGTGCAATGGCTGAATGGGATTGTTTGGGGTCCACTAATGCTGGTGTTGATTTTAGGCACGGGCTTTTTCTTGATGATCGGGCTCGGGTTTATGCCGCTGCGGCGAATTCCAAGTGCTTTTCGCCTGCTGTTGGAAGGTCGTCATGCTGAATCGACCCACGGTCAAATTTCTCCGTTTAATGCGCTGATGACCTCATTATCGGCGACGATAGGTACAGGTAATATCGCCGGCGTAGCGACTGCTATTACGATTGGCGGGCCGGGTGCATTATTTTGGATGTGGTGCACAGCCCTCGTTGGAATGGCAACGAAATACGCTGAAGCAGTGTGCGCAGTTCAGTATAGAGAGATAGACGACGACGGCAACTACGCGGGTGGGCCGATGTATTACATTAAAAATGGTCTCGGTGATAAGTGGAAATGGCTGGCAGCAACGTTTGCTTTTTTTGGCGCTATTGCTGGTTTCGGTATGGGCAATACCGTACAAGCGAACTCTGTGGCAGACGCTATGTCTAGTACCTTTGGTATACCGCCACTGGTCAGTAGCGCGGTAATGGTTGTGTTGGTCGCACTGGTTATTCTAGGTGGTGTAAAACGTATCTCCAGCGTTGCAGGTTTTCTTGTGCCTATCATGGCTATCAGCTACTTGTTGCTGGGTTTTGTCGTGCTGCTGATGAATATTACGGATATCCCCGCAGCAATCGTCTTGATTGTTGAAAGCGCTTTCACAGGAACCGCTGCACAGGGTGGATTTGCGGGTGCGGGAATAATGCTCGCTATTCAATTCGGTGTGGCGCGGGGCGTCTTCTCTAATGAGGCCGGGCTGGGAAGTGCACCCATCGCGCATGCCGCAGCTCAAACTGACGATCCGGTCAAGCAAGGCACTATCGCTATGCTTGGCACATTTATAGACACTTTAATTGTCTGTACTGTAACCGGTCTGGTGATTGTTTTAACGGGCGCTTGGACGACGGGTGAAGGTGGTGCTTCGTTAACGGCTGCAGCTTTTGCGACGCAACTACCCTACGGTGATGTCATGGTTTCAGTCGGATTGTGCTTGTTTGCCTTTACTACCGTGTTGGGGTGGAGTTATTACGGAGAGCGTTGTGCGATCTATTTGTTTGGCACTCGTGCGCTAATGCCCTTTAGAATTTTATGGATATTGGCGATTCCCTTAGGGGCCATGGCTCAACTTAATTTTATCTGGCTATTGGCAGATACCTTAAACGCTTTAATGGCAGTGCCCAACTTAATCGCATTATTATTGCTGAGTCCGGTGGTGTTCAAATTGACCAAGGAAGCACTCAAAAAATAATGGCGGTTTAGAGCTGTTAACGACTCGAGTTGATATAAGTTTTTATCACTCGGGGGGTCACTGAGGTAAATAACTCATAGCTGATAGTCTCGGCCCATTGAGCGACTTCTTCCGCAGCTAGCTGATGGCCAGTACTGGCATTACCCCACAAAGTCACCTCATCACCTACCGATACAGTATTGCAATGGGTGACATCAATAGTGATCAAATCCATCGATACGGCACCAACTAATGCTGCGCGCTGACCATTGACTAAAACAGGGGTGCCATTGCGGGCGTGTCGCGGGTAACCGTCACCATAGCCAACGCCCACGGTAGCGATAATACTGTCTGACGGTGCGGTCCACCGGGAATTGTAACCGACACTGTCACCAGCTTTAACCCCGCGAGTCGCGATGACTTCGCTCGATAAGGTCATCACTGTTTGTAAATTAACGGGGAACAGATGCTGCGATTCCGCCGTTAGCGGATTCGCTCCATAGAGCATAATGCCGGGTCTAACCCAATCTCTGTGCGAGCTGGGGCGCTTGATGATAGCCGCGGAGTTCGCCAAGCTTTGCGGTACAGAGAACCCCGCGACAGCTTCTTCAAACAGCGCTTCTTGCTGCTGGGTTTGCTGAGTATTATCAGCATCTGAACTGCCGAAGTGGGTCATTGAGAGTATTTCACGAGAATTTGACGAGCGACTTAGCTGTTGTTGATACTGCTGAAATTGATCAGCAGACAAACCTAGACGGTGCATGCCGCTGTCAATTTTCAGCCAAATATTCACGGGGGCAGATAACGTCGCAGCCAGAAATTCGTCGACTTGATTGGCACTATGAATGACAAGATCAATCGACTGTCGGCTGCATTGCAATAAGTCGGTTAGCGTGAGTGCGCCGGCTAACACCAAAATACGCTGCATAAAGCCCGCAGCGCGTAATTCCAAGGCTTCTTCAACGCGAGCAACTGCAAGGCCATCGGCGGCATCAAGAGTGGCCGCAACCTCGATCAATCCATGTCCATAGGCATCAGCTTTTACCATCGCCATCACAGAGGCGCGGGGCGCCAACCGTTTTACTTGATGTAGGTTGTGTCGAATAGCGTTGAGATTGATTGAGGCTCTTGTGGTATGCATGACAGTTATCAATAAAAAGGTCGACGGAAGTGTACATCAGTTACTGTTGTTATGAGCTTAACTCTATGAAAAAAATATTTCTGGTTATTTTGCTGACAGGGCATAGAAAAGTACTTGTACCGGTCACTCACATGATTAATATAGCGCTTTTATTTACTATCAGCCCGGAATGAGTATGCAAACCGCCACACTGCAGAACAAATTAATAACGCTTAGGAATAATCGACTGTTTGAGGTTTTTGTTGTTTCAGTCATTATTTTTTCAGCTTTGGTGATCGGTGCCAAAACCTATGATATTTCGGCGACAACCCTCACAATCATTTCCTGGTTAGATATGGCGATTACGCTTTTCTTCGCCTTGGAGATCGCTATTCGCTTTATGGCCGAAGAACGCAAGCGTCGCTTCTTTTTAAACGGCTGGAATGTATTCGACTCACTGATTGTAATTATAAGCCTGATACCGATAGAGAATAGCGAAATGGCCCTGGTCGGGCGATTAGTGCGAATATTCCGCGTTCTACGAATGGTTTCAGTTGTACCCGAGTTACGAGAATTACTCAATTCACTACTCTCAGCGCTGCCTAAACTGGGTTATGTTGTATTGTTGATGTTTATTATTTTCTACATTTACGGCGCATTTGGGGCGATCTTGTTTAACCAGATTAATCCGGTGCTATGGGGTGACATTAGTATTTCGATGCTGACCTTGTTTCGGGTAATGACCTTCGAAGACTGGACAGATGTCATGTATGAAACCATGGAGGTCTATCCTTTGAGCTGGCTTTATTTTTTAAGTTTTATCTTTCTGACGGCGTTTGCGTTTCTGAATATGGTTATTGGTATTGTTGTCAGCGTTGTTGAAGAAGAACATCAGAGAATGAAGCAGGAGACGAACCCCGAGCCAACTATCACTGAACTACACCACGAAATTGTGCAGTTACGAAAACTCCTGGTCGATCGACAATAGCGGTGAGAATTGTGCTTCTGCCCTTCACTTTGTATAGTAGATGATAACTCATCAATGGTACTGACCTTATGTCTTCAGGTTTTGGAAAAAAACTGGTTATAGCCATTTCCTCTCGGGCTCTGTTTGATCTCGATGATAGTCACCAGATCTATCAAGAGCAGGGCCTCGAAGCCTATGCGCGGTACCAGATTGATCACGAGGACGACATATTAAGTCCGGGTGAGGCTTTCCCTATGGTGCAAAAGCTGTTGCGTATCAATGAGCGTCTTGGCGGAGAGTCACGGGTAGAGGTTTTATTGTTATCGAGGAATAGCGCCGACACTGGACTTCGAGTGTTTAATTCTATCGAGCATTATGGACTCGATATTACTCGCGCTGCCTTTAGCGGCGGGGAAAGTCCCTATCGCTACGTGTCAGCTTTTGGTTGTCATTTGTTTTTGTCAACTGATGCACAGGATGTCAGGTCGGCACTAGAAAATGGAGTTGCCGCCGCCACATTGATGTCATCCTCTTCTCCTCAGGAGGGCAGTGATTCAACGTTAAAATTTGCTTTTGATGGTGATGCGGTTTTGTTTTCTGATGAATCGGAGCAAATTTATAAAAGCCAGGGTCTGGATGCCTTTACCGAAAATGAAAAATCCTCTGCCAGAGAGCCTATGAGTGGCGGCCCATTTAAGGCGTTCCTTTCAGCGTTACACGGTTTACAGGCAGAGTTTCCGCCTCTTGAATCGCCTATTCGCACGGCTCTGGTTACTGCTCGTTCTGCTCCCGCTCACGAGCGTGTGATTCGAACACTCAGGGCTTGGAATATTCGAATTGATGAATCATTGTTTCTGGGAGGGTTAGATAAATCTGCATTTTTGAGGGCCTATGGCGCCGATGTGTTCTTTGATGATCAGGAGCTGCATTGTGACTCTGCTGGCCAGCATATAGCCACCGGCCATGTCCCTCACGGTGTCGCTAATAGCTAAAGTGGAGTTAATCAACTTTGTTGCAGGGAATTGTGCGGAAATCAGACGTCCCTCACAAACCGCCTATCCTTATCCTGTGTATTCACGTTTAGCTGCTATCCTAAAACCACCTATTCAATAGACGCTTTTTTTAGGTTTAGCTATCTATGATCCAAACGATTCTTTTCGCAACCGATATGGGTCTTCATACCCATTATCTGTTACATCACGTCAATGAAATGGCCGGTCAATATAAGGCTAAAGTCGTTGTAGTTCATGCAATGGAGCCGCCAGGCTGTCTTGGTGATGCGCTCGTCAAGTCTTATCAGGGGGGAGGGAATTCTGAACTCACCCAAGAGGGCATTAGTCGTATTGCTGCAGGCGTCAAAACTCGTATTATTGACATCCTTGAGGAGGAATTCATGGATGGTCAGCAGGGGCTTTCACAGATCAGGGACGTCAGAGTTGTTGCCGGCAAGCCTGTTGAGGTTATCCTGCAGGAGGCGCGCCACTGTGATGCCGATCTCATTATTCTAGGAAGCCACGGGCAAGATACAGCTAGCCCCCATCTGTTAGGGTCTGTTACTTCTAGAGTCTTGCAAACTTCTCGGGTGCCGATTTATATGGTTCCGCTTGTTCGAAGTTATCGTCATCAGATTGCAGCGTGTTAGCGGGAATTATAAAAGCGCGGACAACGACTATTTATTATGTCGTATTACTAGCGACAGGATTGATTATATCTTTCGCTGGGATAAATCGATTATATAGGTTATGGTTAAAGTGATGAAAAAACCGGTACATATAACTTAAAGTAAAATATAGGTTATAGCTGTAAGATACTGAAAATAAAGGAATAACTGGGTATCAGGAGCGAACTATGAAACTTCAGCAACTACGTTATATCTGGGAGGTGGCTCACCACGACCTCAATGTCTCCGCTACAGCACAAAGCTTGTACACCTCTCAGCCGGGAATTAGTAAACAAATTCGACTGCTTGAAGACGAGCTTGGTGTCGAGGTTTTTTCCCGGAGCGGTAAACACCTCACTCGAGTTACTCCGGCAGGAGAAGCTATTCTTAAAACCGCCGGCGAAATACTACGTAAAGTAGAGAGTATAAAGCAGGTAGCCCAGGAGTTTAGCAACGAGAAAAAGGGTAGCTTGTCGATTGCTACAACCCATACGCAGGCCCGCTACGCGCTTCCAAATACCATCCAAACATTTATAGAAACCTACCCTGAGGTTTCTCTGCATATGCATCAAGGTACCCCGATGCAGATATCAGAGCTCGCAGCTGACGGCACCGTTGACTTTGCTATTGCTACTGAGGCACTCGAGCTATTTAGCGACTTGATCATGATGCCATGTTATCGATGGGATCGCGCCATTGTTGTACCCAAAGGGCACGCGCTTGCGCAAAAGTCCGAATTAACACTGGAGGATGTGGCAGCGCACCCGATTGTTACCTATGTGTTTGGGTTCACAGGTAGATCCAAGCTGGATGAAGCCTTCATTGATAAAGGCTTGGCACCGAAAGTGGTTTTCACTGCGGCGGATGCAGACGTAATTAAAACGTATGTCAGATTGGGTCTTGGGATAGGTATTGTGGCAAAAATGGCCTACGACGCAGAGCTGGACGACGACCTTGTAGCGCTAGACGCTAGCCACTTATTTGAAAGCAGCATTACCAAAATAGGATTTCGCCGCGGTACTTTTTTACGCGGCTTTATGCTCGACTTTATCCAGCAATTCGCCCCTCATTTAACTCAGGATATTGTTGAAGAGGCTTGCCGGAGTCATACTAAGCTCGAATTAGATGAGTTATTTAGCGGCATTGACTTGCCGGTTTACTAGACGGTTTTTGGTTGTTGGTTATTGAGGTGAAAAAGTCTACTGGCTGTCCCCTCTGAGATTTATTCGCAGCGATTGCCGCTGGCTTCTGGCGTTCCCTCATCTTCCTGCTACAATGCGCCGCCTATGTCTACCTACGCGTTACTAACTATCTATTCTCTGGCTATTATCTTGGTTTCTTTACTGGGAGGCTGGCTGCCGTCGCGGATACGAATGACTCATACCGGCACTCAGGTGATGATGAGCTTTGTGGCAGGGTTAATGCTCGGTGTTGCCTGCTATCACTTGCTGCCCCATGCCATTATGACGTTGCCAGGAGAAAGCCGTGTTGATGAGGCTGTTTGGTGGATGATGATGGGGTTATTGCTGATGTTCGTCTTACTGCGAGCGTTTCACTTCCATCAACATAGCCCCATAGAGCAGGATAGTAGCGATTGTCAGTCTGAGCATGGTCATGATCATGATCATGGCCATGGTCCTTCAGGGGTCAGTGCGTTTAGTTGGACTGGCGTTGCCTTGGGCTTGGCTCTGCATACACTCATAGATGGGATTGCCCTCGGCGCAGCAATGCAAGCGGGGGCTTTAGACAATGCGCCTTTAGGGTTGGTGGGTCTGGGGGTGTTCGCAGCTATCTTCTTGCACAAGCCGTTGGATTCTATGTCGATTACATCATTAATGATTGCCGGCGGCTGGAATGCCCGATCCCGCTTGTTGGTTAATCTCGCATTTTCAGTTATGTGCCCACTGGGCGCGTTATTGTTTTTCGCCGGTATCGAGTACATTCCAGTGGACGCCAATTGGCTGGTAGGTATTACTTTGGCCTTTTCGGCGGGCGTGTTCATCTGTATTTCTCTGAGTGACTTGTTGCCTGAGGTACAATTTCACTCCCATGACCGCGCTCGGTTAACGATTGCCTTGCTCGCAGGAGTGATCGCAGCCTATGGTGTCGGGCTGATGGAGCCCGAACATGATGATTTTTCTCATTCTACCGCTGTTGAGTCACACGACCGCCACTAATATCAGTCGCTATCTGTGTTGCGCAGCTTGTCCATTCCCTGTAGATTATTGCGCCTTAAAATCAACGATTTAATAACTGTCATCGGAGCATTATTGTGGAAATAGCCTGTCTTGATCTTGAAGGGGTATTGATCCCTGAAATCTGGATTAACTTTGCTGAAAAGACGGGTATCGATGCGTTAAAAGCCACCACGCGCGATATTCCAGATTATGATGTTTTGATGAGGCAGCGGCTGAGGATTTTGGATGAAAGCGGGTACGGATTACCTGATATTCAAGCGGTTATCAGTGAGCTTGAGCCCATGGAGGGTGCGGTAGAGTTTTTGAATTGGTTGCGTGAGCGTTTTCAGGTAATAATTTTGTCGGATACCTTTTACGAATTCGGTATGCCATTTATGAAGCAGTTGGGATACCCGACTTTGCTCTGCCACAACTTAGAGGTGAACGGGGATGGCAAGGTTGTTGACTACAAGTTACGCCAGTCCAATCCTAAACGGCAAGCCGTTATTGGGTTTCACTCGATGTACTACCGCACTATAGCTGCTGGGGATTCTTACAACGACACCACCATGCTGGCAGAGGCTGATGCGGGTATTCTATTCAAAGCGCCCGATAATGTTATTGCTGAATTCCCGCAGTTTCCCGCGGTACATACCTACGAAGCGCTAAAATTGGAGTTTCTTAAAGCGAGTAACCGCAATCTTAGTTAGCGGTAGGCAAGGGCGGTGGTTGCGACTCCAGTGCTGCCAGCAACTTGTCGATCTTCGTCATACATTCCTGGTACTCACTGTCACAGTTTGAGTCAGCAACAATGCCGCCGCCAGCCCAGCAGTGTATCTGTTGGTCCTCACAGACCATTGTACGAATAGCTATGTTTGTGTCCATTTGCCCGTCGCAGCTGATGTAGCCCAGTGAGCCGCAATAAACCGCACGGCGACAGGGCTCTAGCTCTTCGATAATTTCCATGGCGCGCACTTTGGGTGCGCCGGTGATCGAACCTCCGGGAAAGCACCGAGCCAGTAAGTCTAGTGGTTCTATACCATCCAGCAATTGACCGCTAATGGTGCTTACAAGATGGTGAACTGTCTGGAAGCTTTGCAGTTGGAAGAGTTCATCGACTTGGATGCTGCCGGGAACACAAGCCTTACCTAAATCGTTGCGCAATAAGTCAACAATCATCAGGTTTTCAGCCCGATCCTTGCTGCTGCTCAGCAGCTGGGCAGCAAGAGCCATGTCTGATTTTTTGTCTTTGCCTCGAGCTATGGTGCCTTTGATTGGGGAGGTAGACACTCGCTGATTGTGCGCGTGCAGGAACCGTTCTGGTGATAGGCTAAGAATACTGCTGGAGGGCATCTTAATATATCCAGAAAACGGCGCCGCAGCTGCCTCGCGCAGTGATAAATACGCCTGCCATGGATCTCCTTCGCAGGCGGCGCTGAACCGCTGTGCTAGGTTAATCTGATAACAATCGCCAGCTATTATGTATTGCTGAACTTTTTCAAAGGCGTTCGTGTAGTCCTGTCTGCTCATATTTGACTGGAATGTTGAGTTCAGTCTGAAGCGCGTTTCTGGTTTGGCTTTTAGGCTCTTCAATCGGGCCCTCACGTCGTTTAGCCGAGCGCCGTCTGTGCAGGGGTGTGCGACCAAAAGGGTTCGTTGTTGGCGATGATCGACAATCACGGCCCAGCTATAAATGCCAATGCAGGAGTCATCAAGCTGTAGATCTTTTGGGGCGCGCTGCGGGAGTTGCTCCAGCTGCCTGCCGAGGTCGTAGCCGAAGTAACCCAGTGCGCCACCAACAAAAGGTAGATGGTGGTCATTGTCGATGCGAGGGGTGAGTTCCTTAAGGGCCTCATCGAGCTCGTGGAAAAAGGTTAGGTTATTCTCGTAAGTACATGATCCTGTTGATTTATTGGATAATATTTTTACCGGATCTGCACTGAAAATATCATAGCGTCCACGGGTGGAGTAAGGTCGAGAACTATCGAGGTAAATAGGTAGTTCCAAGTCCAGCATCTGCTCGAAAAGCGGTGCTGAATCGACTGCATAGGATAGCTCCTCGATGACTAGTTGACGCATTAAAAGATGCCTTGAGCACGTGGCTGACTGCAGAAAGAGGGAGGCATAACGGTGTGATCTGCCCCCGTTTTGAACAGCGCTAATTGTACGGGCTGTGAGTCGCGCAGGCCAGTATTAATGTGGTTTTGACCGTTCAATCGTCAGTGTTTCTGGGCGCTTTTCAGATTGACATTTTGTCTTCAGACAATTATTGTAGGCCCCGATTTGACTGGACTAAGGTGTATATTTTACCCAGTTATTGTGTTGTATTTCACGGTGTCATGCGTCGGATTAGCGTCTTTACATAATGGCCGAACTAGCATGAGCTGCAGCATCCCGACGAAAGTGTTTTCTGAGTGTACAAGCTATTGGCGCTGTTGTTACCTGTTGTCATCGTTGTAAGTCACACTTGAAGCTTCATTATCGGTTTAAATAGTATCTGAGACAGAATAACTATGACTAAATACGCCCATCTAAATCCATCCTTGGAAAACCCCTTTGTAGAAGCCAGAGAACGTGAGTTTGTTGTTCCAGGGCAGATCAACTATAAGCCCGGCCTCTACGAAGAGTCGCTAAAATCCGGTCAAGCATTAATTGATCGGCCTCGCGTTGCCGCCGGTGTTGTTAATATTGAGAAGCAGCACCTGAAAAATCGAATGACGGTTTGGGAGCGATTAGACGTTCTTGCCGATGTTGGCACTGAGCCAACCGTGCTGTTTCAGAACTGGGGTCCCAATCTTGACGGAGCTTCCATTGTAACAGCCATTGTTAAAATTAATGGCCGTGACGTTGCAGTGTACGGCCATGATTTTACGGTTAGAGCTGGGTCTATGGATGCGACCAATGGTAAAAAACTAGCGCGTCTGTTTCAGCTGGCAGGAAAACGAAAAATTCCGCTAGTAGGGATGAACGACAGTGCTGGAGCGTTTATTCCCGCCGGTGTCGGTGGTTTGGAGGGCTATGCGGAGGCGTTTACCGCACTGCGAAAAATTAGCGGCGTGGTGCCGTCAATTATGTGTATGTTTGGCTTCAATGCCGGAGGCGGCTCCTATCTGCCGCGGCAAGGTAGCTTTGTCATTCAACCAAACGATACCTTTTTTGGCCTAACCGGCCCCGGAGTGGTGAAATCCGTTTTGGGAGAAGATGTTACGGCGGATGAACTCGGTGGTCCCAGTGTTCACAGTCAAACAGGTGTCGCCGATTTTGTCGTACCTGACGAAGTTTCAGCACTGTTGACAGCCAAGCAGCTGCTTAACTATTTACCGGCAAACAATAACGAACAAGCACCTTTTCAGCCGACTTCAGACCCGATAGATAGAAAAACCTGGGATATTGATATTTTACTAAGGAAAGCGTTTAACTCGCCTACGGGTTATAACACACCATTAGACATTAGCATCTTGATTCAGCAGTTATGTGACCATGGTGATTACTTTGAAATTCAACCTGATAGAGCGCGCAATACTATTTGCGCATTGGGTCGAATGGGTGGCAACGTTATTGGCTTTGTCGCTAATAATTCGGCGGTCGGCTCCGGCCAAATTGATATCGATGCAGCCTATAAAAATGCACGCTTTATCCGATTCTGCAATCTTTACAATATTCCCGTTATCTTTATGGAAGACACCACTGGGTTTCGTCCCGGCAAAGATCAAGAGAGTAATGGTATCGTGCAGGCGGGACGAGCGATGCTCGACGCAATTGTTGATCTGCGAACCCCGCGATTCTTACTGCTAGTCCGTAATGCCTATGGCGGCGCATATGCGTCATACAATAATTACCCGACCGGAGCCGATCTGGTTGTGGCACTGCCTACGACGCGGGTTGCTGTTATGGGCCCTGCTGGTGTCGACTTTGTTTATAAAAAGGAACTGCGACAAATTCGCTCGTCCTCGATTGAGCGAGTTGCGGTAGCCACGGAAGAGCAAATTAACAACGGGTTGTCGGAAAAGGAAGCAAAAATTGCAGCGCAAGCTGCTGTCGCCGATTGGTCAAAGCGCGAAGAAGCGCTGTTGGCAATTCGTTACGAAAAAGAATTGTTGAATCCTAATGAGGCACTGAGCTTGGGGTCTATTTCACAAATAGTTATGCCCAGTGATTTGCGTAAGGTGCTCGGCGAGAACATGGCCTTTCATTTAGACCATTATCAGGCAGAACCACTAAATGCTGTGCAGCGTGAGTTTTTCTAGCAGGCAGATATATAAAGCCTTTTTTATGAGCTGTCGATTACGGTCGCCAAACAAAAAGAATGAGAGCAAAGGTTAACTACAGTGAAAGCAAGTAATGACAACTACCTCAATAACCCGCTGATCCACGCCGACCGAATGTTGAAGCGAAAGTCCTCAGAATGGGTGCGCAGTTTTAGTTGCGAAGATATGAAGCCGCTGATTATCTGCCGGGGGCCAATTCGTAAGGAAGCAATGGATGTTTTCGATGAAATGGGTGTCCATGGCTACGGTATTTTATTGTCAGAAAAAGACTCTATTACCTATGCCAACGCTCTAGCGCCTGAATTACGAAAACTGACAGACCCAAGTCGCGTGCATCGTGTGCCCGATTACAGTGGCGCTACCAGGGAAGAGCGTGGACAGCGCATTCAGCAGATCATCCAGATAGCAAAAGATAATGGTTATGACTCTATCTTTACCGGCTATGGATTTATGGCTGAAGATGAAGAAATGGTTAAGTCGATGGAAGATGCCGGGCTTAATTTTATTGGGCCTTGTTCGAAAACCGTTCATGATGCAGGACTCAAGGATGAGGCGAAGAGGACAGCGCTTAATGTCGGCGTCAGTGTTACTCCTGGCGTGGATAACGCAACCACGTTGACGGTGTTATCTAAATATCCCGATCAGCAAGCCTTGGAAAATCTCTGCAGAGAAAAGTCTTTGGACATTAATTCCGCAGTGCTTGAGAATATGGAGCTGACCCTAGAGGCCAAAGCTGAAGCAGTGCTAAATGCCTCTTTGCAGAAGGGTATTGATTTATTTTCTATTGCTGAGCTCGGAGAGGTGCTAAAAAATAGCATTGTTGAGATGTATAGAGGATGGCCAGAAAATCGGATTCGTCTAAAAGCAATCTCTGGCGGCGGAGGTAAAGGTCAGCGAATTTTGCAGGCTCCCAGTAGTTTTGAAGGAACGAAAGAAGAAAAGATTGCCCTAGCAGCCGCTAAAGTGCCCGAGCTAGTATTGGAGATTCTCAACGAAGTAAAATGTAATGGCATTGGCGACAACAAAAATGTTCTCGGCGAGCTGAATATAGAAACGACTCGACATCAGGAGATACAGGTCGTTGGCAATGGTGCCTGGTGTATAACCATGGGTGGTCGCGATTGTTCACTGCAAATGCATGAACAAAAATTGTTAGAAGTCTCTGTAACAACGGAGGAGCTTTTAACAGCGATAAAAAAAGCAGAAGCCGATGGGAAAAATGCTGAGTTGGAGACGCTGCGAAAAGATTTAGATATTCTTGACCAGATGGAAACCGAAGCGGCAAAATTTGGGCAAGCAGTAGGACTTGATTCTGTTTCAACGTTTGAGTGTATCGTCGATGGCAGTAGCCATTTCTTCATGGAAATGAACACGCGGATTCAGGTCGAGCACCGAGTGACTGAGCTTTGTTATAAATTGCAATTTTCTAACCCTGAAGATCACAGTGATAGCTTTGTGGTTGAATCGCTGGTAGAGGCAATGGTGCTTTTAGCTCGTCACGGAAAGCGACTGCCGAAGCCAGAACGTCTCCCTAGGGAACATGCATCGGTGGAAGCTCGTTTGAATGCCACTAATCACGCCTTACAGCCGCATGCGGGCGGTATTATCGAGCAGTGGTCAAATTGCACTGATGGCGAGATTCGCGACGACCAGGGAATCAGTTTACATAACCCCGATACTGATGTTTTTATGAAATATCATCTGGCGGGCGCTTATGATTCCAACATTGCGTTACTGTTAACGACTGGAGAAACTCGACTAACAAGTTACCAGCGGCTGTCAGAAATTATCCGGTGCACAACGTTGCGCGGAAAAGATCTAGCAACCAATCTAGAGTTTCATTACGGTCTGCTCAATTGGTTTATTGGTAATAACATTAATGCGCGGCCTAGTACCGGATTTATTGTGCCTTATCTGACGGCTGTTGGTCAGTTGAAGGAAGCGGCGAGTCAAATCGACCTGAGTTTTGCTTATGGTCTGTTGCGCAGCCGTCATCTTGAGCCTATTGATGATGATCGCAAGTCGCTGTTCGTTAGTGTTTTGGATCGGAAATCAGGGTTGCTTAGACGGCCAATCGATATTATGTTTCAAGAGCCACACCAACTTGCGGGTTGGCTTAGTATCAATCAACATAATTTTAAGGAAGACGCTGGAAGTATTATTTGGCTGAAAAATCCTATTGATGTTTTGGTTGATTTATACCACTTTCTCAATATGGATTATGTGGAGGGGAACCCCGCTGCCAATATGATTTGGAGTCACGATAATGAATTGCTGCAGAAAGCGGTGATGTTTTATCAAACTTTAAAGCAGCGCCTTGGCGTGTTCAATTATTCTGAGTTGGATAGGGCGGTTGCAAAAGATACGGCGGTTGGTTTCGATGCAGAACAATGGACGGCAATACAATCTGCCCACGCTGGCTACCAAATGGGTACGGAGATTCTGTCAGTGCTGCCTTACATCGCGGGGAAGACCGGGTTTTTTGATTTGTCTGTAAACGCTGACTTAAGTATTCACATACCTTCTGCATTGACCGATAGCGCTTTACAAGAGCGGATGGCTAAGATGCTAGCGCCACCACCGGTTGCCAGCTCAGACGAAATACTCTCTGAAAGTGGTGGCATGTTTTACCCCAGAGAGGCTCCAGGAATGGAAACCTTTGTCGAAGTAGGCTCCCATTTTAATGAAGGCGACGCTTTGTATATTGTCGAAGTCATGAAAATGTTTAACAAGGTCTATGCGCCTTTTGCAGGAACCGTTGAGCAAATATTGATGGAAGGCGATGGTGTCATTATTAAGAAGGGACAGCCCCTGTTTAAAATTACACCTGATGAAGACTTTGCTGTGGAATCCCCAGAAGATGTTAGCGCTCGACGGCACAGCGCGACTGCTCAGTTTCTCGATACGCTAAAGTAGAAGCTGCGATCATTGACTTTTAACTCCGAAGAAAGGAACGAATATGATAACCGCACTTGACCATATTGCCATCGCTGTGCCGGACCTCGAAGCCGGTATTAAGCGATTTTTGGAAGACTTTGGTCTTACGTTTGAGGGCCGGGAAGATGTTGCAGCTGCTAAAACGTCAACAGCATTTTTCCCATTGCCACCGACCAGTATCGAGTTAGTTCATCCACTTAACGGCGAAGGCCCCATTGCAGGTTATTTGGAAAAAAAGGGCGGCGGCATTCATCATTTATGTTTTCGCTCGGATAATATCGAAGAAGATATTGATCGGTTGAAAGGAAAGGGCTACCAGTTTTTATCGGATGGTCCTTCTATAGGCGCGCACAACGCCAAAGTTATCTTCATTCATCCTAAATCCTGTGACGGTGTGTTAATTGAGTTGAATCAGCCGAGTGATGAGCAGCATTAATCCCGTTTATTAGCGTTCCGTGTAACAGTGAACTGATGCTGAAGACGGCTAAATTGAGTTAAAGGCTTTCCCGATGTCCGATTACAACCCAAAGCATACCAGTATTGAAGAATGGCAAAAGCTTGCCACCCAGCAGATGAAAGGCAAAACACCTGACGAATTGAGTTGGGCGACAGCAGAGGGTATTGATGTTAAATGTCTGTATACGGCCGAAGATATAGCCGGACAGGACTATTTAAACACCATGCCCGGCGCGGCTCCTTATATACGTGGGCCACAAGCTACGATGTATGCCGGAAGGCCTTGGACCATACGGCAATATGCGGGGTTTTCAACGGCGGAAGAATCGAATCGATTTTATCGCAATGCACTAGCTGCGGGTGGCCAGGGTGTTTCGGTCGCTTTCGATTTGGCAACACACCGGGGCTATGATTCAGATCATCCGCGCGTGACCGGAGATGTTGGTAAGGCCGGTGTTGCGATTGACTCTGTTGAAGATATGAAAGTGCTTTTTGATGGGATTCCGTTGGATAAAGTATCTGTTTCAATGACCATGAATGGCGCGGTTCTGCCGATACTAGCGGGTTATATTGTTGCTGCAGAAGAGCAGGGAGTCAGTCATGAACAGCTGGCGGGTACCATCCAAAATGATATCTTAAAAGAATTTATGGTCCGCAATACGTATATTTATCCGCCCAAACCGTCGATGAAAATCATTGGCGATATTATTGCTTATGCTTCTGAGCATATGCCAAAATTTAATACAATTTCTATCTCAGGTTATCATATCCAAGAGGCTGGAGCCGATGCAGCGTTGGAATTAGCTTATACACTGGCCGACGGTAAAGAATATATTCGCACGGCGATTGCAGCCGGTCTTGATATTGATCAGTTTGCGCCGCGGCTATCATTCTTTTGGGGCATTGGCATGAATTTCTATATGGAAATTGCCAAAATGCGCGCGGCTCGTTTACTGTGGGCTGAGATTGTTAATGAATTCAATCCAACCAACCCAAAATCTTCGATGCTGCGGACCCACAGCCAAACGTCGGGTTGGTCGCTAACCGAGCAAGACCCCTATAACAATGTCGTGCGCACGACCATTGAAGCGATGGCTGCAGTTTTTGGTGGTACTCAGTCGTTACATACCAATGCTCTCGACGAAGCAATTGCTTTACCGACCGAGTTTTCTTCTCGGATTGCTCGCAATACGCAGTTGATTATTCAGGAAGAGACGGGCATCACCAAAGTTGTTGATCCATGGGGAGGCTCCTACATGATGGAAAGCCTGACCAAGGAAATGGCTGATAAAGCACGACAATTGATTGAGGAAGTTGAAGAGAAAGGCGGGATGGCCAAGGCTATCGAGACGGGTATGCCAAAACTTCGGATTGAAGAGTCCGCAGCTCGAAAACAAGCGCGCATTGACCGTGGAGACGATGTCATAGTTGGGGTTAATAAGTACACCCTCGATGCAGAAGATGATGTTGATATCTTAGAAATTGACGACAATGCCGTGCGGGATTCTCAGCTACAACGCTTAGCCGAAATTCGTTCTAGTCGAGATGAGCAGGCGGTAGAGGACGCATTGGACGCTATCTATCAATCTGCGCATAGCGGTGCCGGTAATCTGTTGGAATTGTCGATACAAGCGACCCGTGTACGAGCGACTGTCGGAGAAATCTCATACGCTATGGAGCGCGAATTTGGGCGATTTAAAGCCAACTCGCAAACGGTTTCTGGTGTGTACGGTAGTGCTTATCAAGACGATGAGGGCTGGCAGGGTATCAGTAGTGATATTGAGGGCTTTGTAGAGAAGCATGGCAGGCGCCCAAGGATGCTAGTATGTAAGATGGGACAGGACGGACATGACCGCGGCGCAAAAGTCATTGCAACGGCATTTGCCGATGTCGGTTTTGATATCGATTTGTCACCGATGTTTTCCACTCCCGAGGAGGTGGCCAAGCAAGCTATTGAAAACGACGTTCATGTCGTCGGAGTATCCTCACAGGCAGCGGGTCACAAAACATTAATACCGACGCTCATTAGGGAGCTCAATAAGCAAGGTGCCGACGATATTATTGTAGTAGCAGGTGGGGTTATACCAAAGCAGGATTATGAGTTTCTATCCGACATTGGGGTGAAAGGTATATTCGGACCGGGAACCAAGATTCCGCTGGCTGCCAGAGATGTGTTAGAGGCTATAAATTCGGCTTATCAGCGATAACCCTAAGTGATTTTTAGTCTGCCTACCAGCGTTAGTGATTGCCTTGTTTTGAGACATTAGTGTCAACTATGGATATTGAAAAAATTAGACAGGGTAATCGTCGTGCATTGGCAAAGGCGATTACGCTTGTCGAAAGTAAGCTTGACAGTGATAGAGTGAAAGCTCAGGCGGTACTAGAGCAGGCACTACCTTATTCGGGTAATAGTATACGTATTGGTATTACCGGTATTCCTGGCGTTGGAAAATCGACATTTATAGAAACATTCGGTCTGTATTTAATCGCACAGGGGAAAAAAGTCGCTGTGCTGGCCGTCGATCCGAGTTCGCCGTTAGCCGGTGGTTCGATTCTTGGTGATAAGACTCGAATGGAAGAGTTGTCGAGGAACGAGGCCGCATTTATCCGTCCATCACCTTCAGAAGGTGCTTTGGGAGGTGTTGCACAAAAAACTCGTGAAACCATGCTGCTCTGTGAGACCGCCGGCTACGACGTCATACTTGTGGAAACGGTCGGTGTCGGGCAGAGCGAATATGAAGTCGCCGGCATGGTAGATTTTTTCATGGTGCTTATGTTGCCCAATGCGGGAGACGAACTCCAGGGTATTAAGAAAGGTATTATGGAATTGGCTGATGCGCTCGTTGTCAATAAAGCCGACGGTGAATCTTTAAACCTTGCGTCTCAAACTAAACGCCACTACAGCAATGCAATGACTCTGCTGCGTCATTCATCGTTTTGGACTCCGCAGGTGTTAACGTGCTCTGCTCAGGAGAACAATAATATTGACGCTATCTGGGGAATGATTTCAGACTATTATATTGACGCCAATAAAAATAATGACTTCCAGAAAAAGCGGACTAATCAAAATCAGGAATGGATGAATAAGCTGTTGTTTGAAATGCTTGAGCTTAAACTTAAACAAAACCCGGAAGTTAAGCGACAAATGCCGGAACTGCACAAAAAAGTTACCCAAGGTGAGGTAACTCCCTATAATGCTGCGAAAACGCTGATCGATTTGCTATAAGATGCATCGGCCTTAGATTTCAGTGCTCGATTTTTTAATTCAACCTTGACGACTATCATGACCTTATTTGTATACAACAGTTATACTGGAATAAAAGAAGCCTTCGAACCGATCAAGCCCGATACGGTCACAATGTATGTGTGCGGCCCTACCGTTTATAATCGTGTCCATATTGGTAATGCGCGTCCGGTTGTTGTTTTTGACACCTTGTATCGAGTATTAAAAACCCTGTATAGCTCGGTTATCTACGCACGTAACATAACGGATATCGATGACAAAATAATGGCCGCTGCTAAAGCAGGCGGTGAGACTATTGCCGCTATCTCGTCGCGCTATGCTACGGCCTATTTCGACGACATGGCGGAATTGAACAACCTTCCCCCTGATATCATTCCCTATGCTACAGATCATGTTGGTGAAATGGTTGCTATGATCCAAACACTGATCGATAAGGGGCATGCCTATGAAGCTGAAAGTCACATATTGTTTGATGTAAAATCAATGTCTGGCTATGGCAAATTGGCAAAAAGATCACTGGAAGATATGCTCGCTGGTGCGAGAGTTGATGTTGCTGACTATAAAAAATATGCTGGTGATTTTGTTCTTTGGAAGCCCTCAACGGATGAAGAGCCCGGATGGGATAGTCCTTGGGGTCGGGGTCGGCCGGGTTGGCATTTGGAATGTTCCGCGATGATTGAAAAACATTTGGGTAACACGATTGATATTCATGGTGGTGGTATTGATTTGCAGTTTCCTCACCACGAAAATGAACTAGCTCAGAGCACCTGTGCACATGATGGAGAGCCATTTGTCCGATATTGGATGCATAACGCCTACATCAACATTGATGGCGAAAAAATGTCCAAATCTTTGGGCAACTTTAGAATGGTCAAAGATCTACTGGATCATTATCCGGGCGAGGTTTTGAGGTTTTCGATTTTGTCAGCGCATTATCGTTCGGAACTGAATTTCAGCGCAGACGCACTGGATTCAGCTCAGAAAACGCTTGATAACCTATACGGTGTTTTGCGATCTGTAGAGACCACCGATGTCGATCCAGTTATTGAACTCAGCGATAGTAAAGTCTACAAAGCGCTGCTTGATGATTTGAACACGCCGATAGCTATTCGTGAAATACATGCTCTGGCGAAAGCAATGAAGTCTGCTTCAGGTGAAACTCAGCAGCGATTAAAGTCTGAGTTGCTAAAAAGCGCTGCTCTGATGGGGATATTGCAACAGGATCCCGACGAGTGGTTAATGGTGAAGGCCGGCGAGGGCGACTTATCCGATATCGAAGTGGAAAATCAAGTCGTTGAAATGCAACAAGCCAGACAGCAAAAAGATTATAAGCATGCAGATGATATTCGAGACCGCTTACAGCAGCGGGGGATAATTCTTACCAGAGACGGTTGGAAACGCGGTTAAGCGCCGAAAAGTGAGGGGTAGCCGGTAAAAAATGTTACCTAGTCGACCACTATCGCTGTTCTAACGACCGACAACCGCCTTGTTACAAACGCCCAGGCTATTTGTTAAGCTTGCGATGGTTTCTAATGGTATCTTCGGTGAGCAAGTTTGCTGTTCCTCTCAGACTATGCCGCTATCCTAATGAGAGTTTAAATGGTTTATAAATGGGACTATCCCGCGCCCTATGTGACTCCTATCACAGTTATCGCTGATAATATCGATGCCCTTGGCCACACCAATAATGGTGTTTATATAGATTGGTGTCAGCAAACCGCGTGGCGGCATTCGTCGAGTTTGGGCTTAGGCGCTGCCCATTATTCTGAATTAAAAAGGGCAATGGCTATTCATGAAGCAAGCTACAAATATCTTGCACCATGCTTTGTTGACGAGGAGGTGTTGGTTGCGACTTGGCTAACAGCATGCGACGGACGATTAACCATGGAACGTAGTTTTCAAATCCTCCAGGCGAAGTCCGGCGACTGCCTCTTTCGCGGTAAATGGCAGCTAGTTTGCATCAATTTGACCAGCAATAAACCGTCAAGAATGCCTAAAGAATTTAAAGAAATTTATATCCCCCATGTGACACCAAAAACTGGCAAAACACCTTGAGCAAAGCAGAACTACTGTGGAAGTTTCCAGCCGAGTTTGTCGATCACATCACTAAACGTATTATCTAACGATGCTCTGAGGGTCATCATGTCTCCGGTGGTTGGGTGAGTTAATGTCATCTCGGTGCATGCGAGCATTAGGCGATGACAATTAAACTGTGATTGAAAAAAACCGTTATGGGAGCTTTTACCATGTTTCGCGTCACCAATGATTGGGTGTGAAATATGCTTAAAATGTCGGCGAATTTGGTGTTTTCTGCCAGTGACTGGACGTGCTTCAACTAGGCTATACCGGCTGCTTGGGTAACGGTCCACTGCAAAAGGTAGTTCGACTTTTGCTAAACGCGTAAAGTGAGTGACGGCATCTTTAGCCTGAATAGCTTGCTTTTTTGGCTTCCCGGACATCTTGTCGAACTGCTCTTTCAGCGAATGATCAATCGTTCCTTGTTCTGCACACCAGCCTCTGACCAAAGCGAGATATTTTTTTTTGATGGTCTGGTTTGAAAATTCCAACGATACAGTTTTAGCAACATCTGATGACAGAGCAAACAACAAGAGCCCTGATGTCGGTTTATCAAGCCGATGGACCGGATAGACATGTTGCCCTAACTGATCTCGAAGTAACTGCAACGCAAACTGTGTTTCATGGCGATCTATATTGCTGCGATGGACCAGTAGTCCGCTCGGTTTATTGATTGCAACCAAATAGTCATCACGATAGATAATAGATAAGGGTTCAAGCATTAAGATAACCAGGTTTGTCTGCGATAGTCGTAAACGGACTCTATTGTAAGTGGGGTGCTATCTATGGTGCTTAACATTTATTGTTTGAATAATGACCATTGACATTGATGAATATCAAAGAATCATACATCGTCAGATTGAATTTTCTCGCTCGGTAGCCATTGTAGACTAAACAAGAGAGAATACTTGGCGTTTGTAGTAGTTTACTTTGCAGCCAGATCGACAGATTATTATGAAACTGAAATATACCAGTCCTGCGGCTCTATTGGCAGTTGCCATTCTTTTCTCCGGATGTGGCGTCTTGGCTAAAAAATATTTTAACGGGTTTTATGGCCCGGCATCGGTTGTTGAGCGCACAACCATGTTGGAACCCTATTACGAACCAGAATTTCATCAAGATATTAAGCCTATAGTGGATAGTCGCTGCGTCGTTTGTCACGGTTGCTACGATGCTCCTTGTCAATTGAAAATGACGAGTTTTGAAAATTTAGATCGTGGTGCTAATGCTTCCAAAGTGTATGACGGCACGCGCTTATTAGCTGCGAATTTAACGCGGGCGTCGATTGGCGGAGGTACAACAGAAGAGTGGCGGGAGTCGGGTTTTTTTCCGGTGCTTAATGAACACGAACAAACGTCTGAGGCCAATACCCGGGCCAGTCTTATTTATAGAATGCTGGAACTGAAGAAAGACCACCCATTACCCCCCGGCCGAATTCTTCCGGACAGTTTTGATTTTGCGCTGAACCGGAGTCAGCAATGTAAAAAAATTGAAGAATTTGATCGGTTTGAAAAAAAATTCCCCCTCTGGGGAATGCCTTATGGTTTGCCTGCAATCGACAAAGAGCAGCATGAAACTTTCGTCCGATGGCTAAAAAGTGGCGCAAAAGCGCGCTTCCCCGGAAAGAGGCCTTCTCGCCATCAAGCTCAGATTAATCAATGGGAAGTATTTTTCAACGGCATATCAATGAAAGAACAATTGATGAGTCGATACATTTACGAGCATCTCTTTCTGGCCAATATGTATTTTTCTTCATCCACTGCTGCGGTGGGTGAAGACAGAGAATTCTTTAAACTCGTTCGCTCATCCAAGCCTCCAGGGCATGCCATGGACGTCATTGCCACTAGACGTCCGTTTGACGACCCTGGGGGAGAGTTTTACTATCGGCTTAAGCGCGTAGAAAGCACGGTGCTAGCAAAGCAACATATGCCCTATCTGTTAGATGAAACTCGCTTAAAGTATTGGAATCAACTGTTTCTCAAAACTCAATATACGGTCAAAAAACTGCCCAGTTATCAGTCTTTACTCGCGGCTAACCCATTTGAGACATTCAAAGATATACCGACGGATGTTCGCTATAAGTTTATGCTCGACGAAGCCCAGTTTACCATTATGGGGTTCATCAAAGGTCCCGTATGTCGAGGTCAGGTAGCACTAAATGTAATACATGATCACTTTTGGGTTTTATTTGTAGATCCTGAAGCGCAACAACAATTTATGCCTGATGAACTTTTGACCAGGGAAGTCAAAAATCTTCGCCTTCCTGCCGAAAAAGAAAGTAACGTGTTTACACCGTTGTCGTCTTGGATGAAATATTCGAGGCTGGAAAAAAAATACTTGGCAGCAAAAGAAGATCAACTCTACAAGGAACTATTAAAAGGAGAGGGGTTTGGTCTGGAATCACTATGGAATGGTAACGGCAGTAATAAAAATGCGGCGCTTACTATTTTTAGACACTTTGATAGCTCGACCGTAATGAAAGGTCTTGTTGGCGATACCCCCAAAACTGCTTGGGTTATTGGGTATCCCTTATTAGAGCGCATTCACTATCTGTTAGTAGCTGGTTTTGATGTTTACGGCAATGTAGGCCATCAGCTATTAACCCGTCTTTATATGGATTTTTTGAGGATGGAAGGTGAGTCTAATTTCCTTCGTTTGTTGCCAAACGACGCAGCCCTGAAGGCACTAGATTTTTGGTATCGAGGGGAAGAAGATCGTGTTGATAACTACATTAAAGAAATGAACACCAGGCGATTGGAAGCTACAGCTATTCAATTTAAAACGGAAAATCCGAAGAAGGAGCTGTTTGACCTAGTGAGGACCTATATGGGCGAAAAAGTGGTCGCCAAAGACCTTTTAAATAGTCGGCCATCTCCGTCGGTGACCGAAGAATACCAGCGTCAGCTACAGGAGCTTTCAAAAATTGAAGGAGCTCCGCTGGGGTTTCTTCCAGAACAAACGATTATTAAGCTGGCGTTAGTCAATGGTAAGCAGAGGCTTATCAGTCTGGTTAGAAATAAATCTCACAGTAATGTATCCCATCTCTTTGGTGAGCAATATCGTCTGATTCCCGAGGAGCAAACGCTGTCGGTCGTAGAAGGGATAGTTGGTGTTTATCCGAATGTATTTTTCGATCTTTACGAATTGGATTTAGAAAACTTTGTAGAAATGATTGAGGGATTACGATCGGAAAACGATTATCAAAAGTTACTCACACGCTACGGCGTAAGACGAACCAATAGCAACTTCTGGACATACAGCGATACCATTCACGATATTTATAGGCAGCAATATCCGGTGGACGCAGGGTTTCTCGATTACAATCGAATTGAAAATCGCTAAAACAGGTTATCACAGCGATAGAGAGCTAACTGAGCGCTCAATGACCCGCTGCGAGAAGGTGGTGTTTTAGCGAGCTAATCGATGCTTTTAGTAACCATTTGAAAAGTGGTGTGAGGAAAGAGTTACCTAAGAGGTGGTATCCGTTAAATGTTAGATTTCAGGCGTCTAAAAAAGAGGCTTTGCAACTGACAACAAGGTGAGAGTGTTTGCGGGGCGGAGCTGCGATAGAGTCGGCGGTGGAGCTCAGCTGCTACTGACCGTTATTGGGTGTTGAAAGGCTTGAAAAGCAAGACAAGCAGAATATATGATTGACAGAAGTGTGCTGAGATGTGGAATTCATTGGCTTTGTTTGATCTACTGCAGACTTAGTTATAATTGTTGCGTCTTTTACCCAGTGTGCGCCCTGTGTGTTCCATGTGTCGGCGGTGCCGGCGAGGTAAAGCAGCATCAATCATCATGTTGGGTAGTACCGTGTTTAAAATATTGGCTCAGCGGCAGCAATTGGTCCACAAGAGGTGTTAAAGTAGCCTCTTACCTTATAGTAAAAGGCTTGACGTAATTTCAAATAGGCTATCCTGGTCTATTTTTACCCACTAGGGTTTTAAGTATGGCAATAAACGACGACAAAGGAACACCATGGGGTGGAAAACAACCTTCACCTCCCGATATTGATCAGATCATCAAGCAGGGGCTCGACCGATTCAAATCAGGTCTACCCGGCGGGGGCGCTTCTGGCCCGCTGAGTATTGTTGCTATTGTGTTGCTGATTGTCAGCATATGGTCAGCCTACTACACGGTGCCCAGTGATTCTGTTGCCGTGGTACAGCGATTTGGTATGTACTTAAAAGAAGTACCTCCTGGCTTGCATTTCAAATTACCGTTAAGCATTGATCAAGCCACGATAGTCCCGGTCAAAAGACAGCTAAAGCAAGAGTTTGGTTTTTCAACGCCCGGAGCTAGGGATCAATATCAAACACCGCGCAGTCGAGATGGTGGTCGGGAAACTCAAATGGTGACCGGTGATCTTAATGCGGCGCTAGTGGAGTGGGTTGTGCAGTATCGCATATCGGACCCCTCCAAGTTCTTGTTTGCAGTGCGTGAGCCTGCAGAAACGCTTCGCTACGTTTCGGAATCCGTGATGCGCGAAGTGGTCGGTGACCGTACAGTGGACGAAGTGATTACTATTGGGCGACAGGAAATCGAAACGGAAGCTTTGTTAAAAATGCAGGAGCTGTCGACTAAATATGAGATGGGTATCAGTATCGACCAAGTGCAACTTAAAAATATTAATCCGCCCAAACCTGTGCAGGAGTCTTTTAATGAGGTAAACCAGGCGCAACAGGAAAAAGAAAAGCTGATAAATGAAGCGCGAAGAGACTACAACAAGGTTATTCCTTTGGCCGAAGGCGAAAAAGATCAGCGAATTCGAGAGGCTGATGGTTATAGACTCAAACGGATTAACGAGGCTGAGGGTGATGTGGCACGTTTTAATGCTCTATTTACCGAGTACAGCAAAGCGCCTGAGGTAACTCGCCGTCGCATGTATATAGAAACGATGCAGGAAGTGATGCCGCAGATTGAATCAAAAATACTTGTCGACGACGAGATGGGTGGTTTGTTGCCGCTACTCAATATAGGCGCAATGAAAGGTGGTAAAGAATGAAAAATACAATGGGATTGGTACTCTTAGTCATACTAGGTTTGGCCGCATTTGTTGTTGGAAACTCAATTTATACCGTTGATGAAGTTGAGCAAGTCATCATTACGCAGTTTGGGAAACCCGTAGGTGAGCCGGTTACGGCGGCGGGTTTGAAGTTTAAGCTACCATTCATTCAGGAAGTTAACCCCATCGACAAGCGAGTGTTGGAGTGGGACGGTGCGCCGTCAGATATGCCGACTAAAGATAAGTTGTATATTTCCGTCGACTTGTTTGCTAGGTGGCGAATTGTTGATCCGCTGCAATATTTTTTACGCTTACGTGATGAGCGCAGCGCGCAGTCGCGTCTTGATGACATTCTTGGCAGTGAAACGCGTAATGCTGTGGCGAAACACGAATTGATAGAAATTATTCGTACCACTAAAGATCGTATACCTTTGCGGGATGCAATTCTGGCGTCGACCGCGCAAGGGACCAATATGGGTGCTTTGGTACCGATAGAAAAGGGCCGTGCGCAGGTGGAGCTTGAGATCTTTACTGAAGCGGCAGAAAAGGTTGGGGTCTTTGGTATTGAATTACTCGATATACGGTTTAAGCGTATCAATTATAACGAAAGCGTCAGGCCAAAAATTTACGACAGGATGATCAGCGAGCGGCGACAGATTGCTGAGAGGTTTCTTTCTGAAGGTAATGGTGAGGCGGCACGGATAAGGGGAAATCGGGTTCGCGATCTTAACAAGATACAATCAGAGGCTTATCGTGAAGTTGAAGAAATTCGAGGAGTTGCTGACGCAAAAGCCACTGAAATATATGCGGAGGCCTATAGTCAGAGTAAAAAGGCTTCTGAGTTTTATGAATTCACTCGCACGATGGCGGCCTATCCATCTATTATTGGGAAAAGTACAACATTGGTACTCTCTACAGATAGTGACCTGTTTAAATTTATGAAAGGAATGTCGGCTGAACCGGATAGCGGCAGATAATCAAGAAAATCGATAGCAATAAGGGCCACCCTCATCGGGCAGTAAACGATGGGTAAGTGGCCCTTTTTTGTACTCAATATTGTGCAGTGGCGTTGTAAGAAAGCTATAGATGTAGGCAATTAAAAGCAGGGCTGCCGGAATTAATTGATTGGGTGTTTAACGATCCTGAAGACAAAGCTTGTTCAAATGCCGGGAATACACCTCTTTAAGGTTTTTGAGCAGTACCACTCGTTCTTTAGTAATTAGCAGAGTTCGTCTGCGATCAAGTCGTTCTGTTGGGTTCAGGGGTACTTCTGCATTGGCGCTATCAAGACCAGATGCATGCATAGTCTCAGAAAAAGTTTCCACCATGATTAATTTATCCAAACCATCTAATCCCTCCTCGAGATTAGCGATTGTTATCGTGACATCCATAATGCACCCTAGAAACTGATTGATAGGTACGTGCTGAAGATCCAGCAACCCCTCATAGTTGATCGGTACCCCTGAGTTTATTCATCGTGCAGATATCTTTCATGTGCTCGATCAAGTTTTCATCATTCTCTAAGCATTCATTACTGTTTTCTTTCTTAACGGCCAGCGCAGTCTGCAAGGTCGAGAGCAGCGGGGCTTTGCAGCTTTTTCAATGGGTGTTTCGACGTGTATTTCAGTCTAAGTTTCAAAGCGATCATTATCTCGGCCCAATGTACCGGAGAGCCGCTGAGCTGTGAGTTAACTACGTCCTTACTGGTTTGGCTGGGGTCTACCTTGAAAAGTATGCGGTGTGGTAGTTTTGGCTAACAAGCAATCAGAGTTAAATAAGGCGGTTAAATGAGCATGAGGAGGAAAGTCTCAGATAGGTCTGAAAATGCTTTAGTAACTTAGCCTGTCTCTAGTATAACTCTGTTTCTTCCGCCTTTTTTGGCTTCATACATTGCCTCATCGGCTCTTTGTATCACCATATCCAGATTACCGTCTGTTTCCCTGAATGTCGTTGCTCCAATACTAACGGTGTAATTTATTAGGTCACCCTTGTCAGTTTTGACTTCAGAGTTTTGCAGCACATGTCGAATTTTCTCCGAGATCAACAGTAGTTCGTCGGCATTGATCTGTGGAAAAATGATAATGAACTCTTCACCGCCAAACCGAGCAAAGCAATCGGTTGTGCGGATTGAATGACGAACCTCATTGGCTAGGGTTTTTAAAACAACATCACCGTAACGGTGTCCATAGACATCATTGATCTTCTTAAAGTTATCAACGTCAAATAGTAGAAGGCTAAGAGGTAGCTTATTTCTCTTAAAACCACTAAGCAGTTTGCCCGCCACTTCATAGAATGCTCTGCGATTACTAATATTTGTGAGTGGGTCTATGCGGGTCAAAATCTCCAACTCATGCTCTCTTAGAGCGATTTCTTTATTATAAATAGCTAGGAACTTATAAAAGCTAACAAATACGAGAGCAACAGTTAAAATCATCATAAAATCAAGGTTTATAGGGGGTATAGATGTTAGTAGATATCGATCTCCCAGCAGCTCGCTAGCTATGAGTAAGAAGGCTGAAGAGCCATAAGTGAGCAGTTGGAGAGAAATGTTTAGCTTATTGAAAAACAAGTGGGTGAGAGGCCCCATGCAAAAAAAACAAAATTGAAGGCCGCTTCTGCTAGAAAGGAAAAAGACAGTCATGACAAATAGATTGGTCATCAAGAGGCATAATGAGAAAATGAAAGCTCGTTTTATTTGATTCTTGGATAAGAAAAAATAATAGAGCAAATAACCCAGTGCAAAACTTTGGTTGACAGCACTAGCGATCAGCGAGTCGAACAAAAAGTAATATACCAAGCTGTAGATGGTGCTTATGCTGACGGCAATTAAGGTAAAAATATTGCCTAATTGGATAGTGCTGGTGAAGGAAGGTTCAAATTCGAGCACCTTATAGTTGCGTAGTTTATTAAAGATATTCACTGAAAAAGCACATGCCCAGATTGACTTGATTTTTGGTGGATTAGTATAGCGTTTAATGCCGTTTGAATCAGTCATATCAAAAATAAAAGCGTTTAATGCCGTTTGAATCAGTCATATCAAAAATAAAAGCGTCGACTTAGGAAATAACCGAATAAGAGCATAACAAAGTCCATCACCCTCACACCGGCCGCGGCAATGGGGCCCTTTATAGCAAATGACACCGTGGTGTAGCGCGTGGTGGCGTTGTTTTGCACATGGCGTACAGACTGGCCTAAATCAAAGGTGAGCTTTTTGAGTCGCGCTTTCGGGGGTAAACCGGACACGCGGCAGGTGATACTAGTATTGTATTGGCTAGGATAGCCTTGGTAGTGAGGGGCTCGCATGCGACGACGGCCTGACTTAGCCGATTCTTGCCCTTCGGGATTATCGCCAATGCCCTGACGCATTGTAAGAGCGTTACGTTGTGAGAGGCCGGCGAATATGAACTCGGCTGTACGCTACGACCCGGTCCAATTAGCACAGCGAATAAGTGGGGTAACACTTTGGAACTCCACCGAAGCGATATTATTTTTGATGCTCCTTAGTACTCGATCAAAACAGCATGGAAAAGAGCTGCCCTCGAAGATTGGTCGAGTCTCTATCCCGAGCTCCCAAGCTGAATTTTATCC
>Ga0206127_1000176_pt1 | contig 82352 bp, 79 predicted proteins | sample Helgoland_Spring_6_FD_148646 | JGI IMG/M metagenome (GOLD analysis project Ga0206127, IMG submission 148646) | Pelagic subsurface seawater microbial communities from Kabeltonne, Helgoland, North Sea - Helgoland_Spring_Bloom_20160419_1 | ecosystem: Environmental > Aquatic > Marine > Epipelagic ...
AGACTCCCTGTGCATTTTCTTCTATAAATGCACAATAATCTTTTCTAGTTAAACCATACACAGTTACATGATGGTGCTGACCATCGAAATACCGGTGATTTTTCATTACGCCCTCCACCCTGCCAGAAAATCGATGTATCTTATTCGCAGAGTCGTTATACTCATAGGTATACCCTGTTAACTTATTTAGGTTTAAACCGTTAAATAAAAAATTAATTAAAATCAACGAGGTCTCTGGACCATAGTATCCATTTCGATAACAGGGCTCAGAAATATAATAATTGTACTCCGCAGTGCGACTTATCCAATCAATATTACTTACAAGACACAAACCAATATCCGTGCTATCTGATACTTTGCAAATCATATAATGCTTTTCACAACCATATTCATCGGCATTTTCGGTCAACCAATCTGTTACTGTATCCACCGGCAACCGACCATTTGAATCAAAAGATAAATATCTATCAAAATCTGGTTTTGTAATCCAACTTACCACTAACTCAATATCTGATAATTCAAGCTTTCGCAGATAACAATGTAGGCCTTCAACAGTAAATAACATATAAAATAACCAAACTAATCCTGTTTATTCCTAATCAATCTATTTGTCCCATACAGGTATAAATCTCTATATCCACCTCGCCAATAGATCTGGCTTCTAAATCGCACTTCCTTATCAAGACCGATTTTTTTTAATAGGTTTTGTTCCAATATCTCCTCGGGAAATACAAAAGATGTGATTCGGGTAATACCCTGTTTTTTACATAAGGCGTTTATAAAACTGATTACTTGATCGCTATTGATCTCAGTTAAAACCCACAGCTGGACCATCATAACGCCACTTACCCTGTCTATCGCTCTTATAAATAACAGCAATTTGGGTATATTTTTATAGCTTGCTACAAAATACTGGCTTGTACCTTTAACCCCGTCAGCCAGTGCAGTTTGAGAAAACTCCGATCTGGAAAATCCATTTGCTTTCTGCAATCTGATAAAACTGTGGTCAGAACCACAAAGATTAGCCAAAAAACCTCCATGATCTTTTTGCAAGCTCTCAATTTTCAATAGATTATTGCCGATGCTCATAAATTCTAATTCCCTTTAGATTGACTGTCCTAAACTAGCTATACGTAAAAAACACTCGCAACCAAATTTATCTCCAGTAAATTTCTACTCAAATAATAAGAAGTGAATCCGACTTAAAGGTTCCACTATGCTGTAATAGTCAAACCCACCTTTGGCACCGCCAATACATTGAGCTAAAAACTTTTCGCTCTCTCTAAGTACTCGCAAGCGACTTGTCCAAAATTCCAGCCCATGGGATTCATTGGCTAAGGTGACAAATTTAATGCTGTTAGTGGATTTAAACTTTTTATAAAATTCTGTCGACTGTTCTATAGGTACCCTGCGATCATTTTCAGCATGGATTAATAGTATTTTATTGCCCCTATAGTTCGCTTGATTAATTGGCGACCAATCCTTATAAGTCGAAGATTCACCATCACCATGATATTTATTAACAAATGTGTCTTTAAATATTTCTTCCCCGTATTTTTGTTTAAAATGTGCTGCCAAATTGGAGAGATTAGTGACAGGATTAATAGCAATAGAGCAGGCAAATCGATTATCTAAACTGGGCATTAATAATGAGAGATAGCCACCGTAGCTACCGCCCATTAGGGCTATTTTATCTGGATCCGCTGAACCTGAGTCTATTAACCAATCCACGGCAGCAGAAACGCTATTTGGTAAGGAGGCAAAGTCCTTTACCGGTAACTGAATATAGTTTTTACCATAGCCAGTTGAACCATGGTAATTAACCACCAATACTGCATAGCCGCGATTGGTTAAAAAGCTAATCTCAGGGTTATACCCTGGATAGGATCTAGCCGTGGGGCCGCCATGCAAATAGACCACGGTGGGTATCTTTATATCGGGGGCAATAAAATTAGGTCTGGCTAAAAATGCCTGCACAGGAATACCATTACCTGTGGGAATTTCTATTGCCTGATAGCTGCCCACTCGGCTCTGTTTATCCGGCAAAATACGCTCCTCAAGGGGCGTGATTTGCTGGGTTGGAGTATCGACCAACCACTGTTGCCGACCGGATAGATCTGATGATTCAAGGATAAATTTATCCCCATTATCACTACCATTTAAAACCACGACTGTTTTGGATAACTGGTCTTTATGCCAATTCTGCAAAAAGGCAAATCGCTTATCAAAGACTATAAATTCAGTGGTATGCTTATCCGTTGTGGCAAATAATAACTTGCTCTGTTTATCCGCTGTAACACTTTCTATATCCACATTCTTTGGTTCATATAGCGTATCGATTTTATAGCTTTGCTTATTAACTCGATTAACCGCCACCTTATCTGATAGGCAGTTGGATAAAAAATAAATAAATCGGTTATCAGCCCCTATATAACTGGACTGACTCCAATCTTCATTGCAAGAAAATAATGTCTTATAGTCACCCTCCATAGCCCATTGCATATCAAAGCCGGAGGCTTTTTTAATGTGACGACCAACCACAGCGCCATTATTATCAATAATCCAGTTATATATATCGGGATCAGAAGCTGCCAACTCTACATAGGTATTGGTTTTATAGTTAATTCGGTAATAAGCAGGATTATTGCGTTTTGCATTTTTATCCGAGGTATTTAACTTGGCAATAAACTCGCTTGCCGAGCCTTTTACCCTTTTGTAAAAAACCAGTTGCCCCTGCTGACTCAGCGCAGGCACTAACTCAGTTTTATTGGACTTAGTGGTGGTAATATCTCTGGCAATTAGTTGATTGTGGTATTTGCCATTATGCTTGCGACTGGTGCTGTAAATAATCGTCTTGCTATCGCTAGACCAGTGAACATCTCTAGCCTTGTGCAAATCGGAGTATTTTTGCACCTCACCGATTGCAAAGGTTTTGATATGGTAATTCATCTTAAAAGGAATTAACGAACGCCACCAATGGATTGGCAGGATCGACCTCTGCCAATAAATCATCTTGGTACCATCGGGACTAATTGTATGACCACCGGTCTTAGGCATTCTGGCAACAAACTCTCTAGGTGGCATAAGATTTTTATTAACCCCCTCCACATCGGATAGTGCATTATGGGTTGGCGCTGTAGCACAGCCTGCCAACCAAATAACAGAATACAAACACAATAATCTATTCATCCATAAATCTCCAAATCCCCCGCATCCAGCGGTTAATATTAACTATAGAAAGGAAACAACCAGCGCAAATAAAACTACAACAACAGGAAAAATTCCAACTAGATTTGCGCTGGAATACTGCAACCCTATCAGACAAAAGTGCAGACAAGAGAGACACCCTTGAATATGAAGCTAGTCATAACAAGACAGAATACTTAACAAGCCCATTCTTAAGCTGGGATACCCTCGGTTGTCAAATATTAACAACAATCGCTTTTAAATTTGCAGCTACCTTCCACATACCCATTACAGTTAGACTTCGCCTTATTCTTCCTTCCTTTGGCCAAGCTAGGACCCATATAAGATTTGCTTGATAAGTCTATCCTCTGACTATTAATCTCACTTTCTGCTATTTGTAAATTTACATCTTTCATTTCACTTTTCATTAGAGTATCTCCATAATTTAAACTTGCCTTTTTGACTAACAAAAAGACTCCATTACAAAATACTCTCTATTCAGCAAACTTCCCTAAACCCTCTTTCAAAAACAGCACCCAAGTAATCTTACATAACTCAAAAAAATAAAGATGTGGTGCAGTTCACAGCCTTCAATTCAATATGGTATTTTTTTATCTATAATTATGTATATTTAAAGTTATGCCTGATTTTCTGTTGTTTATCTCTATTTATGGTAAACATAATATAGGGCCAGTAGTGCATTTGATCTGGATGGGCGGTCAACCATTTTTCCATATGACCGGCAAGCTCAGCCATCACTCGATCTACGGCTGTGGTAGCTGTTTTATTGGGCTGTTTTTTGCCGTCAATTGGCTGTGCCACTTCGATAATATTGCAACCCTGTTTATCGATATAATTAACCACTGGAATAACTATCGCCTTAGTTGCCACGGCTAATTTAGCGGGGCCATTTTGTATATAACATTGTCGCCCCAATAGGTTAACTGTGGTTCTCCCTTCTACCCTAGTTTCACGATCCATCATCATTACAACCGCGTTATTGGCTTTTAATTGGCTATAAATACGCTCTCCAGTTCGATGATCAAAGCGAATAAATTCTACATTGGGGCAGGTCTGTTTGATTTTTTTACTTAAAGATGCCTCGCGTCCACTGGTCTTTGCTATTTTGACCAGATTAATAGTTCTGTCTGTGGTAAATGAGTTGGCTAGCTTTAAAAAGCCCATATAAAAAATGCCCATATGGATTGATAGAAATATCACTGGCCGCCCCGTCTCTGCAGCTTGAGCTACCAATTGAGGGTTTTTTATCTGCACTTTCTGCAATTCATCTGCAACCAGAGCCTGCCCATATTTGCCAAAAAAGAAAGCGTAGGCAAGATGAAACTTAGCCTGCTGATATATGCCTTTAAGATAGATTTTCTTGGCGGTTTTTGCATCACAGTTCAATAGTGTAGGTAAGGTTTGAATCGTATATTTATCCCAATCTTTGTAGCCCTTGCGTGTTTTGTACACAAAAATTGGCATCATCAATTTACAATAGATATTAAACCCTAGTTTTAAAACACGTAACCACATAGAAATTCCCCTTTCATTGTTAGGTTATTGTCAATGTTGACTGAGCATATAAAGCCTGAGTTGGGTTATACCCAAGTTGACTTCCAGTCTCTTTATTTGCAACTGAAAATCAGCATAGGTAAGCTCAGCCTGCTTGAGTGATAACTGGCTATCCAGACCCTTTGACAGTTTCGCCCTCAAGAGATAGATTTCTTCAGATATAATTTCACTTTTGTTTTTTAAGACTCTAATTTGAGACTGTATGTTTGAAAACTCAGAACTCAATTTAGACCGCTCTAGCAGTTCATCGGTCTGTTGCCGATCCAGTTGTTTATTCTTTTTAGCTATTTCCAGTTTAACCTTTTGTAAATCCGCACCTTTGGCAAAGCCATCAAATAAATTCCACTGTAACTGTATACCGTAATATCGTTTGTCTTTCTCACTTTCGGAAAATGAGTCGCGCAAACTATCTTCAGAGTAACCTGTGGCATCTATACTGGCGACAATATCTATACTGGGTTTGTAGCGACTGAGAATTTTTTTATGTTCGTACCTTAAATCTTTAATTTCATTTTTTAGCTTTAACCGGTCAATGCTGTCTTTGCGCTCAAGTCCAGCATGATTTGCAAATACCCTATGGTAACAATCACTGCTTTCTGCGATGCTGTTGCGTATATCGGTTAGCTGCTCGAACTGAATGCCCGCAAAAGCACTTAACCTAGATAGACTGTCTTCAAATAATCCTGTCTGGCCTTCTATATCGGCGGCCAATATCCTCAGTTCTATTTGGGTTTTTTGATGTTGAATTTCAGATAGTTGCCCTTTTTTAGCCTTGTATTGGTTTAACTCTTTTTCAAAATGTGCAAATTCCATTTTCGCCTGCAGATACTGTAGCTTTAGAGATTCCTCTTTAACTTCCCCGTAGAGCTCAATAGTTTTATAAATCAATTGACGCTTGGTATCTAAGCGTTGCAGATGGGTAAATTGTCGCCTGTTCTTTGCCTGCCTATAGCTGTTAATACTATGTCCACCGCTGTAAATATTAAGCGTGGTAGAGAGGGTCGACACAGATGAATTAATATTGTCATTACCCTGCAATAATACGGTATCAACACCAGGTATCTGCCCGTATTTTTTGGTATTTATAGAGCTGGACCTTAAATCTATACTGGGATAAAAAGTCGCCAGAGATTTTTTTATACTGAGGTCTGCTATCTTGAGATTTAACTTGGCAATATCGAGATCGGTATTGTTGTTAATCGATTGGTAGACCAGTTGGTCAATTTGATGCAGCTGCGAATCATCTCGACTATTACTGGCCTCACAGTAATCCAGCGAATAGGCAAGCTGAGCTTTTAGGATAAGCGCCAAAACAATAGGTAACCCCAATAGACTATTATTCATATCGCAATGCCTCAATAGGTGTAAGATTTGAGGCACGAATTGCTGGGTATAAACCTGAAATTAGGCCAATGAATACAGAACACAAAAGGGAGACAACCAAACCTACTACAGAGACTTCAATTTCAACGGCAAATATATAGGGAATAAGTTTAATCAGCGCTATCCCCAATAGCTCTCCAAATATACCGGAGAGCAGGCTGATTAATACGGCTTCAAAAATAAATTGCAGCAAAATATCAGTTTTTCTGGCGCCAATTGCCATTCTGATACCAATTTCCTTGGTGCGCTCCACCACTGAAATAAGCATTATGTTCATAATGGCGAGACCGCCGACAAGCAAAGATATAGCAGCAGCCGTAACGCCCATAACAGATACGCCTTTAAGAATATTGTTAGCGGTATCTATATATGACTTTAGGCTTTCACCCCGATAAGCGTATTTGCCCTGATACTTAGCTGTCAGATAATCAATTACCCTATGTAATGCATCATTAGACAACGCGATACTACTGGCTTCACCCTGCATATGACCAATTGCGCTACTATCTCCATTCAGTTCTTGTATAACTGTGTAAGGGGCCATTAATCTTAAATCTGGCTCATTTTTCACCGCGTTGATACTGGATAAAAAATCCCTATTTTTTTTACTAACTATGCCTACTAAGCTGCAAAATTTATCGCCCACTAGAATATAGTCATCTCTGTGGGTGTCATTAGAAATATCTATATGTAAAAGATCCGCAGCTTTTTCACTAAGAACAACGGAGCAGTCTCTCCTCTGCACCTCATCTGCGGAAAAAAACCTTCCCTTTAAAAGACTTTCATTGTTGATAGTAAAAAATGAGCTATCCACACCCACGATTGAGATATTAAGGCGCTTACCGTTGTAAACTACTGAATTTACAGTTCTGGGAGTCACAACTGGCGACATAACCCTAAGTGATTTGGGCCTGTTGTTTTTTAAATAAAGATAATCCTCAGTAGCGATACCAGTTCCCGGATAAAAAGGTTGATCAGTACTGATTTGACTGATATTGCGTGATATCCATATAGATTTGAGACCAAAGGTTTCCAATTCTTTAAATATCAGAGCCCTGCCGGAATCGTTCACACTGAAAACTATGCTTACTGAGGCAATCCCTATGGTAATACCAAGTAAACTTAGGGCGGTTCTTGTCCGGTTCTCCAAAAGCGCGGTTTTCGCTTCAAAAAAAATGGAGATTAAGCGGATGGTATTGTTAATTCGCTTGTTCAATATAGCCATCTTCCATGATGTATCCCCGATCCGCTCTACGGGCTAGATTTTGATCATGAGTTACCAAGATAATTGCCATACCCTGATCTCTTAGTGAACTCAATATTTGCATAATGTCACTTGTACTACTCGAATCCAGACTGCCTGTTGGTTCATCGGCAAGCAGTATCTTGGGTTGATTAATTAGCGCCCTAGCAATCGCTACCCGCTGTTTTTGCCCGCCGGATAGCTGATTGGGATAATGAGCCAACCTGTCACCCAAACCCACTTGCATCAAGGCTTCTCGCGCCCTTTTGGTGCGTTCTTTTTTGCCGATACCCGCATAGATTAATGGGATTTCAACATTGAGTAATGTGGTAGCTCTATCAATTAAATTGAATGATTGAAATACAAACCCTATCTTTGAATTTCTAATTTCCGCTTTTCTGTTTGAACTCAGTGAGGTTACAGTCTCTCCATCAAATATGGAGGTACCACTATCAAAGTCATCAAGTAATCCTGCAATACCCAGCAATGTGGATTTTCCAGATCCTGAGCTACCAACTACACTAACCATCTCATGCTGATATAGGGCAAAATCTATACTTTTTAATACGGCAATTTCATTGGATCCTAAGCAATAGGATTTGCACAGGTTATGCAGACTTAATAGCTGATCATCCGCAACAACCGAATACTCCCCAGTGCTAGACATAACTGAATCCATTCTCATTTATCGCACTAGTCCTGTGCTCTGTATGCTGAGTCCACAACAACCGTATCAGCGACCTTTAATCCGTGAATAATTTCAACCTCAAGAGCATTCTGGATTCCTATCTGAACCGGTATTGTCAACACCTCGCCATCAAGCAATTTTTTTACATAGTGCTTTTGCTCTTTTGAAAAAAGATACTTTCTTTCAATGACTGGCACATTGTCTGCCTGCGCAATTAAAACTTCTAAACGCACATTTTGACCAATCTTTAAATTATCCAAACTATCTATTGGCACAATGGTTACTTCGAGCTTTTTAAGCCCCTGACTAGATTCAAAAAATGTGGCAATTGAAGATACCTTCCCCCTGTATTCAAGCTGGTTGTTCTTCATTGATATGATGCGAACACTTAGCCCTTCCTGTATGGAGCCACCATCGAATTCGTCGATATGTGTTTTGATTTTTTTCTGGATGTATCGGCCATACTGCCCAATACTTGGCCCGACCTGACAAGCTCAGATTGGCTGACGTTGACCGTTGCCATAACGCCAGAAAACGCGGAGGTTATTTTGTACTTTTCAATATTGGCCTCGGTTCTTTCGATTTGACTGTGGAGAATTTGTAAATCTAATTGCGCCTGTTCTAGACTAAATAAGATTTCCCTTACATCAATTTCAGATATGCCGCCTATAGCCAGTAATTCCAAGGCATCTGCATGTTCTTCTCGCAGCTTGCGAATTAAATCCACAGTCTTCTTTTCATTTAACCGCAATTCCGACAGCAAGTTCTTTTCTTGGCTATCATCTATTTCAAACAAAACCTCACCTTTGCCAACATTATCGTTTTTCTGATAATTTACGACCTGTAAGACCCCGGCCACTGGTGAAGAAATTTCTATATTGCGATCACTCTCAATATATCCATTGAAGTTTTTGAGATAGGCGATATTTTTCCTCTGTACTATGTATTTTTCATAGGATGGCTTATTACCAACATCTACGGACAGAAAGAAGCTCAGCAACAGTAGGCTAATGAGTCCCAGAAAGATGAATATCCTTTTCATCACAGTCCCCTCCCTGCGAACATATGCCTATAAGCAAGTTTCTGACAAAATGAATCACTATCACATGTAATAAACTGTTGGTTATTAAATACACTGAGGACAGCAACAATGAAAAAATAAAAAACTCGATTGCCTGTGATCGGTTATAAAAACGGTGTAAATGAATATAAAAAAACAGACAACTCACAAAAACAACAGCAAATAAACTATTGGTATAACTGGCGACAACTACCAAGATGATAACTCTCCAGATAGCTTCTTCATAAATTGCTGTTAGCAGGTGCGTGGTGGTTAGATTTAATAAAACTTCCTTCCCTAAATAGCGAGCCCGACTCAATCTTTTTAGATAGGCTACAGTCGACAAACCACAGGAAATAACTGTGGATATAATAAAAACCGCCAAGGCAGAACCCAGATAATGTAAGACATAATGAATATCATTAATCAGCAAACCAATTGCATCTGCTAAAAATGACCAGTAGTAGCCCAGAAAAAATATCTCAATCAAATAGCCTGTTCTTTTTAACCAAGCCACCCGTAGAATTAACACCGCTATTATAGAAACTGTAGTAATCACAAATCCTGCAACCAATTATCCTTGAAAATTGACATTATTTAGGCGTAGGTATTTTTTGATTCCGCCTTATATAACGAAAACTACGGCAAGAACATCAAGGAAAAAACAAAGGAATTAGTTTTACAGAACCAACTTTCCTTTTGTATCAATCGAGAATCCATTTCTTGGGGCTTTGCTTTAAATCACCTACGCGCAGTGATACTAGGACAATTAGAAAAATTATTATTTGAACTGGATCACAGTTTTTGCTATTGAGTCTTATTTTTTGGCCTATCTAGCCAAAAAATTATCCCGCTAGTTGCACCGGAATAGTGTTGGCAGTTCGCTCGACGCTGTTATCTTTGTTGAGATAAACCAGACAAGGCTTATGCTCTGCCGCTTCCTGCTCATTAAATTGGCCGTAGGTGGCAATAATAATGCGGTCACCCACCTGACAGAGACGCGCGGCAGCACCATTAATAGAAATAGTACCCGAACCGGCTTCAGCTGAAATAATATAGGTGGTAAAACGCTGGCCATTATCAACATTGTAAATATCGATTTGCTCAAATTCACGCATTCCAGCTAACTTCAGCAGGTCTGAATCGATAGCGCAAGAACCGTCATACCAAAGCTCAGCATGGGTAACGCAGGCCATATGTAATTTAGCTTTTAAAAAGGCTGATAACAAAGCATTATCCTAAATAAGGTGTTATTTCACATTATAACAAGACAGATTATTGTTTGCGAAAGTTAGATGAATTTTTGAACATTGATTAGGCTTTTACGGCTTATCAAGGCAAATACTTATATTGTCTATCAGCCGTGCCGATTGAGTAAACATAGCACCTAATATCGTTATTTTCATATCGTCCACTGCAGCTGGCTGTAATGTTTTGCTGTTACTAATAGTAATGTAGTCTGCTTTAAATCCTTCAAAGGCTATACGCTTTGAGGCTTCTATTTCCAGTTTTGAAAAAGCTACGTTGCCCGCTTTAAGTTGCTGGGCTATCAGCTCTAAAACTTCTTTTAATACTTTAACCTTGGGGCGCTCTTCGTTTGTGATATAGGTATTTCTGGAGCTCATTGCCAACCCGTCGGGCTCACGGTAAATAGGTGCAGATGAAATTTTAACCGGCAAGCAAAGGTCTTCTGTCATTCGTTTTATTACCGCTAGCTGCTGGTAGTCTTTAATACCAAAAATTGCCTCATCAGGCTGCACTATATTAAAAAGCTTACTAACTACAGTGGTAACGCCTTCGAAATGTCCTGGCCGACTAGCGCCACAGAGCACATCAGTCATGGTCGGACAGAATACTCGACTTTGAGTATCAAGGCCATTGGGATACATCTCATTATCATCTGGGTAAAATAGATAGTCACAACCGGATTGACGTAGTTTTTCGCAGTCAGTTTTATAGGTACGCGGGTATTTATCCCAATCTTCATTGAGACTGAACTGAAGTGCGTTAACAAAAATTGAGCAGACTACAATGTGATTGGTTTCTTTGGCCTGTTTTACTAGGGCCAAATGACCCTCATGAAGATTGCCCATGGTGGGCACAAAGCCAATTACTTGCTGGTTAATTCGATGCCCTCGAAGAACATCTCTAAGCCCGCTGACGGTGTGAAATACCTGCATCATGTTTCCTTATTGCTATAAGCTCAGCTTAGTACTCAGAAAAATTATCGACAGCAAGGTTTTCAAAACGTGTATATTTACCCATAAACATTAACCGACAGGTACCAATAGGACCGTTTCGTTGCTTACCTAGTATAATTTCTGCAGTACCCTTGTCGGGACTGTCTTCGTTATACACCTCATCTCGGTAGATAAAGGCAATAACATCTGCATCTTGCTCGATGGCACCAGATTCACGTAGGTCTGCGTTCACTGGACGCTTATTGGGTCGCTGTTCGACATTACGACTAAGCTGAGACAAAGCAATCATTGGGCATTCGTATTCTCTAGCTAGACCCTTTAGTTCACGAGATATTTGCGAAATTTCCTGAACTCTCCCCTCTGAAGCATTAGCACCACTCATCAACTGAAGATAATCAACCATAATCATGCCCGGCTGTGCCTGCTTATAAAGCTGGTCGTTGTCCGGCTGAGAATCTGAGCCGTGCTCTTTGTGCCAAATCTGACGAAGTTGCTCTACTCGTTCTCGGGTAAATTGTTTAATTCTACTACGCATTTCCAATGGGGTTATACCAGCAGAATCATCAATAAATAGAGGTCGATCTTTTAATCGTTGAGCTGCACTACTGAGTCTAGGCCAATCATCTTCTTGAAGGTTGCCGGAGCGCATTCTTGTTTGATCAATCTTACCCATTGACGAGAGCATTCTGGTAATGAGCTGACTGGCTGGCATTTCAAGTGAAAAGACTAATACCGGGCGCTCCTGATTTAACGTGGCATATTCGACCATATTCATCGCAAACGATGTTTTACCCATGGAGGGTCTACCTGCAACAATAATAAGGTCTGATTTCTGCCAACCCGAGGTCATTTCATCTAAATCTGAAAAGCCTGTACTAAGCCCTGTAATATCAGCATCGTTATTAAATAATTCATCCAGACGCGTTACAGCATCTTTAATAAGATTATTAACATCCTTAAAGCCACCCTGTTTAGGTCTATTTTCGATAATTTCTTGAAGCCGTGACTCTGCTTCAGCAAGAAGTTTACCGCTATCCCAACCTACTGGATTGTAGCTTTTTCGAACAATTTCACTAGAGGCAGTAATCAACTGCCGAACAATAGAGCGCTCTAAAACAATTTGGGTATAGGCCTTAACATTGGCAGAACTAGGTGTGTTTTGCGCAAGATCCACCAGGTATTCTGCACCACCAATGGCACCTAATTCATTAGAATTCTGTAAATGCTCGGTTAAAGTAATCGGGTCAAAAGGCTGACCCTCAGATGCCAAACCGGCCATAGCATTAAAAATAGATCGATGATCAGCACTGAAAAAATCGTTTTCCGACAGAACCTCTGCCACTGAATCAAAGGCATCGTTCTTTAACATTAATCCGCCTAAAACCGCCTGCTCCGCTTCTAATGAGTGCGGCAGGGGCTGGCTTATAGTTGGTTCTGCAAAAAGCGCTTCGTTCATAGTCAAGAAATTATCAAATTATTGGACTGAATTATAGAGCGACTATAAGATAAATTAACATAGGCAAGTATAATTATTTTCTTTAGACACTAAAACGGCACTGACTCTTTGTGGAGTCAATGCCGTTACGCAGTATACTGTAAAACGCTGAATTAAATTATTCAGCTTCTACAATAACTGTAACCAAGTGAGTTACATCTAAGTGCAACTGAACTTCAACAGAGAATTCACCAACATTGCGAATAGCTCCTTCAGGGAGATTAATCTCACTTTTAGAAATATCACCGCCTGCATTGTTAATTGCTTCTTCAATTTCACGGGTTCCCACAGAACCGAACAGCTTACCCTCATCACTAGCATTAGCTGCAATAGTAACGGAAGCAAGTTCTTCTAGCTTGCTAGCACGTTTTTGAGCCTGCTCCAGCCTGGTAGCAGCAGTTGCTTCCAGATCGGCGCGACGAGATTCAAACTCTTCTAGGTTAGAACTAGTAGCAAAGATAGCTTTGCCCTGTGGTATAAGGTAGTTGCGGCCATAGCCTGCTTTAACATTAGCGATATCGCCAATATTGCCCAACTTACCTAATTTTTCCAAAAGAATAACTTCCATCTCTTAAACCTCTTTATCTATTAATAAACTCAAGCTTTGGAGTTCTTGAACCCTACTAACCTTGAGCGTAAATCAATCAAACTGTCTGTGAAAGCCAAAATCACTAAAATTAATGTGACTGGTTTTCCCATCATAATCATTCCGATATACACAAATGCTATCCACTGCCTGCCTAAACCAAAAAGCTTGACTGCAAAATGAACTAAAGCTAAGCCTGCGATTAATAGGGGAAGAGCCGCTAGGTCTGCCCACAGCTGGTAACTTTTTAAGAAAAGTTGTCCCGCTATTAATAACGCAATAAGTATCACAGCAACCTTAGCTTGAATGGCAAAATCATGAAATTCTTTTTGAAATCCACCCGGGTTAAATAAACCCGCTTGCCACCATCTTGCTAGCATCATACTCATTATCGAGCCAGCCGCCATAATCGTAGCAACTAAGCCGAGTAACATGGGCTCAGTTAAAGCTAGATCAAACTGTGCATCTGGCTGTTGACTGTTGACTGTCTGCAATAAAGTCTGTGCAGTTGTTAATAGTTCAGTTACATCCGAACTCATCAATAGGCCAAAAACAAAGGCACTTACTAAAGACCCCAATGAAATCGACAACAGAGTCCATTGCCATGAAGCCATATATTTGTGTACTGTTGCCGCTAATACCATAACCCCAGATGAGGCGACAGTGATAGCGGTTAACAATGGATTTTCGCCACTCATTTGCTGAATAAAAACCAGCAGTAACGAAACCCATAAAAACAATAATGTTCCTTCTTTAACACCCTTACAAATGGATACTAAAGCAATCGCAGCTGTGCTTATTAAGGGGAAAAAACCCCCAATAAAACCTACTAGCAAAGCCTGCAGGCGCCCACGCAATATAAATTTAGCTAGGGCTTTCAAAACAGTCTACCTAGTATTATTTATGGCTGTCAGTGTACGGCAGTAAAGCAACATAGCGCGCACGCTTAATTGCTTCTGACAACTCACGTTGATAGCGAGCTTTAGTGCCAGTGATACGGCTTGGTACAATTTTTCCAGTCTCTGAAACGTAGCCTTTAAGGGTGTCGAGATCTTTATAATCAATCTCAGTAGCACCTTCAGCTGTAAAGCGACAGAATTTTCTTCTACGTATAAATCTAGCCATTATGCTTCTCCTTCCGTTGCAGGGGCTTCTGGTGCTGGAGCTTCTTCATTAGAAGTCTCTTCAACAGTAGCCTCTTCAGTCTTGGCAGCCTCTGCAGCTGCGGCTTTTTCGGCTGACTCTTTGGCTTTAGCAGCCTTCTGGCGCTCGCGAACTTCTTTGTCTGCTTTTTCAGCATTTTCCTGCTTCATGATTGGCGACTCTTCAGAAATCGCTTCATCACGACGGATAACCATGCTTCTAAGCACAGCATCATTGTATCTGAAGGAAGAATTTAGCTCATCAAGGATATCTTGCTCACACTCCACGTTCATAAGAACGTAATGTGCTTTGTGAATTTTGTTAATGGGGTAAGCTAGTTGGCGACGGCCCCAGTCTTCAAGACGGTGTACAGAACCTTTCCCCGCTTCGATAGACGTGGTATATCTTTCTACCATACCGGCAACTTGTTCGCTCTGATCTGGATGGACCAGAAACATTATTTCGTAGTGACGCATTGTATCTCCTCGTGGATTTAAAAGCCTCCCGCAACCTCTCATTGGATGTTGAAGTGAGACAAGGAGCGCCTGGAGGCGTTAAACATGAAGCTCCCAGACCCTATTTAGCGGCGCGATTATAGTAACTTGAAGCTCAGGTTGCAACACAAAGCTGCAGCAATCGCCAGCTATTATTGGAGCTTATTTTTTTTACTGCCAAGTAGTGAAACAATTGATCCCACATTTGTCTTGGCTTGCTTTAATATTATTGTAATCGCCACTTCTTCGATAGCGACAAAAATATGAAAGAGTATCACCCCTCTAAAGAACAGCTGATTACCCGTAATGATAAGCAAGTAATAAGCTGGCGCAATGAAGACTGCCGCCAGTTTGGCACCCCAGGTATGGTAGCTAGGAAGGCTGCCAAAACGAATGAATGCAAGTATCTGAGGCAGCATATAACTAAGCATGGCCGCAAACAAAAAGGGTTTTTGCTGTATAAATATCTGCGGCCAAACCAAATAAAGCCCTACTATCATTATCGCGTAGGTAGCCAAATCAGCAAAACTATCCAGTCGAGCACCAAGGTCGGTGACCTGATTTAATTTTCTAGCGAAATAGCCGTCAAGTAAGTCACTTAATAGTGAAATACCCAGTAGAATCAGAAACAGGTTAACCTGACCGAAAAATGCCACTACTACCAACACAGGCACTAGCACTAGTCTCAGCAAGCTCAATAAGTTAGGTACAGAGTAAATATGTTTGACCATAGACACTTTTTTTATCTTATTGGGAAATTCTAGCAAAAGCTTATATTGTTATTTGAATTAATTTTAATCCCAATTATATAGGGGCTGTAAAATTACTTACTTCGCTGCCTTACTGCTTCAAATAAACAAACACCCGCCGCTACAGATACATTTAGGCTACTTACTTTCCCTGCCATGGGAAGCTTAGCCAAAAAATCACACTGACTACTTACTAACTGGCGCATGCCTGCCCCTTCAGAGCCCATTACTAGCACTAAATGGCCCTTGAGATCCATCTCGTAAATGGTTTGCTTTGCCTCACCCGTAGTACCTACTGCCCAAACACCCCTGCCCTGAAGATCTTTTAGGGTTCTCGCCAAATTGGTGACAACAACAAGCGGTATAGTTTCTGCAGCACCAGAGGCGACCTTAGAGACCACAGCGGTTAAGCCCACAGAGTTATCTTTCGGCACAATTACCGCCTGAACTCCTGCACCTTCAGCTGAGCGCAGACAGGCACCTAAATTATGCGGATCAGTTACACCATCTAGCATTAAAAAGAATCCCGCTTGCGCCTGCTCTTCAACCAGTTTTGCCAAGTAGGCTTCGTCATAGGTTTCACCCTCTTTACAGAGTGCTGCTACTCCCTGATGACGGCCCTCGACTAAAGTATCAAGCTGCTTGGGTGTAGTCCACTGCAGTGGCACACCATGCTGATCTGCGAGGTTAAGCACCTTCTGCAATCTTGCATCTTGACGAGACCTTACAACCCGAAGCTCTTTTACACGCTGGGGTGAGGTTTTAAGTATTGACTGCACTGCGTGGATACCAAAAATCCAATCCAAGTTGACTCTCCTAAAGTACCATCGGGTGGCACATTATATAATCGAATTGCACATTGTACTGGCTTTGTGCAAAATCCTGTTACCAAACATCCCGTTAATTTTGGAGAAATAGCATTAAATCTAAAGAAATAACCCAAGAACTCCCCTCTGCTAGCATATTCCGAAGAATAGCTGCACTCATTTACGATGCATTTTTGCTATTCGCTATCACACTGGGATACGGTGCCGTACTTCTTGTTATTAAGGTAATTATTTTTGGCACTCAGGGTCTTGAAGATATTCAGCCTGAGGCCACTGCCCAATGGCTGAGCTTTTTTGGGTGGCTAGCTAGCCTGATGGGGTATTACTATCTTTGCTGGCGCAAACAGGGACAAACGTTAGGCATGAAAGCATGGCGTTTAAGACTTCAGCAACGAAACGGTGACTTGGCTTCGCCCCAGCAGTGTATATTGCGCAGTATAACCGCTACTATCTCAATGGCTGCTTTTGGACTGGGTTATTTATGGTGTCTTGTACCACCCAATAAAGCCTGCGCCCATGATCAGTTAACTAAAACAGAGGTTGTGGTTTTAAAAAAATAACTGCGTATTTTGAGGTTTAATTTAGCTAATGGATAAAAAGAAAATTTAACCAGCTCGCCTTAATAGGGTTAAGCCAATAGCAAAACACAGCACAATGGGCGCCAATATTGCTAACATAGGAGGCAGCTCGAACACTACGCTCAGCGGCCCTAGGATATCTGATAGCAACTTAAAACTAATGCCAAATATTACACCGATAAAAATCCTAAATCCGACTGTAGACTGGCGCAGCGGACCAAAAACAAAGGCAATGCCAACCAGAACTAAGCCGAATATAGCAAAAGGCTGCAGCACCTTCTCCCAGAACGCTAGCCTGTATTTAGCTGCATCCGCGTTTCGCTCATCAAGGTAATCTATTTGAGTGCTTAATGACCCTGCCGATAGTGCATCAGGCGATAAAATATTTAAGGTTAACCCCTCAGGTGTAAGCTCAGTCTCCCATTTGCGGGTTACCTGTTTTTTAGTGTAGGTTTGTTGCTTTTCAAAAAGGGTGCTTGAGACATTTTCTTCAACCCAGAAGCCCTCAGCCTTGTTAAAGGTAGCTCTAGATGAAAAACTCACCTCTTGAAGCTGTCGTTCTTCGCTTAGCTTGTATCTAGTAACACCAAATAGTACGCCACCAGGAAAAACCGCATTAAAATGAATAAATTCAGAGCCCTCTCGGGCCCAGAACCCAGAACTTGAATCAAGGGCTGACTCACCTTTAAGCTGATATTCTCTACGGCTATCAGCTAATTGATCTAGATAGGGGGAAAAGTATTCACCTATTAATGCGGCAAGAAGTATAAATGCAAATACCGGCCGAAATACAAGATAAACAATCCTTGCAAGGGAGACACCCGAGGCGCGCATCACCACAACTTCACTATTGCTTGCCAGCATACCCAAACCGATTAAACAGCCAATCAATGAGGCTAGGGGTATATATTCATATATTGTAGAAGGTAATTTTGTCGCCACATAAAGCAACACATCCGCAAATTGATAGTTGCGCTTTATATCACCCATTTGATCAATTATACCTGCCACAACATCCAAACCCACGATTGCAATAAGAGATACTGCAACGGCTGAAAGGACATTTAAGCCAATGTATTTTGAAAGGCGTTTACTCATTTTGTTCCTCTAAAAGATAACTTAGGAATAAAAATCAAAAGAGAATAAAATCTCTGGGAATTTAAAAGCACCAGCGAAATAAGCACAAAGACCAAATGAACGGGTATTAGAGTTATCCCTATGGGTACAGTACCTGCCTCAATCGCACCTCGAAGTGCATTAAGTGAAACAAGATAGGCGAAGTACAATAAAATTGCAGGAAGAATTCGGGCAAAGCGACCCGATCTTGGGTCAATTCGACTTAAGGGTACCGCCAGCATAGTAACAACCAGCATCATAATAGGAATCGACAGCCGCCATTGCAGGGCGATACGATGCTCAACGGCCGAAGAACTTAATAATACAGATGTGGGCATTGCATCCGTTGCCGTGTTTTCTGACAGCTCCTCTTGCGGCGCGAGCTGGGTGCCATACTCATCAAAATAGGTTACTTGGTAATCGTGTCGCCCAGGAATACCCTCTATTCTGTAGCCCTGCTGCAAAATAAGATACCGCTCACCGGTATTTTCAGCTGTATTTTGCTGGCCTCGATCGGCTATCACTAAAACTAAGCTTCCCTCAGAAGACTCTGTTGGCTCCAGAGTAGCGGACATAAAGACATTCTGAAGTTGCCTATCTTCAGAAATTGAACCCGCCCAGGTGACGCCCTTGCCGCCTCTAAGCGAATAGAATTTTTTCTCAGTTACCCGATCAAGTTCACTTTTTTGCTCCTGAACGGTAAAAATTGCTTCTGCTTTATTGACCCCAGCGGGCGTTACAATCAGGCTAAGCCAGCCAACCACAAGGGCTAAACAGGCCGCAACAACCAGGGTATAAGACAGTAATTTCCCCTCGGAAAAACCACAGGCTTTTAGCACACTCATTTCGTTTTCTACGTAGAGACGACCAAAGGTAAGCAACACAGCTAAAAAGAAAGCAAGAGGAAGAGTAAGTTCTAAAAAACCAGGTATGCGATAACCAATAACCGCAAATATAACTTGTGGATCCATATCGCCCGTTAACGCATTGGCCAGATATTTGACAAAACGTCCACTAATAAGAACCATCAATAACACAGCACATACAGCGGCGGTTACTGACAAAAGCTCACGACTTAAATAGCGAAAAATAATCACAAGTTTCAGCTTAAGTTCTTGGGTGCAGTTGGACTAAGTGGTATGGTTCTATAAACATTTCAATGATTTAAATTAGTTACCAAATGGATATTTTATGAAGTTTACTGCATCTTGCGCCGAACTGTCAGGTATAAAAACAGATTGTCTCATTTTACCCACCGGCAACAGGCTTAAAAAAAGCGCGAAGTTTATCGATAAGTCCTTCGACGGGTTAATTTCCTCAATGATAAAATTGGAGGAGTTTACCGGTAAATGCGGCCAAGTAATGGCACTTAACCTTCCGGGGGCAGCTGTTAAACGACTAATTCTTGTGGGCACTGACGGTATTAAAAACAATAGGCAGCGCAAAAAAGTGGTTGACGCGGCGTGCGCAGCATTAACCAAAACCAAGTCCAAAAATGCTCTATGGGTTGGTGGCGATCTTGGTGAAGAAACAAAAAGTACAGCATCAATCGTTGCCCAATCGGTTAACACTAATAGCTACCGCTATCAAAAAAGCGATAACCCGCAAACACTGCGTCTTGAATCTGTAACCTTTTGGACTGATAACCCTGCACTTAATAAGGCCGCCCAAGCTGGTTTGATATTTGGCGCCTCAGTAGGCATAGGCATGAATGTAGCCCGCCAACTCGGCAACCTACCGGCCAATATTTGCACTCCCAGCTTTCTGGCTGATCAGGCTATAGCGCTAGGTAAAATAAATCTTAATCACGGCAAAATCACAACGCAAATACTGGAACGTAGTGATATGCAAAAGTTAAAAATGAATTCACTGCTCTCCGTCGCTGAAGGCTCAGATGAACCACCCAAGCTAATCGTGATTAATTATCAGGGCACCGATAGTAAAGCTAAACCGGTAGTTCTGGTTGGAAAAGCAGTGACCTTTGATTCTGGCGGCATTAGTCTAAAACCAGGCCGCGGCATGGACGAAATGAAATACGACATGTGTGGAGGCGCTTCAGTGCTAGGCGTTATGAACAGCCTATCGAAACTGCAACTACCCATCAATGTGATAGGTATAATTCCCGCTACTGAAAACATGCCCAATGGCAACGCCACTAAACCCGGCGATGTAGTTACCAGTATGTCAGGACAGACTATTGAAATTCTTAATACAGATGCTGAGGGGCGGTTAATTCTCTGCGATGCACTAACCTATGCAGCAAAATTTAATCCAGATACCGTAATCGATATCGCCACATTAACCGGTGCGGTTATTAGTGCGCTCGGCAAAGTAGCCTCCGGCGTACTATCCAATGACCAACGGCTAGCCGATGATCTTATTGATAGTGGAACACAGAGTGCCGACCCCGTATGGCAACTACCCCTATGGGAAGAATACGACGAACTGTTAAAAAGCAACTTTGCGGATATGGCTAATATCGGAGGGCCACAGGCTGGCACCATTACTGCTGGTTGTTTTTTAGCACGTTACGCCGAAAATTATAAATGGGCACATCTTGATGTTGCTGGCACCGCTTGGGTATCTGGTGGCAATAAAGGCGCTACCGGAAGACCTGTCCCATTACTAATGGAATATCTGCGTCAAAAAAGTGAAGCAGCCAGTGACTAAGGTTACTTTTTATAAACTAGCAAAGGATGCACCTTGTCTAAAGTTAGTTTGCCAGCTGGTCAAAAAAGCCTGTGCCGCTAAACAGCAGGTGCTGTGCATAGTGGCCGATGACCAAACCGCTGAACAATTGAACCAATTGCTATGGGAATTTGAAGCCGAGGCGTTTGTTCCTCATGGTATTGGCGTTGATCACCTACCCGTAGCCATTAGCGCCAAATCCGAACCTGGCGAGCATCATCAGATTCTAATTAACTTACAAGCTAAGACTCCCACGTGGTTTAGCCGTTTTGATCGGGTGATCGAATTAGTACAACCGGAGTCTGAACACGAGCAGGTTAAACGTGAGAATTTCCGCTTTTACAAAGAGCGGGGTTACGCATTAGATTTTCATGATTTAAGTGGTCGAGATGTTAATTAAAAAGCCGCCTATTTGGCAGTGAGCTAGACCCAAGTCCAAGAACCCCTTTTAGCTCTTTCTAAGCCGCCTATTTGGCAGTGAGCAACAGGTAGAGCTATCAGCACTAGAGACGTTATTTCTAAGCCGCCCGGATGGCGAGGTGCGAATTATTAAAATAACTGACAGGCAATTTGGACGCATCGAAGTCTATTTTGGAAAAATAGCCCAAGCCTACCGAACAGGCACTTGCGCAATTCGAGTTTTTATGACCATTTTTATATAATTTAACTATATAAAACAATCATTTATTATAGCTCGATTGTATCCGGCCAAGGAATAACCGCAAATCACCACCATGAGGGTGCTGTGCTGTCTAGCGCTTCAGGTTCAACCTTATACACTTCAATTTAGTTAACAGACTATGCCCTATATGGATATGCCTCAAATATCGTCTTATTGTGAGCCTACCCCCTATGGTCAGCCACAAGAAACCGACCGGAAGAGTATGTTGCGAGAGAAAAAGGAGCGTATTCAAAAGGGATAAGCACCTCCGCCACGATGATGCAGGCTTCCTAAATAAAAACCCCTATCTCAACTGATCTCAATATATATTAAAGAGTTAGCACTAAAATAGTATCAAAATTAAATTAACTTAACTTTATGGAGAAATATCATGACTAACGCAATTAAATTAAACACATTTAAAAAAAAATCCTCTAAATAAGCAGTTAACAGAAATAGCTAAGTTACGCTATATTGCTTATCAAGATAATAATTCTATTGAAAAGAACTCTGATCAAATTTTTTATGACGATTTTGACTTGAGTAGTAATTGCTATTCTCACATATCTCAAACTTACTAGAAATTGTTAAGTTGAATATAGTCCAAACGTATTAACTTTTTTGTATTAGAGGTTATCTAAATGTAGTAACTAAGAATTTGCTTTTACCCCCCCCTAGCGATTTCTAAGCGAGCTTATGAGCTTGGCCTAAGTGTTGGGGTGAGTGCTTTTAAAACGGCCCTAGCCTTGAACATTGCTACTTCTAAGCCGCCCGACCAGCTGATGGCGAGTTGCGAATTATTAAAATAGAAGTTATAAATAATTTATATCCGCTTATCCTTTAAGTGCTGAAAGTTTTTAACAGAAATTTAGTTGAGTAATTACCCATAAATAAAGAAATACAGGTTTATCTTGAAGCTAGTTTTGAAGATGGAAGTGATGATCCCGTATTTTTACTCTGTGCACCCAGCGTGGCCGCTCGAGCTAAGAGTATGAGTCATTCGAAAAATATATTTAAAATCATTAGAATTAGAGTCATTTGACACATAGACTAGAGGAAATTTGCGAGTTAAAGGCTACACAGCGACAATTTATCAGTTTAGATGGGGGACAAAATATGTCTTTCATTTAAAGCTATCCTTTCTTAACCACTTTTTATCGTAGACCATAAATAAATAGGCTATAAAAAGATTGGCTCAGCACCTATAATTGCTCCCCTTAAATGCATCAAAAGCAAAACCCTAAAACCTAAAAAGTAGAGCGCTCTAATGAATAAAACATTCGCCCCCCAAGATGTCGAAACCAAGTGGTATAAAAACTGGGAAGAACGTGGTTATTTTGCACCCAGTGGCGAAGGTGATGCCTACAGTATTGTTATACCGCCACCGAATGTCACTGGCAGCCTGCATATTGGTCATGCGTTGCAACATAGCATTATGGATGCGCTGACTCGTTATCATCGTATGAAGGGTAAGAATACCCTTTGGCAGGTGGGTACTGACCATGCGGGTATTGCAACCCAGATGGTTGTGGAGCGTAAGCTGGCAGCTGAAAACCTTCCGGGTAAGAATGAACTTGGCCGTGAAAAATTTATTGAAAAAATTTGGGAATGGAAGGAAGAGTCTGGCGGAACAATCACACAGCAAATGCGACGCCTGGGCAATTCAGTAGACTGGGAAACTGAACGCTTCACTATGGATGAGGGCTTCTATGGTGCAGTACAAGAGGTATTTGTTCGCCTATATGACGATGGCCTTATTTACCGCGGCAAGCGCCTAGTCAATTGGGACCCCAAGTTACACACGGCTATTTCTGATCTGGAAGTTGAAAACCGCGAAATAAAAGGCAAGATGTGGCATCTACGCTACCCTCTTGCTAAAGGTGTTAAGTCTAGCGACGGCAAAAATTATATTGTGGTTGCTACCACTCGGCCTGAGACCATGCTCGGCGATACTGGTGTAGCAGTTAACCCTGAAGACCCCCGCTACAAAGATTTAATTGGTAAGTTTATCGAACTGCCTTTAGTGGGCCGCTTAATTCCGATAGTTGGCGACGAACATGCTGACATGAACAAAGGCACTGGCTGTGTGAAAATTACCCCTGCCCATGATTTTAACGATTATGAAGTAGGACAACGTCATAGCTTACCTATGATCAATATACTGACCTTTAACGGAGATATTCGTAACAGCGCAGAATGTGTTAACTCCGATGGCAGCCAAAATACTGATATGGACGATAGCTTGCCAGAAAAATATCAGGGTATGGAGCGCTTTGCAACGCGCCGTGAAATTGTCAGTGATATGGAAGTACTAGAGCTTTTGGAATCTATCGAAGAAAACGATATGACAGTTCCCTATGGCGATCGCGGTGGTGTTGTTATCGAACCTATGTTGACTAACCAGTGGTATGTGGATGCTAAGAAACTGGCAGGCCCTGCTATCTCCGCGGTTGAGGATGGGCAGATTAAATTTGTCCCTCAGCAATACGAAAATATGTATTTTTCTTGGATGCGTAACATTCAGGATTGGTGTATCTCAAGACAACTGTGGTGGGGTCATCGTATTCCTGCTTGGTACGACGAGTCTGGCAAAGCCTATGTTGGAAGTAGCGAGCAAGCGGTAAGAGAAAAGTACGGGCTTGGCCATATGGTGCTTACACAGGATCAAGACGTATTGGATACTTGGTTTTCTTCTGCACTTTGGAGTTTCGCCACCCAAGGCTGGCCTGAGCAAACTGATCGTTTAAAAACCTTTCATCCCACGGATGTTTTGGTGACTGGCTTTGATATTATTTTCTTCTGGGTAGCACGTATGATAATGATGTCGATGCACCTAATTAAAGATGAAAACGGCAAGCCCCAGGTGCCCTTCCATACGGTATATGTTACGGGACTGATTCGCGATGAACAGGGTCAAAAAATGTCTAAAACCAAGGGTAATGTACTCGACCCGCTAGACATGATCGATGGCATTGGCATTGATGAACTTGTTGAAAAACGCACCGGCAATATGATGCAGCCTCAGCAGGCCGCTAAAATTGCTAGCCGCACTAAAAAACAGTTTAAAGATGGTATCGAACCTCATGGCACCGACGCACTGCGCTTTACTCTCTGTGCCCTAGCCTCTACGGGTCGTGATATTAACTGGGACATGAAACGTCTTGAGGGCTACCGTAATTTTTGTAACAAAATTTGGAATGCCGCGCGCTATGTACTAATGAACGGCGAAGAACACAGCTGCGGACAAAATGGTGAAGCTTACACACTTAGCTTGGCTGATCGTTGGATTATTTCGCGCTTGCAACAGGCCGAAACCGAGGTTATTGACGCCATCGAGAACTACCGCTTTGATTTAGCAGCACAGGCATTATATGACTTTGTATGGAACGAATACTGCGACTGGTATTTAGAACTTTCAAAACCGATTCTTTGGGATGACAATGCGGACCCACAACTTCAATTAGGTACCCGCCGTACGTTGGTTCGCGTATTGGAAACTGTTTTGCGTTTAAGCCACCCGATTATGCCATTTATTACTGAAGAAATTTGGCACAGCATAGCACCACTGGCGGGTATCGAACTTAAAGCAGATGGCGATAGCATTATGCTTCAACCCTACCCTGTTGCCGATCGATCGTTGGTAGATCACATAGCAATTGAAGATATTGAATGGGTTAAGCGGGTAATTATTGGCGTACGTAACGTACGGGGTGAAATGAACATCTCGCCTGCTGCATCAGTGGCTATATATTTCACCCGCGGTGATACCAATGACAAACGTCGCTTAGAAGAAAATCGGCAGTATCTGTGTAAGCTCGCTAAGCTGGAATCTATTACTTGGCTAGATAACCCAGAGGATGCTCCGCTTAGCGCCACTGCATTAGCGGGCGACCTTGAGATATTAGTCCCTATGGCCGGTCTAATTAATGTGAAGGCTGAGCTTAAACGCCTATCAAGAGAAATCGAAAAGCTCTCAATTGATGTTGACAAATTATCAGGGAAATTAAGTAATGATAAATTTGTTGCCAATGCGCCCGAGGAAGTTGTTGCTAAAGAGCGAGTTAAACTCTCAGAGATGCAAGGCTCTATGAATCAGTTAACTGCCAAACGTAATGCCATTTCCGAGATGGCGTAATAAATGCCCCATAAGCTTAATCCTCAGCAACAAGCGGCTTTAAAATATATTGATGGCCCATTGCTGGTTCTCGCAGGGGCCGGCAGTGGCAAAACCAGCGTTATTACTGGAAAAATTTCCTACCTGGTTAAGCAATGCGGCATACCAAGCCGCAATATTTATGCAGTTACTTTTACCAATAAGGCTGCTCGAGAAATGAAGGATCGGGTGAGTAAACTACTCTCCGGTGCGCCCGCAAAAGGACTTTCAGTTTCAACTTTTCATAACCTAGGTCTGACCATTATTCGCCACGAGATTAAAGCATTAGGCTTTAAACCTGGCTTTTCAATTATGGACCAGGAAGACTGCCGCAACCTGCTTAAAGAATTATTAGTTCGCCACTCTGATTTAGATGAAAAACTAATCGACAATATCCAAAGTACAATCTCTGACTGGAAGAATTCTCTACTAGAGCCGGGACAGGCTGTTAGCGCCGCCAACAGCACCGGTGAACAAAGCATTGCCATGCTTTATGAGCGCTACCAACGCGCGTTAAAAGCCTATAATGCAGTAGATTTTGACGACCTTATTATGATTCCTGTTTGTCTATTTAAAGAGCACGCAGACATCTTAACTAAGTGGCAACTTCGCATTCGCTATATGCTGGTGGACGAGTATCAGGATACTAACCTTGCCCAATACGAGTTGGTGCGCATTTTAGTAAAAGAAAAACAGGCGCTTACCGTGGTCGGCGATGATGACCAATCCATTTATGCATGGCGTGGTGCACGCCCTGAAAATCTAATGCAATTACAGGAAGATTTTCCTGCGCTTAAAGTTATTAAGCTGGAGCAAAACTACCGCTCAACTGGCCGGATACTTAAAGCCGCTAACCAACTTATTGACAACAACCCTCACCTTATTCAAAAGGCCCTTTGGAGTGAGCTAGGACCTGGTGATCCTCTGCGTTTTATTGTCAGCGATAATGAAGAACGTGAAGCGGAGCGCGTGGTCAATGAAATTATTGATATGCGTCTAAAGCGACGTTGTAAGTACAGCGATTTCGCCATTTTGTATCGCGGAAATTACCAATCGAAACTGCTCGAGTTAAAGCTTCAAACCCAAAATATCCCTTATGATATCACTGGCGGGCAATCTTTTTATGCCAAAACAGAAATCAAAGATGTTATGGCCTATCTACGACTTATTATTAACTCTGATGATGATAATGCGCTATTACGCATAATCAACACGCCACGACGCCAAATTGGCCCCACTACCCTGCAGCGACTGGGCGAGTATGCTAATAATCGCGAAGTATCTCTATTGGCTGCAATTGATGAGGTGGGCATAAGCGCCACAGTACCCAACGCCAACCTTCAACGATTACAGCGATTTAAACAATGGCTGGAGTCTGTACAACGCAACATTTATAGCAACCAACCTATAGCGGCCTTACGGGAAATGCTTGAGGATATTGACTATCAGGATTGGCTGCGCCAGAACGCCAGTAATGATGCGGCTGCCAATAAGCGCTGGGAAAATATCAACTTATTAATTAGCCAGCTTGAATATGCACTTAAAGACAGCGACTCTGTGAATGCCGACAAACACCCCATTGAAGCGGCTATCTCCAAGATAATACTTCGCGATATTCTAGATCGGGAACAGGAGGAATCTGCCGACGATAAGGTGCAAATGCTCACCCTACACGCCGCCAAAGGTCTTGAATTTTTACATGTCTTTATGATCGGCATGGAAGAGGACGTCCTCCCCCACCGCAATAGTATTGAAGGTGACCAAATTGAAGAAGAAAGACGCCTTGCCTATGTGGGTATTACTCGAGCACAACGCACCTTAACTATGACTAGTGCCGCCCAGAGAACCCAATTTGGAGAAACCAGCGCAACTACGCCCAGTCGTTTTATCGACGAATTACCGCAGGATGATTTGGTGCGTATGGGGGGTAATAGCCAAGCCAGTGCCGAGCAAAATCAAGCCACTGGGGAAGAATCACTGGAAGCCCTAAAATCACTTTTTGCCTAATTTGATAAACCGTTTATTTTTTACTTCTTAAAACTATTTATTTATCTATAATTAAATTACTATAAGTTATAAACGCACAACCTTATGTAAAATAAGCTGTCTATTAACCAGCAGGCCTATGTTCTACTCACAAGGAATTGGTTATGAAAATGCTGGCTCTGGTCTCAATACTTTCTATACTCACTGCCTGTGGCGACGGGTCTGGTGAATCAGATACTGATAAGCTTCCAGCTATCAATACACCCTATATCCAAACCGCAGACTGGGTTGCGGGGGAATACTCGCCCTCGCGCTATTTTGCCAACCGCTGTATTGATCCGCGTTCTAATGATAGTTATCAAGATCTTGTGGGTACTTATGTGGATGAAAATAATTGGCTTCGCTCGTGGAGCCATTAAACCTATCTATGGTATAAGGAATTGCCGGATATAGACCCGGAAACTATCACCGATCCCATCGATTATTTTAACCTAATGAAAACCAATGTACTTACCAATTCCGGACAGGATAAGGATCGATTTCACTATGCTAGGGATACGGAAAAGTATAAGCAATACGCTGAGTCTGGCGTTTCAGCTGGATATGGCTTTACTGTTTCACTGATTCAAGAAGGCCCATCTAGAAGAGCAACTATTGTTTATTCTGAACCCAATAGTCAAGCCGCACTTAAAGGGATTAAACGCGGTACGGAAATTATCAGTGTTGATGGCGTAGCAATAGCTAATGGTGATCCAGATTTAATTAATGCAAGGCTTGCGCCTTCGACACTAGGGGAGGCATACCCCTTTGTCATTAGGGACCTTAATGCACTCTCCGAGCGAACCGTAATACTTGAAAGTACCTCAGTCACAAAAGTGCCTGTCCATACTGCGAAAATCATAACTAGCAATGAACGTAAAGTAGGCTACCTATTACTTAATAGCTTTGGCATAGCCACGGCTGAACAACAGTTAATTGATGTAATTAATACCTTTAAAAATAAGCAAATTAATGAGCTGGTATTGGATTTACGCTATAACGGCGGTGGCTATTTAGCTATTTCAGCCGAGCTAGGCACTATGATTGCGGGCAATACAAGTTTAGGTAAGGTTTTTACTGAGCTGGCATATAATGATAAACGCCGTATGGAAAATGAATACTATTCATTCCCCATGAGTAGTTTCGGCATAGAAAAACCAGCTATCAGCGGTATATTACTACCGCAACTAAGTCTGCCTCGCGTCTATATTATTTCCACTAACAATACTGCTTCTGCTAGTGAATATTTAATCAATGGTCTACGCGGTGTAAATGTTGAGGTTATTTTGATGGGGACAGCCACCACGGGCAAACCCTATGGCTTTCTGCCCGAGGAAAATTGCGGTACTACTTATTTCACCGTTCAATTTAAAGGGCAAAACTCTCAAGGCTTTGGCGACTTTGCCGATGGCTTTATTCCCTCAGGTACTGACAATGGCCAAGAACAGGTGCGCGGTTGTAGCGTACTCGATGATTTAACTCACCCGCTGGGGGATATAAATGAAAAAATGCTAGCTACTGCCCTGTATCATATAAAAAATGATAGCTGTCCAACCAATACTTTAGGGTTAAATAGCAAATCTAGCCATCCATTATCTTCATTACGCGGCAAAGTATTAAGGACTGATACAACAGGCTTAATCAAACAAAATTAATCTAGCCTTGCTCAGCTTCGACAAAAAAACCATCAAAATTTTAAAAAAAACGAAAAGAGGTTTTAGCTATCTATAATCCGTTATTGACACGATCTCGGAGATCTTTTCCGGGTTTGAAATGTGGCACATACTTTCCACTTAGGGTAACGGAATCACCCGTCTTAGGGTTACGCCCAGTGCGAGGCGCACGATAATGCAGTGAGAAGCTACCAAACCCTCGGATTTCAATACGCTGCTTACTAACTAGCGCTTTGGCCATACGCTCCAAAATCATTCGCACTGCGTGTTCAACATCACGAGGTGGTAGCTGATCCTGTTTAATGGCTATCTTTTCTATCAATTCAGATTTGGTCATGTGAGCTGTTTCTATTACTTAAGTTTCGATAAACACCCGAATGAGTGAGTGAGGCATTGATTTTATTGAAGTTTCAGCTGAATACAAGTATTTATTAACAGCCACGCTATTTAAATACAAAAAAAAGGGTGGCAAAGCCACCCTTTTTTAATCAAGACCAGATTATTTATCCATCTGCGCCTTAATAAGATCACCAATAGTTGCTGGCGAAGACGTATCAGTTTCTGTCTTACGATGCGCTTTAACTGCATCTTTTTCGTCTGAAATATCTTTCGCTTTCACTGACAGGCTAATAGCACGTGTCTTGCGATCTACATTAACAATCTTAGCTTCTATGCTGTCACCTACATTAAGTTCGTGACGTGCATCTTCGACTCTTTCGCGAGAAAGTTCTGAGGCTTTCAGTGTCGCTTCAATATCATTGCCAAGGTCAATTACCGCACCCTTAGCGTCAACTTCCTTAATAGTACCAGTGACGATAGACCCTTTGTCATTTGATGCTAAATAGTTATTAAATGGATCATCAGAAAGCTGTTTGATACCTAAAGAGATACGCTCTCTTTCTGCATCAATACTCAATACAACAGACTCAACCTCTTCTCCTTTCTTGAAGTTACGAACTGCTTCTTCGCCCGCTTCATTCCATGAGATATCAGAAAGGTGAACCAATCCATCAATACCGCCTTCAAGACCAATAAAGATACCGAAATCAGTAATAGATTTGATATTACCAGTCACCTTGTCGCCTTTAGCTTTAGTGGCTGCAAAGTCATCCCAAGGGTTAGTGAAGCACTGCTTGATACCTAGTGAAATACGACGACGTTCTTCGTCGATCTCAAGAACCATAACTTCAACTTCTTGACCTAGATCGACAATTTTTGATGGGTGAACATTTTTGTTAGTCCAATCCATTTCAGAAACGTGAACCAAGCCTTCAACACCATCTTCAAGCTCAGCAAAACAACCGTAATCAGTAAGATTAGTAACCTTAGCCTTAGCACGAGCTCCTTCAGGATAACGACCTTTGATATCGCCCCAAGGATCTTCGCCCATCTGCTTCATACCTAGAGATACGCGATTACGCTCACGATCAAACTTAAGTACTTTAACGTCAATTTCATCACCAACATTGATCATTTCTGAAGGGTGTTTGATACGCTTCCATGACATATCTGTGATATGCAGTAGGCCATCTACACCGCCAAGATCAACAAAGGCACCGTAATCAGTAAGGTTCTTAATAATACCTTTCAATGAAACGCCTTCTTCAATGCTTGCTAGAAGCTCTTCACGCTCAGCAGAGTTTGCACTCTCCATTACTGCGCGGCGGCTAACAACAACATTGTTGCGTTTAACATCTAACTTAATTACTTTAAATTCTAATTCAATGTTTTCGAGATGAGTGATCTCGCGTAGTGGTCTAACGTCAACCAATGATCCCGGCAAGAATGCGCGAAGACCACGAACATCAACGGTGAATCCACCTTTAACTTTGCCACTGATCATACCAGTAACAATTTCGTCTTTAGTATGAGCTGCTTCAAGCTCAATCCAAGATTCCGCACGACGCGCTTTCTCGCGAGAAAGTCGAGTTGCACCAAAACCATCTTCAACTGCCTCGAGAGATACCTGTACCTCATCGCCGACGCTGACTTCTAATTCACCTTTGTCATTAAAAAACTGTTCTGCTGGAATAACACCTTCAGATTTTAGTCCTGCGTGAACGGTAACCCAATCTTTATCGATATCGATAACTACGCCAGTGATGATAGCGCCTGGATTCATTTCTACAGTTTTTAGACTTTGTTCAAATAATTCTTGAAAATTTTCGCTCATGGATACTTTCCTGAGTATTGACAGAGTATCAGCAGAGGTATTATTGCGCTGATCTCTTTGTTCCACATGGCCAGTTTACGTGGGTCAGTTAAAAAAAGTGATTAGCAATTAAAGCTGGCGAATGCTAATGCACCGGTTAGTGAGATAGCTAAACTATCCCGTGAAGCGTGGTTAAATTTTGTATTTTATCCACTGCCTCTTGTATCGATAGATTGGAGGTATCAACCACAATTGCATCTTTTGCAACAATCAATGGCGATGCCTTCCTACCTATATCTCTTTCATCTCTTAAGCGTACCTGCTCTTTTAGCGCGCGCAGACTAACACTTTCACCGTTTTCTAGCAACTGTTTGTAACGCCTTTTCGCGCGCTCTTCAATGCTGGCGGTTAAAAATATTTTTAGTTGAGCTTCTGGAAATACCATAGTACCCATATCACGGCCATCAGCGACAAGGCCGGGGGGTTTCGCAAATTGATGCTGGCGAAGTAACAGGGCAGATCTTACTTCCGGCTTTGCTGCGACTTTTGAAGCCAGTGCTGCTGTCTTTTCCGTTCGAAGTTCATCAGTAACATCTTCGCCCTCAACCATCACTCTATTATGGCCATCAGCTTTAGCTTCAAAGCGCACATCCATATTTTCAGCTAAGGTAGTCAAATCAGGAGTAGATTCAACTTGAATTCCATGACGAACAGCAACTAAACCCAAAAGCCTGTATAGAGCACCACTATCAAGATAGTGAAATCCAAGCTGTTTGGCTAGGATACGACTTACTGTTCCCTTTCCGGAACCACCTGGGCCATCGACTGTGATAATTTTAACCATAGTTATCTCTCTTGCTCATATACCGCCAGGGTTAGGCTAACTTAATGTTGATGCCGACCTGTCTGGCTAAAGAAATAAAATTAGGAAAAGAAGTGGCTACATTGTTTGCCTCTTTAACGACAATAGGTCCATTAGCACGCAACGCAGCGATACTAAAGGCCATGGCAATTCTATGGTCATCAAAACTCTCCACCTCACCACTACCAATGTCGCCACCCTTAATACGAATGCCGTCATCAGTCGCGACTGCGTCAATTCCCAGGGTCACTAAGCCATCCGCCATACTCTGGATTCGATCGCTCTCTTTAACTCTTAATTCTTCAGCGCCAGAAAGAACTGTGATGCCCTTAGCACAAGCCGCGGCAACAAAAAGAACGGGGAATTCATCGATGGCAAGTGGCACTTGATCCTCAGGAATAGCGATACCTTGAAGCGGTGCGTAACGAACACGGATATCTGCTACGGGCTCGTCTCCTACCTGCGCCGGATTAAATAATTCAATATTAGCGCCCATCTGGCGGAGGATATTAATAACACCAACACGTGTTGGATTTACACCTACATGACGCAGTGTAATATCTGAGCCTGGAACAATAGCTGCGGCAACCATAAAAAATGCTGCTGATGATATATCCGCGGGGACATTGATACGCGTGGCGGTTAATCGGCCACCACCACTTAATACTGCTGTATCACCCTGACTGTTAACTTCATACCCAAAACCGCGCAACATACGCTCAGTATGGTCTCGTGCAGGCGCAGGTTCGACCGTTGAAGTTTCACCCTCAGCATAAAGACCTGCCAAAAGAACGCAGGACTTAACTTGGGCACTAGCCATTGGCATTGTATAATTTATACCCTTAAGTTTTTGCCCACCTTTAATACGCAATGGAGGTGTTCCGTCTTTTTCTGTTTCTATTACAGCACCCATCTCGCGAAGCGGTGTAGCCACTCGACCCATGGGCCTGCCTGAAAGTGAGGTATCACCCTGCAGTTCGACATCAAAGGCTTGACCTGCAAGTAAACCACTAAGCAAACGAATAGATGTACCTGAATTGCCCAAATAAAGCGGCTTTTTAGGTGCCTGCAAGCCATGAAGGCCAACACCTCTAATCACCAAGCGCCCGTCATTAGGCCCCTCAATCTCAACACCCATATCACGAAATGCCTGAAGGGTTGCAAGACTATCTTCCCCTTCAAGAAAACCTGTTACTTCAGTCATACCATCAGAGAGTGAGCCCAACATAATCGAGCGATGAGACATAGACTTATCGCCTGGGACTCGAAGGTCTCCTCGAGCACTACCACCTGAGGATACAATATAATTAATTATTTTTTCATTCATAGGGCTCTGTGTTCCAGTATCTGATTTATTGCTTTCAAGCATGCTACCAAAATGATTTCGCGCATCGCGAGCTCTGGTAAAAAGATTAGTGAGGTACTGCTGATCCTGCGCCTCGATCGAAGCACGAAGCGTGGTGAGGTTATCCATCATCTGATCCATAACCTGAATAACCGCATCTTTATTAGCTACAGCAATATCTCGCCACATAATAGGGTCGCTAGCGGCGATTCGAGTAAAATCTCGGAATCCGCCCGCCGCATAGCGGAAAATATCTGTTTTTTCATTCATTCCAGCCAGAGTATCAACTAGCGAGTAAGCTAAAAAATGGGGCAAGTGGCTGGTTGCCGCTAAAATTTGGTCATGCTCCTGAACACTCATAGTGGACACCATAGCACCCACTGCTTGCCAAAGCTGCGTAACCTTATCAACATGCTTAGAACAGGTAGTTTCAACGGGTGTTATGATCACTCGGTGGTCAACAAATAACACCGCATTAGCTGCCGTAACCCCGCTTTTTTCTGAACCGGCAATGGGATGAGCCGGTACTAGCTGAGAAGGTACTGAACCGAATAATTGTTCAGCAGACTTTACGATTGATTCTTTGACACTGGCCACATCAGTAATAGTAACATCCACCGAAAGAACTGAAATGCAATGCTCCAACACATTAGGGACACTTAATGTCGGCACACCAATAACAACCACGTCACCAGCACCAAGCTCTTCGGCGATTTGCTCTATGCTCTCTACGCAACGATCTACAACACCGTTATTAAGCGCGATCTCCATAGTAGACTTTCGCCTAGAAATACCAATAACCTCTTTTGCAAGTCCCCTTTCACGAACAGCAGAAGCAAGGCTTGAGCCAATAAGGCCCAACCCGATTACCACTAAGCGGTTAACTATTCTTGAAGGTTTTTTCTTTGCCATGAGTTTCCAGAAATATTGAACTTAGTTTAAGACGCTAAAATTACTTTAAAGAACAGCGCAGGGATATGAGCCCAATACTTTAAGCTCAATCACCTGTGAATTTAGCTCTTCAAGCACGTTGGCTACAGGCTGATCATCTATATGTCCTTCAAAATCAATAAAAAACACATAGGTCCAATTACTGTTGCGAGAAGGTCTTGATTCAAGGCGAGTCATATCTACACCCTGTCTTTGAAAAGGCTCCAATAGGTCATGCAATGCGCCCGGCTTATTGCGAACTGAAACTACAACCGAGGTTCTGTCTTTACCACTTCTAGGAACTTCCTCACGACCAATAATTAGAAACCTTGTGGAATTATCTGGATTATCTTCAATTTTTTCGCGTAATTTTACTAGGTCATATAGCTCACATGCCATATCTCCAGCAATTGCTGCAGAATTCCACTCACCCTGAACTCGCTTTGCAGCATCTGCATTACTACTAACTGCAACTCTTTCTATAGCTGGAAAATTAGAGTTTAACCACTGGCGGCACTGCGCCAAAGACTGTGCATGTGAATATACTCGCGTGATATTCGCTTTATCGGTATTAGCACCCAGCATAAAATGCTGATGAATACGCAACTCTACCTCACCACAAATTTTAAGCGATGAGTCCATAAAGCTATCGAGCGTGTGACTGATAACACCCTCGGTGGAATTTTCCACAGGAACAACACCATAATCACAGGCGCCAGAAAGAACCTCACGAAACACTTCGTCAATTGCAGTCTGAGGAACGCTTACTGCAGAGTCACCGAAATGCTTAAGTGCGGCTTCTTGGGTAAATGTGCCCTCTGGCCCAAGGTAGGCAACCTTAACAGGTTGCTCTAGCGCAAGGCATGCAGACATGATTTGACGAAACAGTCGCGCCATATCTTCATTGTCCAGTGGGCCCTGATTACTTTCCATAACACGCCGCAAGACCTGGGCTTCACGCTCCGGCTTGTAATAAGCTGTTTCGCCCTGATCTTTTTTAACTTCGGCCACTTCTTGGGCACAGCGAGCACGCTCACTAATACTATTAATTAGCTGAGCATCAATCTCGTCAATTTTCTTTCTCAATGACTCTAAGGTATTCTTATTGGCCATTACCTAACCTATATTTATTCGTCTTCTAGCTGGTCTTGTTCTTCAGGCTCTGCAATTCTTGCTAAGCGCACCAACTTTTCGTTTTCTTTAAGTCGGATTACCCTAACACCCTGAGTATTCCTCCCCACTATGGATACTTCATCACTGCGCGTACGAACCATAGTCCCCTGATCAGAAATTAACATAATCTCATCGCCGTCAAACAGCTGAGTAACACCGACTAGTGGGCCATTTCTATCGCTAGCCTGTATCGCAATCATACCCTTACCGCCGCGACCTTTAGTTGGAAACTCACCTATCGACGTGCGCTTACCATAGCCATTTTCACAGACAGTTAACAAAAGGCCATCTTGCTCTGGCACTACCATCGAAATCACAGAATGATTTTCTGGCAATCGCATACCTCTTACACCCTTTGAAACACGCCCCATAGCGCGCACATCATTTTCAGAAAAACGAACTGCCTTGCCCTCTGAACTTAACAACATGATATCTTTAGTGCCATCAATAATAGCGGTTCCAACTAGGTGATCACCCTCAACAAGATCAACAGCTCTCAAGCCTACACTTCGGGGTCTTGAGTACTGATCTAAGGAGGTTTTCTTAACGGTACCATTAGCGGTCGCCATAATGACAAATTTATCGGCACTGTACTCTTCCACAGGAAGAATAGAGCTAATGCGCTCACCTTCATCCAGCGGCAACAGGTTAACCATAGGTCGACCTCTTGAGTTTCGTCCAGCTACTGGTATTTGATATACCTTTAACCAATACACCTTGCCTAGATTGGTAAAACACAAAATAGTCGCATGTGTGCTTGCTATTAATAGATGCTCGACAAAATCTTCGTCTTTAACTGCGGTAGCAGATTTACCCATACCACCACGACGCTGCGCCTGATAATCAGTTAGCGGCTGAGTTTTAGCATAGCCACCATTTGAAATAGTCACCACACGATCTTCTTCAGTGATTAAGTCTTCAACCGTAAGATCATGTTGAGACTCTATAATCTCAGTACGACGCTCATCACCAAACTGCTCTAATGCAGCTTCAAGCTCTTCCCTGATAACCAACATTAGGCGCGTAATATTTCCCAGGATATCTTGATAATCAGCTATTTCTTCGAGCTTAATCGTAAACTCTTCAATGATCTTATCCTGCTCCATTCCAGTTAAACGATGTAACCTTAACTCTAGAATGTCTTTAGCCTGCTCTGGGCTAAGATGATATTTTTCATTGCGAAGACCATATTGATCTTCAAGCCATTCGGGTCGACTCGCTTCTGGGCCTGCTCGCTCTAGCATCACAACAACAGAACCTGGGGCCCAGCCTTTACTTACGAGTGCCTCACGAGCATCTGCAGGTGTTGGCGATTTCTTAATCAGCGCGATTATTTCATCAATATTTGCCAATGCAATAGCAAAGCCTTCCAAGGTATGCGCTCTTTCACGGGCCTTGCGAAGTAAAAAGATAGTTCGACGCGTAACAACTTCACGACGATGACGAACAAATGCTTCTAGCATCTGTTTAAGGTTTAATATTTTTGGCTGGCCATCAACAAGGGCAACCATATTAATACCAAAAACTGACTGAAGCTGAGTCTGAGCGTAAAGATTATTAAGAACAACCTCGCCCATTTCGCCACGCTTTAGTTCAATTACGACGCGCAAGCCATCTTTATCTGACTCATCGCGCAGTTCAGAAATACCTTCAATTTTCTTCTCTTTAACCAGCTCAGCAATGCGCTCGATAAGACGAGACTTATTAAGCTGATAAGGTATTTCAGAGATAATAATGGTTTCGCGCTTAGTTTTTTCATTAACTTCGATATCAGCTTTAGCTCGCTGGTAAATACGCCCACGACCTGTACGGTAGGCCTGAATAACGCCTGCCTTACCATTGATGATTGCGCCAGTAGGGAAATCTGGGCCAGGAATATATTCCATCAGCTCATCAATACTGATTTCTGAATTCTCGATTAAGGCCAAACAGCCTTTAATAACTTCACTAATATTATGTGGCGGAATATTAGTTGCCATGCCTACCGCAATACCAGAGGAACCATTAACTAAGAGGTTGGGGATTCGGGTTGGCAAAACATGAGGGATGAATTCTGTCTCATCATAATTTGGAACAAAATCGACAGTGTCTTTTTCTAAATCTTCAAGCAGGGCATGAGCCAGCTTAGTCATTCGGATTTCGGTATACCGCATCGCCGCCGCAGAATCACCATCAATGGAACCAAAGTTACCCTGACCATCGACCAACATATAGCGCAAGGAAAAAGGCTGCGCCATACGAACGATCGTCTCATAAACTGCAGAATCGCCATGTGGATGGTATTTACCAATCACATCGCCAACTACACGAGCAGATTTTTTATAGGCCTTATTCCAATCATTATTAAGCTCACTCATCGCGAAAAGTACGCGACGATGAACTGGCTTTAAACCATCACGCACATCAGGTAATGCTCTTCCCACAATAACGCTCATCGCGTAATCAAGGTAAGATTGCTTTAGCTCATCTTCGATATTTACCGGAATGATCGCCTTCGCTGTATCAACCATAATTTATCTCTAACCATTAGATTTTGTTTTGCTGTTGCAATGCCATGTAAAGGCTCAGAAAGACCCACCCTCTAAGGATTTGATCTACCCCTCTGGCAACAGAATTTAAGCCGATTATTCTAGCATAGAAACTAAGGCATAACCCATTAATATTAAAGTCTTAATAAGCAATTAACTGAAACCGCTAATTGTTAAATTACATAGCTTTTAAAACTTAAATTTTTTAATAAAACAGACTCAAACTATGGTAAAAACTCGGTATACTATTTTCAACTACCGAGGATCAACTATGCAGCCCATTTCTATCGATCTAATTCTTCATTGCCGCTGGCTACTTCCCATAATCCCCAAGAATAAAATTTTAGAACATTATTCTGTAGCCATTGACGGCGGACGTATTCTTGAGCTCCTACCTACGCTTGAGGCACAATCAAAATATAGTGGCAAGGAAACCAAGCAGCTGGGAAACCAACTTGTTATGCCCGGCCTCGTCAACGCACATGGTCATGGCTCAGCTAGACTCTTACGAGGCATTCAAAACAATCTAACCAGTCAGCAATGGCTAGCTAACTATATTTCAAATCCTGAAAGTCCTCTTGCAGACTCCAAATTTATCAGCGATAGCATCAACTTAGCTATTGCGGAGATGATCAAAACAGGTACCACCTGCTTTTCTGAAACTTACAGCAATGGCGACCATTTTATTGATGCCGCCAGAAAAACAGGCATGCGCAGTCAATTCAACTTTATATTTCAAGAGACGCCCAGCATTTTTGGCAAAGATACAGATGACTACCTTCATCGTGGATTAAAACTTCGTGATAACGTTTCGAACCACCCCTTAATCAAGGTCGGTTGCGGCGTCACTAACATCAACGATATACAAGAAACAGCCCTTAAGCACCTAGCCTTGCTTGCCAATGAATTAGAACTTCCCCTGCAAATTCAATGCAATGAAACCGCTGAAGATATTCAAATATCAGAAAGAAATTCAGGTCACCGGCCCTTACAAAGATTATTCAATCAAGGGCTGCTACTTCCTGAGACGCAACTTATACATATGAATTGTATTAACGCCCAAGATATAGACTTGATTGAAAAAACCAATAGCCATGTTGTACTTTGCCCAGAGGCCAACCAGCTACTTTTAAATAACACCAGCTCTGTTGAGCCCCTTTCTAAAACCGCAATTAACCTAAGCATCGGCACTGCGGGCGCTGCGAGCAACAATGACTTTAACCTAATGCCCGAGATCAAAGGGATAACCCTTAAGCTAAGAGCGAGTAATAGCGAAACCGCTGGCAATAATTCAGCTCATCAAGCGTTGCGTATGGCTACAATTAATGGCGCGCAAGCTTTAGGCTGGGATGAAGAAATAGGTAGCCTTGAACCCGGTAAATTCGCAGATTTAATCGCTATAGAAATTGATTCTATTCACCATCAACCGCTGTATAATCTCACAACTCAACTGGTACAGCATTGCGCCAACAACCGTATAACACATAGCTGGGTTGCTGGGCAGCCACTATTAAAAGATGGTGTCTTGTGCAACTTTGATGAGGATCAGCTTATCTCAACTGCAAAAGACTGGGGCCGAAGGCTAGCCGCCATAAATCAATAACTGACAGAAAAACAGGTATTAAAAATTAGCATGTCTAACGCACAAAATGTTGACCCAAACGAGATTCGCAAGTTTGAACAACTCGCAAGCCGCTGGTGGGACAAAAATAGTGAGTTTAAACCACTTCATGAAATCAACCCACTGCGTGCAAATTGGATTGATAACCTAGCCCCTGTAGCTGAAAAGAAAGTGCTTGATGTGGGTTGCGGCGGCGGAATACTCTGCGAGGCCTTAGCCCAACGTGGCGCCGAGGTAACTGGCATAGATATGGGCGATGCCCCACTTGGCGTTGCCAAGCTTCATCAGCTGGAATCAGGTTTATCCATTGATTATCAAAAATCAACAGCAGAAGACTTTGCCCTCAAACATGCAAACAGCTTTGACATAGTAACCTGTCTTGAAATGCTAGAGCATGTCCCTGACCCTAGCTCAGTTGTTCGCGCCTGTGCAACCCTGGTCAAACCCGGCGGTATGGTTTTTTTCTCGACCATTAACCGCAACCCAAAAGCATTTATGTTAGCCATTATTGGCGCTGAGTATGTATTACGTCTGCTGCCAAGAGGCACACATGAATATGGTAAATTTATTCGCCCATCTGAACTGGTTAACTGGTCTAGAGAAGCACATCTTGAAACAGGTAAAATGACCGGCCTACTGTTTAACCCATTAACCAAGACATACAAACTTAGCGCGTCAGACGTTGACGTAAACTATATGATTTGTACTCAAAAATGCTAGATTTTAAAGCCGTTTTATTCGATCTAGACGGAACTCTTTTAGATACCGCGCCAGACTTCATTGGCGCTATAAGCAAACAACTTGCAATGCATGGGAGACAGCCACTCAAAGGCGATGCTTTGCGAACATCCATTACTAATGGCTCAATCGGTATTATCAAGAGCGTCTATGGCATTAACCAAGATCACCCCGATTTTGAAAGCTACAGGGAAGAATTTCTAGAACTTTATCTAAATAATATCGCCGACAAAACAGAACTTTTTGACGGGCTTCAGCAGGTTTTAGATAGCTGCAAACAGCGCGGTATCCCCTGGGGTATAGCCACTAATAAACCATTGAGATATACCGCACCCCTTTTAGCTATACTTGGCTTAGATAGTCAGTCTGCTACCACTATTTGCCCAGAGCATGTAGCTCACCCAAAACCTGATCCAGAAGCGCTTTTACTGGCCTGCTCACAAATGAATATAGCCCCCAAAGACTGTCTTTATATTGGCGACCATATTCGCGATATTCAAGCAGGTCGAAGCGCCGGCATGCGCACCATTGCCGCCGAATGGGGTTATATAGAAGAATTTGAAAATATCACTCAATGGCAAGCCGACTGGGTTGTCGCAAAATCAACTGATCTTTATTCGTTACTTTTTTCATAATTAAAGGAGTATTACTTTGCTCACCGCTCAAGAAATAGTTAATTACCAAGCACCGGAAAACTCTCTACAGGGTCGTATTATCCTGGTAACCGGCGCAGGCGACGGCATAGGTAAAGCCGCGGCAATGGCTTACGCAGAGGCGGGTGCTATGGTTATTCTAGCTGGTAGAACGGTAGAAAAATTAGAACAGGTATATGATCAGATTATCGCCGCTGGGGGTATTGAACCACTTATTTACCCAGTGAATTTTGAGGGAGCTACAGAAGATGACTTTAACGAACTAGCGAACCACTGTGACCAACAGTTTGGAAGACTTGACGGCCTTTTACTCAATGCCGGCATTTTAGGACAGCGAACGCCACTGGCCAAGTACCGCGCCGATGTTTGGGATAAGGTGCTGCAGGTAAATATCACCTCGCAACATCTTATAACCAAGGCCCTAATGCCTGTGCTAGAAGCATCCAAAAATGCCTCAGTAATTTTTACCACATCCGGTGTAGGGCGAGTCGGCCGCGCCTTTTGGGGCGCCTATGCCGTTTCAAAGTTTGCTATTGAAGGGCTAGTTCAAACATGGGCGTCAGAAAACGAGGGACTTAACTCGGTGCGGATCAATTGTTTAAACCCTGGTGCCACTAGCACACAGATGCGTGCCACAGCATTTCCCGCTGAAAACCCAGAAAGCATTGCATCACCACAGGACATTATGCCTGCTTATCTCTATCTAATGGGCTCAGAAAGCCTTGCAGTGAACGGCCAGTCGATCGATGCACAGATAAGATAAACAAAAAAATAAACTATCTTTATATGTATGTAGGTGGATTTTTAATTTGGCAGACTAAAAATCTACCTTATTGCTCCAATTTAACAATTAACCATCAAATGGAACTTGAGATAAATCTATGACTAATAATTATTTTTTATTCTATTTACTGATTTTACTATTTTCTTCGCTTGCCGCCTGTGGAAAAAGTAATAGCAGATCGTCAGGGGATACAGAACAAAAAGAATGTGGCTACGCCACCATCTACCTCAAAGAAGGAGAGTTATGCCAAATTTATTTTGGCCTGAATGCTGGCATATATAAATGCCAATTAGGTGAGGTGATTAATGAAAAAGGACAAGTAATGAGCGCAAACGGTACCTGGTTAAGCCTAGAGGACTCTACGGCTGTTATCATCCATTGCGAATCCGAATGATAGCGATAAATACAATTACTTTAGCCATCAACATTAAGAGGGGCTTAGCCCTCCCCAATTATTAATTTAGTTAACAAAATCACTCTGATACCTGCCACCGCCTTTCCAGCTGAAAACCCAGAAAGCATTGCATCGCCACAGGATATTATGGCTGCTTATCTCTATCTAATGGGGCCTGATAGCACCAGAGTTAGGGGTCGATCAATGCTCAGATCAAACAATTTAAATAAAAAAGTATTATATATACTATTATACAATCGAAAGCAGGGATTTATTGATATATTGCTCGGTAACTCGGCCTGTATTTACAGGGCCTAATTTTAATCAAATGGATTTGAGGAAAACTTATGAAACGCGAATATTTTTTCGCCCTATTTAATGATTGTATTATTTTCAACGCTTGTTGCCTGTGATAAGGACAGCGATAGCGAGACATCAAAAAAGCTCGAAAAGGCCAAAGAAACTGTGCAGACTGCTAAAACTGAGATTAAAGCCTGCGTGCAGGGTGATAACTCTTTAGAAGAAGCCAAATCATGCCTGATTGGAGAAACCGCCTATACCTGTAATTCACAAAGAGTAAGTGGCGGTGGAATAAATAGCTCACGCATAAATATAAATGGAATAAAAATTTCCTGTAAAAAAGAAGGTAAATCATAATAATTGCTTTAAATATAAGCTAAGTGATTTTTCAATCGCCAAGGTATCTTAATACTGCTGTTTTGCTTCTGGCATCTCATATAATTGCCTTTTATTTAGGGCATTCAATAAGTGAGACGCCAGAAGTACAGCCTGCAGACATTGCGGTAAAAACCATACCATTATCCTGTGAGCCATCTACAGGAAAAACTGCCGCAAAGAACAACAAAAAAGAGCTAAAACCCAGGATAAAAAATAGTAATAATCCAACTATTAACAAGGCTACTGTAGACGATAATTTAAAAAATATTGTTAAGCAGATGCATCCCAATCAACTCAATAGCTATCTATCAAAGTACTTTGATAAGGATGATTTAGAAAAAATTAATGACCGAGAAGCCTTTGCTCAGCGTTTACTTGATCTTTATTCGGGAGAAAATTCTGCAACTGAGCAACAGTGGGATTCGTTTGATGCAGAAATGGTCATAGGTATAAACGAAAATTACCCACAGCAACTAAACAACCACTTATCAATTGCTTCTGAAGAAAACAAAATATATGCCCATTTAAAACTTAATCAATCACCTAGTTTTCTATCAGAAGTGTTTGTTAGATGGAAAAGGGTGGCTGATAACAAGCTGTTATTATTTGAAAAAAAACTATTCAACCCGACTTCTAATACCCATTGGGTAAGTGTAATTCCACATGGCGGCTGGCAGGATGGTGAGTACCATGTGGATTTTTATAGCTTTGATTCTCAGATGCAACCTATTGCTAGTCAGAGCTATTTTCTCAGTGTTGTGCCTAAGGCCGATAATTAATCGGCCTTATTTCTTCCAGGGATTACCACGGGCGCGCAAACGCTTTTCTTTGCGCTGCCTGATATCTTTCAAAACGGTGCTTTCGTTAAACTTAGGTGCCCTGAGATTAACCGCTTTAAACAGTGCACTGACTTGCTTGGGCTCTAACTCAATAAATTCTGAGCGGCGAATAAACGAAGGCAGCTCTATAGGGCCATAACTAATTCGCTTGAGCCGACTGACTTCAACGTCCTGAGATTCCCAAAGACGGCGAACTTCCCTAGTTCGACCCTCGGCTAATATACAGCGGAACCAATTATTACTGCTTATTTGATCTTCTGCGCTGCGATGATGCTGTGCCTTTACTGTCTGAAACTTGGCAATTCCATCGTCTAAAACAACCCCATCGGTTAGTCTTTTCTGCATTTTTTGATCAACCTCACCATGAATTCGCGCCAAATATTCACGCTTAATTTCATAAGATGGGTGCATCAAACGGTTAGCAAGTTCGCCGTAGTTAGTAAACAGTAGTAATCCACTGGTATTGATATCCAACCTGCCAACACCAATCCATCGACCTGTATTAATTTTTGGCAGCACATCGTAGACCGTAGGCCTTCCGTCTGGATCTGATGCAGTACAGACTTCTCCCTCCGGTTTGCTGTACATAAGCACTCTAGGGGCCTCATCTTGGCTGGTTTTCACCGCGCGCCCATCTACCATAATGCGATCAGCTGCCTCAACACGATCACCTAGGGTTGCAATAGATCCATTAACTGAAACCCTGCCGTCAACAATCCATTTTTCCAATTGTCTACGCGAGCCCAAGCCGGCAGCAGCCAGCACTTTTTGTAATTTTTCACTCATTGTTTGAGCCGTTATCCTTATCCTGTAAAGGTTTCACCTGTCCATCTATTTCAGTCTGCACATCCAATACAGACTCATCAGGTGTTGAAATTCGTGTTAATTGAAGCCTATCTTTATCACCCTCTTCTGGCGAAATGACTCCCTGAGCAAGAGACAACTCGAGGGCAGGATCAAGTTCGGTAAGATCTTTAATTTCCCCTAATGCCGGCAAGTCATCAAGGCTTTTTAAATTAAAGTAATCTAAAAATTGTTTGGTGGTTGCAAAAAGCGCAGGCTTGCCTGGTACATCCCGATAACCAACCACGCGAATCCATTCACGCTCTTGAAGTGTTTTAATAATTTCTGAACTCACTGCAACACCTCTAACAAGTTCAATATCACCGCGAGTCAAAGGCTGGCGGTAAGCAATCAAGGAGAGCGTCTCAAGCATAGCTCTTGAATAGCGTTTTGGCTTTTCATCCCATAGCCGATTAACCCATTGAGCAAGCTCTTGTTGCACTTGAAACCTGTAACCACTGGCGGTTTGCTTAAGCTCAAAACCACGACCACAACAGTCTTTATCAATTTCTTCAAGCGCTACTTTTAACTGATCTCTTTGTGGGCGCTCTAGATCGTCAAATAAACCTTCTAACTGAGTTAAATCAAGAGACTTCCCTGCCGCCATTAAGGCGCCTTCAATTATTTTTTTTATTAAATCTGCATTCATGATGTTTTTGCTTTTACATGGATGGGGCCAAAGGCTTCACTCTGTACTATTTCTACAAGGGATTCCTTAATTAACTCCATCACCGCTAGAAAGGTAACAACCACGCCTAAGCGACCCTCTTCAAGGGTGAACAGAGCGACAAAGGGTACAAATTTATTATTACGCAGATTTTCCATCACCTGTGACATTCGCTCACGGGTGGAAAGCTTTTCCATTTCAATCTGATGGCTTTCAAACATTTCCGAACGACGCAATACATCAGCCAGCGCAGATGCAATATCTCGCATATCCACTTCTGGATGAGGTCGCTGCTTATCTCGATCTGGCGCCTCAGCGGTTGCACGATGAATATCACGTCCCATACGCGGTAATTCATCTACATCTTCAGCAGCCTGCTTGAAGCGTTCATACTCCTGAAGACGCTTAATAAGTTCGCCGCGCGGATCTTCTTCACTCTCTTCTTCTAATTGCTGTCTAGGTAATAGCATACGGGATTTAATTTCTGCTAACATTGCAGCCATTACCAAATATTCTGCCGCTAGCTCTAGCTGAATGGATGACATTAACTCAATATAACCAAGATATTGCTTGGTAATTTCAGCCACATCAATATCTAAAATATCAAGATTCTGGCGCCTAATCAGATAAAGCAAAAGATCAAGAGGGCCCTCAAAAGCCTCAAGAATAACCTCTAAAGCATCTGGCGGAATATAGAGATCCTTAGGCAGAATTGTGAGCTCTTTACCCTGAATTACTGCAAAAGGCATTTCCTCTTGCAGCGGGGGTTTTAAAACATTCACAGCTGATCTATCAGGGCGCATAGACTCTGTTTTTATTTCTTTTACTGAGCTTTCTTGATAAGACACTGACGGCCCCTTAATTCTTCAGTTACAGATTATACTCAGATTCAGTTACCTAAACATCATCAAAATCATATCGCCGAAAAATCGCCGGCGCCTTGCCGTAATATTTTTGGCATATCTGCAGTCATATCAACCACCGTGGTAGGTTCCAAACCACAAAAACCAGCATCGATAACTACATCCACCTTCGAGCCCAAATACTCATTAATTTCATAGGCATCTTTCATAGGGTATTCATCCTCTGGCATCATAAGGGTTACGCTCATCATTGGTTCTTGCAGGCTATCTAAGATGGCCATAACAATTGGACTATTGGGTACTCGTATACCAATGGTTTTACGTTTGGGGTGCATTAGCCGCCTAGGCACCTCAGATGATGCCTCTAAAACAAAAGTAAATGGCCCTGGCGTGGTGGCCTTTAATGCGCGAAACGTAACGTTATCGACCCGAGCATAGTTTGACAACTCTGAAAGATCTCGGCAAATAAGTGTAAAGTTATGGTGTTTGTCTAGGCACCTTATATTTCGAATACGATCCATCGCCTGCTTGTCACCTATATGACAGCCTAGGGCATAAACTGAATCGGTTGGATACGCAATAACACCACCACGATGAATAATATCAACGACAGGAGAAAGCAATCTCTGCTGGGGGTTATCCGGATGAATTGAAACGATTTGACCCATAATGCCCAAATTTTTTAGAACCAGTTATTTAACCGACCAAATTATCGCATAGCGCGCGCCGAAATACTTCCAATTAATGATAAACAGTCCCTTATAGTTATATCATCAGGGTCATCACCTTACTTTACCAAACCTGCAACTCTAGCTGCGTACTCAATAGGAATATCCTGGCCTTAGCAATTACCTAACTACTTTTTCTTTACCAGCGTAGGCTTAAGAAATTGTTTTGCAAATAAATCATTACTCAGTGGCCCTGAAATTAAAAAACCCTGAAAGTAGTGACAGTTTAATTTTGCAAGTATCGTCTTTTGAGCAATAGTTTCAACGCCCTCAGCAACAGTTTCAATGTTTAACTCACGAGCAAGATTGATAATGTTTTTAACAATAGCCTTATCGTTGTGGTTATTTGCTAAGCCACTAATAAATAATCGATCAATTTTTAAAACATCAACGGGAAGATCTTTTAAATGATTCAGAGAAGAGTAACCACGACCAAAGTCGTCTAACGCAATACTTACACCGAGCTCTCTAATCTTCAGTAACTCTTTACAAATTAACTCTGGCTGGCACATTAAGGCATTTTCAGTAATTTCTAGCTCAACAAACCCCTTAACCGTTGGATACAACGTCATGATTGACGAAATCGTCTCATAAAGACTATCTAATGTGGATCCGCTAAGGGATACGTTGAATGAGAGTTTTAACCTGTGCCCATTTTTAAGCCAAGCGACCAGCTGTTTTATACCTTCCTGAATCACCCAACTATTTATTATCGGCATCAGGTCACAGGCTTCTGCAACTTCAATAAACTCACTTGGGGTTAACTGCCCCTTAGATGAATGATTCCAGCGAAGAAGAGCTTCCGCACCCAAAACCAAACTACTTTTTAAATCCATCTTGGGCTGATACAGCAATTTAAGTTCATTTTTTTCGACCGCCAAACGCAGATCACGCTGTAACTCAAAGCGCTCACTCACTTCCGCTTCCATCCCAGATTTATAGAAACAAAATTGATCTCGAAGATTTTTTGCCCTGAACATAGCCGAGTCTGCATGTTTTAAAAGATCTGATATCTCTTCCCCATCAACTGGGAAGACTGAAGCGCCAATGCTAGTAGTTACCATTATTTTTCGGCGTAAGAACACAAAAGGATCTTTAATTGATTCGCGTAGTTTTTCCGCAATTTCCTCTACAACCTTTAGGTTTCTGATATTTTGCAACACTATTGTAAATTCATCGCCTCCAAGGCGAGCAATGAAATCCTGGCCTCTTAGATAATTCCGAAGACGACGGGAAACCGCTTTCAGTAAAAGGTCACCCACATCATGGCCCATAGTGTCGTTGACCATTTTGAAATGGTCTAAATCCAAAAAAAGCACTGCAAACATGCTGTTTTCGACTTTTGACTGATTAATTATCAACTGTAGATGCTGCATTAGGTTTGTTCGGTTTGGTAGCCCAGTTAGGGAGTCGTGATAGGCCAACTGTTTCATATATCTTTCTGCCTTCTTGGAGGCAATTAAATGATGAACTCTATTTTGAATAACTGTGGTATTTACCGGCTTGTTAATAAAATCTGTTGCCGCTACTGAGAATGCCATAGATACGGCATCCTCGCTGTCAGATGCGGTGATAATCAAAATTGGAATATCAGTACCATAGGGCATATTACGAATGGTATGGCAGAGATCAAAGCCATCTAAACCTGGCATAATGGCATCCATTAAAATCAAATCAGGCATACATCGCCTGCATATTTCAAGTGCCTCTATACCGTCTTTAGCTTCATCAACCTCACAACCGCTATTCCTTAGCGTCTCTGCCAGTAAAACCCTCGAGGTTCGATCATCGTCTACAACTAAAACTAAATCCTTGCTTTCAAAGTGGCTTGAAACAGGCTGCAGTTCGCAAATACTTTCTATCTCTTTTTTTAGCTCTGCACTTAAAATATCAGCGGAAATTTCAATTTTTAGCAACACTTTTTGCATATCATCTAGTTCACTTCTTCGTGCTTTCTCCTCTAACTGCGTGCTAAGACGAACTATTTGGTCAGCCCCAAAATTTCTGGCAGCACCTTTTAAAGTATGAGAAATATAGCTTATTTCACTTTCATTTTTTTGATTGACTGCCGAGCGTAGAGTTTTTACATAGATACTCATATCCACACAGAAGTCTTGTATAACAGACCTGATTGAACCACCCACAATGAATGCTAAGCGCTCAAGCGCTTGGCGGTTATAGCTTAAATTGTTTGCTGGCTTATACTTGGTTAATTGATACTGGGTTGAATCCATTTTACCCAAACTAGAATTTTCTTTTTCGAATGTAAACGCTGTCCATTTAGTTAGAAGATCTCTTAGTAAAACCAAATTAAGCGGCTTACATATAAAACCACTCATACCTGATTTCATGCAGAGTTGCCTGTTAGCCTCGGTGTTGTTTGTTGCCATACCTATAATTGGTAGCATGCCTGCATCTTGCTCTTCAAAATCTCTAATCTGTCGGGTCGCTGCATATCCACTTAAAACTGGCATATTGCAGTCCATCAACACTAAATCAAAATCACCATAGACAACTTTCTCAACAGCCAATTTACCATTAGGCGTGACCTGATGATTACAGTTGAGTCGATTCAACATAGCCTCTATAACCTGTTGATTAATCCGACTATCCTCAGCGACTAGAACATTGATTTTTCTTTTAAAGTCCAAGTTTGCCAATGCCATAGGCTGCTTAATTTCAGATAGGGCCGGCGGTGGCTTGACTAGAACCTGAGTAAGTGTCGATGACAGTATAGGCTTTTCAAGTTGAGTAATTTCCAGCTCATCAAGACTATAGGATGAAAAATAGGGATTAGATAATATTACAGGGAAGGTATCTGAGAAATTAGGCGTGTCCTGTAGTAGCCCAAAAAAATCAACTAGCGGTATATCGACCATGTCTTCATCAACGATAATAGCATTGAAAATAGTTGATTCAGGTTGAGAAAAGGACGTTAAAGCATCCTGACCAGATTCAGAAATACTTACCGCTCCACCCATTGACTGTATGCTATTTTTGACAGAGTCTTTGATTAAGGCAGAATCTGTCACCAATAAAAATTTCTGATCTAAGAGCAAATTTTCTTTTTGATAACTGCCTATTTTTGATACTACTTTTTTTATGGGCAATTTAATTATGAACTGACTACCCAAACCCATACTACTCGATAGAGTTAACTCCCCCTGCATAAGTTGGACTAATTTCCGAGCAATGGCCAACCCAAGACCTAAGCCCTGATAATTCTTTTCTGGAGAAGAATCCACTTGAAAAAATGGCTCAAATACCTGCTGAAAGTGATTATTGGCAATACCAATCCCATTGTCTTTTAGAGTAAAACGAATCGTTTGAGTCAGTTCACTTAAACAATCTTTAGGCTCGCACTGCTCTACATAAATGGAGACCTCGCCAAAATGAGTAAACTTGATAGCATTGTCTAGCAATTGAATTAATGTTTTTTGGAGTTTTTCAGAGTCTGTAACCACAACACTAGGGAAATCCTTAGCTAAAACATAACCCAAATTAATTGATTTTTTGAGGGCTTTTTCAGCCATAAGAGTAACGACTTCATCTAAGATTTCGATTAGATGGCAATCCTGCTCAGCCACCTGTATTTCACCCGCTTGTATTTCAGAGAAGGTTAGCACAGCATCAGTTAAATCCATCGTTGATCGACCTGACGAGCAGGCTGCCTCAAGATACTCTTTTTGCCTCAATGACATATCGGTAGTTAGTAATAGATCCAACATGCCAAGCATAGAGCCAAGCGGTGCTTTAAATTCATTGGCTAGGTTTTTAGAAAATTCACCCTCAAAAGTTAATTTTCGATTAGCGATGACGACAATATTTGTGTCTTTATAATTATCACGTTGCTGGTCAGAATTATGACGTTGTTGCCCTATATCTAACATAACCACCTCAAATAATTAATATTTGTTGGCCTTATACGTCGAACTTTCCGTAGTTCTAACACAATTAAAACTCAACGTTAAAAACCATTTATAAATTAGTACTAACCTACTAATTGGTAGATGAGGCAATGGTTAATTTCAACAACAATTAGAATAATTTGTATTTTACTGTGACATAGTTAACAGTTTTTTTAATATTATGGTTAAATTTCCGTTGAATTAGGAAAAAATCCAGTCCTACAGGTACAATAACGGATTAGATTTAACTCACTCATTTGTAGTATTTAATGGCACTATGACAAGTCAAATACCAGAACATAAAAACACCAAAAGCACCGATTCTTCCGAGAAGCCAGAAAGTCTTCTACTCAACCTTTTGTGCAACATTATCCTGCCCACTTTGATATTAACCAAGTTAAGTGGCGAGGACTATTTGGGCATCAAATTTGCGATTATCACTGCACTAGCTTTCCCTCTAATCTATGGTCTTCATGATTTTATTACCAGAGGTAAATTGAATTTCTTTTCCGGTTTAGGTGTAGTTAGTGTTGCCCTTACCGGCGGTATAAGCCTACTGGAAATGGACGCCATTTATATTGCAATCAAAGAAGCTTCGATTCCTGGAGTTTTGGGCATTGCCGCATTGCTATCATTAAAAACTTCACATCCGCTAATACATACTTTAATTCTCAATGATAAAGTTTTTGATGTTAATAGAATTAATCAGGCATTAGACAGTAATGGTGGCCAGCAAGAATTTGACCGGCTACTAATTAATGCATCATGGATCTTAGCCGGCTCTTTTTTTCTATCGTCGCTACTAAACTATCTATTAGCAATTATTATTCTTACGGCTGAACCCGGGACTGTTATGTTTAATGAGCAACTAGGCAAAATGACCGCACTAAGCTTTCCGGTAATAGCCTTACCTGCAATGGCAGTTATGATGGGTAATATTTTTTATCTGTTCCAGGGTATCAAGAAATTAACTGGATTAGATCTCGAAATGATTATGAAACAGAAATAAATTTAATTTATAGAATAAATGGGAAATTTATAATATGTGGTATGCAATAATTTCTGAAGATGTTGAAAATAGCTTAGACAAACGCGCCTCAGCTAGGCCTGCTCATCTTGAACGACTTTATACATTAAGAGATGAGGGGCGATTATTAATTGCAGGCCCTCACCCTGCAATTGACTGCGATGATCCAGGCTCAGCTGGATTTACTGGCAGCCTTGTTGTAGCAGAATTTGACTGTCTTAAATCGGCTGAAGAGTGGGCTGAAAATGACCCTTATATGACAGCGGGTGTTTACGCTAAGGTTACAGTTAAACCCTTTAAGAAAGTCTTACCTATTGCTTAGTATGCTTTTTTATTTAGAAGTTACTAATTACTTGGGTTACCGGTATGATTCACTCAAATCACAATCAGTCTAAATGGTAATTTTTCCATGCGCTATTTTAAATTAAACCTGCTTTCTATTTTTCTTATTTTGCCTAGTTTTGCCTTATCGGAAATCACTAAGCAGTATGAAATGCTGGCAGAGCCTGAAACTGGCTATATATCAGACGAGTTTTATGTACCCCTGAGAAGCTCTCCTTGCGCTACATGCAAGATTGTCCATAGAGGCCTTAAAACAGGTACCAAGCTAACAATTCTTGGCTTTGATCAAGACTGGAATCTTGTTACAACTGAAAGTGGTTATAAAGGCTGGGTCCGAATCCAACATCTTTCTAAAGTCAAAATAGCACGAGCTATACTGGCCGAGAATGCTAATGAAATCGAAGGCTTACGCACTCAAAATCGTCGCCTTGAACTCGATATGCAAGATTCTTTTGAGCTTATTGAAGGGCTTAGAGCGAAGATAATTAGCGCCACCGAACAGAGTAATTCGCTAACCAAAGAATTAACCAATATTAAAGTTATTTCATCTAAAGAAATCGCTCTTAATGAGCAAAACCAATTACTTGTAAAGCATAACCATATGCTTCAAGAAGAGCGTGACGTTCTTCGGGCAAATGTTAATGATTTGCAAAACAATAAGTGGAATCAAGCGCTTCTTTACGGTGGGTTTTTGGTGTTTTTAGGTGCAATTTTAGCGGGTATTATTCCCCATGTTCGCGGTAGAAAACGATTATCTGAATGGCATTAAAATAAGTAAGGAGCTTTAACATGAATAAATTATTAAAATTATCAGTTCTGTCTTTGGTTTTGACTCTAAGTAGTATTTGTTTAGCTACAGAATTAGTCACTGAAACCTCTACAGCCAAGACGCCTGCCCCTCAGGTACTATTAAGTACAACTATGGGTGAAATTGTATTAGAACTATACCCAGACGCTGCACCTGCAAGCGTAGATAACTTTATAAGCTATGTTGAAGATAAATTTTACGATGGCATTATATTTCATCGTGTTATCAAGAATTTTATGATTCAAGCTGGTGGGCATCGGTTTGATATGACACCAAAAGCACCTACTAGACCGCCAATTGTTAATGAATCCGATAATGGTATTAAAAATCTACGGGGCACCGTAGCCATGGCTCGCACGCGAATTCCAGACAGTGCAACCAGTCAATTTTTTATCAATCATAAAACCAATTCATCGTTAGATGCTCAAAAAGGCCGCCCAGGCTATGCAGTATTTGCCAAAGTGATTAAAGGCATGGATGTTGTAGATAAAATTGCAACAACCAAAACCGAAAACCTAGAGCGCTATGGCAATGTTCCCGTTACAACTGTAAGTATTATTAAGGCGCGTATCGTAAACACAACGCCAGTAAAAGTTGCTGAAAAATCAGTGGGTAAAAACGACAATCAAAAAGCACCAAAGAAATAACGGACACTATCAATGACCGCATTAAGTATTAACCTTAATAAGATCGCTCTTATTCGAAATTCTCGTGAGGGCAACTTTCCCAACATTCTTGATCAGGCAGAGACCTGTATTGATTGTGGCGTGGATGGCATTACTGTCCATCCAAGGCCCGATCAGCGGCATATTCGCCCAAGTGATGTGCGTGCGCTGGCTGCGCTTATTAAGCCTTTAAATGAGGTTGAGTTTAATATTGAAGGCAATCCATTTGCGTCTGAATATGCTGACTACCCTGGCTTGATTTCACTGGTTGATGAAACCAAACCAGACCAGTGCACATTGGTACCTGACTCAGATAGCCAACTAACATCCGACCATGGCTTTAACCTTACTGAACAAGCTGGCGACTTAGCACCCCTTATTGCGCGTATTCAGGCAATGGGGGTAAGAGTTAGCCTATTTATGGACCCCGATGTAGAACAAATTAAACTCGCATCAGAAATTGGTGCCGATCGAATTGAGCTATACACTGGACCATTCGCAGCAGCATGGGGAACAGATAACCTCGAGGCTATTTTCCAGCAGCATTTAAAGGCCGCTCAAGTGGCTACATCTCTCGGGCTAGGTGTTAATGCCGGTCATGATTTAAATCTTGAAAATTTGGGTAAATTTTCAACCATCCCAGATTTACTTGAGGTTTCTATTGGTCATGCATTTACTGTAGATTCTTTAAATATGGGAATGGTTACTGCTTTACGGGCTTACCAAGCCTTACTGGCATAAATTTATGATGCCTGAGAAATCTAGTAAAAATTCAACACAGGGCGAAGATCGCGCCGAGTATATTAAGCGTAAGAAATTTTTTGATCATATGATCACTATTTACGGTCGTAACCCAGTAATTGAAGCACTTAACGACACAAGCCTGCAGATTTACAGGCTCCATCTGGCGAGCTCCAACCGCGAAAGCACAGTTGTCCAAGAGCTAAAGCAGTTAGCCGCTAAACGTGACATTGATGTTGTGCTTCATAGCCGAGCACAGCTATCTAGAATCTCCCGTAATAGCAAACAGGATCAGGGTGTAGCCTGTGATATTTACTGCCCTGGGTTTCAACCTTACGAAGACCTGCTAAATAGCCTGCAAAAGCAATCTAGCCATAAAAACATCTCATTAATAGCCCTAGACTCTGTGACTAACCCACAAAATTTAGGCATGGTTATTCGTAGCGTAACGGCAAGCCCTACCTATGGCATACTGTTGCCATCAAAGGGCAGCGCAGCACTCTCTCCTCTTGTAATTAAGGCAAGTGCTGGCACAGCGTTTAAGGGTAATATACTTTCTTGTGATAATTTAGAGAACGCATTACGCAACTGTCAGCAAGCAGGATTTAAACTCTGTACGCTTAGCTCTCACCAAGCAACGCCACTTTCAGACTTTAAGCCAACTGGGCCTACCATATTTATTCTTGGCAATGAAACCCATGGCGTCAGTCAATCTATTATAGATATAAGCGATTACCGAATTGGCATTCCGATGGCCAATGGCGTGGAATCGCTAAATGTTGCAGTAACAGCCGCCTTGGTTGCTTTTAATCTTTAACCGACTGAACACTTTGAACATGCCAGAGAGGCGAACGAAGTACAGTTAGTAATGAAAGACATAGCGTTACACAGGCTATAGCAAAAAATGTATCACGCAAACCTATCCATTCAACTGTTAGCCCGCACATCAAAGCGCCGAGTGGCGCCCCGCCATAGAGACATAACTGGTAAATAGATGCAGCCCTTGAACGCATATTATCGGGCACTTGGTTATGTAAAATAGTGCGCCCTAATGTCATCGAAAGGCCTGAAAAAACACCCCATATATAAATTAATGGAAACAATAACCAGAGCGATGGCTTGAGCGCAATTAAAGCGACCAATGTGCCACGCACCAAAAAACTGAGCACCATCAATCGTCCGGCCTTTAAAAACATATTATCTAGCTTCATTACACCAAGGTTAACCGTAATAATACCGAGAGTAAAAACAATCTGTAATGCCGCATAAAGTGTTGCACCACCACCATAAAGTTGTTTAGCAATTAGCGGTACGCCCACCAGATAAACACCGAATGCCAAGAAACCAGTAGCAAATACAATAAATATCAAGTGAAGTAGGCTTTTGTTATTACGGAACAGTACCAAGCCTTCACGCAATTCAATAATAAGATTTTTAAAAGAGGTGGGTGGCTTAGCCGGTTGCTGTTTTTCAACTTCAGCAACTAGAGGATGGCTTCGCCTTATAAATATTGAGCTTAAAAGGAAAACCAGCAGCTGAAAACACAGCAAGTGTATTGGATCTATAATATCCAACTGGCCGGCGACAATAAAACCAGCACCCTGCGCGATAAACTGCACAACCATCACCTTAGCGACTGCTTGATGCATTAATTCTGGTGCAGCATAGCCCAGAAGGCTTTCTCTGGCAGGCTGAACAAAGGCAGTGATAGTGCCAAATAATGTACCAAAGATAATCAATTGCAAAAATGTAACGCTACCGGTCCAAAACAGAATAGACAGCCCGCCGACTGGAATAAAATAAAGTAAATACAATAACGAGAGCCAACTGCCGCGGTGAAGCCGATCAGCTACTACACCCCCAGGAAGAACAAATAACAAGCTTGGTAGTAACACCGCCAATTGCGCTAAACCTAAGTAACTTGGGGAGAGCTCTAACACACCAACCACCAGCCAGGGGTAAAGCACTTTTTGCAGGCCCATTGCCAGATTGCTCAGGCCAATAGTTACCAAAAAATAACGAAAGGAAAATGACTGAATAGCCACTTATTTAGGTCGCCGACGATTTTTTGCTACCCACCAGCCTAGTAGTGACGTCGGAATAAATATTAGCAGTAGCCCTGCTAGAATATAAACAAAATTTTGCATAATACTCTCTACGGACAACTGATAGTTTTTTATCATAATAACCATAAAAATAACGCAGGCCAACATAGATATAATCCATGTTGAACGCGTTTTAATAAGACTTTTCATCTGTGATTTAGCCATAGATTTATTCGACATCCACTGTTATATATTTTCCAAAAAATCGATTAATGCCTGTTCAGTTAATACCTTAATATCCAGCGCCAGCGCCTTTTTGAGCTTTGATCCAGCGCCAGGCCCAGCCACTACAGCGTGGGTTTTAGCTGAAACACTTCCTGCAACCTTTGCACCCACTTGAAGCAAACGATCCTTTGCTTCCGCTCGACTCATGGTTTCAAAAGTACCGGTTAAAACCCAGGTCTGCCCTTTTAATGGCAATGCCTGTGATGATTGATCTATATCTTTCCACTGGACGCCAGCATGTTTCAAGGCCGCCACAATGGGAAGGTTATCTGGGTTATTAAAAAAGTCTACGATGTGTCTAGCAACAATTGGGCCTATATCATCGACTTCGAGCAATTGATCGGCTGAGGCCGCAATAACTGCGTCAAGGGTTCCAAAACTATTAGCGAGGGTTTGAGCGGTCGCCTCTCCTACCTCACGAATACCAAGAGAGTATAGGAATTTTGGCAGCGTAGTTTGCTTACTATTTTCAATAGCATTAAGAAGATTTTCAGCTGATTTTTTCGCCATACGCTCTAGATCAATAAGTCGCTCAAGTTCTAAATCATAAAGGTCGGCTACTGAGTAAATTAACCCATGCTCTACCATTGCATCAACTAACTTATCGCCTAGCCCATCGATATCCATAGCTTTTCTAGACGCATAGTGTTTAATAGCTTGTTTGGTTTGTGCACCACAGAATAAACCACCGGTGCACCGGGCGACTGCTTCGCCTTCAATTCGTTTTACGCTTGACTGACATACAGGACAACGCTCTGGAAAGATAATCGGCTGCGCACCCTGTGGCCGCTTATCAATGACTGCTTTAACTATCTGGGGAATCACGTCACCGGCACGACGCACAATAACCATATCGCCAATACACACCGCCAAACGATTAATTTCATCGGCATTATGAAGGGTTGCATTACCCACGGTAACACCGCCAACAAATACTGGCTCTAAACGCGCAACAGGGGTAACTGCTCCAGTACGTCCCACCTGAAATTCCACATCCAATAACCGAGTCATTTCTTCCTGAGCAGGGAATTTACGGGCTATTGCCCATCGAGGCGCTTTGGCTACAAAACCTAGGCGTTCTTGTAATTTAAAGTCGTTAACTTTATAGACAATACCATCAATATCGTAGTTGAGTTGATCCCGCAGTGTTGCTAAGCCCTGATAATAAGCTTCACAGGCCGCAATGCCATCTACTTGCTGTATATGCTCGTTAATCTTAAACCCTAATGTACCCAGCATTTCTAACATCTCAAAATGGCTGTCGGGTTTATTATCACCCGTATACTGGCCGACACTGTAGGCACACATTTCCAAAGGGCGTGTAGCAGTGATTTTTGAGTCTAGCTGTCGTAGACTTCCTGCCGCTGCATTTCTCGGATTAGCAAAGGGCTTATCACCGGACGCTAGGGCTTTTTTATTTAATGCATCAAAACCCTTGCGCGGCATATATATCTCACCACGAACTTCCAAAATATCAGGAAAATCATTTCCCTGAAGCCTCAGCGGGATACTTTTAATAGTGCGAACATTGGCGGTAATATCTTCACCAACGGCACCATCACCCCGGGTCGCGCCGCGCACTAATAAACCGTTTTGGTATATCAAACTAACAGCAGCACCGTCGAGCTTGGGCTCGCAGGCAAAGGAGATACTGTCTTCTAAACCTAAATTTATTCGATCTTTGACTCTGCGATCAAAATCTAGCATTTCATCATCGTTAAAAGCGTTGTCCAATGAGAGCATGGGGACATCATGCTTTACCTGAGAGAAGCTGTCGAGCGCACTGCCTCCAACACGCTGACTGGGGGAATCCGTGGTAGCTAATTCAGGGTAATCGTTTTCTATTGCTTGCAGCTCACGCATCAGTCGATCATATTCACTATCGGGTATAGAGGGATCATCCTGAACATAATAGGCGTGATTATGCTGATTAAGCGCACTCTTAAGGCGCTTATAGCGCTGTTGAATCGCTTCTGGGATATTTAACATCTATGCTGTCGCAACTTTAACCGCTGCGCTCCTGAAGACAAGCGGCCTGCTGTGCACGCTGTCGATAGTGGTCAATGGTTTGCTTGGTCATGGAACTGCGCGATTCATCCATAATATTTAATTGCAGTTCTGTGGCCATTTTTTGAGCAACATCCATCATATGATCAAAAATTTCGACAGGCTTATCCAAATCAGAAGGCGCCATAAATAGGGTTACGCCAATCATTTCTTGCTGCCCAATAATGGTTAAATCAAAGGTGCCTGGCTTAAGTAAATTAGCCATACTAAAGAGCACAGGCCCTGAACCATCATCATCGGTATGGCAGTGGAAAATCTTCATTGCACCATAACGCAAACCCATATTCACAGAGGTATCTAACAATAATTGGCCTGAGCACGTTTGATCTTTTTCTGCCATCAAGTGAATAACTAACAATTCTGACGCAACGGCCTCTTCTGCTGGCGCAGGCTTTTTTTCATCAAGTTTTGGCTTATTAACGACAAAGCTTTGTTTTTCTTCTGGCGCATCATCAAACGAAAACTTACCCTGTTCTGGCTGCTGAAAAAGCGAATTTTGCTTTTCGTTTTCTACGCGCTCTGAATAATCATCGTCACGGTAATCAACCACTCGCGATCCACCTGAGGGAAACTGGCTTTGGGAGAAAGGATCATTAGGAAATTCTTGGCGGGCAGAACGTTCAATTTCGCGAGACGACATCTGCAAATTTTCATAGCGATTACGTTTTCTACGACGCACAAAATCAAGTACAACGGCTAAAAAAACCATTGCAGTTACGGCGATCACTATTGTTTTTGGTTCAAAGTAATCCATGAATAAAGAATACTCTAATTAATCTTAATAATGCCAGTAAATTAGCTAAATACAGTGGCTACGCCCCTGCTAATTCAGCCGCTTGGTTTACATCTACAGTTACCAGACGGGAAACGCCCGGTTCATGCATGGTGACACCCATCAACTGATTGGCCGCCTCCATTGAAATTTTATTATGTGAGATAAAGATAAATTGCACCTGATCTGACATTTCCTTAAGCATTGCCGCATAGCGAGCAACATTGGCATCGTCTAATGGCGCATCAACCTCATCGAGCATACAGAAAGGTGCTGGATTTAGCTTAAATATTGAGAACACCATAGCAATTGCTGTTAATGCTTTTTCGCCACCTGACAACAGGTGGATTGAACTATTTTTCTTGCCTGGAGGTCTTGCCATAAGCGCCACACCAGCATCCAAAAGATCATCACCCACCATCTCGAGATAGGCATGACCACCACCAAACAACTTTGGAAATAACGCCTGAATATGCGTGTTTACAAATTCAAAGGTATCTTTAAATTTGGTTCTAGTTTCGCGATCAATTTTTTGAATAGCATTTTTCAATGTTGTCATAGCCTCTTCAAGCTCAGCATTTTGCTGATCTAAATAATCCTTGCGCTCTGACTCTAACTTATATTCATCAATAGCAGCTAAATTAATAGGACCTAAACGCTGTACTCTATTAGTAATTACTTGGATATTTTCTTCCCAGTCCTCTATGGCTGAATCTTCATCAAGACTGTCAAGCAATTCATTCAAATGGCCCTGTTTTTCAGTAATTTGGCTTTCAATAGTCCCGCTAAGGGTGCTAATTTCCTGCGCAGAAAGCCGCTGCTGTTCCAATTTTCCCTGAGCCTTTTGAGTTTCTTGTTCCAACTCACTACGCATTTTTTCTTGTTCGCGCATCTGATACTCTATCGCCTCAACCGCGGCACATGCCTTGGTTAGCGTATCCTCAACAGCCAAACGAGAAGCCAAGGATTTTTCAAGATCTAACTTATAATTCTCAGAGGGGTCCTCTTTAATACTAAAGGCAGCTTTTAACTGCTCTTTGCGCTCACCCAGACGTTCAACCTGCACCTGAAGCCGAACAATACCCTCACGAATAGAATCTAACTGCGTTGCTAAAGAACGTTGTCGCATCTCTAACTGCTGGCGCTGCGAGCGATGCTGTTCAGCTTGTTGACGACTGTTATCCAACGCTGACCTAAATTGATCTCTGTGTTGGACTAACTGCTCACGCTGCTGACTATCAAGATCCATTTTCTCAATAGCCTGCTCTAACGACTTGCGCGCGATGGAGAGGTTTTGAGTTTCAGTTTTAGCTTGCGCCTCAACCTCTGATAATTCTTTTTCAGCACGTTGTTTACGTGCTTTAAACTGTTCTATCTGCACTGCAAAACCACTGAGCATAGAACGCAGCTCGGTATATTTATGTTGCTGCTCGGTATGCTTTGCTTCAAGTTGCTGCCGACTTTGCTCAAGCGCCTTAATAGACTGTTCGTTTTGAGTCCTGGTCGCTTCAAGCTGGTCGATTTCTTGGCTAGTTTGAGCAAGCTGAGCTGCAATTTTCTCAAGCTCCTGCTTGCGCTGCAAAAAACCAGCCGTAGCATCTTTATCTCTGGCGACACGCAACCAGTTGTTACCCAGCCAAATTCCCTCTGGGGTTACCACCGATTCTACCGCGCTTAGCGTCGACTGAAGCGTTAATGCCTCAGCTAGAGTGTCGGCGGCGTAAATATTAGCAAGCAAACCATCAACGCCCTCTGCGCTAACAAGATTACTTAACAACTTACCCTTAGTAGCAGAATTTTTAGCCGAAGCGCCTTTGCTAATCAATAGCAATTCGCCTTTCTTAAAATCATCTAATAAATCAATACTGGCGACCACATTATCTACAGCAATTGCTTGAAGATAACTACCAAGAACAGTTTCAACCGCAAGCTCCCAACCTTTGGCAGGAACCACTGAATCAGCTAGTCTTGGGGCATCTGCCAAGCCTTTATCAGCCAACCATTTGCGCTCTGATTCATCGCCCTTGGCTGCCTGCTGAAGAGCCTCTAATGAAGCCTCGCGACCCTTTAACGTCTGTTGTTGGCTGCGAAGACTGTCATAGCTTTCGCTGGTTTGTTTATCCTGCTCACGTAACAACTGAATCTGCGCACGCTGATCATTACGCTGCTGATCTAGCTGATTTCGCTGCAGCTCAACATCTGTAAGCTCAGTTTTAACAGCTGACATTTCTTTTTCTGCAGGGCTAGCATGAAAACTACTCACTTCAGTTGCTAGTGCGGTTCGTCGCTCATCAAGACGACGTAAAAGCTGTTCCATATGCTGAATGCGCGACTGCTGTACTTCAGCCTGCTGACGGGGATCTGCAGCAGCCTGCGTAAATTCGTCCCAAGATTGCTGCCATTTTTGCATCGCTGATTCAGCAGATTGCAATAACTCAGACGAGGATTTTTCAGCATTAATAGCCGCGGACAACAACGGCTCAAGCTCAGCCTGTTCAGCTTCCCAGCCCGCTGCTTTTTGGGTATCACTGTTTAGGTGCTGCTCGGCTTCAGTAAAGTTATGTTCTGTTTGCTGAAGGTCCTTATCTAGCTCCTGAGCACGCTGTTGAGAATGCTCGATCGCCTGCTCTAACCGAGCAACCTCACCCCCAATCTTATAAAAGCTAGCTTGAATTTCGTTGAACAAATCACTGGATTGAGTAAAGTCCGCACGCAATTTTTCAATCGCCGTGTCACAGCCACTTCGCGCAGTGACTAACTTTTCATGTTCAAGTTCTAATGTGCCGATAATTTGTTTTTGCTGCTGGCCTGATTGATCATAGCCACGCCAACGTAAAGCTAATAACTCGAGGGTTAACTGTCGCTCTTGCTTCTTGTAATCAGCGTATTTTTCTGCCGCCTTAGCCTGTCGCTCAAGGCGCCCTAATTGGCGACCTAGCTCATCGCGAATATCGGTCAAACGCTCAAGATTTTCCATTGTGCGGTTTATACGCGACTCAGTATCTCTTCGACGTTCTTTATATTTAGAAATACCTGCAGCTTCTTCAATATAAATCCGAAGCTCATCAGGCTTAGATTCAATAAGACGTGAAATCATACCCTGTTCAATAATCGCGTAACTGCGAGGGCCTAAACCGGTACCCAAAAAGATATCGGTAATATCGCGGCGGCGGCATTTACTACCATTTAGATAGTAATTAGCCACACCATCACGGGTCACTTTTCGCTTAATAGAAATTTCGTTATAAGAAGCATATTCGCCTACAATACGCCCATCGGAGTTATCAAAAATTAATTCTATAGACGCCTGACCTACAGGTTTGCGCGCACCAGAACCATTAAAAATAACGTCGGACATCGACTCGCCGCGCAAATTCTTGGCTGAGCTTTCACCCATAACCCAGCGCACCGCATCGATAATATTTGATTTACCACAACCATTGGGGCCAACGACAGCGCAGAGGTTACTGGGGAACTGAGCATTGGTGGGATCAACAAAAGATTTGAACCCAGCTAATTTAATTGATTTAAGCCGCATTTTAGATCGTTTTTTTGGTCAATTTAGTTCGCCAGTGTAAATGGTTTTTATGCATTCTACACAGTATAACCATAAGGCAAAACCATTAATCCAATTTTATGATAGAAATATTATAACGCCATACAAAGTGATGCATGCAGGCTATAAAACATTTAACAAACACCCCGAACGGAGTGTTTATTGTGAGCTAATTTGGCGGGCTATTTTCATTGCTATTTTCTGACCGTTAGGAGCCACTACAAAAGAATTAACCACTGCCTCCCAATCACCCACCTGGGGGGTGGCAGAACCTGTCTGAGACAATCTAGCCACTGCCTTTACTTCGGTTACACTTGAAAGGTTGTAACCCGCAACAACAGCGTCAGCATTCGACAGCGTGACCGTCAGGGGCAGATCCCCTGCTCGCAGCTTTTTTGCCGCCAAAGGCATGGGTGCACCGGTTTTGGCTACCAGCGCAACATAGACACTTTGCTCGGGGTTAAACGCTATGCGCTTATCAATACTGACTGAAACCTTAACCTGAGGCGATACAGACTGTTGATCAGGTTGAATACCTAATTGCTGTTGCGCGCGAACAATGCCGGATCTTAAGGCCTTAACGGTGGGAGAGCTTTGTTCCATTTGCCTCTGAGCTTCTTGCCAATAGGTAATGGCTAGTTGCCACTGTTTAGCCTCAAAGGCCTGTATACCTTTTAACCCCAACACCGTGGGGTTGGATGAATCAATAATAAACGCCTTATCAATTGCCTTTGTAACCGCATCGGTAAACTGGCTATTATCCAGCATAAACTGTATTTCGGCATACTGGCCCAGTAAGTAACCATCATCAGGGGCTATATCAATGGCACGTGAATAATAAAATTGAGCGCTCTTTAAATCGTTTTGCTGAATGGCCTTTTTGGCAAGCAGCATCCAGTAATATAGATTACCTGGGCGTTGCGCTGCCCTTTTCTCAATTGCGCTATAAAGACGCTTCTCAAGCTCAATAGATTGCTGAGACCCGTTAGACTCTGAATTTTTCTGAATTAACGCAATAATATGTTGGTCTGCAGATGCGCCAACATAATGATAGAGGCCCAAGCAAAAAAGCGGCATTACAATGAGGGCAACCGGTAATAACCAAGTCGCCTGCTGGCGCGACCTCACATTAATGTCTAGTGGCTTTTCGACTGTGGTATTGATAAACAATAGCTGCTGGGCTTCGGCTAGCAGCTGGTCGTATTGCCGCTGATCTATTTGCTGGTGATTTAACTGATAATCCAGCTGTGCTTGCTGATCGCGAAAAATCTGTAAATTTTCTTCCTGAGCTTCGCCCTGTTCGCTGCATGCTGTGCCCTTAAAGGGAAAAACCAAGAAAAATGAAGCGAGCGCCAATAGCACGACAATAAGAACCCATAACATCATAATTTATCGTCCTGTTGGTCTAGTAACTTAGACAACTGTTTTTGCTGCTCAGGGGTTAATGTAGTCATTGATTGCTCTGGACTACGACCTGAAAAGGCATAACGCCAGACAACCAGTGCGCCTAAAATAATAAAAAACAGCGGTGAAAACCATAAAAACCATGTGTTTTCATTTACCTCAGGGCGATAGAGTATAAATTCTGAATAACGCGAGACTAGGTAATGTTTTATCTGATCATTGCTATGCTGATTTTCTAGCATTAGCTGTATTTGCGCTTTCATATCAGTAGAAATTGGCGCATTTGAATCCGCTAAATTTTGATTTTGACACTTCGGACAACGCAACTCTTCCACTAACTGATAATAGCGATCACGTAATTTAGGATCAGAAAATTCAACAACCTCTGTACTTGCACTCAGATGTGCATGGTCATTAATTAAACCAAATGGCATTAGCCAAAGCAATGAAACAAGTAAAAGCCTGAACATTAGGTTAGCTGGCATTATTTAACGTCACTCATTAATTGCTGGTAGAGCGCGCTAAATTCTTCATCCCATATTCTTTGGTCAACCACACCGACACGGCGATAACGGATAATGCCCCTTGCATCTACCAAATAGGTCTCTGGCGCGCCTGTAACGCCCAGATCAAAACCTAGACTACCACTGGCATCAACAATATTAAATTGATAAGGGTTACCCCTTTGCTCAAGCCATTGGTGTGCTGGCTGATTCTGGTCTTTATAATTAATGCCGACAATTGCCACGCCATTTGCGGCTAACTTATTTAGCATGGGGTGCTCTATGCGACAGGCAAAACACCAGGTAGCCCATACATTAACAAGGGTTACCTGTGAGGCAAGGTCATTTTCAGTTATTAACCGCTGCTCATCCATTAGAGAAGGTAAAGCGAAAGCTGGAAAGGCCTCACCTACCAACGCCGATGGTAATTCGGAGGGGTCACGATCCAGGCCTTTAAGTAAAAACAAAGTAAGAATGGCAAACAATACCAAGGGTACATAGAGCGCAAACCTACCCATTATTGCACTCCATTATTGGCGATGGTTTTTTACGTCGACGATAACGCCGGTCAGTGGCAGCCAGCAGGCCGCCTAGGCCAATCATGACGCCACCTAACCAGATACAACGAATAAAGGGTTTTACCTGCAAGCTAAGCGCCCAGGCCCCATCAGCAAGAGGCTCGCCCATGGATACATAAATATCTCTGGCTAAAGACGGATCTAACGCCGCTTCAGTCATTACTTGCCCCCCAGCATTATATTGACGCTTTTCAGGGAATAAATTTGCAACCGGTGCATTATTTTTAAGCACGTTCACCTGGCCTCGATAGGCTTCGAAATTAGGGCCTGACACTCGGTTAACACCCACAAAGTCAAATTGATAGTCAGCGACCATTGCACTCTGCCCTGGCGCCATACGTAGTTCTCGAATTTCATCATAAGCTGCATTTAAACCTACACCTAACACACAAATTGCTATGCCACTATGGGCCAATTGCATACCCAAATAGCTTCGACTTAATTTGGCAATACGCGTTAAATTAATACCTATTTTATCTTTTAAATCAATTCCTATGGTGGCTAGCAACCACGCAGTCAAAAACAGCGTTAAACCTGCTGTAACCGAATAGCCAACGTATGAATCAGCGCGCAAGACAAAGGGTAAAATTATGCCGCTGGCAGTCGCAATAATTAAAGGCAAGGGAATTTTACTCATTAACAACGCGCTGGCTGTGGCTTTCCATCGAGTAAATACTGCTATGCCCATGGCTATAACAAGACCCATTGAGAGCGGTACAAAAAAGAAATTAAAGTACGGAGGGCCTACGGAGATTTTTCCAAGTTCAAGCACATCAGCAACCAACGGGTAGAGCGTGCCAATTAAAATCATAACCATGGAGCTAACAAGCAATACATTATTAATTAATAACATGGCCTCTCGCGACAAGCCTTGATAGGCAGCCACTTTTTGCATGGCTGGCCCGCGAAGTGCAAACAGCATTAAAGAACCACCAATCACAATCGCCAAAAACATTAGCATAAATACACCCCGCTCAGGGTCGGCGGCAAAGGCATGCACCGAGGTCAAAATACCCGAGCGAACTAAGAATGTTCCCAGAAGACTAAGAGAGAAAGCGAAAATGGCCAATAACAATGTCCAGCTGCGAAAAACACCGCGCTTTTCGGTGGCCGCTACACTGTGCATCAAAGCAGTACCTACTAGCCATGGCATTAGGGATGCATTTTCGACAGGATCCCAAAACCACCATCCGCCCCAACCAAGCTCATAGTAGGCCCACCAACTACCCAGAGTAATACCTAGGGTTAGGAAAACCCAGGCTAAATTGATCCAAGGCCTAGACCAGCGTGCCCAAGCACTATCAAACTGCCCGCCAATAAGTGCTGCAATAGCAAAAGCAAAGGGCACTGCAAAACCCACATAGCCCATATAAAGCATGGGAGGATGAATAATTAGACCTATATCCTGAAGCAGCGGATTAAGATCTGAACCCTGCAGCGGGGTCATAGGTAATAGTCGCTCAAAAGGATTGGATGTAAATAATAAAAACAAACCAAAACCAACCGATATAGCACCTAACACCGCGAGGATGCGCGCAGAAAAAACCAACGGAAGCGCCCGACTAAACAATGCAACTGAGGCTGTCCACCCAGCTAATATAAGCGCCCAAAGCAATAAAGACCCCTCATGCGCAGCCCACACAGCGCTGACTTTATAATGGGCTGGCAGATCAGTATTGGAGTTTTGCGAAACATATTTAAGAGAAAAATCATCCATCAAAAAAGCACAGACAAGGCACACAAAGGAAATCGCTACGAAGAACAACTGCCCAAGAGACAGGGAATAGCCTAGACGCATCCAGCTAGAATAGCCTTTAAAAGAGCCAATCATTGGCACTAACGACTGCATCAGCGCAAAACACAGGCCTATAATGAGCGCAAAATGTCCAAGTTCTGCAATCACCGTATTGCCTCATATGATTGAGATTCACTTTTTTGCTTTTGCTTAACTTCATAGGCTTTATTCATAGCATCTGCCACTTCAGGGGGCGTGTAATTTTCATCATGCTTAGCCAATACCTGTGAAGCACGTAATACATTGTCTTTATCTAGCTCTCCTGTGGCTATAGCAGCTTCACCCTCAGCAAACAAATCAGGCAAAATCCCACTGTAAGTTACTTTTAGGTTGGCTAGGCCATCGGTCACTAAAAAACTGACATCTAGGGAATCTGTAGAACGCTCTATAGACCCGTCAACCACCATGCCGCCAGCTCTCACCCTGACATCAACAGGTGCTTCGCCCTGTAAAACCTGTGAGGGAGTGAAAAAATAATTCGCATTCTGACCGAGCATATAGGCCATTAAACCAGCTGCTATTGAGCTTGCAACGACAATTAATAACACAATCTGTAATCTTTGCTTACGAATGGGATGCATTATCTTGGCCTCGATTCAACGCTTTATCATTGGCTTTTTGCAGGTCGATTTGTACTTGTATATTTTTAAACATCTGCTTTTTTTGACAAAGTGGCTTAAGGATTAGACCTCCTAAGACAACAAGGGATATGTAGACTGAAGACCATACATAAACACCATGTCCACCCATAAAAACAAGCTGCTGAAAGCTTTCAAAATACATAGTTATTTCTCGACTAAATTATGAGTTACTAGCTGCTTAACCCAGCTTGTACGGCATTCACGCCTTAAAATTTCTGCCCGAGTAAATAGGAATAGGCTGACGGCATAAAAACTATAAAAGCCTAAAATCATTACCACTAAGGGCATAAACATATCAGGGTGCATACTAGGCGCACCCGTTAGCTTGATAGTTGCGGACTGATGTAACGTCTGCCACCAATCAACCGACTTATAAATAATGGGGACATTAACCATACCCACTAAGCTTAAAATAGCTGCGGCCTTATCGGCGACCTCATTATTAGAGTAGGTATTACGCAGCGCCATAACACCTAGATATAAAAACAACAAAATCAACATAGACGTTATTCGAGCGTCCCATACCCAATAGGCACCCCAGGTTGGTTTACCCCAAATAGCACCAGTCACTAGGGCAATAAACGTGAGCGCCGCACCAATAGGCGCCGCTGATCTCATCAGCATATAGGAAAGTTTTATTCTCCAAATAAGGCCTATAGCACCTGCTATGGCCATAAAATAGTAGCCAGCAAGCGCAACAATAGAAGCGGGGACATGAAGATAGATAATACGAAAACTATTGCCCTGTTTAGCGTCAGGCGGAGCAAAAGCAAGACCCCACACAAGGCCAGTAACCATAAGTGTTAGCATGACTAAACTCAACCATGGCAACCAACGCTGGGTTTTTTGATAAAACCATCGCGGCGAGCCAAGCCGGTGAAACCAAGTCCATTGCACATTTAACTTCATATAAATTTATCCATTTTTCGCAAGTCGAAGACCCGCCGTTATCGCTAGAGGACAGAGTGCAATAGCAATAGCCAAAAAAGCCGCTAGCATCGCCAGAGGGCCGATCCAATTTAGGCCATCAACTGCGCTTTGTATGGTTGCACTGCCGAATATAAGCACGGGCATATAAAGGGGCATAACCAACAATGCCAACAAAACACCACCCTGCCGAGGCAAAGTAAGCGCAGCACCCACAGCACCTATGAGACTTAGAACAGCTGTACCTAGCACCAAACTTAGCATCATCGGTATTACCGCAACAGATGGCAAAGAAAACCAAATACCGATTACCGGCGATAAGAGTGTTAACGGCAACCCTATGACCAGCCAATGCGCGGTTACTTTCCCCAACACTGGCATTATCAGTAAATTGGGCGACAACAACATCTGCTCTAAAGAACCATCGTTAAGATCATCGCTAAACAGACGCTCAATAGACAACATGGTGGCCAAGACAGCTAGCATCCAAATAAGCCCTGGGGCTAATTTTGCTAGCCTCTGCGCTTCCGGCGCAATCGCCAGAGGAACAAGCGCAGCAATCAACAGAAAGAATATTAACGGCTTAACTAAATCAGTTTTATCTCTTACGCTAAGCAAAAGATCACGATACAAATAGGCCTTAAAACCACCGGAGATAAAGTTAGACATTTAACTCTGCTCCTGAAAGGGAGTTAGCTTATATCTACGGGCAGCCATTTTGGCTAGATCTTGATGGGAGGAGAACACAATAGAACCCCCTTTTTCTAGATGGTTTTGCATGCAGCTTTCAATAAAGTCGACGCCCTGCTTATCCAAAGCCGCAAAGGGCTCATCTAGGTACCACAAAGATGCATTAGAGGTCATCAAACGAGCCAGTGCAACTCTACGGTGCTGTCCTGCAGAAAGATTATGACAGGGGATATTAGCATAGTGAGCCAATTCAACGGCCTTCAATGCCAATGTAATCTGCTTAGGTGTTGTGTTGTCAGGGCTCATCCATCTAAGATTCTCTTCAACCGAAAGCGCTGATTTTACACCGGCTTGATGGCCAATAAATAAGATATCCGACAGATACTCAAAGCGGCAATCTTTAAACAATTGATCACGAAAATAAAGCTTGCCCGCACTAGGCTGAAGCATACCTATAAGCAATTGAAAAAAAGTGGTTTTACCGGATCCGTTGGCACCCTCAAGATGTAGAGATTCACCCAGGCTCAGCACAAAACTTATGGGCTCAAATTGCACCAGATCGTTTCTTACAAACGCTAGGTTTTCGACTTTAAGGATATTTTTAACGGCCAATGGACTAAATTATTCCTAGAAAATAGTTAGGACCTATTATGCCAAAAAAAACAGCTGGATGCTGACTGTTGTAGAAATGAATTTCTAAAAGGTAAGCTATTCATCAATTTTATCAAATTCTTGGATCTGACGGCTCACCTGAGATACCTCAAGCTTTTCCTCTAATTTTTTACGTGAAAAGCTGTCTTTCTCAAACTTACTTTTCAGAGTGGCACTATCTACATCCAAATTATTAGCAAGAGCGGGTATTATCCCACCCACAGATTCAGAAACTGCCTCAAACTCATCTGCATTTTCAATATCAGTGAACATTATCTCTCCCAAAAAATATCAATCTAAGTAAAAGTAAATACACCTTACAGCCTAATAAACAGAAAATTTGGTGCCTATTTGCGCGGATAATAAACTATTGTATTTTTCGTACGGTATTTGAATAATAGTCGATCACTGAAAAAATAAATAAATAGTTACCAAGCGAATACAACCCAATTTAAGCCAGTTAAGGTACTATCGGAACATATTGAATAAATCGTTAATTAACTGATTTATAAAGCGCTCTCTAGGATGGAATTGAGAACCGCTTGCTAGCGAACTACAATGTTAAAAACACGAGAGCTTATTATGCACATTTATTTGGTTGGTGGCGCTGTTCGAGACAGCTTAATTAACTACCCCAGCTCAGAAAACGACTGGGTGGTGGTTGGCGCTACACCCGAACAAATGACAGACATAGGATTTAAACCTGTAGGTCAAGACTTTCCGGTTTTTATCCATTGTGAAACTGGCGAGGAATACGCCCTTGCCCGTACCGAACGAAAGTCAGGCCATGGCTATAGGGGCTTTGAATTTTACACCTCTACTGAAGTAACCCTTGAAGATGACTTAATTCGAAGAGACTTGACCATTAACGCCATAGCGCAAGATAAAGCGGGTAACTTAATTGATCCCTTTGGCGGGCAAAATGACATTAAGAACAAACAACTTCGTCATGTTTCAAATGCCTTTACCGAGGACCCTCTTCGGGTGTTAAGAGTTGCCCGATTTGCTGCGCGCTATGCTCATTTAGGTTTTTCTGTAGCCGATGAAACCATGGCCCTAATGAAATCGATTGTCGATCAGGGCGAAATGGAATTTTTAGTTGCCGAGAGAGTCTGGAAAGAGACGCATCGGGCACTATGCGAAAAATCACCCGACGTATACATACAGGTCTTAAAAGATTGCGGAGCTCTAAACAAATTATTCCCCGAAATAGAAGCGCTTTTTGGCGTTCCACAGCGCGCCGACTATCACCCTGAAATAGATACCGGTATTCACACGCTGATGGCCCTGCAGCAGTCTGTTAAATTATCTAACTGTGGTGCCATTCGTTTTAGCGTCTTAGTTCATGATGTGGGCAAGGCAATAACGCCTGATTCTATTCTACCCAGCCATACCGGCCATGAAAGCAGAGGACTACCACTAGTCAAAGCATTATGTGACCGCCTTGGGGTACCCAATCATCACCGGCAACTCGCTATGGCGGTAACCGAATATCATCTTCATTCTCATAAGGCAGGCGAACTAAAACCCGCTACCCTCTTAAAATTATTCCAAAATATTGGCGCACTGAGAGAGCCAAAGAAATTGTCAGAATTTCTAATTTGTTGTGAAGCAGACGCTAGAGGTAGAGCTGGTTTTGAAGAAGCCCCGTATCAACCCCATGCCTATTTAACACAGGCTCTTAAGGCTGCTCAATCGGTCGATATTTCTGATTTAGTTGCCGAGGGCTTAAAGGGTGCGGAAATAGGAAAGCAGCTAAAACAGCGGCAAATTGCGCAACTCACAATATTTAAAACAGAATACTCAGGGTAAAATTTCAGTATGCATAGCAAAAGAGAAAAAGTAGTACTAATTACTGGCGCCGCTCGTCGCATAGGCGCAAATATTGCCAGCCTATTCCATAAGGCTAATTATATTGTGGTTATTCATTACAATCAGTCCGCCAGTGAAGCTGATAAACTTTGCGAAACATTTAATCAGCAAGACCCAAACAGCTGTCTTTTGATACAGGCTAACCTGAGCAGTCCCGATGGAATAGAAAAAATAACCCAGCTGATTAGCACTATCGGTCGACTGGACGTGCTGGTTAATAATGCCTCAAGCTTTTATCCAACACCGCTGGAAACCTGTGACCAATCTCAATGGGATGATTTAATTGGCAGCAATCTTCGAGGACCTTTTTTCCTTACACAATCACTAAGCCTGCTGCTAAAAAAACAGTCAGGTTCAGTGGTCAATATTTCTGATATGCATGCCCGTCAGGCGCTAGCAAAACACCCAATATATACCATCGCCAAAGGCGGCAATATTGCTATGACTAAAACAATGGCATTGGAGCTAGCACCTGAAGTTAGAGTTAATTCAGTTGCTCCTGGTGCAATTCTCTGGCCCGAGCATGAAGAGGATGATATCGAAAAACAGCAGTCGGTATTAAAAAATGTACCCATGGGAAGACTGGGAAGCGAATCAGATATTGCAGATGCAGTATTCTTTTTAGCGGTTGAGGCTAGCTATGTAACAGGGCAAACCATAGCCGTAGATGGCGGAAGTTCAAACAGCCTCTAGGGCGAAGGCTCCCAGTCAAAAGCCACAGGCCAAAGCTTTTGGCTTTGTTTGTCAAACTCAGCCCAATGCTCACCCATAGTTTTATTTGTTAGCGGATGTAGCATGCCAGAAGCCAGTTCTGCCAAGGGCTGCAATACAAAGGCATTTTTCAATATTTCACTTCTTGGCAGACTGACACCGTCAAATTCGCCCGCCAGATTATCGACGGTTAAGATATCAATATCCAAACTTCTCGGGCCAAATTTTGGCGCACTACGGTCCCGACTATTACAATCTTCGATATGTTTTAAAATTTTGGTAATGTCACCAATAGGTAAATCTGAATGAATGCCCGCCACAAGGTTATAAAAACTATCACCTTCAAAACCAACCGCAACAGATTCATACACCGTTGAAACGTCTAACTCACCAAAATTTTCTTTTAACGCATCTAATGCAGCGCAGATATGACGCTTACGATCAATATTGCTGCCAAGACTAAGGAATACCAATGCCATTAAATGGGTACTCCAGCCGGTCTAGCACCACGCTCCAGCATAATCCCAACATCCTTTGAGCCTCTTAAAGCCCCAGGCTTACTAACACGCAACCTTAACCAGGGAACAGAAAATTCGTTTAGAACAATAGCAGCAACTTCCTCAGCCATTCGCTCAACCAGTAAAAACTCGCTTTTTTCAATAAAAGCAATAAGTCGCTTGGCAATTGATTTGTAATTTAGTGCAAATTGGATATCGTCAGTCTCTGCTGCCTTGCGTATATCGTGAGCCATTTCCAAATCTAGACTAACCGTTTGCTTAACTTCACGCTCCCAGTCATAAATACCAATTATGGTCTCAATACGTAAATCTCTAATGTAAACTATATCCATTAACTTACTCCATCTATTGCAGAAAGGTCCTGAAGAGGCCAGCGCGGCGTAACAGATAAAGCCAACCCACTGCTCTCCCCGGCCAGTAATCTTTGGCAGCCTGCATAAGCAATCATAGCGCCATTATCTGTACAAAATTCATGTCGAGCATAGAAAACCTCAGCATTAACTTTCGCTAATTCGGTTTCTAATTTTTGTCGCAAACGCTTATTGGCAGAAACACCACCAGCAATCACCAGCCTATTCATTTCAGACTGTTTAAGTGCACGCTTGGATTTAATCACCAAAGTGTCTACCACTGCCTCCTGAAAGCCAGCGCATATATCTAATACTGTTTGATCGTCTGGAAGAACGTCTAATCCACGATGCTGTTGAATTAAATTTCGAGTATGGGTTTTCAAGCCAGAAAAACTAAAATCCAAACCGGGTTTATCCGTCATTGGCCTTGGAAAACTATACCGATCCACCTCGCCCTTTTCAGCCAGCCCAGCCAAAACTGGACCTCCGGGATAATCTAGGTCAAGCATTTTGGCCGTCTTGTCAAAAGCTTCACCCGCGGCATCATCAAGTGACTCCCCCAATAGCTTGTAACTGCCAACCCCCTTAACCGACACCAGCTGGGTGTGGCCGCCTGAGACTAACAACGCAACAAATGGGAATTTTGGCGGCAGCTCTTCTAACATAGGCGCTAAAAGATGCCCCTCCATATGGTGAACCCCTATCACTGGAATACCCAGTGTAAACCCAAGAGCTGTTGCCATCGAACCACCCACCATCAATGCACCCATTAAACCTGGACCAGCAGTATAGGCAATGCCGTCAATATCTTGTTTGTTAACGCCGGATTTAGAAAGAACCTCATTTAACATTGGGAGAATTTTTCTAATGTGATCGCGAGATGCTAACTCAGGAACCACGCCGCCATACTCAGCATGCAATGCAACCTGAGAATAAAGGCTATGCGCCAGAAGCCCTTGCTCGCTGTCATAGACCGCAAAGCCAGTTTCATCACATGAAGTTTCAATTCCTAATACGAGCATTTTTAAAACTGTTTGACTAAATAGTAAAAGATGTAACTTTAACCCTTAAGGTGGTTACTGTGAACCAATTACTTCCTTTTACGACGTAAAAGGCGCTTAGCGGCAACATAAGCATTAATTTTTCGCTAACTTTAGCGCCCTAATTTAGTGTAATTGGATTAAAAATACTCAAAAAGGCAAAAAGATTTTGCATCAATAAGGGTATATGTATAGACTACGCGCCCTTAGAGACGAGCAGTATTTACATCTGCTTTTGTTTATTCTTACAACTACAGGATTATGCATCAATGCCAAGTGTGCGTATTAAAGAAAATGAGCCGTTTGACGTAGCGTTGCGACGCTTCAAACGTTCATGCGAAAAAGCGGGTATTCTAGCGAAAGTTCGTTCAAAAGAATTTTTTGAAAAACCTACTTGGGAGCGTAAGCGCAAAGGCGCTGCTGCCGTGAAGCGAAACCTAAAAAAGGTTTCTCGCGAATCACGTAAGTTCGAAAGGTTATACTAAACCCTCGCTCAACGCGTAGTTTAGTCATGTTATCTAGCAAAGAGCGCCTCAAGGCGCTTTTTGTGTTTCTAGCAATCGCCGCTAAACAACAAGTTTAAAATTCAAGGGAACATCATTATGAGCCTCAAAGCACAGATTAAAACTGCAATGAAAGACGCCATGCGAGCAAAAAACAAACCTAGATTAGGCGCTATCCGTCTTATTCAGGCAGAAATTAAACGCATTGAAGTCGATGAGCGCATTGAAATCGATGACCCTCGCCTGATTGCAATTATGGATAAAATGATAAAGCAGCGTCGCGACTCAATCACACAATATGAAAGTGCTGGCCGCGATGAGCTAGCCGCCATAGAGATCGCAGAAATTACGGTTATTCAAGACTTCCTGCCAACCGCTCTTACCGAGCAAGAGATAGACACCCTTGTTCAAGACGCTATCGCATCTACGGGCGCCGACTCTATGAAAGATATGGGCAAAGTAATGGGCATCTTGAAACCACAGATTCAAGGCCGCGCTGATGCTGGAATGGTAAGTGCTCAGGTAAAAAAAGCACTCGTCAGATAAACTCGTTTATTTACCGCCACAACCAGCTACACTATAAAACTTAATTAATAGCTTATGGAAATATGGCAGGCTTAATTCCACAAACTTTTATAGATGACTTGCTGGACCGCATAGATATTGTCGATGTGGTCAGCAGCCGTGTGCAGCTTAAAAAAGCAGGCAAAAGTCACAAGGGATGCTGCCCCTTTCATGAAGAAAAAAGCCCTTCTTTTACTGTTGCGCAAGACAAACAGTTTTACTACTGCTTTGGCTGCGGTGCTGGTGGCAATGCGCTGAGTTTTGTTATGGAATTTGATCGCCTAGATTTTCTTCCAGCTGTAGAGCTTTTGGCCAAAAATGCAGGAATGGAAATTCCTAGAGAAGCCACATCAAACCCAAAAGCAAAACAACATCGAGACGACCTGTATTCCGTTCTGACGGAAGCCGACAAATTTTATCGACAAAAACTGCGCTCACCCGAAGCCAAACCCGCAGTAGATTATTTAAAATCTCGCGGCTTAACGGGAAAAATTGCCGCTCAATTTGGTGTAGGTTTTGCAGCCCAGGGTTGGGATAACTTAATCAAGGCAGTGGGCACTAGCGACCCAAAAATAAACTTACTTGCTGAATCGGGTATGCTGGTAGTTAAACCAGAAGAAAAAAAACAATACGACCGATTTAGACACCGTATTATGTTTCCCATTCGAGACCAGCGAGGCAGAACACTTGGGTTTGGCGGACGAGTATTAGACGATAGTACGCCAAAATACCTTAACTCGCCTGAAACCCCCGTATTTCATAAAGGCAGAGAACTTTACGGGCTTTACGAAGCACGCCAAGCACTAAAAGAAATACCCTACCTGCTAATGGTTGAAGGCTATATGGATGTTATCGCTCTAGCACAGTTTGGTATTCACAATGCCGTTGCCACCCTTGGGACCGCCCTAACCGACAGCCACCTGCAAAAGCTATTTCGATACACCAGTGAAATTGTCTTCTGCTTTGACGGGGACAGTGCTGGACGGCGAGCAGCCTCGCGCTCGTTAGAAATAGCCCTGCCAGAAATGCGCGATGGCGTAACCGCAAAATTTTTATTTCTACCTGATGGTGAAGACCCAGATACCATGGTAAGAAACCTTGGCGCAGAAAAGTTTCAAACCCAAATAGAAAATGCTACGCCACTTTCAGAATTTCTCTTTGAAGAATTATGCGAAGGTATAAATATTAGTACAGGGGAAGGAAAAGCCAAGTTAAGCAAGCTAAGCGCCCCAAAAATTAATCGCATTCCACAGGGCGTGTTTAAGCAGCTTATGCTCGAAGAGCTTTCAAGAAAAACCAGTATTGGTGTAGAAGACTTAAAAACCTACGTAGGCAACCATGGAGGCGGCTATTCTGAGCCCCAAAAACCAGCACCCAATAATACCGAAAGCACCTCGATACCCGGCTGGACATCAGCGCCTATACCATCAGACAATGACTACGGCTATTTACCAGATGCCGAAAGTGAAAAAGTCTCAAAAATTCGCCTAACCCCAATAAAACATTTAATCGCACTGTTGATAAACCATCCTCAGCTTGAAGTTCATATAGAAAATACCGATCTACTTCTAGCATCTTCTGAACCTGACACCGAGTTATTTTTAAAATTATTAAAAGTGATTAGAAGTAATCCAGATTACAAACCCTCGCATATATTTGCATATTGGCATGGAACGTACAGCAACTCGCAAGAAACGCAAACACTTCAGGCACTAGCTGCGAGCGAGCTTTATCACCCGCCAAGCGGAACAGGCAGAGACGATAATCAAGAATTCTGTGATGCCTACAAACACCTAGTCAAAGAGGCTTTTTATAGGCTTCCAGCAGATGAAAAGGCAATTCATCTACTGGGGCAAGAAAAACTAGATGAAAGACAGGTAAAGCAACTCTACAAACTCCGCCTAGAGCTTCCTAATGATGAAAGTTCTACCGCCTTAAAAGAACAAATTAAGCAGCGCTTGCTAGCCACACAATAAAAAAACCCAATATCTAATGTAAAAATAAACATTTACTGGGACATTGGATTAATTTTTCGATATAATTGCGCGCCATCAAAAGCGCATATGACAGTATAAAATTATGAGCGAAAAACAAAAAAGTCAGCAATCTGGAATTAAAGACCTCATCGCCAAAGGGCGTGAACAGGGCTACTTGACTTACGCTGAAGTCAATGATCACCTACCTGAAGGTATTGCAGACCCAGAGCAGGTCGAAGATATCATCCAGATGATCAATGATATGGGTATCACAGTATTTGAAACTGCGCCAGATGCCGAATCACTTCTAATGATCTCTGGGGTCAATACTCCTGACGAAGTAGCCGCCGCCGAAGCTGCTGCCGCACTCGCCTCAGTAGAATCAGAACAGCACCGCACCACAGACCCTGTTCGTATGTATATGCGAGAAATGGGTTCAGTTGAGCTTCTTACAAGAGAAGGCGAAATTGAAATCGCCAAAAGAATTGAAGAAGGCACTCGAGAGCTAATGTCGGCCGTATCAGATTGGCCAACCACTGTTGCCGCAGTCATTGCTGAATGGGATAAAGTTCTCTTAGGCGAGCGTAAATTAACCGACCTTATCAGCGGCTATCTCAACCCAATGGAGCATGTTCCGTCAGCCCTTGCACAGCAACAGGCTGCTGAAGCTGAAAAGCTCGCTAATGGCGGTAGCGATGATGACGAAGATGAAGATGAAGAAGAACAACACGAAGGCGGCTTAGACCCAGAAGAGGCCAACCGTCGCTTTGAAGAAATTAGAGAGCAACTTGTTAAAACTGAGCGCTGTATCACACGATATGGTCGTGATGGAAAAGCATCTAAAGAAAACCTAGAACAGCTTTCAGACGTCTTTAAATTCCTTAAATTGACTCCGCGTCAATTTGATCCTTTGACTGGCATGGTTAGAAGCGCGGTGGCACGAATTCGTAAAGAAGAGCGCGCCATCATGAGACTTTGCCTGCGCTATGCAAAAATGCCGCGTAAAGATTTCATCAAAAAATTTCCAGGCAATGAAACTGAACTCGATTGGGTGAGCCAGCTTATTGCTTCAGATGTTAGCTATGCGGCCGTAATAAAAAATCAAGAAATAGAAATAGTGCGATGTCAGCGAAAGCTAGCACAGGTTGAGGCGGCAACACAGCTTACCATTGCCCAGATTAAAGATATCAATCGTCGAGTTACCATGGGTGAAGCCATGGCGCGTCGAGCCAAAAAAGAAATGGTTGAGGCCAACTTACGACTTGTTATCTCTATTGCAAAAAAATATACCAACCGTGGGCTACAATTCCTCGATCTTATTCAAGAAGGCAATATTGGCCTTATGAAGGCTGTTGATAAATTTGAATATCGTCGCGGTTACAAATTCTCCACTTACGCTACCTGGTGGATTCGTCAGGCTATTACTCGCTCGATTGCCGATCAGGCGCGAACGATTCGTATCCCAGTGCATATGATTGAAACTATTAACAAGCTTAATAGAATCTCTCGCCAGATGCTTCAGGAAATGGGACGTGAGCCTACGCCAGAAGAACTCGCAGAACGCATGGAAATGCCAGAAGATAAAATTCGCAAGGTCCTAAAAATTGCTAAAGAACCTATCTCAATGGAAACACCCATTGGTGAAGACGAAGACGCCAATATTGGCGACCTTATAGAAGACACCACCATTGCGCTGCCCGTAGATGAAGCCACTAAATCGAACCTTACCGATTCCACGCGCAATGTACTTGGCAGCCTAACAGCACGTGAAGCCAAGGTACTAAGAATGCGTTTTGGTATCGACATGAATACAGACCACACACTTGAAGAAGTAGGCAAGCAATTTGATGTAACAAGAGAGCGTATTCGTCAAATTGAAGCCAAAGCTTTGCGCAAGTTACGTCACCCTACTCGCTCAGACCATTTGCGTAGCTTTATCGACGAATAGGATCTGCAGTTGCACATTAAGGGCCCATAGCTCAGCTGGTTAGAGCAGTCGACTCATAATCGATTGGTCGTAGGTTCAAGTCCTACTGGGCCCACCATTTTCCTCAATTAATTCAATCAGTTATACGTAATCTACTTACACTCCTAATTCATTTTTGTTAGTTAGGTACAGTAGAGGTTACAGTCAATGGCTACATTCATAGCGATTAATGGCAAAACAAAAGCAGTAATACGCAAACAGGGTTACCCTACCTTATGTAAAACATTCATAAAGAAAACTGACGCACTCTCATGGTCTAGAAAGACTGAATCAGAGATGGAGCGTGGTCTTTATGTAGACCAATCAAAAGCTAACACAGTCACATTGGATAGGTTATTAGACAAGTACTATCAGTATTGTCAGACAAGACAGCTTAAAGCCCTTAAATTTATCCTTGCCCACTCACGCATTATCAAGCGACACATTGGTCATCTGACCCTAGCCAATATCTCATCGCATTACTTAGCAGGCTACAGAGATAAACGATTGCTTACAGTCTCACCAGCAACGGTCAAAATAGAACTTGGCATTATTCTTAGAACAATAAAACTAGCAACTTCAGAATGGGGTTATAAGTTAGCTGACACCCCTAAGGTTGAATATCCTAAGATTAATAATGCTAGAACCAGACGATTAGCTCATGGAGAGATTGAAAGAGTTTTAAATGCAATAACTAACAAGCAAATTAAAGCTATAGTCGAACTAGCTGTTGAAACTGCAATGCGAAGAAGTGAGATACTTAATATTAGAGAAAACGATATTAACTGGTCTTTAAATACTCTAAGAATAACTAACACAAAGACACACACTGCAAGAACAATACCCTTATCTAATAAAGCAGTTAGGCTGCTTCGCTCAATAACTAAAAATATTGACGGCACATACTTCAGTATCAAAGCTGACTCAGCCTCACAAGCATTTAAGAGAGCATGCGATAAGACAGGTGTTCATAACTTACGCTTTCATGACCTAAGACATGAAGCAACTACAAGATTTTTTGAGTACGGTTTAAATGTCATGGAAGTTGCCACAATAACTGGTCACAAAGACCTTAAAATGCTTAATAGATACACTCACCTTAGGGCGGAAACCATTGCACTCAAAATAAATCATAACTGATTGATATTAATAGATTAAATTAAACCAAAACGTCAAGAATGAGTGCCTAATAAGGTACTTATTTAAGCCGTTTATCACCCTTGCCAATCAAGCCCTACCTAAGCCCTCTAAACGCCAACCTAAGCCCATTTAACCCTGAAAATCAGTAACTTATCGGCATCTCAAGACCCCCTCTAAAACGCCATATATTGCGTTCTAAGCGAGACTGTTATTGGTCTTTTTGTAGGTTGTAACTTGGTGCGAATACCTATACATTTGTGATTATAAAATATAAATTTGAGGGGATTTGTTAGTCATGAGAAAAACTGTCATAACTTTAAGCATTTGTTTGTTATTTTTAGCCACTTATGTAGCTATCGGACCTTTACTAGCAATTAATGGAATACAACACAGTATTCAGGAAAGTAACTCAGAGGCTTTATCTGAATATGTCGACTTTTCAATTTTGAGAAATAACTTAAAAGAACAAATTAATGCCCAGATGGCTGAGGAAGTAGTTGATGAATCTGACAACCCATTTATGTTTGCTGCTGCAGGGTTTGCATCTATGTTTGTTGATAAAATGCTTGATGGATTTGTAACTCCTGAAGGTATTACAAGATTACTTAAAGGTAAAAAAACTAATATTAACAGTGAAACTAATCCAGAAAGCCCCATGATTGACAATACAGACTTCCTTGAGAATACATCCTTTGAATATAACTCTTTTAATAGGTTTACTTTAATAATTCACGGTGAAAATAATTCAGAAGTTTTAGCCACATTTAGAAGATATGGTTTATCGTGGAAGCTATCTAACATAAAACTGCAAGATTTATGATTTTATTCTATTTTTGATTGAGGATTGTTATGAAATGTATTTGTCCACTTCCCCATTATTGAGACAACTCTAAAGTAGAGTTTTCCACCATTTTGCGATACACCGCTGGTGGTATATCGCCTAAACTTTCATGGGGTCGTTCATCGTTATAATCTAGCCGCCAGA
>Ga0206127_1000177_pt1 | contig 82340 bp, 88 predicted proteins | sample Helgoland_Spring_6_FD_148646 | JGI IMG/M metagenome (GOLD analysis project Ga0206127, IMG submission 148646) | Pelagic subsurface seawater microbial communities from Kabeltonne, Helgoland, North Sea - Helgoland_Spring_Bloom_20160419_1 | ecosystem: Environmental > Aquatic > Marine > Epipelagic ...
CTAAATTTAAAAATCAGCTTTTAAAAATGAGTAAAGAAACCGAAGACCAACAGCTATCTTTACTAGATCAAGAATTTTCTTCTTGGATTCAAGATTACGAACAAATAGACGATGTTTGTGTTATGGGCGTAAGAATTATTTAACTTTAAAAAATTGTATAAAGTATTTTCAAGAATTATTTATTTAATACTAGGCTTAGTATTTGCCATTGTAATTATTATTTACGGGACTATCAGCCTTAGCAAACCCTCTAATGATGGTAAAGTAGTAGTTGACGATATATTAGAGAAAGTTTCCATTAAAAAAGACCAATGGGGAATTCCCCATATAGAAGCCAAAAATCAGCACGATGCACTTTTTGCTTATGGATATACTGTTGCCAAAGACCGTTTGTTTCAAATGGATATTCAAAGAAGGTTAGCTAGGGGAGAGCTTTCAGAAATTTTAGGTGAGGACTTAATAGAAATTGATAAAATGTTTAGAACTTATTTAATTTCTTATAAAGCAAAGCAATACCTTTCAGACACTTCTAAAATTAGTTCAGATGCACTAAAATATATTGATGCCTATATTCAAGGCGTCAATTATTTTATAAAAACCGGACCTAAAACCATAGAGCATCGCTTAATCAGAGAGGAAGTAAGACCATTTGATAGATTGGATGTAGCTAGTATGACTATTTATATGTCTTTTTCACTAATGGATGGTATTCGTAGAGATATGCTTTTTTCTATGCTGAAAGAGAAAATTTCTAAATCTGATTTGGCAATAATTTTTCCAGATTATGCAGATAATAATTTTTTAACCATTATGGAAGAGCAAATAGATTCTATTCCAAAAAGAAGTTATTCTAATGAAGAGCAAATGAGCGATTCTGCATATGAAAAGTTAATTTCTTATTTTGATTTAACAGAAAAAGTTACTGGTCTTGTTCCCCCATTTCATGGAAGCAATTCGTGGGTTCTTTCTCCCTCTCGTTCATCAAGTGGAAATGCAATTTTAGCCAACGACCCACATATTGGTCTTTCTAAGCCTGATGTGTGGTACGAAGCTCATATTTCTTATCCTGGATATAATAATTATGGTTACTATATACCTACAATTCCTTTTCCGTTAATTGGTCATGACGATTTTAAAGCATGGGGAATGACTATGTTTGAAAATGATGAAGTAGATCTTTACAAGGAAACTTTTAATCCTGAAAATGAAAACCAAGTTTTTTTTGATGGGAAGTGGATAAATTCTCAAGTAATAAAAGAGCAAATAAAAGTTAAAGATAATAGCCCAGAAGATTTAAACATTAGAGTTACTTCCCATGGCCCAATTATAAGTGATTATATCGATGGATATACAGGCTCTCCATTGGCTTTTTCTTGGGTTTTTTACAATTTAGAAAATCCTTTTTTTGACATGCTTTATGAAGTTACAACAGCCAATGATATTATTGATTTTCAATCCTCTGTTTCTAAAGTTACGTCTCCAGGTTTAAACTTTTCCTACGTAGACAAGCAAGGAAATATTGCATGGTGGGCAACTGGTAGATTACCTGTAAGAGATTCAAATATTAATGCAAAGTCTATTTTAGATGGAAGTAATCCAAATCATAACATAAAATCTTATGTTTCTTTTGAGAACAATCCTCAAATGATTAATCCAAAAAGTGGAGTAATTATAACAGCCAATAATTTACCAACAGCCAATGAGATTGAATCCATTCCTAGACTAGATGGCTATTTCAGATCTACAGATCGAGCCCATAGAATATACCAGCTTTTAGCCCAACAAGAAAAATGGTCATCCGAAGAACTAAAAAAAATACAGAATGACGATTTTCTTTTTTCTGGATTAAGTATCAATAAAGAAATAATTACTGCCTTGAAGCCCCTTGCTAGTCAATTTTCAAGTTCTGAAAGTAAAGCATATGAGTTCTTAGAACAATGGGATGGATACATGCCACTTGACTCAAAAGGAGCAAGCATTTTTCAATTAACAATTTATCACGTTTTAAAGGCTGCTTTAGAACCTACTTTGGGAAAAGATTATTTTAGGATTTATATGAATAATTTAGACCATTGGGATTTTTTTAAAAATTTTATCTTTAAGAAAATAGTTCCTTTCCAAGGGGATTCTTTTCAAATTAATGAGAAATTAAGTAATGAACTCATCTATAATGGTTTTGTAAATGCTGTAGATGAAATTATCTATAAATTGGGAGAAGATATTAATAATTGGGATTGGGGAAATATTCATACTATTAACTACGAGCATCCATTGGGGAAGGTAAGTCCATTGGATTATATATTTAATCTTGGTCCATTTCCAATTCCAGGGGCAAACAATGTAATTAATAAATCTATGTCCACTCCAGGAAATCACGATTACAAAGTAACTTCTTTACCATCTACAAGAAGATTAATTGACATTGGCAGTCCGGAAAATTCTTATTCAATTGTGCCAAGTGGTAATTCAGGAAATTTTTGGAGCGATCATTATGACGATCAACTAAATCTTTTTCTTAACGGTAAGTATAGAAAAATAAACTTTTCTAAAGGACAAATTAATAGCAACTTAAGTCATGAATTACTATTGATACCAAACTAATTTTATTGAATTTATTTTATAATTAATTTTTTAGTGGTCACAAAATGATTGGTCAGATTCTCGATTTTGGCTATATATACACCTTTGGAAATTTGACTCAGGTTAATCTTTAACTCACTAGAACTATTTACCTGATTATTATAAAATATTTCTCCTTGTGGATTAAATATTTTTAAATGGTATTTTTTAATTGAACTCTTAAAACTGAATTCACCGTTAGAGGGATTTGGGTAAAGGATTATATCATCTTTTAAAATATCATTTGTTAAAGCTGGCACATCTGTTATTTTTGAAATACCACTACTAGTAGTTACCCAAACTTGATCTTGATTGTCTATAATTAAATCGGTTATAACTGGTCCTATTAAGCCATCACTAGCATTAAAATCTACCCAACTATAACCATTGTACATTGCCACACCTCCATCTAATAAGTAATCTATATAAATCCCCACCCATAATAAGTTTCTAGAATCAAATCCTAAACCCATTACCGGATTTAAAGTGTCAGGAGGGGGTAGTAAATACATCTGGGTATAGTTATTATGTAAAATATTTTGATTGTTAAATATAGAAAGTCCAGAAGAAGTTCCAACCCACTTTTTATTTTGATTGTCAATAGCTATTGAGTTTACAATATTGTTTAGTAGCCCATCATTAGAATTGTAAACAGTAAAATTATTACCATCAAATTGTATTAATCCTCCAAAACCTGATCCCATCCATACGTCTTGGTTGCTGTCAAAAGATATGTATTGAATTCCACCAAAAGGTATGCCATCTGACATATTATAAGATGTGAAGTTAACTCCGTCAAAAATGGTCAATCCATCGTATTCTCCAATCCAAATTCTACCGTCTGAAGACTCTGTAATATATTTTACTCTATTATCTCCAAGACCGTCCGTTGTAGTATAACTAGTCCATGTAGAATTAGAATATTTACAAATACCAAAATCTGTTCCAACCCATAAATCTCCGTTAGACATTGTTTTAATAGCTGTTATGGTGTTGCTTATTAATGCTGTATCGGTGGTGGTTGTAATATTGGTCCAGTTAACTCCATCAAATTTGGATATACCATTTTGAGTTCCAAACCACATAACTCCACTCCCTTGGCTAGTTGCACAAAGTACATTATTGTCAACTAATCCATCGGCAGTTGTATAATTGGTAAAAGTTTGTCCTAAAGAATTTAAACATGAGAATATTAGCAGTAAAAAAGTTAAATTTTTCATTTTAGTTTTTAATAATTTTTTGAATGGAAATATTTTGAGAATTCTTTAAAAGAACTAAATACATTCCATTTTTTAAGGTGGAGGTGTTCAGTACAATTTCATTTTTACCAGATTCTATCATTTTCTCTTTTATTATTTTGCCATGAATGTCGTAAATAAAAACATTTGTTTTCTTCTTATTATCTAAAAAAATATTTAACCTATTTTGGAAAGGATTTGGATAACATTTGAATTGAAATTGGTTATTTTGACCAATGCTTGCAAAATCGTTATTGTAATTAAAAGAAGGAGTGTTGTATACAAAAGGGCCAGTTCCGTTAGGAATTCTTGCATAGGAAACATTGGTGGATTGGTTTGGAAAGGTAATAGAATCAATAATTTGACCCAAAGAATTAGAAAGAACGATTTGTTCTCCATTATTAGAAAGTCTAAAATTAGTATGTAATCCACCTTGATTGCTTCTTTCATCTGCCCATAAAATAAGATACCCATTAGCTGGCAAACTGTAATTTGGCAGTCTCCACTTTTGTAAATTATTAATGTTGTCAGTTATAAATAAATCGTTGGTAGCAATGGTAGCATTGGTATTGTTATGTAATTCTATCCAATCCGAAAATTCTCCATATTCACTTTGTACTACATTGTCATTTATTGCTAATAATTCATTTATTGCTATTTCTCCGCTATTAATAGGCAAAACATATTGATAAAACTCATAAGCAGCTCTTTTTGGAGAGAATTGTCCTGAACTATCATTTTCTGCATATAGATAATACTGTGTTTGATTTCCAATGTTGCTGATTTTGGCTCCGTATATAGAGTCCCCAGAAATCCCATCGTTATTATTACCGTCGTCTAACATGGTAATTTCTTGAAATAAACCATAATTCGAATACCTAAAAAATAAAATTACTTCATTGGCATCTTCTACTTTTGCAGTTATCCATAAATCGTCTCCAATGGATAAACTATTGGAAGATTCTCTCACTGAGTCTATGGCTAGGTTATGGGTATAACCAGAATAATTGTTTAAATAGTTAAATCTATTATTCATTAAGTCACTTATTCCAGGATAGTTAATAATATTATTGACTGTAGAATCTAGGTTGTTTTGGAAATGTTGATAGCTATAAAATTTATTGGAATCTAAAAAAACACTTTGATCTATGGTATTATACATTTTATTTGCGCTATCTAAATAATTTAAATTGGCAAAGTTTTCTTCCATTATTGTTTTTAAATGTGCTATGTACATTTTTCTATATCTATTATCTTCAAAAATATTTCTCATTAGCGGTCTGGGGAATACAGAAACATCGTAAAGATGACTTAAGGGATCTAATGTCTTAGCTTGTGGTATGGTAAATCCAGAAAAAAAGCTAGACGCATCAGTTAATCTAAAACTTCCAAAAGACATATTTAAATCCCATAGTATTGGATTGAATCTTCCAGCATTGTCTTTGTATAAATAATAGTTTTGAGCATAACCAATATAGCTGTCTAAATTTACTATGCTGTAATTTAAAGCATGCATCCACAAAGTTCTATCTACATTTAAAACCTGATTTATAGAGCTTTTAAAATTATTAAGCGTATCAATTAAGAAATACAAGTCACTCCATCCAAAATCGGATTTAATCGTATAAAAATTTCCGTAATTCAAAGAATCGTTTCCTGGCGACAAGCTTAAATTAGAATTTTCTCCAAATAGATTCAAACTAGTAGGGTTGCATTTGAAAAATGAATTATTCCTAGATTGGTAATGCTTACTAAGAAAATCTTTATTTACGGATTCTACATTGGAATAGAGTCCCCAAAGCGTATCGTTAATATATAAATTGACAAAATTAGCTTCAGAAGAAGGCATGTATTTTCTGGCTATTTGGTAAGAAAGTGCTTCTCTTATAAATGAAGGGTCATGAATACAATTACTCAATTTTATTTTGTTAAATCCTTGAAACTCTTGGTCATCAATTATATAATCCAATTTTACATTGAATGGATTTTTAATTTGTGTAATGTTTACCGAACTATATCCTTTGTATCTTATTCCAACACTATCGTATTGATTTCCATCAATTTTAATAGTGGCTAATATTCTCTGCTGGTCACCTATAACGTACAGACTATCTAGAAGGTTTTTCCAATTAGGCTGGTCAAAATAAAATTTAATCTCTCTTAAAGAATCAGTTTTATAAAAGCTCTGACAAAATAAATTATTGATAAATAAAAAACTACATAATGAAATAAAAAGCCTAAAATTCATTTTTATCAAGAATTATTTTTTTGGTGTAGAAAACTCCCTTGGAATCTTGAATCTTGACCAAATAAATTCCATTAGGCTGGTTAGAAAGATCAAGTTCTGTATTACTAATTTTAATAGGTAATAATTTCCCATAGACATTAAAAATATTAATGCTAGCTGACTTACTTAAACCATCAAAATTGAATACCCCTTTGGAAGGGTTGGGGTAAATAGAGAATTTCGAATCTTCTGTATTTTCTATTCCAACACTACATGGGTTGTTAAGAAGTGAAATTATTCCAGGATGTTCACATTCGTATCTAAATGCTTTTGCAGGTCCTCCACCATTATATTGCCAAACAATATTATCGTTTTGGTCTACTTCATACATTATTCCTGCTCCTCCTTGTCCCCCTGAAGTATTCACAAAAATATTTCCATTAGACATTCTATCAGCTGCAGACTGTCCTGGAGCAGAATACTGACAAACATATCTAGAATCGTAGGATGCAGGTCCAAATGCTTGTCCAGAAGTTCTAAAATAATTATTTCCATTAGTAGAATCTAACGGGGCTAGAAAAACATCCACAGTAGATTGGGTATTGTTAATTCCTTTATTATTAAATATTTGAAGATATCCTCCGTATGGTCTTCCATCGTCTTCAATCCACCTTATGTCGTGTACTGCATTTGGAATTATTTGATTTCCTGAAAGTCCATAATTGGAAGGGTTTCCCCACCTGTATAAAATGTCACCTCCTTTTCCTGAGTTTCCTCCAGAGTGAGTTGCTGCTTCGCTAGTGGTTGTGCTATGGTCAATTATGTATACTTCACTTGCATGTCTAGATGAAAATGCAATTTGGTCTAAATCTGCATTGTAGTCTATTCCGTTTATATGAAACCAATCCCCGCTATTCATTCCTGGTGGACCACCACCTGTAGCGGAAATCATATTAATATCTATAAGTTCAGGATGGTTAGAAATTACTCCAAAATTGTCTTTGCTTGAATCGTGGTCTTGTATAAGATGATCCCAAATATGCCATTCCCACACTATTTGTCCACCACTTCCGTTTTGAGCAATTTCTACAAAGTGAGTTGGCCATTTTGAAGTTGTGGCCCCGTTGTATCCAGCTTGTGTTAATTCGCTTACTGTCTTTACTTCCCAGGCAATTAACATTACATTATCGCCAACCAAGCATATGTCATGATGAGAACAATGGTTAGAATTAGAATAAATAAACTCCCATACTACATTTCCAGAAGGATCTATTTCTTGAACCACACCACCAATAGCAGCTCCGTTGAGTTGATTGGAAGCATATTTTCCACCTCTTACAATATTTCCATTTTCTTTTAAAAGTACTGTATAATTACAAGCAACATTACAATTCCAAGTTTTGGCAATACTTCCATCTTTATCAATTAAATAAGCAGTATTTTGATTTTGACTGTTGTACAGAGCAAATCCGTTAAAATCTTGACTGGTAATGGAAATTTGAATAATTGCTAGAATAATAAATAGAATTTTATTCATTTTTTATAAAGTTTAAAAGAAATATACAAAAACACTCAATGCGCGCATTGGATAATTATTATTTTTTTTTTAATATTTAATTTTCAAACATCAAATTAATGGAACACTTTTAATAATACATTTGAAGAACAATCAAAAATTAGTATGAGTAAAAGTAAAGTAACTTTTGGACAAGCATTTAAAACCATTATCTGGCCTAGAAAAAAATTATTATTTATTGGTCTTTTTTTAATAGTAATAAGCAAAGCTTCCGGGCTTGTTACACCAATTATAATGAAAACTTTTGTAAACGACGCTTTAGGGAAAGATATGGAATTGACTCTTCAAATTGTGGGAATTGTAATTTTCTCAATATTGGTTAATTCTTTAACTTCTTATCTTCTTACTCGGTTTATCGGAGTGGAAGCACAACATCTTATTGCAGAACTTAGAACTAAAGTTCAAAAGAAAGTACTTACTCTACCAATTAATTATTTTGACAACAATAAGTCTGGAGCACTTGTTTCTAGAATAATGACAGATGTAGAAGGGGTGAGAAATTTAGTGGGAACAGGTTTTGTCCAGCTTATCGGTGGCATAATGGCATCATTAGCAGCTTTTACATATTTAATCACCATAAGTTTTAAACTAACGATTTTTGTGCTTATGCCAATGGCTCTTTTTGCTATAATCGCTCTTAAAGCATTTGGTTATATACGGCCAATTTTTAGAGAACGAGGTAAGAAAAGTGCCGAAGTTTCTGGTCGTTTGACAGAGTCTTTAAATGGAATTAGGGTAATTAAAGGTTTTGGTGCTGAAGCACAAGAGTTAACTATTTTCTCCAAAGGAGTAGATGAAATTTTCCAACTGGTTAAAAAAAGCATGACTGCCCAAGCTTTAATGGCTAGCTCTGGAGTTCTTATGATTGGTTTGGCAAGTGCTGGAGTTATGGGCATTGGAAGCTATTTAGGTTTAGATAATGGAGAATTTATTTCTTACACTGCAATGATTGCATTTTTAGTAGCACCAATTATTCAGATAGGCAATATTGGAAGTCAATTTACAGAAGCATTTGCAGGTTTGGATAGAACAGAAGAAATAATGTCCATGAGTCCTGAGGAAGATGAAAGTGTAAGAAATATAGAGCTGGATTCTATTAGTGGTGATGTTGTTTTTAAAGACGTTTCGTTCTCTTATTTTGAAGATTCTGAAGTCATTCACAATATTTCTTTTGAAGCCAAAAAAGGGTCGATGACTGCTCTTGTTGGAACTTCTGGTTCAGGGAAGTCTACTATTGCAGGGTTAACAGCTTCTTTTTTAAATCCCAACTCTGGTAAAATAACTGTTGATGGAATTGATTTATCTAAAATTAAATTATCAAGTTATAGAAAGAAATTGGGGGTAGTTCTTCAAGATGATTTTTTATTTGAAGGTACCATAAAAGACAATATTCTTTTTCCCAATCCTAAGGCAAGTGATAAGCAATTGCAAGATGCAATAAGAGCGGCTAATGTTCATGAATTTACAGAAAGGTTTGAAGATGGAATAAACACTCTAATAGGGGAAAGAGGGGTGAAACTTTCTGGGGGTCAACGTCAAAGAATAACTATTGCTCGTGCGATTATTGCTAATCCAAGAATACTTATTTTAGATGAAGCTACTTCTAATCTCGACAACGAAAGTGAGTCTTTAATTCAGGAAAGTTTAAAAACTTTAATGAAAGGGAGAACAACTTTTGTTATTGCCCATAGGTTAAGTACCATAAGACAAGCAGATCAAATATTGGTTATTGAAAATGGAGAGATTGCAGAGAAAGGAACCCATGATAATTTACTTTCTTTAGAAGGGAGATACTATAAACTCCATAAGTATCAAGCAAGAATTTGATTCATTTTATTAAATATAACAGGTTTTTTTCTCTGTTAAACAGCTTTTTATTTAATTTTAAATAATTCTTATTTTAATTACATACATAGAGTTATTAATTAAAAAAATGATCTTTTTTCTCTATAAATAGATAATAATAGTAGTTTTGTGCTTTATTATAAAATATATATTATGAGTAACGGAACAGTTAAATTTTTCAACAATGCCAAAGGATTTGGATTTATTACACCTGAAGATGGTGGAAAAGACGTATTTGTACACAAGAATGGATTATCTGAAGATATTCACGAAGGTGATAAAGTAAGTTATGATGTTGAGGAAAGCCCAAAGGGGTTGAATGCAATTAATGTCAGAGTAGATTAATAATCTTACTTTAAAATAATTTCATTGATTGAGCCTGTCATTTTTGATGGGCTTTTTTTTTGCTCATTTTAAAGAAACTTTAATTAGTTATTGTTGAACAGTTCTTATATTAATTACAGAATTAGATTAAATTGTAGAAAAACAATTAAAATGAAATATATAAAGTTTCTAGTAGCTTTAACAGCGGTTTTCTATTTGCCGTTAACGTTAAAATCACAAGATAGTACAAGTATTCACGATTTATTTTACAAAAAACAACAGCAATCTCTCTCTCTTCTTTCTGGATGGTCTGTAGGTAATCTTATTTACAGTCCTTTAGCTACCAATAATCTTTTTAGTCCGGAATCTACCAATGAACATTTTCATCAAATGAATTTCAGTTGGAATTTATTGAACGTAGGTATCGCTGGTTTAGGTCATATCATAGTAAATAAAGACAGTAAGAAACCTTGGGATATGAAAACCTTGTATGACAAAAAGAAAAAAGCAGAAAAGAGTATTATTATAAATATGGGTCTAGATTTAGCATATATGGTTACAGGTTTTTTACTTAAAAATAATGCTCAAAAAAATAATTCAGAATATTCAATGAATAAAGGATATGGCAATTCTCTTATTTTACAAGGCGGATATCTGCTATTCTACGATGCAATTTTTTTAATGAAACTCAAAAAAATATTAATCAAGAAAAAATCTAAAAAAGTAGAAGTAACTAATTAGATTTTTAGTATTAATTTATGGGTTTTTCTCTTAAATAATAAAATATGGGTTTAACAAATAACGACATTTTAAAAAAACTTCGTGTTGCTTTAAAGATGCGGGATGATGATATTGTAAAGGTATTGTCTTTGGTTGATTTTAAAATTTCCAAAAGCGAATTGGGGGCTTTTTTTAGAAGTGAAGACCATCCAAAATACATGGATTGTCAGGACCAGATTTTAAGAAATTTCTTAAATGGGTTAATTATTCACAAGCGTGGTCCAAGAGAGGAAAGAAACAAATCAAAAGCTAAAAAAATATAGCAAGTTTTATAATTTTATACCCAAAAAACACTCATTTTGAAATTGTTTAAAAAGTCTAATAAGAAAAATATGTAATCTGTTTTATTATAAATACATTTAACAATAGTTTAATTTTTAAATAATAAAAATGAAAAATATCTACCTATCTGTACTTTTTTTAATTCCTATTTGGATTCTTTCTCAAAACAATTCAAAATTAGACCATCAAAAGAGAGTTCATATTAAAAACGACAATACTTACATTCAAAAATCTTTACCTATTTATTTAAATTTTTCTACTGAACCCAATGGTAAAAACTACACCTTAAACAGCAAAGTTTCTAAAGATTATACCAATCCAATGTATTTAGATACAGAAGGAATAAACTATATTAGAAGTAAATGGGCAGTTGATAAAAACACGAAGAAAGCTGTCTCTCCTCAGCAAGAAATTTTATTCGAAATTTATGCAGATGGTTTAGCACCTAAAACAATATCTGCTTTCAAAAATGCTCCAAAATATATTTCAAATAAAAATTATTATGGAAAAGGACTGGTTGTTAATCTAAATGCAAAAGACTATGGGTCAGGCTTGGAAAATATTCATTTTAGATTAAATTCCGATGGCTTTAAGGTATACAGCTCAAGTTTAGAAATGAACAAAGAAGGAGAAATTAATTTATATTATTATTCTTCTGACAACGTTGGAAATTCTGAAAGAATTAAAAACAAAGGATTTGTCGTCGATTTAACACCTCCAACTACCGCTCATTCTATAAAAGGTATTGTTTACCAAGAAACTATTTTATCTCCTAAAACCTCCTTTATTATTTCATCTAACGATAACTTGTCAGGTGTTAAAAACACTTTTTACCTTTTTGATGAAACTGATAAATCATACTACAGTAGTAATATTAAATTGTATAATTTGAAAGATGGTGACCACGTTTTAAAGTATTGGTCAACCGATAATGTAAAAAATAGTGAAATGGATAATGCAAAGACATTCTCATTTTATCTTGATAAAATTTCTCCGGTTTCTAAAATGGATATAGTTGGAGATTTTTTTAAGGGAAAATACAATTATGTAAGTGAAAGAACTGTGTTCAAAATTACCTCCACTGATAATAAGGCAGGTGTGAAAAATATATATTATAGAATTAATGGAAAAGAAAGATCGACATATTCTCAAAATTTTAAATTACCAAATAAACAAGGAATTTATACAATCAAATATAATGCAGTTGATAATGTGGAAAATATCTCAAAAAATTCTTATAAAACTTTATTTTTAGATAATAATCCACCAGAAACTTGGATAAAATACGGTTCTCCTCAATTTTTTAAAGATGGAGAATTATTTATTACTAGTAAAACAAAAGTTATTTTAAATTCTAAAGATGGTGAGTCTGGAGTTCAAAATACATTGTATTCTATTGATACTCAAGCAATGAAAAATTACAGCTCTTTTACAGTAGACGGAGAAGGTAAGCATAGCATAAATTTTTATTCTACTGATAATGTTAATAATGCACATGAAAAAAGAGAAAGTAAATGTCATGTAGACAATACTCCACCTGAAATATTTCATAACTTTAGTATTGAGCCATCTGGAACTAAGAAAGATGGTGGAGAAACTTTGAATGTTTATCCTAACTACACTAGATTATACTTAGGAGCAACAGATCAAAAGGTAGGTACAGACAAGATTTTATATTCTATTGGAAAAGGTAAACTTGTTCCTTATTCAAGTGGATCTTCTTTAGATATTTCAGAATTAAATACTTTTTTGAAGAATAAACTTTATGAAGTTAACGTTCAAGCTATAGATAAGTTGGGAAATAAAAGTGAAAAAACAATTAGATTTTTTGTTGGAAAAAGTAACTAATTGGTTTTTAGTGAAATTGTCATTTCTACTTCGTCGCCCACTAACATGTCTTTTTTAGAGCCTTTATAAGCAACTCCATATTTTTGGCGATCAAATTTTAAAGTTCCAGTAGCAGATTTATTTTCTACATCAAATATTACATCTTCTACCACTTCACTTTCTGTAATTCCTCTTACAGTAAGATTTCCATAAACAGTATTAGTACCTTTCTCAGAACTTGTAATTTCAAAAGTTGCTGTAGGAAAGTTGGCAACATCGAAAAAATCAGGGGATTCTAAATGAGCTACTAGCTTATTTTCTTCTGTTTTATATAAACTATCAGATTGAGTCATAGTTTCCATATCAATGGTAATAGAACCACTAGTGATTGAATTTCCTTCCCAAACTAAATTGCCTTCTTTTATAGAAACAAAACCATTATGAGAATATATACCAACCATAACACCTTTCCATTCCACGCTACTAGTTGATGTATTAATATTTAAAGATTTCGGAACTGAATCTACTTCTTGAACTTCAGAAGGAGCATCTTGTTTATTTATTTCAGTATTTCCACAGGAAGAAATAAAAAGTGTAATAATAAAAGTAAAAGCTATTAGGGTAATGTTTTTCATATCTATTTTGTTAATATTCAAGGTAAATATAAAAAATATGTTTATTGAAATTGAAAATGTAAGAGGTCTTTAATTTGTAATTATTTTTTTTTAAATTACTTACAGAATTTAAACTAAAACTTATAAAAATGAAAAAATTATTACTTTTTGCTTTACCATTTATTCTATTCTCAAGTTGTATTCAGGAAGGATGTACAGATCCAGCAGCTTTAAATTATTCTAGTTCAGCAGTTTCAGATGACGGAAGTTGTATCTTAGAACAAGATGTTCAGAATCTTTATGTCGAAAACTTTACTTTGTCCTTTGACAATTCTACCTCATTAGATTTTTACACTCCAAATTTTATTTATGAAGTTGGTGATATGATACTAATTGAAACTTTAAATAGCTACGGCGAATGGACTGCCTTGCCTTATATTTTTGGGGTTGATGTTCATGTTGTGGGAAGTTATGAAGAAGATGGAACTATCTGGATATCGTTAAATAACGACGATGGAACAGGATATTATCCAACTTTAGCCCTCACTTTACAATTTAGAGTTGGTTTAATTAAGCAAAGCGGATTAATAATCAATCCAAATCTTGAGTTTATGACCATTGACGAAGTTAGTTCCGGTATATAAACTTTTAATATAGACCTGCATCGTCTTTTTATTTAAAGAGAATTTTCTCATGAATTATTGGTGAATAATAAGGTAACGATAGCTCTTTTTATTGTTTTAACTTTTCTTGCTTACTGAGCTGGCTATATGCTTCACGATATTTAATTAACAGTTAATCAATTAGTTACATGTAAAAAAATTAGGATATCTGCTCAAAATTTTGTATTATAAGAAGATACATTTATAATTAAAATTTAAGGCATGGTAAATTTCACCCCAAAATTTATAAAAGAAAATAAAAAAATAATAATTCATGAAACTGCTTCGGATTATATGACAACCAATGTCATTACTTTTAAAGCAGATCAAGAAATTATGGATGTAACCGAGAAGATCATTCAAAGAAAAATTTCAGGAGCACCAGTAGTAAATAACAAAGGGGAAATAATAGGAATTATTACAGAAAAAGATTGTCTTCGTGTTATTTACGATGAGAAATACCACAATTTATTTCCTAATCAAGGAAAAGTAACTAATTACATGTCTAAAAAGGTCGTTACGGTAGATTATAATATTAAAATTAACGAATTAGCTAGTCTATTTATGAAATCCAACTTTAGAAGATATCCAGTACTTAGAAATGGTAAGATGGTTGGGGTAATAAGTAGAAGAGATGTTTTAAAAGCTTGCAAAAAAATAAAAAAAACATCTTGGTAATTATGATATTGAAAATATTTCCCTTTTTGATCTAAAGAACTGAATTTATATTCTCAAAGTAGCTTACGGTGATAGAGTAGAAGAGGTGAAAGTTATTAAGGAATAAAAACTTTTCTTACTTTAGAGACATAAAGATATGAATATCACAATTGTCTCCGGAAGTCATCGTAAAGTCTCTCAAAGTATAAAAATTGCCAAAGCAATTAAGAGTGCGCTCAAGCCATTAAAAGAATGTGATGAAGCTAATATATTTGATTTAGCTAATAATCCATTACCCCTTTGGCATGAAGATATGAGAAAGGTTGGCAAGCAGTCTAAGTCATTGCTTGAGTCAATCTCTAAAAAATTAGCCTACAGCGATGCTTTTATTATAATTTCACCAGAATGGCACGGAATGGTTCCAGCTGGACTAAAAAACTTTTTCTTAATGTGGGGTAAAGGTGAGCTTGCTCATAAACCAGCGTTAATTGTTACTGTTTCTTCTGGAGATGGTGGTTCTTACCCTGTTGCTGAATTGCGCATGAGTAGTTATAAAAACAATAGAATTTGTTATTTGCCAGAGCATTTAATCATTCGTAATGTAGAATCTGTATTTAATGACAACGAAATTGATAATAATTCTTCGTCGCAAGAGTATTTTGAAAATCGATTAGATTACTGTTTAAAACAGCTGCTAACCTATAGTAAGGCATTTAAACAAGTTAGAGAAAGTGATGCGGTAAGCATTAAGAAATATGGTAGTGGAATGTAAATTGTAATTATTTTTCAATTTGCTTTTTCAACGTAGTTTCCAATCCATCCAGAATTAATTCCCTTTCTAATTAAAATAAATACAAAAGTTAGTATTGAATAACAGATGAAAAATAGAATTATGTGTTCTGCCCATCCGACACACAACATAAAGCTAATAATTAACAATTGAAACCCTAAACCAAATGCAGAAATAGCTGTCATAAACCACTTGGGGAAGTGTTCAGCATACTTAGCATTCTTATCCATTTGATAAATAGTCTTATCGAAAATACTATAACAAATTTTATACATCCAAAACCATTTATTTACACTACTCTGTTTTTCCCCTGGCATAGCGGATGGAGCTTTGTCTTCAAATATACGACTTGTTTTATCCCCATTAAATCTATTGCGAAAAATTACATAATAATAGTTGTACAAGGTGCCTTGCAATTGCATTGCTAGAAAAGCGAAAAATGCCAATCCCCACGAACCATTGGTTATATAACATATGGTAGCTAAAAAGAAAAAGTTTAGAATAATATCTGAAACGGAATCAAAATAACGACCTATATAAGATGGTTTTTGTTTTAAGCGAGCTAATTCACCGTCAGCAGCATCAAGAATAGATTTAATAATTAGTAAAATAGCTGCAGCATAAAGTTGTTTATTTAGCATCAAGTAAATTGCAAAGATCCCGGCTATAATAAACATTGAGGTTAGATGAATAGCTGTTACTCTTGTATCTTTAAATGTATTTGCTATCCATCTAGCAGGTGAACGACCATAATCTGAAAGGTCTAGAAATTTATGTTCTGATGGTAGTTTGGACATTAAAATTTAAATTATTCTAAATACTGAGGTAATATAAATGTTTATGTTGTTTAATCCTTTGTAAAGTAGTTTATTCTTTAAAAGAAACAATATTTGAATGTCTATTTATTTATTTTGTTTATTGATTTTTTTAAATTAATCTAAAACTCAGATGGAATGGTTTAATGGCTTGAGTATTATTAAAAAAGTTGTTGTCGTATTTTTATTGCTAATAGCTCTAGTTACGTTAAGTAAGCTAGCTCTTTTGTCAAAGGTTAACCTCAATACGATTGAACTAATAGATTAAAGAGTAACTTTCTTTTCCTTGTTAACTAAGTCAACTTTTTATTACTTTAATGGTTTAAAACTTATAAAATGAAGAAACACAAATTGATAATAAAAAGTATTTGGGGTTTAAAGCATTGGTATTCAAAAAAAAATGGGGTGAATTAAAAAATAATTTAGTTAATCAATATGGCAACAGTAACAAAATTGTTAATTTATTAATTAATTGGTGGGATTTTTATCATAAGGTTAGGTCATTTTGTTACAATAAAATAATTATACCATTACTTGCAATATTTGCTTTTGGTTATGCCAAAAAAAAACTTGAAGAACATAAAAACAAGATCCCCGGTACCAAATCCGATATCGATAAATTAGACGATTTTCTTGGTAAACCCTAACCTCCCTTTGCTTTCTTAACTAACCCAACTTTTTCTTACTTTAATGGTTTAAAACTTATGAAATGAAGAAGATATTATTTTTAATTTTCCTATTTGCTAATGCTGGAATAAACGCACAAATATCTCATACAATTAATACGGGTGGTTATTACTATGCTCCAAGTTTATTAACTATTGATGTTGGTGATTCTGTTATTTGGATTAATGATGGCGGTAATCACGATGTTAATGGTAATATTAGCAGCATAAACGGTCAACCTTACAATAATCCTGAAACATTTGATTCACCTGCAAGCAACGTTGTAGGTGCTGTTATTTTTGCTTATAAATTTACTGTCCCTGGGACCTACAATTACGATTGTTCTGTATATGGCCATGCATCACAAGGCATGGTTGGAGTTCTCATTGTTCAAGAAGATACTATTTTATCAATTAAACAAAAAACAAATTTTGTAAATATTCGCCCAAACCCAACAAAAGAAAATATTACAATTAGTATAGAAAACTTCAATGGAAATATCCAAACCGAGGTTTATGATTTAATTGGTCATAGACTTCAATCCACCAATGAAACTACCATTAGTTTACAAGATTGTGCCAATGGTATTTATCTTCTAAATGTTAATTATGGTGATAGAGTTCAGGAAGTGAAAGTAATTAAGGAGTAAACAATTACTTAATTAATCCTTTAAGATACTTTTCGTGTTCTAAGCCCTCTTTATTAATAATTAATACGTTTATGTAGTGGCTGTATGACATTTAAAAACAAAAATCGATGAAAAAAGATAGACGACAATTTCTAAAAAACACTTCCTTGGCAGCATTGGCTACTGTAACTTTGCCTAGTATATTGAAGGCTGAATTAAGTTCAGAAAGTACTAGCGAAGCTCTGGCAAATTGCAATCCAACAACCCAAGATTATTATGGACAAGGACCTTTTTATTCGGCTAATGCACCTTCAATTATAAATAATCAACTTGCTGTAGGAAATGAACCTGGAACTAGGTTTGTTATAAGTGGACGGGTCCATAACCTTGATTGCACAGAATATATTGCAGGAGCTATTATTGACATTTGGCATGCAGATGATGCTGGTGTATACGATAACACTGGATTCAATCTCAGAGGCAAAACAACTAGCAATAGTCAAGGGTTTTATTTGTTCGAGACAATATATCCTGGGAAATATTTAAACGGAAGTTCGTATCGACCAGCTCATATTCATTTTAAAATAACCCCACCAAGTTTCCCAGTTTTAACTACACAACTTTATTTTCAAGGTGATTCAGATATCTCGACTGACGCTGCAGCATCTATATTAAGTGGTACATATGATGCAACCCATCGAATTATCCCTGTAACAACCAATAATTTGGGCCAAAAAGAAGCAACCTGGGACATTGTTTTAGAAGGGGAAGGTAGTCCTGTTGGAATTGAAGAGATGCGGTCAACTATGGGTATGATTTACAAAATATATCCAAACCCATTTTCAGATTTTATTCAAATAAATTATGGTGTTTTTCAGAAAGCCAAAGTTAGCATTCAAGTGTTTGACATTCAAGGTAACTTAGTTGCTAAGTTGCAAGATTTAAACCTTAAGCCGGAGAAATATACAGCCGAATGGAAACCTAATTCCAATATTAATTCTGGACATTACTTTATAGCACTAAAAATAAATGATGTACAAGTTCATTATTTGAAAGTAATTAAGTACTAACCTCCCTTTGCTTTCTTAACTAAGTCAATAAGGCTATAAATCAATGAATTTTAGCTCTTTCCATTACTCTACGATTCCACTCGCTTTTCCAATATTCAATAAGATATTTTTCATTAGAATATAGATCTAAATTTTCTCTGAGTAAATCTTGGAATTGGTAAAATTCTTCGTCTGTTAGTTTAGGGTATTTCATTTTATGTGTTTTAGTCGTTATCTATGAATAAGGGTGGATTTTCACCATATTCGAAATATATTCTTTTCTTTTCCTCTTCTGACAGATCCTCTCCATCTTCTGTAATAAACTTTAAATCTGCCCAAGGTTTTGATTCTATTTGAATCTCTGTTGAGGGCTTAGAGTAAAAATGAGACATTGCCTTCATTCTTACATCAAACTTTTTATAAGCATCCAATGTTTCAAAGTCTCTTTTCATTTCCTCAACATTGTAAAATATTTCCTGAATCTTCTGTTTGTCTACGTCTGTAGCTTTGTTCTTAGATCCTTTAGGCCTTCCACCTAGTTTATTCCCTTTTTCAAATGGCATATCTATGTTTTTTTTTATGTTATTCTTTCGTGTAAATAATTAATAAACATTAATTAATTAATCTTGATAAAACTTGATTATTCAAGATTGAAAAAGATTGATTAATCAATTATAAAAAGGAACTACTAATCCAGACCTATACCTATATATATCTGCTTTTCGTTCCTTTCACCCCTAAGAGCTTTTTTAATTAAAAGAGGTACTAACCTGAAAGTACAGCTTTCCCCCTTTTTGTGGATAGAAAACAAAACCACTCACTAAACAATACTTAATTCTTTTCTAGCCTCAGCTCTTCTTATTTCCATTAATAGTCTATGATTAAAACTAATGCCTTGACTATATAAATCTGCATAGATCCAACTCTTAGTTCCTCTCATAATATCTCCTCTAGAAACTTGAAAACTGCATACTTTCTCAGCTTCTTTTATAGCTTCTATAAGTTTATTAACTACCTTATATTGTTTGATTTCTTCCTCTGTTTCTGCTAATACTTCATTACTAGAAATAGATGGGTTTTTAGTGTTTTTAACTAAATCAAATTCATTAGCTAAACTCTGTAAAATCTTGATGTCCAAGTCTAATAATCCTGGTATTTTATTTGGGTGCATCAACTCCAAGTGTTTAGGGTGTGCCTTTCCTAGTTCCTTCCAAAAGTTCTCCATTACATTACTAAAAAAATCTTCATTTACTTTTAGTTTTGGAAGTAGTGTTTTTAGCTCTTTTTTAATTCTCATCTTTAAGTCTGCTACTCTTCCATATTGTTGTACTGCTAATTCAAATTTTGATTGATCTGTATATAATACTATTCTTTCCATTGTTTTAGTTTTCATATTTCACCATTTTATAAAAGTTGTTACTTACTGGATTTTGTCCTTTAGGAAATTTCCTTTTTGGGTTTTTGCGTTCTTCTGCAATTGCTTTTGTTTGCATCCATTTTGCATAATCCTTTAGAAATTCATTTTGGATTCTTTTTTTCTTTTTTTCTTTAGTTTCACTTCTTTTAGTTTTTACTCCTACGAAGTGGTATAAATTTTTTCTCATTTTCATATTTCTTTTAATTATTAGTTATTTATTAATTGTTACTCTCTAAACATTTACATCTACAATACAAGTACATACTACAAGTACATTACATCTACATATTAAATACTACATATACATATAGAGTGCGAAGAGTTGCATAGCGAGTGCATAGCGGTTGCTTAGTTAGTGTAGACTTTTGCTCTAGAACTTGCCATTACTTGGTTGCTTTTTTCAGATAAATATTCTTTCATGTCTGTAGAAGATCCAAACTTTTCAAGCCATTGAGTAGGTGATTTAATTGAACTTCCATTTATTTGTTTTTGTAGAGATTTCTTACATAAGTTGTAAATAACTTCCTCAGCTTTTGGGTGTATAATCTCTCCAGTTTCTTTGTTCATCTCAAGTAACTTTAGCTCTATAAGTTTGTCTGTTGCTTCATGTCCTATAATAGGACTATCTACAAGTAAGTCGTAATTTAATTTACCTTCAAATTTTCCATAGAGTATTAATGATTCACAAAATGCACCTAAGTAAATAATGTTGTTAGTTGTTCTTAAAACAGAGTAATTCCACCAATCTACATCAAACGGAAAGTAACTAAATATCCTAGGGTTAAATTCTTTAGGAATGATTAAAGATTCACCATTTTTAAATTGAAAATCTATATGTATTTTCATGATTCTATAATTTGTTTAATATCATTAGTAGAATAAAACACTTTTGCCCCTATATACTTCTTAGAAAGTATTTTTTGTCTATGCCAGTTATCAGCAGTTTTCCTACTGATCCCTAAGGTCTTGAGAGCTTGATTTAATGGTACATATTCAATGCTTCTACCACTAAGTTTCTCATCTATTTTATCTAATCGTTTTTCCAGTTTGTAGACTCCATCTAGTAAGTCCTCAAACTCTATTGTCTTAATTTGTACTACGTTCATATTATTGTTTTATACTATTAAGTAGCAAATATTATGCTATTGATTTGCAATAACACCTAACAATAAATAACATCAATGAGTAGTAAATAATGAATGGAAAATATATAAGATTGGCACAAAGTTTGGCACAAAAAAAAGCCTCCTTATCTGTTAAAGAGGCCTATAAAGTACCCAAGGAGGGAGTAAAATACCTTAGTTTAAGTTTATTTCATTTTAATATTAATATTCCTTTTTTTGCTTTTAACAGTGTAAATGTTTATAAATATTATAAAATAGTTACAAATTTTTGTAAGTACATTAGTAAGTACACGTTATATTTGTAAGTACATAAACTAAAGTACTTACATTATGAAAGTATATTATAAAATAAGAAAAACTAAAAATTTTAATTCTATTAATATTGAAATTAGCTTAGGTAGAAATAGACAATACCGTTTTAGTACTGGTATAAAAGTTAACGACGCTAAGGCACTTAATGATAATAAAATTAGAAACTTAATAACAGAAGAAAGACCCAAAGAAAAAAACAAAACCTTAAGCGACTTAAAAAAGTTTGTAGAAGACCAACTTTATTTACACGAAGCTGAGGGTACATTCATAACAAAAGAACTTTGTAAAAGTATTGTAACTGCATTTGGTAAAGCCAGTGTAAGTGCTAAAAATGAAGTAAATAAGTTTGACATTATGGAACACTTGAACGACTTTATTGAAAAATGTAAAAGTGGCTACATATTAACAGACGAAGAGGGTAAATACACTGAAAACGGTATTAAGAAGTTTATAACGTTTAGAAACCATTTAAGCGAATATGTAAGACAAAAAGGTAATATAAGACCGCCACAAATAGACAAGAAGTTATTTAGGGACTTACAAATATTTTTAAGCGACTATACAACAAAGAACGGTACACAAAAGACACTAATAAATAATAGTATTAATAAGAACATTGCAATATTTAAAACCTTTCTTAACAAGTATGTAATTGACCAACTTGAAATAAGTTTAAGAAACTATAAAAGTGATGCCGTAAAACGCTTAAAAGACGACAAAAAAGGCAAGGTATTAACTTATTTAGACATTGGCGAAATAGTACGTTTATATAATTACGACTTAAGCGACCGTGAACCAGTTTACGAAATTGTACGCGACCAGTGGGTATTTATTGCATTAACGTGCGGTATAAGAATTGAGGACTATTTAGACCTTGATAAAAGGCATAATATTATTAACATTAAAGAAGACGGTAAAGACATACTTTGTTTGTCATTCTACCAAAGTAAAACAGACGGTAAAGTCGTTGCGCCAATTGGTAATATAGGTAAAGCAATACTTGAAAAATACAACGGTAATTTGCCAAAAGTAGGGGTAACACTTAGCAATAAATTAATTAAGAAAATATGTAGGTGGGCAAGTATTAACAGTAGGGTATATGCACAAAAAATAAAAGGTGAACCAGTGAGGTCATTTAAAAAATACGAGCTTGTAGGTAACCATACTGCAAGACGTTCTTTTTGTACTAACAGTTATTTAGCTGGGGATAGTGAGTATAAAATTATGCAAATAAGTGGACACAAAGACCGTGAAGCGTTTTTTGGTTACATTGGAACTACGAAAGAAGAAAACGCCAAAATGTTTAGTGAAACCAAGTATTTTAAACTTATAAATGAAATAGATACACCAGTAAGAAATTTAAGAAGGGTATGAGCATTTTTAATAAATATTCAATAAGGCAAGTAGGTACTGTTACAAGTAAATACGAAAAGTATATGGGCATTGAAAGACGTTCGCCTGAAAAACAACACCTTTTAAGTATTTATGAATTTAAGAATAAGACTATGGAATTTTATTCGAAATTAAATAACGACGAAAAAGAGATACTTGAAGATAGGTTAGTTGATATAGTTTTTTGGTTAAAGAGTAAGGTAATTAGTCAAAAAAAAATAAACCCAATTATAGAGGAAAATTACAGTGAATTTTACAAAACATTATTTAATAAGTCCTTCTGGAAAGTAGAACCAAAAACAAACGTATTATTTGATACTGATAGCAATGAGGATTTTTTTAACTATGTAATGCAGTATTTTAAAGACGATAAGATACTTTATAAACAACGTTCGCTTAGTTATATGTATTGGCGTATGAAAAGTATATTTTACAGTAAGAACGCCTTATTTATTAGATATGTAAACGAAACTTACAATGACTTAAAACCGCTAAAAAAAGTATTGTCATTAAGTGTAATCGAAAAAGAACCAGTAATTGAACAACGTAATGTTTTATTTAATAAAGCAATGAAGAACTGGAACGAAGAAAACCAAGTATTTAAAAAGCATTTTGACCCAATTGACTGCGTTGTTTAGTCAACTTTTTCTTACCTTAATGAATAGGTTAATTCACCTAATTTCAATTAATATACTTGTTTTGAAATTTATGTTTTCTTACTTTTAGTTTAAAACTTATAAAATGAAAAAACTTATAGTATTTGTGTTGTCATTAGCAATTTCAGTTTCAACATTTTCTCAATTAAATGTAAAAGAAACTACTGGAGAAAAAAAAGAAATTGGAGAAACAAGAATTGCTGGTGGATGGATGATGGGTTTAGATTATTATGAATCAAGTAAAAGTTATCTCTTTTCATTTAAAAATATGAAATATGGAAGCATAATGGATGTTAAATCTTGGTGGATGAATGAGCAATCCAAAAATGAACTATATGACCTGCTTCTTAAAAAATCAGCTGACAAATCTAAAGATGTAAAAGAACTTGAGATTAAATTAACAGAGACGGAAACTTTAAAACTCAAAACTGGATATGGAAAAGTTCAATTTTGGCTTTGGGATGGTGCTAATTGGAGTTATTCTCAATGGTTTAAAATGAAAAAAATTAACGAAATATACGGCAAGGTATAGACAGTAAACTTTTTCTTACTTTAATGGTTTAAAACTTATGAAATGAAGAAACTTATAGTATTAGTGTTTTCAATAGTATTATTTGGAAGTTGTAGCTCAGAAAAAGTTTTATCAGAAAGATTAAAGCACGATTGGAATATTAATTATTTAGAAAATTATGATGTTGATAATTCATTTACAACAATTGAAGATTATCAATATGTAAATGAAAATTCAAATAATATTTTAAATGATGAGTCAGAAAGCGAAAGCCTTACAGCGTCAACACAAAAAGTATTTACAAATAATAAAAAACATTTTGTTTCTCTTTCAAAAAAAGTTGAAGAGTTAATTGAAGTTGATGGTGATTGTGACAATATAATATTTAAAAATGGTGATGAATTAAGTGCAAAAGTGATTGAAATAGCTACTGATGTGGTTAAATATAAAAGATGTGATAATCTTGATGGACCATTAATTTCAGTTCAAAAATCTGAGCTTTTAATGATAAGATACAAAAATGGTTCTAAAGAAATATTTAAGGACAACAGTGCAGAACTTGAAAAAACTAAGAATTATGATACTAATAAAAATCATAAAACAGATGGATTTGCATTAACTGGGATGATAACAGGAATTATGTCAATAATTACGCTTTTTACAATTCCAGGCCTTATATTTTCCTTGGTTTTTGGTGTCTGTGGTATTGTTTTTAGTACAATTGGATTTAAAAGAATTAAAGAAAACTCATCGAAAATAGGCAGAGGATTTGCCATAACTGGTCTTATTACATCAATATTATTCTTACTTTTTGTAACCTACAGTGTAATATATTTTTCAAATAATTATATTTCATATTTTAATTAAATAACTAACCTCCCTTTGCTTTCTTAACTAAGTCAATTAACGTAATAACACCTATTATCTTTTGAATTAGATTTGTTTTTTTCTTAGTTTAATGGTTTAAAACTTACAAAATGAAGAAACTTATAGTCCTTATGTTCTCAATAGTGTTATTGGGAAGTTGTACACAACAACAAGCTCCAAGTCAAATTTGTGACAAAGACCTTGTTGGATATTGGCAATCCTCTAATAATGGTCCAAATGGAATCCCCAGAGTATTGTTTATTGGAGCAGATTTAACAGGAAACTGGACAAATCTAAATTATAGTCAACCTACATTTGCGGGAACATTTACTTGTGATGGAAATAATGGACTGTGTTTTGTATCAGATTTTGGATGGATAGGAACTTACACATTAGACGGAAATACATTGACACTAACAATAAATCAATCTGACAATCCTTATGATATTCAGACCTGGGATTTTGTTAAGTAATTTAGGACTAACCTCCCTTTGCTTTCTTAACTAAGTTAAGTTTTTCTTACTTTAATGGTTTAAAACTTATATGATGAAGAAGGTATTATTTATAGTTATAGTATTTGTATTTACAATACTTTCTTGCACTAAAGAAGAACCATATCCTCATCCCTGTGTTAATGACAACTGTGTAGCAGATTATACGGTAGTATATTTAGGAGATTCTCTTAATGAGAATAGTGATGGATATTATGAATTACAATATGCTGGACTAAATTACTTTCAAATAAAAGGAAAGCTTTCTGACCTTAATGAGAGATATATAATTAACGGGGTTCCCTTAATTGCTGCAGGGTTTGACTCTGATTACTGGGTTTTATTTGACACATTAAGTTTCACTATTCCTACATACAGTTATTTAGGGTGGTTTAATGACCAAACTATGAGCACCCCAATCTCAATAGGTCCTTACACTTACTCAATGATTGATTTAATTGACTTGCATCCACCATTAAATATTGTGGGTTATCAAATTCCTAAACATTTTTGTTGGGAATGTCCATATGCTCCATCAATTGTGGGAGTAAGGTCAAGATACAATTACAGACCAACTTGTAATGTCTTATTAGACAATGAAATGATTGGAGATACCATAAATATTTTTATGGAATCAACCTTCAATACAGATGGAGGTGTATATTACACAAGTAGTGATGAATTAGTTCCAAAGGAAATTATTGAAAATAATCTTAAGGTTATAATAAAATGAAAAGGTTACCTTATTCTACCTTTTTTTGGAATTATAAAATTGATGTTCTAATTTTAAAAAAATATAATAAAAAAAATTATGGAATTGATAGCAGAATTTAATGATAATCAAGGGTTAAACGTAAAATTAACAAAAGAAAAAATTTTTATTTCGGCAACTGGTAACGAAGAAACACTTGCGTTAAGAGGAGTAAATGGTGTGGGTGTATACGACGATATAGAAAAATATAATAAAGAAATTGAGGATTTTAAAAAAAGTAGTTGGACTCCTAAAAAAAGACAAATGTTCTCTTATTCTTTGATAGGTCTTGGAATAATATATTTTATCTTGGGATTAACTTCTGGTGCTGAAGAAGCTTTTGGTGGTGGAATCATTTTTTTTGCTGTTGGCATTATTGTAGGAAAGTTTAAATCAAAAAAAAAATCACCCGAACTTGATTCATATTTTAGAATAATTCTGTCAGGTGGTGATAGAAAATTTAAATTTAATAAAACTGGTGATAATGCTGTAAACATTGCTCAATTTATCAACAAAATTGAGGATACATTAACTGCCTATTCTAAGTAATATGTCTTTTTGGAATGATTTTAAAACTTTAGCGAATTACAGGATATCTTATTATATTCAAAATATTTTTGTTAATTCTTGGTTTAGTGTGAAAAATGAGATAGAAAGTGAAAAGACAAGGCAATCAATGATAAATAATCAAGAAAAAATTGAAAAGGCTGTTTATGACAATAAGTTTAACAAATCAAGAAAAAAACCAAAATAATTGAATCCTTACGAAATTCTTGAAATTTCTACAAATGCATCAGTAAAAGAAATTAAAGATTCTTTTAGGAAACTTGCTAAAAAATACCATCCTGATAAAAACAGTACTGTAGAGGCAAAATCAATTTTTTCAAATATTCTAAGTGCTTATGAGTTTTTAAAATCAAATGATTTTAAGCCAATACCCGAAGAATCTGACTATGATATTATTGATTTAGATAACGTTATGGATATTTATAAGAAATATGAAAAAGAAGGTATGTTTGACGGAGATTACTCAGATTTTAAAAAGGGACAGTTTTTATGGAACTCTTTTAGAAACAAACCTTGATTCTTTTGTGAAAATAGTTAGAATTTGAGTATAGATATTTTTATAACACCAATCAAAGGAGTAACGAATTTTATGTTCACACTATTAGAACTTTCTAACCTGCCTTTGCTTTCTTAACTAAGTCAACTTTATCTTCTGGGTAAACTTCTGAGACTGTCCCAGATATTTCTATATTGTCTATTTTCATATTGAAAACTTTATAATTTTATTTTTCTTTTAAAAAAAAAGTCAAAATGAAACGGGAAACAACTTAAGATTAATTAGATTCGTCGCAAATTAATAACCTAATCCCTATATCCTATGAAGACAATTAAAACTTTACTACTATTATGTGTCCTTGGTTTAGCATCGTGTAAACCTGACCCTTGTTTAGATGTTATTTGTCTAAATGATGGTGTTTGTGACGATGGAGCTTGTTTGTGTGCCGAGTGGTACGAAGGAACAGATTGTAGCACTGAAGAAAGAGCTAAGTATTATGGTGATTACATAGGGACAGCGACGTATTTTAATTCGGCAGGAGATGAAATTGATAGCAGTACTGACACAATACCTGTAGTTGCAAATGGTTTAATCGTAAATGAAATAATTGCAGACGGTATTCCATTAGTTTTATCTGTTTCAGGATTGGGAGTTTTTGTGATTCCTCCAAATGCAACTTCTGACCCAAACGGGACTTCCCTTACTGTCTCTGGTGACGGCTCGTTTGACAGTAACCTCTTAACCATAAACGCTACAATGGAGTTTGCACAAGACACCCTGACGTTCTCGTTTACAGGAAGTAAATAATTATAAACTACTTTAATTACAGAGCTTCTTAACTAATCTACCTAATAACACCTATTATCTTTTGAATAGGATTTGCTTTTTTCTTACTTTAATGGTTTAAAATTTATGAAATGAAATTATTAAATCTCAAGCTAATAACATTTACATTATTATTTTTCACATCATTTAATCCAATATTTTCTCAGGAATCTTATGTTGATAACAAGAGTTCTAAAATATTTATACTTCAAGGAAATACAATAGTTTACGATGGATATCCAAAAACTTTAAGGGAAGCAAAAATAATCTCTAAAGAGTTTTCAAGCTCTTTTAGTCATTTTGAAAGAGCAAAAATAATCAGAGGATGGAATATAGTTTGGGGACTTGCTGGGGGTTATGAAGCCCTTGCAGGAACAATAAACCTTCTAGGTGGTTATGGAATTGGATTTTTAGATATGGCTATTGGTGGAGGACTAATTGCATTAGTAATTAATAGAGAAAAAAAATTTAATAGAGAAATTCAATTAGGTATAGAAGCTTTTAACAAGCAAAGATTAAAAGAATTTCCTAAACCAATTCTTAATAAGAAAAAAGTTAAGGAAGAAACTCTAAACAAGGATAAAACACAACAGTTATTTGACCTTAAAAAACTACTTGATGCAGGCGTTTTAACAAAAGAAGAGTTTGATAAAGAGAAAAAGAAAATACTCAATCAATAAGCAGTAACTAACCTCACTTTGCTTTATTAACTAAGTCAACTTTTTTTTACTTAGTCGTACGTTACGTACTAATTAACAGATGTTAAAAAGTATAATGTACTTACATTTGTACTTACATTAACTTGGAAACACGTATTTTTTAGACATTTTAATAGGTACTAATTTGCCAATTAAATACAATGAAACACTGTCGTCAGTTAAATAAGCCGCACGGTTGCAGTGATAACCAACAGACGAGGCAATTATACACGCTTTTACACTGTCGTAAACTGGTACACCAAAACAAACAGTATAACCTAAATAGTGACTGTCTATAAAGTTTTTTAGTTCGTCGTCTATGTTAGGCGTGTGAAGGTAGTTCGTCGTCTTTTGCATTATAAACGTCTGTTAATTCTGAAAGTGTTAAACGTGGTGTTTCAATATTATTTTCAATTTCAATAGCTTTCTGCTCAGGTATTACATACTTAGCCATACGAACGCGAAACTCCATACGCCCACGTACGTCAAGTTCATTAAAGTCGTCTATTATATGCTGAGGGTTAAATATTAGTTTATTAAGTATTTTTTTTGCTTCGCTTAGTTCTTTATTTAGTGACCCTTTTGGTCGTCCAGTTGCTAATTTGTGTCCTTTTGTAAATGGCATAATATTTAAGTTTTGTTGTTAATAATTGCACGATCAAAACTTTGTTTTGACGTGCTTAATAAAAAGGGACGCCGTTAAACGCCCCTAATTATGAAAGTTTGCACCTAAGTGCAACTATACCACGCGAGTTAAATGTTTTTACCAGTTTTCACCCAGTAAGTGTTTGCTTCATATTTATTAGTACGAACGTTAAAATTTAATATTCGTCTAAATGCTTTCATAACGTCAAAAGGGTAGGCCTTAACGCCAGTTTTATGTTCAACGTCGTAAATAGTTTCAATTAGTTTTTCACACTGCTGTAAGCGTGTAAGTTCTTCTTCTGTTTCTGCGTATGTAGTAAACGTTTCTTCACTTGGTGACACAACAGTTTTTAATTTGTTAAATACTTCGTTAAAACGCTTCAAATTACTTAGGTCAAGTTCTAACAGTTCAGCAAGTTTTTCAGCTTTTAAATTAAGTGTGTTTTCTTTCTTGTATTTATGTAATAACGCTTTATAAAAATTGTCCATTACATTGTCGTAAAAACTTTCATTAATACGGTACTTAGGTATTAACTTTAGTACTTCTTTTTTAATATTCTGCTTAGCTTGTATTTTATTACTGTAAACTTCTATTTCTTTAGCAAAACCGCGTTGGTCTATTGTTATTGCTTTTCGTTCTATTGTAGTTGCATTCATAACCCTAAATACTTTTTAATTTCATTTAAAATACTACTGTCGTCACTTACCTTTTTTTGTTTTTTAAGCTGGTAATTTTTGTAGTCATTCAAGAACTTTTCTTGTATTCGTTTCTTCTTTTGTTCTTTAGTTTCAAAGTGTTTATGTAAAACACCTTTAAATAATATACTTTTCATAATTAAATACCTTTTACTTATAAACGTTTGAGAACCTATTACTGTTATATATTTTTTCATATTTTTTTAATATAATTTCTTAACAGTTTTAATACTTATTAACAGAAGAAAGAATAATAAATTAAAGAACATAATAAAAAACTAAATAAGAATAAATAATACTAAATGAAAGAATATAATAGTATACTTTTCTTAATGCTTAAAGTGTACTTAAAGTGTACTTAAAGTGCAGTTGAAGTATACTTAAAATGGTAGTTCGTCAGTAATGTTTTTATTAACTTCAATTTGTATTTCTTCGTCTGTCATTATTCTCTCAGAACTTTTTTTTTCTTCTTGTTTTTTCTTCTTTTTGTTCTGTGTAGTCTTACCACCTTTACTGCCGTCAATTCTACGTTTCATAAACTTATCCCAGTTGTTGTCAGCTTCAGAAATTCTTATACACTTGTCTTCCCTTTTAGCTTCGTTTCCCCATAAGTATATACAGTTGTATTCGTCAATAAATTTGTCAAGTGTTTCTTTACTTATTAGTCGTACACCACTTTCATAAGTTAATACACATTCGTTTTTTAAATATTTCATTTGAAGAAACATAAATTTTCCCCATTCTTCCTTTGTTCCGTAAAGTCCTAAGTCACTTATTAAAAAGCTATCAATATGTAACTGCACCCAGTGAAAGTCATTACCGTTAATTTCCATAATAATTAGTTTAATAGTTTTTCAATGTCCTCAGCTTTATAAAATACACGCCCTTGTATATAAATTGGCTTTAATATGTCACGTGAAGACCAGTTAATAATTGTTTGTTGTGTTACTTTTAAATGCTTTGCAAGTTCTTTTCGTGTGTAAAGTTTTCTTTCGCTATTTACTTTTAATTCGTAAAGCATTTCTTCTTTTAATTCTTGTTTCATTTTGCTAAATTCTGTCCACAATTCCTTTGCGGTTACCAGTGCTACTTTATTATTCATTTTTTTAATTTTTAATTGTTTTCAAACTTTCTTTTTGCTTTTAAAATTTCAGGACGTTTTTTCTCTAATTCAACTTCCCAGTAATTAATTTCAGAATGGATATTTTGTGGCTTTGTTCCGTACACTTCTTTTACATTGTAACTTCTATGTAATATAAAGTTGGTTAGCACGTCATAATTGTCAGTAGACAAATACATATTATTTCCTTCAAGTGTTATTTGTATTGTACTTATTGTTGTTGTTTTTACTGTTTTCATAGTTTATTTTTTACGTTAATAATTAAATATTTCGTAAAAGTATAGCCAGTAAAATGTTTATGAAAATAAATGAAGTGAACCTTCCGTACCTATATTTGAACCTATAGTTTTAACAGACAAGTAAGTACTTATGTAAGTACATTTTATACTTACCTATCTGTAAACTGTACCCAAGGAGGGAGTCGAACCCTCACGCACAAAGTGCACTACGACCTCAACGTAGCCCGTCTACCAATTCCAGCACTTGGGTAGATTTACCACAAATGTAAATAACTTAATCAATTTTATATCCTAATCAATTATCTATTAATTTTAATTGATGTTAAATAAACTAATTATTCTATTTATGATATTGTCCAATGCCCAACATGAAATTGCCCAATCGATGAATGTATTCGGGGAAAAACTTGAATTATGCTGTAATAATCCCAAAACTGGTTTCTACAGAGATGGTTTTTGTAATACAGGAAGTTCTGATTATGGAACCCATGTAGTGTGCTCTGTAATGACCAAAGAATTTCTAGAATTCTCTAAATCTAAAGGAAACGATCTAACCACCCCGAATGAAGCTTATAGTTTTCCTGGGCTCATTCCTGGCGATAAGTGGTGTTTATGCGTTCTTAGATGGAAAGAAGCCTACGATGCAGGTAAAGCTCCTAAAGTATATTTAGAAGCAACACTCGATAAAGCTTTAAATTATGTGACAATAGAACAACTAATTGAACATGCTCTGAAATAAAAAAAGCCCTCTGTTAAGAAGGCTTTAGTGATTCGTCTGGGGTTCGAACCCAGGACCCCATCCTTAAAAGGGATGTGCTCTACCAGCTGAGCTAACGAATCAAATTTTCGAGTGCAAATATAATGCTCCTATTGAAATCTCCAATTAGTTTTGTAAAAAATAGTTGATTGTTTATCTTTTGTTGCAAATATTTGTGCTTTTAATACCCATCTTTATGTATTTTTAACCTGAATGTCCAAAAAATTATATAATAAAATATCTGAATCTATTTTAAAAGAAATTTTACTCTTGGTAGGAAAAGAGAATGTTTTAATAGATAAAGAAAGCTTAATTAACTATGGACATGACGAAACTGAAAACTTAAGTTTCCCCCCTGAAGTATTGGTAAAACCAAAAGATGCTGATCAAGTTGCTAAAATAATGAAATTGGCATTTAAAAATACTATACCTGTTACTCCAATTGGTGCAAGAACTGGACTAAGTGGTGGTTCGCTCTCTATTCACGGAGGAATTGGTATTTCAATGGAAAGGTTCAATAAAATATTAGAAATAGATCAAGACAATTTACAGGTTCATGTACAGCCAGGAGTTATTACCCAAGTATTGCAAGATGAAGTAGCTAAAAAAGGATTGTATTATGCTCCAGACCCAGCAAGTAGAGGCAGTTGTTTTATTGGTGGTAATATTGCAGAAAATAGTGGTGGTCCTAGAGCTGTTAAATATGGAGTTACCAAAGATTTTGTTTTGAATCTTGAGGTTGTACTACCAAATGGTGATATTATTAAAACTGGTGCAGACACCTTGAAAAACTCTACTGGATATAACCTAACTCAATTAATGATTGGTAGTGAAGGAACTTTAGGTATCGTAACAAAGGCCACCCTTAAACTAATTCCATTACCTAAATACAATAAACTAATTTTGGTTCCTTTTTCATCTGCAGTTGACGCTTGCAGTGCAGTTGCTTCTATTTTTAAAGCTGGTATAGTTCCCTCAGCTATGGAATTTATGGATAGAAATGCAGTGGATTATACCATCAAATATATTGAAGAAGCAGAGCTAGAAATGTCTGATAATGTAAAAGCTTTGCTATTAATAGAAGTAGATGGAAACCAACCAGAACCATTAATGGACGAAATACAAAAAGTTCTAGAAGTTGTAGAAGCCCACAACTCAGATGAAAATATTTTATTTGCTGAAGATGAAGCTCAGAAAGAAAAGTTATGGTTTATACGAAGAAGAATAGGCGAGGCAGTTAAAGTAAATAGCATATATAAGGAAGAAGATACAGTGGTGCCACGCTATAAACTCCCAGAACTATTATCTGGTGTGAAAGAAATTGGTAAAAAATATGGATTTGAGTCGATTTGTTATGGTCATGCTGGTGATGGCAATCTACATGTTAATATTATCAAAGGAGATTTAACCCAAAAACAATGGGACAATGAACTCCCCCTAGCAATAAGAGAAATATTTCAACTTACTGTTTCTTTGGGAGGAACTATCTCAGGTGAGCATGGTATTGGATGGGTACAAAAAGATTATATGGATATTGCATATCAGGATATAGAACTAAATTTAATGAGAGAAATTAAAAAAGTTTTTGATCCCAAAAATATAATGAACCCTAGTAAAATTTTCTAGATTACTCTACTCCGTGCATCAGTTTCTGTATAGGCTTATTTAGAACAAAAATCAGAGCAGCTATTGCTAAAAGCACATAGCCTATTGTAGCAAATGTATCTAAATATTGAAGTAATCCATCTTCTGCAGAAGATACTTCTCCACCGCCATGACCACCAGTTAGTGCAGCTATTTTTCCTCCAACGTAATTGGCAATAGCAAAACTCAAGAACCAAGCGCCCATTGCAGTTCCAGCCATACTTTTTGGTGAAAGTTTGGTAACCATAGAAAGTCCAATAGGAGAAAGGAATAATTCTCCAGTAGTATGAAGCATATATAAAAATACCAAGGTTAAAAGTGGAACTTGGTATGCTTCATTTACAAATTGAAAGCCCACTTGGGTCAATAGAAATCCCAAAGCCAACTGAACTATTCCAAAACAAAACTTTAATGGAATACTTGGGTTTTTACCAATTTTAGATAGCTTCACCCACATCACCGAAAATATAGAACCAAATAATATAATAAAGAAAGGGTTAAAGAACTGGGTCATACTTGCAGGCATTTCCCAACCAAAAATAAACCTGTCCACGTTTCTATCTGCAAAAAGAGTTAGAGATGTTCCTGCTTGCTCAAAACAAGCCCAAAATGATATATTGATTACCATAAATATAATTAAGGCAATCATTCGGTCTTTCCATATTGAAACGTTCTGTAACTTATCTTCTTTGCTTCCAGATCTTATTAGGGTAATAGAAATTCCTATAAATAGTGCCAATAGAATATAGTCCAGCCATTGATTTTGCATTATTAGCACATAACAAAGAGGTATTAAAAATAGAGAACCCAAAGTTATTATTTGAACCATATTTAAAGGACCTAATACTTTTTTCTTCCCTTCTTCATGAATGTCAAGTCCTGGCGCAGCAGCATAGTTTTTTCGTCCAGACCAGAAAATAAATAGTCCCAATAACATTCCTAGACCTGCCAAGCCAAAACCATAAGTAAACCCATAGGTTTCTCCAACATAGGCAACCACTGTTGTTGCTAAAAGTGCTCCAATATTTATTCCAATATAGAATATAGTAAATCCAGAATCTCTCCTTGGGTCGTTGTCTTCATATAATTTACCTACTATGGTAGAAATATTGGCTTTGAAATATCCATTTCCAATAATTAGTGCTCCCATTCCAATGTAAAGCATTTCTTTACTTTCTCCTAGAATTAAAAATTCTCCTATGGCCATTAAAATTGCTCCCAACATTACTGCATATCTGTAACCTAAATACTTATCGGCCATTCTACCGCCCAATATAGGGGCAGCATAAACTAATCCAGTGTAAGCGCCGTAAATTAAAGAAGCTTCGCTATCTCCCATCATTAATGATTTTACAAGGAAAAGAGTAAGAAGTGTTCTCATTCCATAATAGCAAAATCTTTCCCACATTTCAGAGAAGAATAAGGTCATTAAACCCTTAGGGTGTTTTGCATTGGCTTCAATAGTTGTCATAAGTTTATTTTAGATATCCAATTGTGAAAATAAACAAATTTTTTAATCTGTAAATTTTATATAAAATACAATCGTCAATTTTTGTCAATTTGAAATACTATTTTTGGTAAAATTTAATAAAATGAAAATTAATTTTGTTGTAACAATATTTTCACTATTTGGAATGTTGTCAAGTTGTGATTCTAAAACTAAAAATAAGGACTTCTCAGAGGATAAAAATTTAATTATAGATATGCACACTCTTTCAAATTATCAAGATTTACCCATTTTAAATACCCATTTAGAGCTTTCTGTTAACTTTCAGGAAAAAAAATTAAAAGGTTCAGTAACCCATCGATTTGATGAAAATAGAAAAGTTGATTTATTAAAGTTAGATACCAAATATTTAAAAATTGATAGCATTCAAGATGGTAATGGTAATAGTCTTGAATATTCGTTTGGTGAATTTGATGAATTACTAGGCTCTGCTCTCTCTGTTATTTTAAATTCCCAATCCAATGAGGTGGTTATTTTTTACGAAACTACTAATAAGTCCGAAGCACTTGACTGGTTACTCCCTAACCAAACTGCAGGTAAAACTTTTCCATTTATGTATACCCAAGGACAATCTATTTTTACAAGATCTTGGATTCCAATTCAAGACACACCTGGTGTTAGAATAACTTATTCTGCAAAAATTAATACTCCGGAAAATATGATGGCTGTTATGAGTGCTGCTAATCCTCAAGAAATGGATACTAATAATGTTTATAGTTTTAAAATGAATCAACCTATTCCACCATATTTAATTGCCTTAGCGGTAGGCAATTTAGAGTTTAAAGCCATTGATTATAGAACAGGAGTTTATGCAGAACCATCCATGGTAGAGGAATGTGCCAATGAATTAATTGATATGGGAAAAATGGTGGATGTAGCTGAGCAATTGTACGGAAAATACGACTGGGACAGATACGATGTTATTGTTTTGCCTCCTAGTTTTCCTTTTGGTGGAATGGAAAATCCAAGATTAACCTTTGCAACTCCTACCATAATAGCAGGCGATCGTAGTTTGGTTTCTTTAATTGCTCATGAATTGGCCCATTCATGGAGTGGAAACTTAGTAACCAACGCTACTTGGAATGACTTTTGGTTAAATGAAGGTTTTACAGTTTATTTTGAACGAAGGATAATGGAAGCATTGTACGGTAGAGATTATTCTGAAATGTTGGCTCTTCTAGGTTTTCAAGATCTTCAAAATCAGGTAGATAACTCTCAACCAGCAATGCAATTGTTGAGATTGAATATGAAAGGCAAACATCCAGATAATGCCATGACTGATATTGCCTATGAAAAAGGTTATTTCTTTTTAAGAATGTTGGAAGAAAATATAGGGAGAGATAAAATGGATGAGTTTTTAAAAAAATATTTTAAGGACCATAAATTTCAAACCATCGTCACAGAAGAATTCTTGTCTTATTTAAAAGAAAATCTATTAGATGATAATTTCAAAGGATTAAATGTAGAGCAGTGGGTTTTTGATTCTGGAATTCCTAAAAATTGTCCAAAAATTAATTCTCTAAGATTTAAAAACGTTGAAAGTTCTGTTGCCACATTTTTAGATGGAGGGGCACAAGAGCTTAAAGTTGTTAGTGAAAAATGGTCTACCCACGAATGGTTACATTTCTTAAAACATCTTCCTGAAAGTCTATCCCTTGATCAAATGGAAGACTTAGATAAAGTATTTAATCTATCTAATAGTGGAAATTCTGAAATAGTGGCTGTTTGGTTTTTGCAAAGTATTAAAAATGACTATAGGCCAGCTTTTGAAAATTTAGAAAAATTTTTGGTGAAAATTGGAAGAAGAAAGTTTTTACAGCCTCTTTATTTAGAGCTTTCAAAAAATCAAGAGCATAAAATTTGGGCTAAAAAAGTTTATCAAAAAGCAAGAAATAATTACCATTATGTATCGTTTAATACCATTGATGATATATTAAACTAATTATTAAATTGAATTATACTAAAATACTGAATTATAGTTATTTAAAGTTTTTTAAACTTCTGTCTATTTCTCTTTTTATGTCTTTGGTTTTGAGATCTTCTCTTTTGTCGTAAATCTTTTTTCCTTTGGCAATAGATATATTTAATTTTGCCCATCCATTTTTGCCAATGAATAATTTTGTGGGAACAATGGTTAAACCTTTATTCTTAAGTTTTTTGTTGATTTTATTTAGCTCTATTTTATTGAGAAGTAATTTTCTATCTCTTTTACTATCGTGATTAAAGTGTCCAGAGTTTTCATAGTCACCTACATACATGTTTCTAATAAATAGCTCATTTTTAATCATAATTCCATAGGACTCTGCAATACTTGCCTTGTTATTTCTAATAGACTTTATTTCTGTACCAAAGAGTTGAATTCCAGCTGTAAAATTCTCTATGAATTCAAATTCAAATTTTGCCTTTTTATTTTTTATCTCAACTTTTGAGCTCATTTTACAAAATTAACATTCTTTGCAATAATTTTATTATTAAATTTATATAATGGATATTAGGTTATAAATTATTTAAATTTTAAATATGAGATTTTTCACAATTATTTTAATGTTATGTTATTTTACTTCTGCTCATTCACAGAAAGAAATTGTACTAAGACTAAGTCATGCCTTAAATGATTCTAGTTTTAAATACAATGAAAATTTTGAAGTGGACGGTAATAAAAATTATTACACAAGATTACAATATTACCTTTCAGGATTTGAATTAGAGCACGATGGTGGACAATCTACCATATTAAACAACGTTTATGTTTTAGCTAGTGGACATATTTCAAATTATTATTTAGGAAATTTCAATGTTTCTTCTTTAGAGTCTATATCCTTTGATGTTGGAGTAGACCAAATTGCTAATAGCGGAAATACTACCAATTATTCTTCTCTACATCCTTTAGGTCCTAAAAGTCCTCCAATGGATTGGGGATGGCCTTCTGGTTACTTTTTTGTAGTTACTAATGGATTCACAGATGCAGACAATGACAATATTCCTAAAACAAATTTTCAATTACATGCTTTAGGAAATGGTATGTTAACTCCTATAGATCCAATTTATTTGTCTGGCACCAATTTAAATGATACTATTTATATAGATTTAATTGTAAATACGGAAAGATTTATTTCTGGAATTAATCTAAGCTCTGTTGGAGCTGACCATAGTAGTAGTACCGATAACTTAACTATGTGTAATAATTCTTCCACTCTTAATATCTTTGAACCAGGATACATTGATGTTACAGGTTTAAAGGAAAACAATGTTTCTTCAGATTATATTTTTTTAGACTACACTCTCGCTTTTGCCCCTACCATCAATTATCATTTTGAATCCAATAATAAAGTAAACCTACGGATTACTGATATTAATGGAAAAATTCATATCAACGAAAAAAATCTTGTAAGTCAAGGAAGTTTTTTCCCATTGAAAGAACTAGCAACTGGAATTTATATTGTTTCAATAGATAATGGGACCAATAGGATCTTCAAAAAATTTAATGTTGTCCAATAAATATATTTTTATTTGCTTAATTCTGGCCTTTTTTAGTCTTTCTTTTAAAAATGATAAAGAATCCTATTTAACTATTCCAACAGGTTTTCCAGCACCAATAATACCTATGGATAATTCTCTTTCAGAAGATAGAATAAAACTAGGTAAAAAATTATTTTTTGATAAAATTCTCTCTCGAGATTCATCCATTTCCTGTGCTTCTTGTCATCAACCCAAATACGCTTTTAGTGATGGATTAAAAACTCCTAAAGGAATTAAAGAAAGAGAAGTTCTACGCAATACTCCTACTTTAACCAATATAGGATACAACCAAAGTTTTTTGAGAGATGGTGTTAATCCATCATTAGAGGCTCAAGTGTTGGTTCCAATTCACGAAAAAAACGAATTTGATTTTCATATTTTACTTGTGGTAGAAAGATTGAAAAAAAGACCGGATTACAATAATCTTTTTCAAAAAGCATACAATAGTATACCAACCCCCAATTTTGTTACTAAGGCAATTGCTTGCTATGAAAGAACACTAATAAGTGGGAATTCTAGATTTGATCAATATTATTATCAAAATTCTACATCTTCACTTTCAAAAGCTGAGTTAAGAGGAATGGATCTTTTTTTTAACAAATTGAATTGTATCCAATGCCATTCTGGATTTAACTTTTCAAATGGTGAAGTAGTAAACAATGGATTATATACTGAATATAAAGATATTGGTAAAATGAGAGTTTCTTTAAGTGAAAAGGACAATGGTTGTTTTAAAGTGCCCACTTTAAGAAATATTGAAATAACTGGCCCGTACATGCACGATGGAAGTATAAATACACTTGAAGAAGTTATAGATCATTATTCTAAAGGAGGCAATGCCAACAAAAATAGACATGAACTCATAAAGCCATTTGATATTACAAAAAGAGAAATAAATGATTTAGTTTCGTTTCTTAAGAGCCTTACTGACAGTTCCTTTATTGAAGATTATTTGTAAATAATTTCACGAAAGAATTATCATTTAATTGAACTATATAAATTTTATTGGGCTTAAAATCATCTACAATTTTTCCTGAAAGATCATAGATGCATTTTATATTATTTTTATTGGAATCATAATAGTCGTTAACTATGCCCACACTTCCTGCTACTCCATACCAAGTTACAAGTTCCGAAGTACCTGCACCATCGGTAATTTCCATTGTAATAAAGCCTTCACCACTTGTATTATTAGGATATATGTGGCAGTTAAGATAATAACTTTGGCCATTAGAGATTACTAAATCACCACTTGTTTGACCAATGGAATAACAGTTTGGGAAACAATTAGAAAAATCCCAAGAAGAAGGTAAAGAATCTGATATAATATTCCATGTTAAAGAATCGTCTGCCAGAGCATCCAGATATGTGTTTTCAGAAAAATCGTTATCTGTAGGAAGACCAGATAAAGAAACATTGTTTTGTTGCACACTAAAGCTCTGAGAATAAGAGTTAAATGCAACTAAGATTGAAACATAAAAAAAAGCATTTTTCATAAAAAATTATTTATAATTTATAAATTACAGATTTTCTGCCAATTTTCATAGTAATGAAATCTTTGTCTTTTTTTGGTCCACGAGCTGGAGAATACTCTCTTCCATAAAAAATGATTTGAAGATGAAGTTTATTCCAAATATTTTCAGGAAACAATCTTTTGGCATCTTTTTCAGTTTGAACAACATTTTTTCCATTGGTAAAACCCCACCTGTACATTAAACGATGAATGTGGGTGTCTACTGGAAATGCGGCTTGACCAAAAGCTTGACTTACTACTACCGAAGCTGTTTTGTGACCAACTCCAGGAAGTTCTTCAAGAAGAATTATTTCTTTGGGGACTTCACCATTGTATTTGGCGATAAGAATGTGAGAAAGATCAAAAATTGCCTTTGATTTTTTTGGAGATAATCCACATGGTCTAATAATTGCTTTTATTTCTTCCACAGATAATTTCACCATATCAAATGGGTTGTCTGCTTTTTTAAATAGTATAGGTGTAATTTTATTAACCCTTTCGTCTGTACACTGAGCAGAAAGCAAAACTGCAATTAAAAGTGTGAATGGATCGTGGTGATTTAAAGGGATTGGGGTTTTTGGGTATAACTTTTCAAGTTCATCTATTACAAATTGAACTTTTTCCTTCTTATTCATTATATTTTCTTTAAATAAATTTTTTCTACCCAACCCTTGCGATCGTTGAAAGAGATTTCATACCAGTTTTCATTTTCACCTGTTATTTTTGCTTTGGACCCTTCATGAAGTTGATAGGTGGTAGATGAACTTAAGGAAGGTTCAACCATAACTTTAGTAGTAGGAGAAAAAATAATTCCATACTTAGATTCACTTACTTTTGATTTACTAATTGCACTTAAGCCAATGGTAACAATTAGTAAAAGTAAGGTTATAGTAGAAGAATAAAAGTAGATTTTTTTCCAAAAACTTTTGGGGGTTATCCAATAAAATATAAATAGTAAACAAGTAATAAACATTACAACAATAGAAGAATATGCCCAGTAATTTGGAGATTTTCCTAAAAAACTAAGTATTAACTCGTTTATTAAAATTGATTTTTTAATAGAATTCTTGTCTTTAAGTAAGGTATTACAAAATTGTAAGTTATGGGTCAAATCTTTATTTCCAGGTGCAATTTTTAGACCTTTTTCGTAGAAAAGTATCGCAGCAGGTAGACTATCTAGTTTGAAATAGCTATTGCCTAAGTTTAAAAACAATTCTTTACTTATCATTCCATTATGGTAAAGTTCTAGATAGAGAGTTTTTGAAGAGTCGTAAAGCTTAGTTTCGTAAAATGAATTGGCCTTGTCAAATGTTTGGTAACTATTTTGCCCCATTACGTTTGTAAAAGCTAATATCAAGAATATGGGTTTAAAATACTTAAGCAACATTTCCCTCTAATTTTTTAATGAGATCTTCACAATTTTCTAACGTTTTTTCAGCATCTTCATTCGAAAGTGGACTATATTGAGCCATTTCACAGACATTTAGAATTTTATCCATTGCTTCTACATTTTCTTTAGGCACATTTGATTCTATGAGAATTGCTTTTATTTTTTCTCGGTTAAGATCGGAAAGCTTAATCTCATACTTATTCAATAGATAGACGTTCCAGAGCTTATAAACCTCTTTAAAGAAGTCATTGTTGTCCATGGTGCTATAACTCTGCTTAATTTCCTTAAAACCCTTTTGAACTTGCTTAATTGTCTTTCTCATATGGGTTTTTTCTTTATTTAAAAATCGATCTTTGTTATTTAAAAATAGGATTAATAATAGTAGTATAATAGGAAAAGATCCCATTACAGACCAATAAAAAGTAGTTCCAAAAATTGGATTTGAAAAGTCATACAATTTTGTTTTGGTTCTTATATGGTGAATATTTTCATTCATCAATTCTACATCTTCTTGGTCAACTGCTTTTATTTTCCCAGAACTATTGGCTTCAAAATTAGAAGGTGATGAACTTTTACTCTTATTTACTTTGATAGTGGTTAAAGGATGGCTAAGAGTTATATATTTTTTGCTTCTAACATCGAAATAACAAAAATCAAAAGAAGGAATCTCATAGTCGCCATGAAACCTTGGTATTAAGAGTTGATTTAGAGTTTTTCTTCCAGAAACACCATTTTCAGAAAGTTGAATTCTTGACTTAATTTCTTCTGGATATTTTTCAAGATCTTTTGGGAAATCTATATTTGGAAATTTTAATTGTTTTAGATTTCCATTTCCAGAAATTTTAATTTCAAAATCTAGAGCTTGATCTACCTCTAATTCATTTTTACTTATGTTAACCTTCATTTTATAATTGCTTCCGACTTGTCCATTGAAACTTCTAGGTGCGTTTTCTGGAAGTTTCTTTACTCTAAGCACTGGACTATTGCTCTTAATTATTTTTGAAACACCTCTATTAAAGAAATCTCTATTGATTACAGTAGAAACTTCAAAAGAAGGAATGGTTAGTTTTCCAGATTTCTGAGGAGATATTATTTCTTTTTTAAGAGTAAAAACCCTAAAAGCAATTCCGTTGATTATTTCTTGTCCTTCTTTCCACTGTTTATTTTTAGGTTCTAATAGCTCTGTCCAAAAATCGTTACTCATAGGAAGATCGTAATCCGTGATTTCCAAATTTCTTATATGGTATGAAGATTGGTATATTTTGTAATTCACAAGTATGTTTTCCCCGATATACGGATTGGTTTTTGAACAAGATATTTTTGCAAATAATTTACTATTATTAGAACCTTTATTAGCGTTAGAAGAGTTATTTTTCTGCCCTTGTCCAACATTAACTATAATTTTTTCAGTATTGTATTCCTTCCCGTTATAACTTACTTTTATTGCTGCAATAACCAATTTGCCTGGCTTTTTTGGGGCTAATACAAAAGTTGATTTGTATTCGTTCTTAGATTGAAATTTCCCATTAATAATAGTTGTCTGGCTTGAAGAACTTGTAAAAGGGCCTTGTCTAATTGAAAAATTTTGGAATTGAAGGTTGTCTAGTCGTACTCTCTCACTAGATTCAACAGTAAATCTAATGTAATCATCAGTAGATATATTATTTTGGTCTACATAGGCTTTAAAAACAAAATCTTGCGCTTGAAAGTTGGTAAAACAGGCAACTAATAATATGTAATTGAATAATCTAATCATTTACCAATCTTTTGTTTTGCTCTTCTTTTTTTGATCTCCTTTTTTTCTGTTAACTTTTAAAAGCACTTTTTGTTCGTCGTTATTGATTGCATCTAGGTTTTTTATAGCCTGTTCTTTGGTCTCATTGGGTCTTGGATTTTGCTTTTTGTCTTTTTCTTCCTGCTTTTTATTCTCTTGGTCTTGTTTATTTTCCTTCTCCTTATCTTTATCTTCTTTCTCTTTTTGTTCTTGTTTCTCCTTGTCTTTCCCGTCTTTCTCTTTTCGGTCCTGGTCCTTCTTTTCTTTGTTGTCCTGCTCTTTATTGTCTTTGTTATCTTGATCCTCTTTGTCTTTTTGGTCTTGGTTCTGGTCCTTATTTTCTTGTTCCTGCTTTTGTTGGTCTTGTAAAAGCTTCATTGCATAAGATAAATTATACCTGGCATCTTTGTCTTTGGGATTGAACCTAAGAGATTGTTGGTACTCTTTTATTGCATTTTTTAAAATATCTGATGAAGGAGCTTGCCCTTTTTCTTTGGCTTCTTTTGCATACTCTGTAAGGAAAGAGTTTCCAATATTGTAATGTGCTTTTGATTTGTCGTCAATATTGTTTGTTTTGGAAATAAAACTATTGAAACTTTCTCTTGCACTTTCAAAGTCTCCTGACATATAAGATGCATTTCCACTGTTATAGAATGCAGCTAGATTTTTTTTATCTTCAGAAAGAGACTTTTCATAATTTGAGGAAGATTTATTGAAATCTCCATTTTTGTAAGCCTGATTACCTTCGTTAAGTTTCAGTTTGCTCTCTATAGTTTGTCCAGGGAACTGTAGAGAAGCTACAATGAAAAATAAGATGCTTATATATGTTTTTTTCTCGTATATCATTTAAATAAAACTAATTGATCGTCAATTTTTCCTCTTTTTTCAAAAATTACAAAGTCTAAAAGTAACAACAATATCCCTGGAATTAAAAACCATTGAAATTGGTCATCATAGGTAGAGTACCTATCTTTTTTTAAGGATGTTTTTTCAATTTTATTAATTCTATCTAGGATTTTTCTTAAATCTAGATTTAATCCTTTGGTTTTGGTGTAAGTTCCATTACCTGCTTCTGCAATTTGAATTAAATTTTCTTCATTTAATTTGGTCAAAACTGTTAATTCGTCTTGGTCCTTTTTTATACCAACTTTTCTTCCATTTCTAATAATGGGAATAGGTACTCCTTTTTCAGAACCCATACCAACGGTACATATAACTACTCCATTTTCACTTGCATCTTCAGCTGCTTCTATTGCCATTTCTTCATGGTCTTCACCATCAGATATAATTACAATTGCCTTGTTTGTTTTTCTATCTTCACTGAAAGAACTCATACAAAGTTCAATTGCATTGCCAATATCTGTTCCTTGTGAAGAAATCATATCCGACCCAACACTTTTGAGAAAAAGCTTAGCAACTTGATAATCTGGTGTTAGTGGAAGTTGTTTGTAGGCTTCTCCAGCAAAAACTACAATCCCAACGTGGTCTCCTCTAAGCTCGTTCATCAATTTGCCGATAGCTAATTTTGCAATATCTAGTCTATTGTAATCTGGTACAAGGTCTTCTGCCATCATACTTTTACTAATATCTAATGCCACCATTATATCTATTCCTTTAGATACTACAGTTCTTTCATTTTCACCATATTGAGGATTTGAAGCAGCAATAATTAGTAGTCCAATTGCAATTCTAAAAGTGAAAAATTTTAAAGAAGACCGATTGTTTGAAAAACCATTAAATATCTTACTTAAGGTATTTATTTCTGCAAAATTGCTAATCGCCTTTTTTTTCCAAATTTTGTTTCTTACCCATAAAACATTTAAAAGAACAATGATTAATAGCATCCATAAAATATTGGGATGTTCAAATCTAAATTCTGTAACATTCAATGTTAAATACTGGTAAATAGAGAAAGTAGTAATCCAAAAAAGTAACTCTACAATAATCAAACCTATTATAGAACTGGACGTCTTAAAATAATATTTTTTCTTATTGATGGTCATGAAATACTTGGCATAAAATATTTGGAAATGAAGAATTCAAGTAATAAAAAAATTAATCCTAATAAAATAAAAACATTTGCTTTTTCAGGCAAGTCAATATCGTATTCTATGGTTTTTATTTTTGCTTTCTCCAGTTCATTAATTTCTTTATAGACTTCTTTTAGTTTATTGTTGTCCGTTGCTCTAAAATATTTACCACCCGTTTCTAATGCAATGGTTTTAAGTGTTTTTTCATCTATTTCTACGTCTACCAAATCGTAAATATATTTCCCGGAAAACGGATCTATTGCAACTGGTGTTTTTGCCTTGCCGTTTGTTCCAACTCCAATAGTATAAACTCTAATATTAAATTCTTTAGCTATTTCAGTAGCATTTAATGGATGTATTTTACCATGGGTATTAACACCATCTGTAAGTAGAATTATTACTTTACTTGGAGCTTCACTTTCTCTTAGTCTATTAATTGCAGTAGCCAATCCCATTCCAATTGCAGTTCCCTGTTCAACAATACCTTGTTCAGCAGATTCTATGAGCTCTATAAGCACATCTCTATCGGAAGTTAATGGACACTGAGTATAAGATTCGCCCTCAAAAATAACCAATCCAACTCTGTCGTTTTTTCTATCTTTTACAAATTCTTTGGCCAGATCTTTTGACGCTTCAAATCTGTTTGGAGAGAAATCTTTTGCGAGCATACTTCCAGAGGCATCCATAGAAATAATTATATCAATACCTTCTTTATAAAGTTCAGTTTCTGAATGCGCTTCCATCGCAATTTGTGGTCTAGCCATCGCTATTATCATTAAACTTATTCCAACAAGTTTGGCAAAAAAACTAAAATGTGGAACTAATGGGGTCCACTTATTAGAAATTCCATCAAAGAAATCAATACTTGAAATTTTAAGAGGTTCATTTTTTTTAGAATACATCCAATAATAAATTCCAATAGATACTGGGACAAATAAAAGCAACCACAAAGCCCATGGATCATTAAATTGATATTTTCCCAACCAACTATTCATTTTCGGGAGTTTTGTTTGAATCCATTGATATGAGGTCTAATCTTTGGTTAGTTATAAGTTCTTTTATTAACTCAAGAGAATGAATATTATCTTTTTGTAAAGGATTGAATTTTGCAAATTTCACACCGTCAGAAATCTCGAAAAAACGAGACAATTCAGAAGGATATTTGTTTGGGATTTCAGACCATTTTAAGCTTTCTAATATCTCTCCACTTGTCTTTTCAAAAGTTTGAATGGAATACCTATACTCTAAAAATTGCCAGAGAACATTAGAAAGTTCACTGTAGTAATTCTTAAAACGACCATTTTCCCAATATTTCTTTTCTTCTATATTTTTTAAAGATTCTAATAAAGTAACTTCCAGTGGAATACTTGGAATAGAAATAGAATTGATTTTCTTTTTGTAAAATTTTTGGTAAAGATATATTCCTGCAGGAATAAAAATCAAAATTGCCAATATCCACCAACCATATTTTTTAATAAAATGAATTAGATATTCATACCAAGAAATTGAAACTTCTTTGATTGGTTTTATATTTTTTATAAATGCTTTTTCATCGATCTGATCCAATTCAATTGTAAATTCTAAAGAATTAGAAAATAATTTATTAGAGTTAAAAAAAGCAATGCTAGGAGGGAAGGTATAGCTTCCAGTATCAAAATTTGCAATGGTAAAATCCTGAGTAAATGATACAAAAAACGCTCCATTATCTTCTTGATAAGAATTTTTTTCTAAAATGCTTTTCCCCCACAATTCCCAATTATTTCCCAATGTGTCTGTGCTATTAGCTAGTTGAAATTCTACACTGTCAATTAATTGACTTGCAGGAAATTTAAATTCTAAGGTGACAGTAGTTGTTTCCCCAATGATTATTTTATTTTTGGATGCTTTAGCCGTGAAATCAATATTTTGAGAGAAAATACCAAGAGGAATAAATAGCAATATATAGATTAGGTTCTTCAACGTTTTTTAAAAAGATTCATTAATGGTTGAATATATCCCGACTGTATACAAATATTGGCATGGTCCACTTTAGATTTCTTAAAAATTTCTAGAATATTGTGTTCTCTAGATAGAGAATTATTGTAATAGGTTTCTCTAACCCTTTTTTTACTAGTATTGATCCACCTTCTCTTTCCACTTTCTCCATCTTCAAATAGAGTAAGGCCCATATTAGGCAATTCTTTTTCACGTTGGTCAAATATCCTTAGAGCTATTAAGTCGTGTTTTTTTGCTGTTATTTTTAATGCTTTTTCTAAATTTTGACCAATAAAATCAGAAATTAAAAATGCTATTGCTCTTTTCTTTACTAAATTGTTGAAGTGTTGTACAACTTCTCCAATATTTGTAAGATTTGACTTTGGCTTGAATTCAATTAGTTCTCTAATAATTCTTAAAATATGCTTTCTTCCTTTTTTTGGCGGAATGTAAAGTTCAATTTGATCTGAAAATAAAATCGCACCAATCTTATCGTTATTTTGAGTGGCAGAAAATGCCAAAACAGCCCCTATTTCTGCAATAAATTCTCTTTTCAATAATTCATCTGATCCAAAAGATTCAGACCCAGAAATATCTACTATAAGCATTACTGTTAGCTCTCTCTCTTCTTCAAATACTTTGACATAAGGTTCGTTAAATCTTGCAGTTACATTCCAGTCTATGGTTCTTATTTCATCTCCTGGTATGTAGTTTCTAACTTCCGAAAAAGCCATTCCTCTACCTTTGAATGCAGAATGGTATTCTCCAGAAAAAACCTGTTTGGATAAACCTTTGGTCTTGATCTCAATTTTACGTACTTTTTTTAATAATTCGCTAGTTTCCAAAATCTTGAATACTGTTAAGGAACTTCAACTTTGTTAAGAATTGTGGTTATCACATTTTCTGTCGTAATATTTTCAGCTTCAGCCTCATAAGAAAGTCCAATTCTATGTCTAAGGACATCGGCACAAACTGCTCTAACATCTTCTGGGATAACATATCCTCTTTTTTTCAAAAAAGCATAAGCTTTTGCAGCGCTTGCAAGTGAAATACTAGCTCTTGGCGAACCTCCAAAAGAAATAAAGTGTTTTATCTCATCTAACTGATAATATTCAGGCTCTCTAGTAGCATAAACAATATCAATAATATATTTCTCAATTTTTTCATCCATATAAATTTGTTTGACGATATCTCTCGCTTTAATAATTTGTTTTGGATCTACTACTTTATTTGGTGTTGGAAAACCTTCACTAGAAACATTTGCTCTTACAATTAATTTCTCCTCTTCTCTGTTAGGATAGGGAAGAACAACTTTTAACATAAATCTATCAACCTGGGCTTCAGGAAGAGGATAGGTTCCTTCTTGTTCAATAGGATTTTGGGTAGCCATTACTAAAAAGGGTTCTGGGAGTTTATAAGTTTTATCTCCAATAGTAATTTGTCTTTCTTGCATAGCTTCCAACAAAGCACTTTGAACTTTTGCTGGAGCTCTATTAATTTCATCTGCCAAAATGAAATTTGAAAATAATGGACCTTTTTTAGAAATAAATTCTTCCTTTTTCTGGTTGTAAATCATGGTGCCAAGTAAATCTGCAGGAAGTAAATCGGGTGTGAACTGGACTCTTTTAAAATCTACGTCTATTACTTTTGACAAAGTGCTTATAGCTAGTGTTTTTGCAAGTCCAGGAACACCTTCTAAAAGAATGTGTCCATTGGAAAGAAGTCCAATAAGAAGACTTTCTACCATATGCTTTTGTCCTATAATTACTTTTCCTATCTCCATATTTAGTAAATCAATAAATCCACTTTCTTTTTCAATAAGGGCATTGATTTTACTAATATCCACGTTATTTACAGTACTATTTTTTTCCTGAATTTCCATATCGGTTACCATTTATTTCAATCAAAAATCAACAATCTTTTAAAAATCAAAAAAATACCACTGTTAATATATGTTAACTAATTTTTTAACATTATTAATCATTAATGGATTTTGAGATATACATTTGGGGATGGAAAATAATTTAAAACTAATAGATTGCGTAAATGCAGTAGCTGAATTTCATGACTCTTTTGGAATTCCTAATAAATATAGTCCTTTAGCTAAAGTAGATGAAAAAGACTTTAATCTAAGGTACAGTCTGATGAAAGAAGAAAATGAGGAATATCTTCAAGCTGCAAAACAAGGAGACCTCACAGAAATAGCAGATGCTCTTGGAGACATGTTATATATACTCTGTGGTTCTATTTTAACCCATGGTTTACAGAACAAAATGGCAGAAGTATTTCAAGAAATTCAAAGAAGTAATATGAGCAAATTAGATAAAAATGGGAAACCAATATTTAGAGAAGATGGAAAGGTTTTGAAATCTGAATTGTACTTCAAACCAAATATTAAGAAAATTTTAGATGCTTAAAATCCGATTTTTTTATCAGGACTAGAAATATCTTTATTGAGCTCTATCATTTTAAGACAAGAAACTGCACATTCAGTACCTTTATTTCCATGTTTTCCACCAGATCTATCAATAGATTGTTGTTCATTTTGATCGGTTAGCACACAAAATGTAGCCGGTTTATTATATCTCAATCCAATGCTCATAATTCCATTGGTAGCTCCTTGACACACATAATCAAAATGTTTGGTTTCTCCTTGAATAACACAACCAATACAAATTATTCCATCCACCATATTTTTTTCAAATAAATATTGTGCACCAAGAGGAAGTTCAAACGTTCCTGGGACATATTTAATTATAATATTTTCAGCTGGTATTTTTGAGTTTAGTAACACATTCTTAGCCCCATTAAGTAATCGATCTGTTATCGTTTGATTCCACTGAGAAACTACAATTCCAATTTTAATTTTTTCAGGATTGGTTATAGGAAACTGTTCTTCTTTTGATAAGTTTTTCCCTTTACTAGCCATTATTCACCGTTTGACATATCGAACTTATAGACCGGATTACCTAGTTTTAAAGATTCGGCATATTTTTCAGCTCTTACAGCATCTTTAGAACTAGGATAGTTTTTATAAACCATTTCATAAAGCTCAATAGCTTTTGAATAGTTTTCTTCAATTTCTAAGCACAAAGCAGCTCTCATTAGATATAATGGAGTAGTAAGTTCATTTTCTTTTCTTTGGTAAGCCTTTTGATAATAAACAAAAGCATCGCTAACTGCTCCTAACTGCATGTAAGCATCTCCAATGGCACCTTGGCTAATTGTTCCTAAAAGTTCATCTTGAAAATTTACTTTTTTAAGCTCTATTATCGCATTTTCATATTCCTTATTGTTAAGTAAGGATATCCCTAAATTGTACTGTGCAATTTTACCTGCATTTTGACCAGAGTATTTTTTGGAAATTTGTTTAAATCCTTTGAAAAATCCCAAACTATCTCCATTTATAGCAGATTCCCAATCTTGTTCATCAAATGCTTTTGATTCTGCTTGCCATAGTTTTTCCGTAGCCTCTTCTTCTTTTGGTTCAACAATCATTTGAACGTAAATGAGTTTGTAAGCTAATGCAGCCAATAAAATAGCAAGAACAGCCACAGAATAAAATGTAACTTTCTTTTTATTATTTATATAATACTCGTATCCTTTTTCACCGAGAATTAACTCTATATTGTTTTCTACTACATTTTCTTGAGTTATATTTTCAGAACTTGGTTTATTGTCTACAGACTTTTCTGTAGTTTTATCATCTGTTTTATTTTTATTTTCTGCCATTAGACTTGAAATAAGAAATCTTTCGATTTAATTAATTAGTTTGCAAAAATAGTTTTTTTTATAAGTAATAAACTAATCTTTTATATTGTAATTTTATAAAATGTATTTATCCAATCTTTCTCTTTTAAATTTTAAGAACATTTCTCAAGCAGATTTGGAACTGTCTAATAGAGTTAATTGCTTCCTTGGAGACAATGGTCAAGGAAAGACAAATTTACTAGATGCAATTTATCATTTAAGCTACACCAAAAGTTTTTTTAACTCCATTGATAGCCAAAATGTAATGTTTGATGAATCGCTATATGTTATTCAGGGTGCTGTAAAAAATGAGCAGGAGGAATATAAACTGTACTGTGGATTAAAAAAAGGTGAAAAAAAGATTTTTAAAAAGAATAAGAAAATTTATAAAAAATTAGCAGATCATATTGGTTTCTTTCCTGTAGTAATGATCACTCCTTACGATATAAATCTAATTTTAGAAGGTAGCGAGACAAGGAGAAGATTCTTTGATGCCTTAATTGCACAGTTTGATAAAAATTATTTATTCGAATTATTGCAATATAACAAACTTCTTAAGCAGAGAAATGCATTTTTAAAAACCAATACTAGCTCTGTTGATTTGCTAGAGGTTTATGACGAACAAATGATTGAAAAAGCACAATCCATACATGAATCTAGAAAAAAATTTATTGACGAATTTATTCCCATATTTAATAAGTTTTATCAGGACATTTCTTCCAATAAAGAAGGAGTGGATTTAGATTACCAGTCTGCTTTACATGAAAATACGATGAAAGAACTTTTTATCCAGAATCGTGCTAAAGATCAATTAGTTGGACATACATCCTCTGGTATTCATAGAGACGATTTCTTGTTTTCAATCAATAGCAATCCATTGAAAAAATTTGGCTCTCAAGGTCAGCAAAAGACTTATTTAATCGCTTTAAAATTGGCCAAGTTTGAATATATAAAGCTTAAAAAGAATGTAAATCCTGTATTGTTATTGGACGATATTTTCGACAAATTAGATGACCATCGAGTTGGTTATATTCTTAACTTAATAGAAAAAAACAATTTGGGACAAACATTCATAACAGATACCAGTAAAGAAAAAATCCCTCAAATTTTGGCAAATCTTAACATTGAAAGTAATTTATTCTGGATTGAAAATGGTAATTCTTCAAAATTAAATTAGATGAAAAAAAGAAATGCCAATGAAGAGAAATTGTCTAATGTGGTAGATAGTTTTATTAATCAATTTGGACTAAAAAAGCGATTCCAGGAACACGAGATTCTACAAGAATTCACTAAAATAATGGGCCCTTTTTTAATGAAAAAAGTAACCAACGCCTATGTCAAAAACCAAAAGCTTTTTTTGAAACTATCAAGCGCTTCTTTTAAACAAGAGCTAGTAATGCAAAAGACCAATTTATTGGACCAATTAAACAAAGCAATAGGGGAAAATTATTTAAAGGATTTGGTGGTTAATTAACCAAGGCCAACATCTAGCATCATCATTACAATAAAACCTGCTATTAATCCCATTGTAGCCAAGTCTGTATTGCCTCCTTTTTGACTTTCTGGAATTACTTCCTCCACAACTATAAATATCATTGCACCAGCAGCAAAAGCCAATGCATAGGGGAGTATTGGTAAAACTTTTAATACAATAGCTGCACCAATAACTGCAAAAATAGGTTCAACAATTGCTGAAAGCTGCCCCCATTGCCAAGATTTAAATTTACTCAGACCTTGTCGTCTTAATGGCAAGGAAACAGCAAAACCCTCTGGGAAATTTTGAATTCCAATACCAATAGCTAAGGCAATTGCAGAACCAAGGGTGAAAATCTCCACATTTAAAAGCTCTGGAGAGGCAATAGCACCAAAGGCAACTCCTACAGCTAATCCTTCAGGGATATTGTGTAATGCTATTGCTAAAACTAAGAGAATAGTCTTTTGCCATTTTGTATTTACTCCTTCAGCATCAATTTTTTTTTCAAATAAATGCAAATGAGGAATTATTTTATCCAAACCAAATAGAAACAAAGCGCCTAAAAAGAAGCCAATAGTTGGGGCTAACCAAGATGGCATTTCACTTAAACCTAACTCTTTTTGCATTTCAGCATATTCAATGGAAGGAGCTAGTAGAGACCAAAAACTAGCAGCTATCATTACTCCTCCTGTGAAACCCAAAGAAATATCTAAAACTTTTCTATTTGAAGAATTAATAAAAAATACCAATCCCGAACCAATGGCAGTTACAATCCAAGTGAATAATCCAGCTATCAAAGCTTGAATCACAGGATGTTGGTCTATAAACCAAAATTTAATAGTTTCAATCATTAGTTTCTAGTAGTAGATTTTGACAAATTTTTTCTGAAAAAGTTAATTTTCTCTTATTTATTTCAACAATATAGGTTCCATCAAATTCTAGAATTTCTATCACTTTTATAGAATCTCCAAGTTTAACTTTTTCTTTGTCTAAATAGTTTAAAAGACTTGCTGTACCTTTTTTTACTCCTGTGATAATCCCTTTTTGAGAAGCTTTAAGTTCTACAAGAAGTTTTTGATTCATTTTTTCGATTTCTCCATCTTTATTTGGAATAGGGTCTCCATGAGGATCGTATTTTGGATTGCCTAAAAAGTTGTCCAAATTTTCAATTAATTCTTCGGATTTAATATGCTCTAATTGCTCTGCAATAATGTGAACTTGGTCCCAACCAAAACCTAGTTTGTCTACTAAAAAAGTTTCCCAAAGTCTATGTTTCCTTATTATAGACAAAGCAATTAATTTGCCTTTTTTAGTAAGTGATGTTCCCTTGTATTTTTGATAATTTATAAATTTCTTTTCGGCAAGTTTCTTTAGCATATCTGTAACACTAGATGGTTTCATGTCTAAATAATCTGCAATTGAGTTGGTTGAAACAGAATCAAATTCCATCTCCAAATGGTAAAGTGCTTTCAAGTAATCTTCTTCGGATTGCGAATTCATTTAAGCTAATTTAAATATTTTTTTTATATAAAATAAATATTTTTTTAGACTAAACTAAAAATTACATTTATTTAAAGTAAATTCGCTCATATGGGTAGATTTTTTGTTTGTTTTTCATTTATGTTTTTGCTATTTCCATTTTTTTCTCAAACGATTGAGATCAATGGAAAAGTTATTGACAAACAAAAGAAACCAATTCCATTTGCCCATGTTATGAATCTGAGCGATAGTCTATCGGTAGTTTGTGATGTTACAGGAAATTTTAAAATGACAATTGGCAACCTAGCCACCGTTTTAAAAGCATCTTCTGTTGGTTTTGAGAGCGAAGAATTTAACGTTTCAATTAATAATTATACATCTCCAATTACATTTATACTTAAAGAAAACAACGATATACTTAAAGAAATGGTAATTAGCGGAACACTGCAGTTAATTGATAGAAAAGAAAGTCCAATACCCATTGCTGTTTATTCCGCTCAGTTTTTGAATGCTGTTCCGTCTCCTAGTTTAGTTCAAGCAACCAATCAAATTACTGGATTAAGACCACAATTCAATTGTTCTGTTTGTAATACAGGAGATATTCATATCAATGGTATGGAAGGAGCTTATTCTATGATTGTAATTGATGGAATGCCTATTATGGGGGGACTCTCTACAGTTTACGGTTTGCAGGGAATTCCCACAAGTCTTATCGATCAAGTTGAAGTCATTAAAGGTCCTGCTTCAACAGTATATGGTTCTGAAGCAATGGCTGGCTTAATAAATGTGGTAACCAAAAATATAGATTGTGTCCCAAAGTTATCTTTGGATTTTAATATATCTTCTTGGGGAGAATTACAGACATCTATAGTTTACCAACTAATCGACAAAGAAAGATTTAAAGCTTTTTCATCCATAGATATCTTTAATTACAATAACCCAATAGATAACAATGAGGACGGATTTACAGATTTATCTCTAAAAAATAGATATTCAATTTTTAATAAGTTTCAATTCTTTAATAAAAATGGAGCCAACCCTTTAAATCTTACCTTAAGATATTTAAATGAAGATCGTTGGGGAGGTCAAATGGATTTTACCGAACAAGATCGTGGAAAAAACACAAGTTATGGTGAGTCTATTTTAACAAATAGAGTAGAGGCGAGTACATTTTATCAGTTTTCGGAGCAAAAAAATCTTAAATGGCAAAATTCTTTTAGTTTTCACGATCAAAAGTCTTGGTATGGGTTGGTCGATTATGAGGCAAAACAAATTATTGGTTTTAGTCAGTTAACATGGCATAAATCTTTAGGTAATAAAAATAATTTACTTTCTGGTTTTGCATTGAGATATAACAGTTACAACGACAATACAGCAGCTACTCTAAAAGCAGATAAATGGTGGCTTCCTGGATTTTTTGTACAAGACAATTTTAAATTTAGTGATAATCAGCAGCTTCTATTTGGATGGAGAACAGACTTTCACTCTAAGCATGGTTTTATAAATTCGCCAAGAATTAACTACCAATTAAATATTACAGAAAATTCCTCATTACGAATTGGTTATGGAGATGGATTTAGAGTGGTCAATGTCTTTACCGAAGATCATGCTGCATTAACAGGTGCTAGAGAAATCATTTTCTTGGAGGAGTTAGAACCTGAGAAGTCTAAGAATTTAAATATTAATTTAAGTAATTCTTGGAATAAAGATAATTTACAAATCACTTTAGAATCCTCAGTTTTTGAATCTAGATTTTCTAATAAAATAATTCCCGATTTCTTAACCAACGACAATCAAATTATTTATTCCAACTTATCTGGTTATGCTATTGCAAGAGGAATATCTTCAGAAATATTCTTAAAAATGTATAAGATTCCTTTAAAATTATCTGTAAATGGAACATTGTTAGATGTATCCAATTTTAAAGAAAATTCTGTTGGAGAAATGGTCAAAAGTCAACAGATTTTAGCAGAAAAATACAGTATTAAATGGTCTGCAAATTTTTGGTTTGAAAAATTAGATTTAGATATGGTTTACTCTGCCACTAATTATGGGCCAATAAGATTGCCAATTTTAGAAAATGATTTTAGACCAGAATATTCTCTTCCATATACTATTCATAATCTCAAAGTTTCTAAAAACTATAATAATGGCTGGACTACCTTTCTAAGTTTAAGAAACTTCACCAACTTCACTCCTCCAAAATACTCTATTTTGAGAGCAAATGATCCTTTTGATCAAAATGTTAATGATCCAATAAATAATCCTGAAGGTTTTACTTTCGACGCTTCTTATATGTACGCCTCTTTTCAAGGAATTAATTTTGTTTTTGGAGTAAGTTTTGTCTTTTAGATATTTTCTAGAAACAATATAAATTTTCTTCAATTACCTTTTTAGCGATACTTCTTCTATGTTCCTTTAAATTATCCGGTTTTACTTTAGTAAATCTTTTTAATCCTAATAATAGTATTTTCTGTTCGTCACCTTCTGAAAGTGCATAAATAGCTTCTTTTCCATTTTTTTGAAATTTATCTATAGTACTGTGAAGAAAATTAATACACATAGATATTCTTTCTTGGTTTTTAATAGGTCCTTCTTTCGAGGTCAGTTTCTCTGTTTTTAAAAGTGCAGATTCTAACATGTAAGTGTCTATAATCATATCGGAAATATTCATCATCAGTTCCTGTTCCTCTCCGATTTTAATTCCTAATTTTTCAGATGCTGTCCCCGATACCATGAGAATAATCTTTTTTAAATTTTTCAAAACAACTTTAAACTCACTAAAAATATCGTTAGAAGGTTCTTCAAAAGAAGGAATACTCATTAATTCTTTTGCTACATTTTTTGCTGGTCCAAAAAAATCAATTTCTTTAGTAACTGCTTTTTTTAATACCATTTTAACAATTAATAATCTGTTAATTTCATTGGTTCCTTCATAAATTCTTGAAATTCTAGCATCTCTATAGCATGCCTCTACTTCAGATTCTGCAGAAAAACCCATTCCACCATATATTTGAACAGCTTCGTCTGAGGTGAATTGAACTACTTCAGATGAAAAAACTTTTAGAATAGCACATTCTATAGCATATTCTTCTAACCCTTGAAGCTTCGCATCTTGAAGTGCTAATCCTTCAGATTCTAATCTTTTTATGTTGTCTTCAATGTTTTGACCACAACGGTAATTTCCTGCATCTGCAACATAAGTTTTGGTAGCCATTTCAGCAAGTTTGAATTGAATTGCACCAAAGGAAGAAATGGGGGTTTTAAATTGTTTTCTTTCATTGGCATAACCAATGGCATAGTTAATTATTTTTTTAGATGCGCCAGTAACTGCAATTCCTAATTTTATTCTTCCTACGTTTAATGAATTCATAGCAATTTTAAATCCTTCTCCTCTTTTTCCCAACATTGCCGATTTTGGTACCTTAACTTTATTATAGAATACTTGTCTAGTAGAAGAAGATCTAATACCTAGTTTTGCCTCTTCTGGATTTAATGTTAATCCCTCTACTTTGTCTTTTTCAAACACAAAGCCAGTAATATTTTTGTCATCTTCAATTCTTGCAAATACTATAAATATGTGGGCAAACCCAGCATTGGAAATCCATATTTTTTGACCAGTTATTTCATAATGTTCACCATCTGAAGTTAAGACAGCTTTTGTCTTTCCAGAGTTTGCGTCTGACCCTGCATCTGGCTCTGTAAGGTTATAACAAGAAATCCATTCTCCAGACGATATTTTTGGCAAATAGTAGTTCTTTTGTTCTTCGTTTCCATAAAGTAGAATAGGAAGTGTTCCAATACCGGTGTGGGCTCCAAAAGCAGTAGCCAAAGATCCAGTTAAACTAGATATTTCTTCACAAATTAGCATTCCCGTATTGAATCCCATTCCAAGACCGTGGTATTTTTCAGGAATACTTACCGCTAATAGGCCCAATTGACCAGCTTTTCGCATCAAACTTTCTACTAGTGCGTAATCTTTTTCTTCAAATCGCATTATGTTTGGCTTAATTTCAATTTTTGAAAATTCTTCTGTTGCGTTCAACATCATCATTTGTTCTTCGCCAAACTCTTCTCTTATAAAAACATCATTTGCATTAGTTTCTTTAACTAAGAATTCGCCTCCTTTAAGGACTTCTGTCTTTTCTATTTCTTTAATTTCCATTTCTATATATTTAGTTTAAAAGTTCAAATATTCCACAAGCCCCTTGACCTGTCCCTACACACATGGTAACTGCTCCTATTTTTTGTTTTCTTAATCTCATTTCATTTAGCAATTGAACACTTAGTTTTGCACCAGTACATCCAAGAGGATGTCCCAAAGCGATTGCTCCTCCATTTACATTAACTATTTCTGGATTGAGTCCTAATTCTTTAATAATAGCTACTGACTGAGAAGCAAATGCTTCATTAAGTTCAATTTGCTCCAAATCTCCGAGTTTCATTCCTGCGTGCTTTAATGCTTCTGGAATTGCGTACAATGGACCAACGCCCATTATTTCTGGGGCTAGTCCAATAACCTTGTAGCTAATTAGTCTAGCGATAGGTTCAATATTCATTTCTTTAACCATTTCTTCAGACATTACCATTACAAATGCGGCTCCATCCGATGTTTGGGAAGAATTTCCTGCTGTTACAGTTCCTCCATTCTTAAAAACTGGCCTTAATTTTTTGAGGGATTCAATATTTGAGTTTTTTCTTGGTCCTTCATCTACTTTAGCAATGTATTTTTTTTCCTGTCTCTTTTCTTCTTCATCCAAAAAAATATGATTGATTTCTATGGGAGCTATCTGACTTTCAAATCGACCATTTTCAATAGCAGATATTGCTTTTAAATGAGACTGCAATGCAAATTCGTCTTGAGATTCTCTACTAATCTTAAACCTTTTTGCTACTTCTTCTGCTGTAAGTCCCATTCCCCAATACCATTCTGGATTCTCTTTACTTACTTTATGGTGGGGAACAATTCTCCATCCTCCAAAAGGAATGGGAGACATGCATTCTACACCTCCAGCTATAATACAATTCGCAGCACCAGACTCAATTTGATACTTTGCAAGCGCTATACTCTGAAGTCCCGAAGAACAATATCTATTGATGGTCATTCCAGGAACTTTATCTGTATTCAAACCCATAAGTGAAATCATTCTGGCCAAGTTCAGACCTTGTTCTGCCTCAGGAGTTGCATTTCCAACTATTATGTCGTCTATTCTATTGGTATCTAGTTCTGGAAAATCTTTTAATAAATGTTGGACAACTTGTTTGCCCATTTCATCTGGTCTAGTAAATCTAAACACTCCTTTACCAGATTTTCCAACGGCCGATCTATATCCACCTACTATATATGCTGTTTTCATAACTTATTATAATTAATTTCTTAAAATTTTACCCGTTTGTAACAAGCTTTGTATTCTTTCCAGAGTCTTTTTCTCAGAACATAATTCTAAGAATGCTCTTCTCTCTATATCCAGTAAATATTTTTCCGATACTTCGGTAAGTTGAGATAAATCTCCACCTGCTAGCACATAGCCCAATTTTTCTGAAATAACTTGATCGTGCTTCGACATGTAGTTGCCAGACTTCATAGAATTTGCACCAGCATAAACTATTCCTAGTCCTTCTTGCCCTAGAACTGTAATGTCTTTACGCATATTTTTTTGGACGTATCCTTTTTCGTGTAGTTTCAAACACATTTCCTTGGCATATGCTATTTGATTTTTTCTAGAAATTATTACCTCATCTATTCCTTTTCTCAAAAAACCCAATTCTATGGCTTCTGAAGCTGAGCTAGAAACTTTGGCTTGACCAATGGTTAAAAAGTTATCTCTAAACCTGTTAATTCTCATATCTCCTTGTTTTAATCCGTCGGAGAATCTAAGCGCCATTTCTTTGGTTCCTCCTCCGCCAGGAATTAGCCCAACCCCAAATTCAACCAATCCCATATAAGTTTCTGCATGGGCAATGACTTTATCGGCATGCAGACATATTTCACAACCACCACCTAGAGTCATTCCGTGTGGAGCTGCAACAACTGGAATAGAGGAGTACCTAAGTCTCATTGTCGTATTTTGAAATTCTCTTACAGCCATATCAAATTCTTCATACTCTTGTTCTGCAGCTAGCATAAATAGAATACCAACATTGGCTCCAGCTGAGAAATTAGCGCCTTCGTTTGCAATAACAATTCCCTTGTATTTTCCAGCTTCAGCCAAATCAATAGCATGGTTCAGGGCTTGTAATATTTCACTACCAATGGTATTCATTTTAGAATGAAAAGAAACATTGATAATTCCATCTCCAATATCTAATATAGAGGCTTCTTTATTACCCCATACTAAAGAGCTTTTATCTAAACTTTTAATAGATATTATATTCTCTAATCCAGGAATGATTGTTAGTTGCTCATTTTTAATGTCGTAGCAGTATTTAACGCCTTGTTTTAGATCATAAAACTTAAAGTCTATATTTCCTTCAATATTTTCTATCCAATTAGGTGTTTTAAGACCAAGCTTTTTAATTATATCTAATCCTTCCATAAAACCAACGGCATCCCACATTTCAAAAGGTCCCATTTCCCAACCAAAACCAGCTTTCATGGCCTCGTCTAATAAAAATATATCCTCAGATATTTCAGGAATTCTACAAGCAGAGTAACTAAATAACCCAGCAAATATTTTTCTGTAAAACTCACCAGCCTTATCCTTTCCATTAAATAGAACTTTCATTCTATCTATTAAATTTTCTATTTTTTTGGCTTTGGAAATAGTTTCAAATTTTGACTTTTGTTTTTTTGAATATTCTAGGGTAGAAAGATCAAGTTCTAGAATATTTCTTTTTCCATTTTCGTCCTTAGATTTTTTATAAAATCCTTGTCCAGATTTGCTGCCTAGCCAATTATTTTCTTTCATCTTTTCAACAAAGTCTGGAATCTCAAAGACATTGTTTCTTTCGTCTTTTGGACAATTTATTTTTAGTCCATTTGCAACGTGAACTAACGTATCCAAGCCTACCACATCACATGTTCTAAAAGTAGCCGACTTTGCACGCCCCATAATAGGTCCTGTTAGTAAATCTACTTCCCCTACAGTTAGATTCATTTCTTTCACCGTATGGAATAGTTCCTGAATGGCAAATACGCCAATTCTATTGGCTATAAAACCTGGGGTGTCTTTGCATAAAACAGAACTTTTACCCAATATTTTTTCACCAAAATCTATCATGAAGTCTATGGTTTCTTTATTGGTGTGCTTGGTAGGAATTATTTCTAGCAATCGCAAGTATCTAGCAGGATTGAAAAAATGACTTCCAAAAAAATGATTTTTAAAATCCTCCGATCTGTTTTCTAACATGGAATTAATTGGAATTCCAGATGTATTGCTTGACACTAAAGTCCCTTCTTTTCGGAACTGATCTACTTTTTCAAAAATGATTTTTTTTATATCTAATCTTTCCACTACTACTTCTATTATCCAGTCGCAATGTTTTATTTTCTCAAAATCATCCGTAAAATTACCGGTAGTAATATTTTTTAATTTTGATTTTGTAAAAAGGGGAGAAGGTTTGGATTTTACAGAGTTCAGTAATGACAAATCTACCAAGCTATTTCTAGATTTTTTATTTTTTTCAGATAGTTTATCTTCTGGCACCATATCCAATAAGAGAACTTCCATATCTACATTGGCAAGATGGCAAGCTATCCCCGAACCCATAATTCCAGAACCTAATACAGCTACTTTTTTTATGTTTTTAATCATTTTAAAATATTTTATTGTTGTCTATAAGTTGGTTGATTTCACCTAGAACTTTAAAACATGTTTTTAATTCACTGTTGTTAATTTTTTCTTGAATGGTCTTGTTGAATTTTATAACAGAACTTCTTGAAAGGTTTCTCATTTTTTTTCCAGTTTCTGTAAGGTGAATATTTACCATTCTCTTATCACTATTATCCATTCTCTTTTCTATCCAGCCCTTTTCTTCTAGAGATTTTATCATTCTAGTTAAGCTCCTTGGTTCCATTCCCATTTTTGGTCCTAGCTTCATAGATGGTGTACCATCTTTATCAATATTTAATAAAGTGTATCCAATAGCCATTGTTCCACCAAACTCGTTTGCTTGTGTATTATACATCCTAGATATATTGTACCAAGACCATCTTATATGGAAATCTGCTGTTTCGGTTGGTTTCATGAAATAAATATAGTAAAATTTAGTATGCATGCATACTATTATGTTAAATTTTTTTAATTATTCTGAATAATTTTTCCAGTCATTTTAAGTAGGGTAGCATTAGATTCTAGTAAGTCATAACTTGCTTGGTACAAAGCAACACCTGCAGATAAATAAGCCATTTGTATATCTCTAAAATTAAATGAATTTATCAATCCACTTTCTTCTTTTAGTTTTGCTATATCCATATTGTCTTTTGAAACAAAAAATGCTTTTTTAGTTAGTTCAAATATTTGAAGTCTTGTTAAATAAAGTTCATATACATTGGTTAATTCAAAATTAAGCTGATCTGTCATCTGAGAAGTTCTTAGCTGATCTACTTCGTTTTGTAATTCTAAAGCCTTAATTCCTCTCCTTACTTTTCCTCCATCGTAGAGTTTGAAATTCAGAGTAAAATTCCCATAATAATTTAGGTTTTTACTTTGCGCATTTGAAATAGGTGAGTTAACATCGTTGGTGTTTAAAACTCCTACGCTTGAATTCAATCCAGAATTGAAACTTACAACAGGGAAAAATTGAGATTTTGCTAGTGAAATATCCTGCTGAGTTAATGCTATATTTATATATTGATTTTTTATGTTGGTATTGTTAGAAAGCATTTCTTTTTTTAAAGTACTTAAGTCTTTTATATTTAAATCAGGTTTAATCTCAGAAGTTAAATCCCACTCTTTATCTACATCTTCACCCATTATTAAGTTCAAGTTTCTTACAGCGTTTCTTTGTGCTAAATTTTGAAGAATTTTGTTAGAACTATCTGTGTATAAATTTCCTTCAAATTGTAATAAATCAAACTTTACACCAATACCTAAATCACTCTTCACTTGTTGCTGCTTAAATTTTTCTTTGCTAAGAGTCATTACATTGTTTAAAAGAGTTAGTTGCTCTTTTTGCATTTTAGCTTGGTAATAAGCAAGAATTATCCCATGAATAGTGTTTTCTATAGCAAGAGTTGCTGTGTTCTCACTTTGCAATTCTAATTGCTCTAATTTTGTCTTATTAGCTCTTACAGCAAAGCCATTAAAAATAGTCCAATTCATAGCTAATCCACCACTTACATCGTTGGATAGAAAAAGATATGGTGCGAACGATATGGGATTATTTCTTTGATCCGATATGGAATTATTTTGACCTGCATTAATATTAACTTGCGGAAGTCTCCCAGCTTCTCCCCAATTATTAAATATTTTATTTATTTCAACATTTTTTAAGGAGAGTCTTATATCGAAGTTTTTCTCTAGACCAATTTCAATAGCTTTGCTTAAGCTTAAGGAATCCTGTGAGAAAAATACAAGAGGAAAAAAAAATAATATACTAATGATCTTTTTCATCAAATTCTTGAATTCTTTTTTGATTTTCTAAAACTGGTTCTACATCTTTCCATTCAGGAGCATTCTTTCCACCTTCCCATATCCACTTCCTAGTTCTTTTTATATCGTTGAAATACAATATTAGTGGAGGGAAATAAAGCAATAATATAATTGTTCCAAATAACACACCATAAGCTACCGAAATAGCCATAGGTATTAAAAATTGAGCTTGGAAACTAGTTTCTAAAATTAAAGGATATAGACCAGCAACTGTTGTAATGGTAGTTAATATAATTGCTCTAAATCTTGAAACCCCAGCTTTTAAAACAGCTTCTTTTATGGGCATTCCCATTGCTAAATTCTTATTAAACTGGTCTAACATAACTACTGCATCGTTCACCAAAATCCCCACAAGAGCAACCACTCCCCAAACACTTAAGGTCGAAAAAGGTTTTCCAACAATCCCATGGCCCAATAATGCACTGAAGACTCCAACTGGAACTACCATAAGAATTAATCTACTTTGATAGAAGGATTTGAAGTTTAAAGAAATAGTCATCATTATCAAAATAATACTTATCAAAAACGCTATGCCTAGTCTTTCTCCAGAATCTTGTGCTCTTTCTGCTTGTCCTTTGATTTGGTAATTAACATTAGGAAACATGGATAGTAGTTTTGGAAGAACATCCCTTTTGATTTGAGAATTTACCTGTCCAGATAGTTCAGAATCAACCAAACGGGCATCTATTCTTATTTCTTTTTTTCCATCTATGTGGTTAATTTTTATTTTACCTCTTTTTATAGTATAATCTGCCAATTCTTTAAGGGGAAATTCCTGACCTAAATCGGTTTTGATTCTAGTGTTTTCAATATCTGCTATTGAGTTTCTATCTGAAAATGGATAGCGCAACCAAATCTTTATTTCATCTCTGCCTTTAATTAATCTTTGTACTTCTTGACCAAAGAAACCCTGTCTAATTTGATTGGAAATAGCCATTTCATTTAATCCTAGTAGGTAAGCTTTGGATTTGAGTTCAAGATGTAATTCTCTATTTCCAATTCCGCTATTGTCTAAAACGCTCTTAACTTCTGGAAAACCACCTATTTGATCCTTCATCCAGTTTGCTGCAGTTTCAAGTTCTTTACTTTCTTCACTTTGTAAAGAAATAGATACTTCTTTTCCAAACCTTTGCTGGCCACCTACAGTAAATTTTTCCAATAGTCTAACGGAGTCTTCGGGGAATTTTAATCTTAATTCATTAGACATATCAATTGTAGAAATATGGTCATTTTCTTTGACAGAAATTCTAACAGAACCGACATGTGACCCATATTCTCCTAAGTTCTCTGTACTTCCCACACTCACCGACTTGTAAGTTATAATGGTATCATTGTATCTATTAATTAATTCTTGATTGTATTCCTCTACAATAGAATCACAGTACCAAAGAAAGTTCTCTGTTTTATTTTCTCTTTCTCCAGGCTGATAAGTAAACTCAACAAGAATGCTGTCAAAAGGAATACTAGGAAAAAATGTCCACCTAATCCACCCAAAGTTAAACAAGACAGCAATTACAAAAATAAAGCCCATAGGTCCCCATACATGCAAACGATGTCTTCGCAGCATTTTTTCTAATACTCTTCCGTAGCCATCTCTAACGTATTTAACTCCATTATTTAATGCCTTACGAAATTTGCTATCGTTGGGCTTAAGTATCTTTTTACTTGCCAGGTGAGAGGGTAATATTAAAAATGCTTCAATAAGAGAAAACAGAAGACAAGCAATTACGCTAAATGCCATTTCTTCCATCATTTCCATTTCCCCACCAACAAATAATAAAGTAGAAAAAGCAAATACTGTAGTTAAAACAGATGTGAAAACAGCATTCATCACTTCACTAGTCCCGTCTAAAGCAGCTCTCATTGGAGATTTTCCACGTTCAAAATGCGCATAAATATTTTCCGCAATTACAATTCCGTCGTCAACCAAAATTCCTACCACCAATATCATTCCAAATAAGGAAATCATGTTTATAGTCATTCCATAAAGTATTCCAAATGAGATCATTCCTATGAATGAAAAAGGGATTCCAAATGCTACCCAAAGTGATAATCGTAAACTTAAAAACAGTCCTAATACAAGACAAACTAAAAATAAACCAATTACTAAATTATTCGAAAGAGTATCGATACGCTGGTCCAAAAGATCTGCAAATTGAAAAAGAGAACGCATTTTAAATTTTTCTTCCTTTTTATTGAACTTAGAGATGTAGGAAGTCATTTCATCTGCAATTTTATCTAAATCCTCATCCACCGTTTTTTTAACAATAAAACTTACTCCTCGCTTTCCATTTACATAGTTTTTCATCGGAACTTCTGAAAAATCTAATTTTACATCTGCTATATCTTTTAGTTTTATTACGTCTCCGTTTGGTTTTGCAAAAATTACTATCTCTTTTACTATTTCAGGATCTGTTGATCGGTTCATAGAACGAATTATTATTTCTTCTTCATTAGTCTTTACACTCCCTCCTGAAAGGTCTATGTTGCTCATTCTAATGACATTGGAAATAAAGTTGAAGTTGAGTCCGTATTTTAGTAAATCATTCTCTCGAATATCTACTGCTATTATCACTGGAGGATATCCTAAAACTTCTATTTGGCTAATTTCTTTGGAGGAAAGTAATTCTCTCTCAATTTTCTCTGCCATCTTTTTTAATTCCCAAAGATTGTCTGGGCCATATAAAGAATAAAAACCCACAACATTACTCATTCCTCCCATTCCTCTCGAAGTTTGGGCATAGACAATTGGTTTTTCAGCCCCTGCAGGAAATTGAGAAATACCATCTACAGCATTTTTTACGTCCTGAAGCATTTCGTCTACATTTATTCCTTCCTCCCCAGTTACTGTTATATTAGAGACGTTTTCAGAGGATTTAGATGTAATTTCTTTAACATTTTGAATACCATTAAGAGATTCTTCAACTCTTGTTGTAATACCTTCTTCAATTTCTTTTGGAGATGCTCCAGGATAGGAAACCGCAATGTAGACCCTGTTGGGGTTCATCTCAGGGAAAAATGACTTAGGCATTAAAAACAAACTCAAAAGACCTACTATTCCAGTAATAACAATTAGTGCGTTTGCCCATATTGGAAACTTTATAAAGTAGGCTATAAGTTTCTTCATTTTATTTAAAAATCGGAGTTATTTTAATACTGTCTTTTGCATTTACAATAGGCTGAGGTAAATAGATAATAGAATCTTTAAGGTTATCTACATAGTAGTATCTATCGTCGCTAGATCTTATATTAATTTCAGTACTGTGGATGGTACTGTCCTTATCCACTCTATAGATTTTATTTTCTCCAAAAATAGCAGTCCTTGGAATTTTACAGACCATTTCTAAAGCATTGAGCTCTAATTTTGCTTTTACATACATCCCATAGTACAATGGAAGTTTGTTAATTGGCTTTACATAGACTGGAACGCTTTGTGTATTGGCATTGATAAAGTTTCCTATTCGAACTACTTTGCCCATAAATTCAACGTCGTTCTCTATTAAGTTAACAGGGCTTCCGATTTTAATTTTTTGCATGTATTTTACTGCAAGTGGTATTTCTATTTCTAGTTCATCGTCTCTTATTATTTGAATAACTGGACTTCCTGGGTTTACTATAGAGCCTTGGTCAATAAAAGCCTCTACGATAGAACCGTTGAACGGAGCCACTTGAAAATATTTGGTTAGTCTATATTCATCGCTTTTAATATTTAAATATTCGGCCAAAAGTTTTCTAGATATAATAAAGTTTTTTTCTTTTGAAGTAGTGAATTTTGGAAATTCTCCAAGTGGTTGATCAACTGTAATAGAATTAAAAAAATCATACCATTTATCGTATTGTTCTGAATGGTCTGTTGCTAAATCTGGTAAGACAGAAGTCCACTGGCTAAGATAATTGCTCTTTCTTGCGGCAAGCATCAACTTTGCATCTGTGTCTCTAATTCTAAAAATTAAATCTCCTTTCTTAAATGAAGTACCTTTTTTAAGAGAAATAGGACTGTTTAACAGACCTTGAACTTCAGAAGATATGTTAATCATGGTCCCTGCCATAACTCTTCCAGATCCTGAAACCAGCACTGGATAGGTCTGGTTGGAAACCATTTCAACATTAACAAATTTGGAAGAGACTATAGCACTTACGTTTTTGATTTTTGAAGCTCTTATTTCCTCGGCGTTAGATTCTCCATAACTTACTCCAGACTCATAGCTAATACTACCAACCATAAATAGTAGTCCTAATAATAGCAACAGAATTACGGTAATAATGATTTTACGAATTTTCATAGAATATTTAAGATCGTGCAAATATAGTTTTTTATGATTTAGTTTTTTGTTAAAATATGGTAACAACAGAGAACCATAAAATTAATTGCCCTTAATTCTATTAAAAAGTTCTTTGAAAACCATTTTGAAATTTTTAATTTCAGGTTGCCTTTTAACAGCTTTCACGTTTCCAGTTTCATCTATATTAAGTTCGTAGTACCATAAAAAAGAAGCATTATTTACATCCATTCCCATTTGACCAAACCTCAAATCCCAAAAAAGCAGTTTTCCATTTTTTTCTTCTATTCTATACCAGCCAGCAGAAATATCAATTAATTGTTTTATGACTTTTTGATCTAAATAAGCTTCCAGCAAATGATGGTTTTTTAAAAACTCTTTTGAATAGGTAATCTCTTGTTTGTCAAATAGTGAGTAATAAGCCGTTCTGAATCCTCTGTCAGTTTCAATTAAGGACGACCATAGTATTGCATTTAACGGAGATGGTTTGGTATCCATTTCTACATACTCTATTTCCTGATTTTCAAGCCCCTCTTCAAATTTTTGAAATGAAACCCATTTAAAAATTAAGGTTAGAATTAAATAGGTAGAACTTACAGAAAGTCCTATGTTGTTAAATTTAGATCGTCTAGGGTTTTCTTTTTTTAAAGACATAGCTATTATTAAAAACCCAAGAAATGGCAAAGTATAAAAAGGATCCACTACAAAAATATTTTGGTACGCCAAACGGTAATTAAATGGCCAAAAAAACTGAGTTCCCCAAGTAGTATGCGCATCTAGTAAAGGATGGGTAACTGTAGTCCAGAAAAATAATTTTGTCCAATCTTTAAAAGAAACATCTTTTAACTTAAAATGTATTTTTTTAGCAATCCATGCTAACAATGGAGCAATTAATACTGCAAAAACAATAGAGTGAGAAAACCCTCTATGCATTTGAGTCGCAGAAATTTCATCGGTAAAACTTCTTAGTATAACATCTAAATCGGGAATTGTTCCAGCTATTGCTCCCCAAAGAATAGCTTTATTGCCAACTTTTTTACCTAAAACTGCTTCCCCAACAGACGCCCCTAGAACAATTTGAGTTAATGAATCCAATAAGTATTAAAAGTTATCTCCGTCTATCATTCTGCCTAATCCTCCAAGAATAGACCCTTCTCCTTTGGATTTCTCTCCAACTTTAGGAGCATTTTGTAAAATTCTATCTGCCATTCTAGAAAAAGGCAAGCTTTGAAGATAGACAGTTCCCGTTCCTTTAACGGTTGCTAAAAACAGGCCTTCTCCTCCAAAAATCATAGATTTTAAATTGCCAGCTCTTTCAATGCTGTAATCCAAACCAGTTGAAAATGCTACAATACATCCAGTGTCAATAAGTAATGTTTGGTTATTCAATTCTTTTTTAACTACAGTTCCACCCGCATGTAGAAAAGCAAGTCCATTACCAGTCAATTTTTGAAGAATAAAACCTTCTCCACCAAAAAAACCTGCGCCTATTCTTTTGTTAAACGCAATAGAAACATTTGTTCCCATTGCTGCACATAAAAAAGCATCTTTTTGGCAAAGTATTTCTCCATTTACATCCTTTAAATCTACCGCAATGATAGATCCTGGGTATGGTGCTGCAAAAGCTACTTCCTTTTTACCACTTTCTATGTTGGTAAAGTGGGTTAGAAAAATAGATTCACCTGTTAATACTCTTTTACCAACACTAAATAATTTACCCATTATTCCGCTGTCAGGTTCTGTTCCATCTCCCATTTTAGCTTCAAAAGAGATGCCACTATCCATCCAATTCATAGAACCCGCTTCTGCAATCACTGTTTCGTTAGGGTCTAGTTCTATGGCTACAACTTGCATGTCATCGCCATGTATTTTATAGTCAATTACATGGGAATCCATTATTTATCAGGATTTATTAGAACTGGTGTTTTACCATCAGTAATAATAAGTTTTGCATTAGTAGAAGTAGCTATTTCTCTTAGAACTTCTAAACTTTTCCATTCTATATTTCCCTGAGAAATACCTTCTTTGATAATAAGTTGAGCATCTCTAATTCCAGCAGCTTCAATTCTTTTTCTTTCTGCCTCTTTATTTTCTTTCAAAAGAACAAATTCCATCTGTTGGGCTTGCTGTTCGGCTCTCAACTTGGATTCGATTGCTGCATATAATCCAGAAGGAAGTGTAATGCTTTTAAGTAGTACTGCTTCAATTACAAAACCTCTATTTTCCAAAAGTTTTGTCATTTTTTCTTTTATTTGTTTTTCAATGATAGATCTTTTTCCAGAGTGCATGTCTTTTGCAAAAAATTGAGCACAAACATCTGCAGAAGCTGAACGAAAAGTGCTTAGAATTAATACTCTTTCAAAATTTGCTCCAACTTCATTAATAATATCCACAGCTTTTTCTTGTTTTACGTGGTAAAGAATAGATATTTGAGAGCTTACATTCAATCCTTCCTTGGAAGGCAAGTTTAGTTTTACTTCTCTATTAACGGTTCTTGTAGGAATTTTTACTAGAGTAGTGGTAAATGGATTAATTATAGCAAGTCCAGGATCTATAATATTTCCTCTTAATCTTCCAAATGTTTGTCTTACACCCACTTCCCCAGGTTTTACAATAGCACAGGAGCTAAAAAGGGTAGAAGTTATTAGTAGAACTAGTAATAATTTTAATGTTTTCATAATTCAATTTTTTTATACTCTTAAAATAAACAATTTTTATGCCAAAAAAAAAATATACTTCGTTAAATACACCTATTATTTCTTTTTTAAAGTAGAAACTTAATATTGGAGGTAAAAAGTTTGATAGAAATGGCTAAAAGAATTACTCCAAATATCTTTCTAATAATTCCAATACCGTTTTCGCCTATAACTTTTTCAATTTTGCTAGACGCTTTTAAAACAATATAAATAACTATGATATTGATAATTATAGCAACTATAATATTTGCATTGCTAAAAGCAGCTTTTAAAGATAATAACGTAGTCAAACTTCCAGGTCCGGCTATAAGTGGAAAAGCAAGAGGAAAAACCGTTGCGTTTAGTGGACTCTTTTCATCTTTATAAATTTTAATTCCCAAAATCATTTCTAAAGCAATGAAAAATATTACCAAAGAACCTGCTATGGCAAAAGAATGAACATCCAGACCAATAATACTTAAAAGTTGCTCTCCAATAAATAAAAATATAATTAATATGAATCCTGCAATAAGACTTGCTTTCTCACTTTGAATGTGTCCAGCTTTCTTTCTTAAGTCTATAATTATGGGAATATTTCCTATGATATCAATCACTGCAAATAATACCATAAAAGTGGTTAATATGTCTTTGTAATTTAACTCCATTTCTAAAAAATTTTGGCGAAATTAAGCTAATTTTTCAATTAAAAAAGCATTTATAAATTAAGTTGCAGGATCGGGAATCATTTCGTGCACTTTTTCTATCTCCCTTAGAATGTTTTTATCAAGAGAAACATAAATAGAATCAATATTTTCTTTTAGCTGATCTAGGTTAGTTGCACCTATAATATTGCTTGTTACAAATGGCTGCTGGTTTATGAAAGCCAAAGCCAAAGAAGTAAGAGAAAGGTTGTGCTTATTGGCAATCTCTAAATAAAGCTTTGCAGCTTCTGTGCTTTGATTGCTACTGTACCTTACAAATCTTTTAAATAAATTAAGTCTGCTATTAGGAGAATCTTTTTTCTCAATATATTTTCCTGAAAGAACACCACACCCTAAAGGAGAATAGGCTAGAAGACCAATATTTTCTTGCATGGAAACTTCTGCATTTCCAACTTCGAATTGTCTATTGAGAAGAGAATATGGATTTTGAATGGTTATCATCCTAGGTAATTCGTTCTTAGATTCTTCTAAAAAACGCATGGTACCCCAAGGGTTTTCATTGGATATACCAATATGACGAATTTTTCCAGTTTTAATTATTTCATCTAGAGTGTGAAGTACTTCGTTAAAATTATCTTTCCACTTTTCCTCTTTTTCATATTTATAGCCTCTTTTTCCGAATCTATTGGTTAGTCTTTCTGGCCAGTGTAATTGGTATAAGTCTATATATTCTGTTTGAAGTCTCTCTAAACTATTGTCTACAGCTTCGATTAGCCCGGCTTTTTCAAATCCAGTAGTTCTAATGTGTTTGGTATAATCTCCAGGGCCAGCAATTTTAGTGGCTAATACTATAGAATCTCTTTTTTTACTTTTCTTAATCCAAGAACCAATAATTCTCTCTGTATTGCCATATCTAGTAGCTTCTGCTGGGACCGGATACATTTCTGCTGTGTCAATGAAATTTACTCCTCTTTCTAAAGCATAATCTATTTGCTGGTGACCTTCAGTCTCTGTATTTTGTCGGCCATAGGTCATAGTTCCCAGACATATTCTACTCACCTTAATATCGGTATTGGGCAATAAATTATATTTCATCTTTTATTTTTTATTCATGACACTATTCTGTTTGTCAATAGATTCTTGATGAATAGCTTTTAGTAATTGTTGAATAAAAAGCTCGCTCAAACCATTTTCTTCACCATATTTTACTCTGGATTTTAACATTTCTATCCATCGGTTATTTTGGAGTATGGTAACCTCGTTCTCTTTTTTATGAACACCAATTTTCTCCACTAAATCCATTCTTCTTTTCAGAACGTCAAGTAGCTCAATGTCCAAGTCGTCTATCTGAATTCTAAGCTGTTTTAAAGTTGCTTTAAATTCTTTGTTTTCCGTTTCAAAGTTTCTAATTACAAGCTTATTTAGTATGTTTTCCAACTCTAGTGGAGTAATTTGTTGGTCTTTGTCACTCAATGCATTTTTTGGATCAATATGGGTTTCAATCATAAGACCGTCGTAGCTCATATCCATTGCCTTTTGAGCAATTTCTAAAATATGATTGCTGTTTCCAGTAATATGACTAGGATCACAAATCATTGGAAGTTTTGGAAACTTTCTTTTCAAATCTAGAGCTAGTTGCCACTGAGGAATATTTCTATATTTAGAGTTCTTGTAGGTGAAAAACCCTCTGTGAATAGCTGCTATATTATAAATGCCATTATCTAACAGTCTTTCTATAGCTCCTATCCAGAGATTTACTTCCGGATTTATTGGGTTTTTAACCATCACTGGAATATCAACTCCTTTTAGCGAATCTGCTATTTCTTGCATAGCAAATGGATTTCCAGTAGTTCTAGCACCAATCCAAAGTATATCCACCTCGTGTTTTAAAGCAAGTTCTACATGCTTTGCTTTGGCAACTTCTACAGTAGATTTTAATCCAGTTTCTTCTTTTACTTTTTGAATCCATTGAAGCCCTTTAGAACCAATCCCTTCGAAACTGTTGGGCCTTGTTCTAGGTTTCCAGATTCCTGCTCTGAAAATTAAATTCTTATGTTTTTTCAATTGATGAGCAGTCTCTAAAGTTTGTTTTTCAGATTCTGCACTACAAGGACCTGCAATTAGAATAGGTTTGGTGAGGCCAAATTTATTTTGAAAATTGTTAATCATTATATTTAACGAAGATATTTAGATAATTTTATTACAGTAAAAATTGTTTAATAAACTTATATTTATTTAGTAAATAAAATACAATGGTTCACGGTACACATAACGCAATTCAAGACGATAGAAATAACCACATAAAAATATATGTAAATGGAGAATTTTTCAATAGAAAAGATGCTAAGATTAGTGTTTTTGATAGTGGGTATTTAGTAGGAGATGGAATTTGGGAAGCGGTGAGACTGTATAGGGGAACCCTTGTTTTTTTAGACGATCATTTTTCTAGGTTGTGGTCTGCTGCCAAAGCTACAGGAATAAAACTACCATATTCTAAATTAGAATTAAAAGCTATTGTAGAAAATGTTTTACAAATTAATAAAATGCAGGATGGTGTTCACGTTAGGATAATGGTAACAAGGGGTATTAAGAAAACTCCTTCACAAGATCCAAGACTTACAATAAGTGGTCCTAACTTGGTAATTATTCCAGAATACAAAACGGCAGATCCCACTTCAAAGAATAAGGGAATCAAACTTTTCACTTCTACTATTAGAAGAGGCTCACCAGATTATTTAGATCCTAAACTTAATTGTCACAGTAAATTACATGAGGTTCAGGCTTTGATACAGGCGATTGAAGCAGGAGCAGATGAAGCATTAATGTTGGATGTTAATGGTTTTGTTTCCACATGTAATTCCACTAATTTTTTTATTATTAAAAATGGAATTGTTTTTACATCTACAGGTCAGTATTGTATGAATGGAATAACAAGGCAAAAAATAATAGATGTTTGTAAAGCAAATAATATTGAAGTTAGAGAAACCAACTTTTCTCTTTTTGATGTTTATGCTGCTGATGAAGCATTTGTCACAGGAACCTTTGGCGGAGTAACGCCTGTAATTTCTGTAGACGGAAAACTTATCGAGAACAATTCAAATATTGAATTCTCAGCGACTTTAGAAAAACATTACCAAAAGCTGGTTGAAAGTCAGATATAATGAGTAAGGTAATTTGTTTATGGGCTAGTCCAAGAAATATTTCTACTGCAATGATGTATTCTTTTGCACAAAGAAAAGAGACCAAAGTAGTGGACGAACCTTTCTATGCATACTATTTAAATAATGTAAATTCAAACACTTTACATCCAGGAAAAAAAGAGATACTAAATAGCCAATCTTCAAATTTTAATAAGGTTTTACAAGAATTAAATGAACTGAGTACCAAAGAGCTGCTATTTATAAAGAACATGACCCATCACTTAAATGGCCAAAACATAGATTTCGCAAAAAATTGGTATAATGTTATTCTAACTCGATCTCCAAAAAAATCTATTGTTTCTTTTTCTAAGGTCATAAAAAATCCCACTTTACAAGACTTAGGCTATAAATTACAATACGAATTGGCCAAAGAATTCCAGAGGAATAAAATAGAATTTTATTTAATAGAGGCAGAGGATTTACTAATGAATCCAGAAAAGCACTTGGAAAAAATTTGTGCTTTTTCTAAGATTAAATTTTCTAAAAAAATGCTTAGTTGGCCAAAAGGTGGGATTATTGAAGATGGAGTATGGGCAAAGTATTGGTATGAAAATATCCATAATTCAGTAGGGTTTAAGGAGCATAATTCTCAAGGAGAGACTTCATTGACAGTAAAATATAATTCACTTTATGAGGAAGCTAGTTTTTATTACGATGCTTTAAAAAACATCTGATTAAAATAAAATATAAATTCAGCTTTTAAATTGGTATGTTTAACCCTTGAACTATTTATCTGTAGAAAATATAAGCAAGTCTTTTGGAGAAAGAGTCCTTTTTGAGGGTTTAAACTTTGGACTAAATTATGGGGATAAAGTAGCTTTAATTGCCAATAATGGCTCTGGTAAAACCAGCATGCTAAAAATTATAGCTGGAAAAGATGTTCCTGGAACTGGTAAAGTAACCCTTAGAAACGGAATTAGAATTGGATACTTGGAGCAAGAGCCAGTTTTTAATGAAAAATTTACCATTAACGAACTGTTATACAATTCTAATGCTGAGGTAGTTAAAATAATAAGAGAGTATGAATCTGCTCTTGAAATGCAGACCAATGATTATAACGACGCCTCAGCCGAAAGGTTTGAAAAGGCTTCATTAGAAATGGAAAAGGCCAATGGTTGGAATTTTGACAATGAATTAAAGCAAATACTTTCCAAATTTAAAATAGTAGACTTAGAGGCAAAGGTAGAAATGCTTTCTGGAGGTCAAAAAAAGCGTTTGGCTTTGGCTTTATTGCTAATAGATGCTCCGGATATGTTGTTGCTTGACGAGCCCACCAATCATTTGGATATTGAGATGATAGAATGGCTAGAGGAATATCTAAAAAATCAAAACATTACACTTTTAATGATTACCCACGATCGTTATTTTTTAGATCGTGTTTGTAACCATATTTTAGAACTGGAAGATGGCAAGTTGTACCATCATAAAGGGAATTACAGCTATTTTCTAGTGAAAAGAGACGAGAGGGAAAGTAACTTCAATGTAGAGCTGTCTAAGGCTGGAAGACTAATGAAAAAAGAACTAGAGTGGATTAGAAAATCTCCTAAGGCTAGAACTACTAAGTCTAAAGCAAGAGTAGATAATTTTGAGGTAATAAAAAACAAAGCAACTTCTAAAAAAATAAAGCAAGAGTTAAAACTAGAAGTGAAGATGAGTAGGGTGGGAGGTAAGATTTTAGAACTTAAAAAAGTATATAAGTCTTATGGCGATCTTAAAATATTAAGTGGTTTTGATTACACTTTTAAAAATGGCGAACGAATTGGAATTATTGGGCAAAATGGAGTAGGGAAAAGTACTTTTTTAAATATTATTACTCAATCTCTTAAGCCGGATAGTGGTAAAATTAATGTTGGAGAAACTATTGTATATGGTTATTTTACACAGAAAGGAATTCAATTAAAAGAGGATAAGAGAGTAATAGAGGTGTTAAAAGATATTGCAGAAGTAATAGTAATGTCTGACAATAAAAAAATAACTGCTTCTCAGCTATTGGAACATTTTATGTTTCCTTCTAATATGCAATATACTAATGTCTCCAAATTAAGTGGCGGGGAGAAAAGAAGATTGTATTTGCTTACGGTTTTAATGAAAAATCCTAATTTTTTAATTCTTGATGAACCTACCAATGACTTGGATTTACTCACGCTCAATAAGTTAGAAGAGTTTTTATTGGATTTCAAGGGTTGTCTTATTTTAGTATCTCACGATAGGTATTTTATGGATAAATTAACCGATCACTTATTTATATTTAAAGGTGAAGGAATTATAAAAGATGAATATTCTAGTTATTCAGAGTACAGAACCAAGTTAAATAAAGAACTCAAACTTGAAAAAAAGAAAGAGAAAGTTTTGTCTGAAAGTAGTGAAAAAGCCAACTTGTTTTCTTATGAAAACAGGAAAGAGCATAAAAGTTTAGAGAGGCAGATAGAGAAGTTAGAGAAAGAAAAAAAACAGATGGAGGATTTCTTTAAAGATTCTAATGTAAGCTATGATCTAATGCATGAAAAGGGCAAGGAATTGGAGAATTTAAATAATCTTTTGGATGATAAACTAAATCGATGGATGGAGTTAGACGAACTTAAAAACAAGGCATAAAAAAAGCCCGCAAATAGCGAGCTTTAAATTCATTTTGTAAAAAAAAAATTAAATAACTTTTACGTTAACTGCATTTAATCCTTTATTACCTTCTTTTAATTCAAATTCGACTTTATCGTTTTCTTGAATTTGGTCTATTAAACCTGATGAGTGTACAAAATGTTCTTCTTCTGTACCGTCTTCTTTGATAAAACCAAATCTTTTGGTGCTATCGTAAAATTTTACTGTTCCTTTATTCATTATTGTTATTATAAATTGTGTTTTAAAGGGGCAAATGTATAATATTTTAATTTAATAAATTCAACTTGTCTAGTTATTCTATCATTTTTCGATAAAATATTAGATAAGTTTTTGGTTTAATTAACCAACTTATATAACACACGTTATATTAGCTTTATTACGCATTTTATTGTATATTTGCTAAATGTTTACTCTGTTAATAAGAATACTTAAAGTACACTTTTTATTATTAATACTACTCATGAGTAGTAATACAGTAGTTTCTCAATCTAACAACCTTAGTTCAGGAAAAACTTTTCCTGACACAGATTCGAAAGCTGAAATAAAAGAAAAAATATACGAACTGAAGTACTCAGACCCCAATTTAGCTATTTCTGTATGCTTGAATGCTTTAGAAGAAAACATCCCTTTAGGACCTAACTTATTTTCTCTTTATTTATATAGTACTTTAGGTGAGCTATATCTAAAAAACAACCTCCCTGTATTAGCACTTTCTTATTTGCAAGACGCAATGTATGAGTATGAATTAATTAAAAGAGATGGTGTAAAATTCTCCAACTCACAGCCTACTCAACAACCTTGGCTTACTTTAAATATAGGTAATATTTTTTTTCAACAGGGCGAGTTCGATAAAGCTGAAGAGAGATACAAATTTAGTCTTAACTACTTTTATGAGATAGATTCTCTGCTTCCAAAGATTAGAGGTTTATCTACTACTATGAATAATTTAGCTTTAGTTCATATAGAATTAGGTGAATATAAAATTGCTTTAGACTATATCAATAAAGCATTGGATTTAAGAACTGAATATAATTTAAATTCAGTAGACATTTTACATTCCTATAAATCCTTAAGTGAACTATATTTTATTTGGAACATGCAAGATAAAGGGAATCTATACTTGTCTAAAACAGACAGTGCAAATAATTTTATTCAAAAACAAGTAGCTGAAAAATCTGAGAATTGGGACGATATAACCTACAAGCTTTCAGAAAACTATGTTGGTAATTGCTACGAGTATAAAGGGGAGTACTTATTTAGACAAAAAAGGTTTGACCAAGCCTTAATCGCATACAATACTGCATCCAGCTATTATGGAGATTTTACGTTTCAGAAAGTTAGTTTACTAAACAAAAAAGCAAATGTTTTTTATATGCTTTCCGATTTTGAGAACTGTTTAAAAGTAATTGAAGAATGTATATTACTTTCTAAAGAACAAAATTTACAAAATGAAGAAGAGAAAGCTTTGGAATTAAAAATTAAGGTTTTAAACAAATTAGGACTTTCTTCAGAAATAGAGCTCACAGTAGAAGAAATATTAAAAAATAAAGATTATCGCTACAGTGTCCAAATAGATCAACTGCTTTCTGGATTGGAGTCCAAAAATGAAATACTTATAAAAAAGGCTGAAATAAAAGATGAGAAGGAGAAAAACTCTCGAATTGTTTTTATTTCAATAATTGTTATTTTGATACTAGGTTTTGCCTCTGCATATTTTCTTTCAAGGAAAGTATATTTAGATAAGCAAATGATAATAGTTAACCAAAATGAAAAAATAGCCAAGTCAGAACTGGAACATAAAAAAAGAGAACTAGCTGCTATCTCTACCAATATTGTTCAGGAGAATGAACAAGTTTCTAATATATTGAAGGATTTAAAGTATTATAGTTCTTTGCTGAAGTCTGAAAAAGATAGAAATTCTTTCTCACCTTTAATCAAATCCATTAATAGAATACTCTCAGAAAAACGTAAAGAAGATTTGTATTCCGATCAGTTTAATGCTGCATATCCTGGTTATCTTGAGTATTTAACTAGAACTTATACAGATCTTACCACATCGGATCTTAAGTTATGTACTTTCTTGCGTATGAACCTTAATACTAAGGAAATAGCAGAGATTATGGGGCTCTCAGTTAGGTCTGTAGAAAGTAGAAGGTATCGCTTAAGAAAAAAAATTAATTTGAGTAAGAACGAAGATTTAGTAAGTAACCTCATTAGTTTAAAATACTAATACTTAATTACCACTCAATAAGCCTATTTTAGTTACTTTCTATTACTCATTCAACTGACTTACCACTCATTTTTTTACCAAGAACTCTTACAAGCATCTCCTTTATTAAATTTGTGTATTGAAATAAAAATGCGCAAACTTTATTTATACATTTTACCTGTTTTACTGATATTAAGTTCTTCTTATTATTCTCAGACTGCTACTGTTCCATTATCTAACTCATACGGGGTGGTTGATAATGTTAATGGAAACAATATGTTTTATTCACAATCTACACAAGCTGGTTGTTGTGGAAATAATGATGGATCCAATGATAGAGTCATTGTAACATATGAGGCATTAAATCTCACCATTACGAGTACTATTTTATCTCAATTACAACATTCTACATATACTTATACAAACGATAATAATAGTGGTCCATCTTTATTACAATGGAACGGAGGCATATCGGTTGGTGATGTTGTGAATGTTTACATGATTTACCTTAATGACAATACCAACAGAAGAAGTAATTATGGTGAATTTACCTTTCAAGATGATATTGTTGCAGTGGGAATGGACTGGCGCCAAACATTATGGTTTTCAGGAACACGTTTTTCAACATCAGATTATCCTAAATATTCGGCTGCGTCTAGTAAAGGTAAATTTAGGGATAGAAAATTTGAACCTTACGATTATAACAATGGAAGTTTTTTAAGTGCATGGGATAATCAAAACTCGTCATATGATTGGTTTCAAGTCTTAGATGCTAATGGAAGTGTTCGATCACCAAATTACAATGGAACAGCCATTAAGAAATTTAGATTAGGTTGTAATAACGGTGCAAAAGGAGATTTTTTCAGGATTATTACAAAACAGAGCTGTCCAACTTCTAGCGCTTCTGCTTCACCAACTTCTATATGTAGTGGGGAGTCAACTACTCTTTCAGCAGTAATTGTTTCTGGTGCAACTTATGAGTGGAGGGTAAGTGGAAATTCTTCAGTATTATCTAACAATAGTACTTACAATGTTTCTCCAGCATCTACCACAACCTATGAACTTACTGTCTCTAAAGATGGCTGTAGTCGAACCGATGATGTTACGATTGCAGTAAGTACCAACCCTACAGACGCTGGTTCTATCGGAAATCCACAATCCAATTGTAATACTTTCGATCCTCAGCCAATTACTAGTATATCTGACCCAGTAGGTGGCACAAATTTGGATACTCTATGGCAGTATTCTAATAACTCTGAAACTGGTCCTTGGACTACGATTGCTCCACCAACTGGAACTACAGTTTCCATACCACAGGAGCAAATTTCTAATGATGTAGATGACGGTATGGAGTATTCTGCATCTGGTACTACTGTATATGCAACTGGTGCAACAAATATACGTTTAGGAAACCGTTCCGGTAGTTTTGGAGACGTTTTTGGAGGCATGAGATTTACTACTGTTCCAATTCCACAAGGGGCGACTATCTCTTCTGCTTATATCAGTGTAAATACTTTGCCAGATGGGACTGCTAGTAATTCTAGTAATCAAGTTAGATTGAAAATATATGCCGAAGCAGTAGATAACAGCACTCAGTTTAATAATAATACTGGTAGTTTTCAAAATAGAATCTCTACTTCTGCTCAAGTTGATTGGGATCCACCTAGTTGGTCAGATAATACCTGGTATTCTTCAGTAGATATTTCTTCAGTTATTCAAGAAATAGTAAATAGGCCAGGTTGGTCGACTAATAATGCTATTAGTATCATGATTAAAGATGATGGTTCCACTGCAGGAATTCATAAGAACATTTATCAATATGGTGGAAATTCCTTAAGAGCCCCTAAGCTAGATGTTAGTTACTCAACTGGTGGTGGTCACAATAAAGTTTACGATCCATCTACAATTACTCAAACTACTTGGTATAGAAGAGGTGTTAAAAGTGATGGATGTAGCTCTGGTGTTTATACCTCACCAGTAGAGATGACCGTAGGTTCATCTCCTGCGCCAACAGCCGGTCCTATAACCCAGCCAACTTGTTCAGTAACAACAGGAAGTTTTACCATAGATAATTATGTATCTACAAGTACTTACACCTTTACACCAAGTGGACCAATAGTAGATGGAAGTGGCGAAGTAACCCTACTAACTGCAGGAACAACTTATACATTTACAGAAACGAATGCTTCAGGGTGTGGTGAATCTGCAGCAAGTTTAGATGTGGTAATAGACGCGCAACCAGCGACACCAAGTGCACCAGTAGCAGGAGCGATTACCCAACCTACTTGCGCAACAGCAACAGCAAGTTTTATTATTACAAGCTTTGAATCAACAAGTACTTATACGTTTACACCAAGCGGACCTAATGTAGATGGTACAACTGGCGAAGTAACCCTACTAGATGCAGGAATAACTTATAGTTTTACAGAAACCAATGCAGTAGGCTGCGAATCTGCAGCGAGTGCAGATGTGGTAATAGATGCACAACCAGCGACACCAGGTGCACCAACAGCTGGTGCGATTACTCAACCAACATGTACAGAAGCAACAGGAAGTTTTACCATATCAGGTTTTGAATCTACAAGTACTTACACATTCTCACCAAGCGGACCTAATGTAGATGTTACAACTGGCGAAGTAACCCTACTAGATGCAGGAATAACTTATAGTTTTACAGAAACCAATGCAGTAGGCTGCGAATCTGCAGCGAGTGCAGATGTGGTAATAGATGCACAACCAGTAACACCAAGTGCTTCAATATCAGGATCAGTTACTCAGCCAAGTTGTGCAACAGCAACTGGAAGTTTTACCATAGCAAGTTACAATGCAGCAAATACTTATACGTTCACACCATCGGTTGTTAGTACATCAGCTAGTGGATTAGTAAC
>Ga0206127_1000180_pt1 | contig 81754 bp, 71 predicted proteins | sample Helgoland_Spring_6_FD_148646 | JGI IMG/M metagenome (GOLD analysis project Ga0206127, IMG submission 148646) | Pelagic subsurface seawater microbial communities from Kabeltonne, Helgoland, North Sea - Helgoland_Spring_Bloom_20160419_1 | ecosystem: Environmental > Aquatic > Marine > Epipelagic ...
CAGATAGCCAAGGCTGATTCAATGGACGCAGTGGTTGCCAGTCACTTCGATTATTCCCGGTTAGATAGACAAGATACTTCAGTACGCATCCGACTAAATAGTACAGTGGTGAATGCGGTCAATACAAATTCGGATCTGGTTGACGTCTCCTATGTGTGTGATGATCGTGCTTATAAAGTACAGGGAAAGCACTGTATTTTGGCTGGATATAACGCCATGATTCCGCATATTTGCTCGGATTTACCTGAGGCGCAGAAACAAAATCTTGCCTACGGATCTAAGGTTCCTTTTGTCTGTGCCAATGTTGTGCTTAAAAACAGTGAGGCGGTGAGAAAAAGCGGCGCATCTTTATATCAGTGTTCAGATAGTTTTTTCGAATTAGTAACTCATGCTCCGCCAGTGAATTTAGACGCCCATAGTGTTTCGACTCAACCAGAAGATGCCATGGTGATGTTCATGCTGCATACCCCTGTTCCGGAGGACGATGGCAAACAATCTGGCCGTGATCTATTTCGGCTTGGCAGATACAATATAATGGCCTCCTCATTTGCAGATTACGAAGGTGAAATTCGTCACCAGCTCAACGGCATGTTTGCGGCGGCTGGATTTAATGCTGATCGCGATATTGAGGCGATTACCATAAATCGATGGTCCCATGGTTATGCCTATGAATATATGGATCTTTATGATCCGCCATGGGAACCCGGCCAGGCGCCCCATGAGTTGGGGCGGCAACCCTTGGGTCGAATCAGCATTGCTAATTCCGATTCTGAGGCCTATGCCTATGTTCAGGCGGCAATTGATGCGGCAATTCGAGCTGTGGGCGAGGTGACCAACTAGGTTTTTAGAACAGGGATAGCTAGAGGCTTGACTGACGGTCTGCCCAGTTTCCAAATGTTGTAATGACAATTCATTTCTGGTGCCGCTTGCAAAAAGCACTGAATCGCTGCCAGCTTTTCTTAATAAGTATCACTGTCGGTGGGATTGTCAGCCCATCAAAGACGGCGAGTAGTTTTTTATGTACACTTTCCAGCATTGAGATTAAATGACTGGATTTACACTGCCATGAGTGGGAGAAAGCAACAGATATTACAGGCCGCAATCGACATTATTGTTGATCAGGGCTACGCAAGTCTCAGCATGCGCGCCTTGGCCCGCGCCAGTGGTATGAAGCTTGGGGCACTGCAGTATCACTTTCGAACCTGGGAGGAGATGTTGCGAGGGTTGGTGGCATATATTGCCGAGATATATCAGTGCAAATTTGAGTCGATGACCAGTGATAGCCCGTTGACGATTAGCGACGTGCTAGAGTTTGCCTCATCAGAGCCGGCAGGTGGTGAATTGCAATCGGATAAGTTATGGCCACAACTCTGGGCCATGGGGCAGGTGCATCCCTTGGTGGCTGAATTGGTTGACGATATCTACGAAAAATATTGTTTAATTTTGGTCGATTTACTCAAACAGGCTGGCAGTAAATCTCCTCGCGCCGAGGCAATTGCACTGATGTCTTTCGTCGAAGGGTCAACCATTTTTATTGCTGCTGGCAGACCATGGGAAACTGATGAATCTGACGTTCGAAGGGTAGTAAATGATCTTATTAAGCAAAAATATGGCAGCGGAGCTTAATTCAATCTTCCCGCTGTAGAATTGAACAACTCAAATGCCATTACTGTGATTTGTGCCTATGAAATCTTCTGACAGAGAAACAAAATTTCTACCCGTGATTGGTCGACGCGATGCCCTAGCTCTGGCTTTTGGCGCCATGATTGGCTGGAGTTGGGTAGTATTATCTGGGGTTTGGATCGAATCTGCTGGGGCCATTGGCGCTATCATCGCCTTCCTTATTGGCGGCGGTATTATGTTGGTTATTGGCCTGACCTACGCCGAGCTTGCCTCCGCACTGCCCTTTGCCGGAGGGGAACATGTCTATAGTCACCGCGCTATGGGGGCAGGTTGTTCCTTTATTTGTACCTGGGCCATTATTTTAGGTTATGTCTCTGTGGTCACATTTGAGGCCGTCGCCCTGCCCACGGTGCTCGATGCATTAATGCCGGGATTGGATCGGATGTTTCTCTGGCAGATTGCCGGGTGGGATGTGTATCTCAGCTGGGTTTTAGTCGGTGTCGCGGGAGCGGTTGTTATGACCCTACTCAACATACGCGGTGTCCGCATGGCGACTGTTGTTCAATCATCAGTCGTTATTGTCATTCTTCTGATAGGCAGTTTGTTTGTGTCTGGAGCTTTGGTTGTGGGTAACACTGCCAACATGGCTCCACTTTTTAATGATGGCTTTTCGGGTATTACCCTAGTGTTGGTAATGGTACCGTTCATGTTCGTCGGCTTTGATACCATTCCTCAGGCCGCCGAAGAAGTTGATCTGCCGCGCAGGGAAATAGGATCAGTGTTGATGATATCAGTAGCCATGGCTATTGCATGGTACGCTCTGGTTATTCTTGGGCTGGGTCTGTTGATGGATGAGGATTCTTTGACAAGCTCGGATGTTGTGGTAGCGCAGGCCAATTCTGTGGTGTTTGGAGAAGCTGGACGCATAGCCATGTTAGGTGCTGGTCTTGCAGGCATAATGACCAGTTGGAATGCCTTTATTATTGGTGGTAGTAGAGCGATCTATGCCTTAGCGCGTGCTAACTTGTTGCCGGCAGCTCTAAGCAAGTTGCATCCAAAATATCGAACACCGCACAATGCCATCTTGCTGATAGGGAGTCTGTCTATTATTGGGCCTTTCTTTGGTCGTCCGGCATTGGTTTGGTTAGTGAATGCAGGCGGTCTGGGGATTGTTGTCGCCTATGCGATGGTTGCATTGTCTTTCTTGATTTTGCGTTATAAAGAGCCAGATTTACAGCGACCGTATAAGGTGCGATTCGGATATTTTATCGGAACTCTTGCTTTGATACTCTCCATAGGTCTGGGGTTTTTATACATGCCTGGCAGTCCTTCGGCACTGCTTTGGCCACAGGAGTGGATTATCATCATTTTGTGGACATTAATCGGGGCCGCACTGTTTTTACAGGCTCGGAAAAATTTGCCAAACCAATAGTCACTGCCCCACTGCCACAGGAGAGCTATTGCTCGGGATAAAATATCGACATCAACCTTTAGCCGGCCACTGATATGGGTTGTAGTCTTTTGCTCATAGCTGAATCTAACTATCAGAGACAACAGACGAGAATCATCGCCACAGACATAAGCCCCACTTTAGTGGGGCTTTTCCAATAGGATTAATTTACTCTAGTTGATAACAGAGGTGCCGCCATCGATAGGAATAATTTGTCCAGTGATAAAGGCCCCTGCCTTAGATGCCAACATGATGGCAACGCCGGCAATATCGGTGGCTTCTCCCCAGCGGCGCATGGGGATACTCTGGAGCTCCGCTTCAAAGGCTTCTTGATCATTGCTCAAAAACTCGGTCATTTTGGAGTAGAAACGTCCGGGTGCAATGGCATTGACGCGGATGTGATCGCTGGCCAGTTCAGTTGACAGCACACGAGTGAGCTGATGAATGGCAGTTTTTGAAATTGCATAGCTAAAGTTATCCAATGCGTTGCCCACTATTCCGGCAATAGAGCCAATATTGATAATACTGGATGTGTTATCAGCGGTGGCATTCTTTTTTAGTAATGGTGTCAGGGCTTGGGTCAGAAAGAAGGGACTTTTAACATTGATATCCATGGTTTTGTTCCAACCCTTCTCTGGGAATTGATCAAAAGGTGCTCCCCAGCCAGCACCGGCATTATTCACCAGAACATCGATATGTTGCTCGCGGGACATGAGCTCTTTGACCAACGTCTGCAGACCCTCTGCTGTGGCAAGATCACTGGGTATGGCAATACATTCGCCATAGTGACTTAATTCTTCCGCGGTACTGATGCAGGCTTCTGCTTTGCGCGCGGTGATATAGACCCGTTTGGCGCCAGCTTCGAGAAAACCCTGGGCCATAAATGATCCCAAACCTCGGCTGCCGCCGGTAACGACACAAATTTTGTCCTGCATTGAAAATAACGATTCGATCATGATTTTTTCCTTTTTGATTGATTGTATGTTCCCCTACAGCGCAGCCGAACAAGGATGCGCACAGCTTTCTCTGGGTTGTATTGTTACAAACTGATAAAGGTATGCTTTTGTATACTAGTATGATTATATTGCCTACTTGCATGCAATACCTAAGTCTATTTATCATACTGTACATTAATTATTGAGTTAAGGTGGTAAAAATGTTGGCGGAGTACTATTCATTCAATCCGGGTGCCTGGGTTTCACTTGGGATTGTTCTCATTTCAATCTTAACTTCCTGGGCCCTAAATTACAGTGCACCTAAAGTCAGAGTATTTGGAACACTATTGGCAGCCCTCGGTTGTCTGATCATGGCAGCTTGGTTCTTCTTTTTTGTCACAAGCTCGGGGGTGCTAGAGAATCCCAAACCAAATCAGACGCCCATGGATTCGGCAAAGCCCACCTTATTGTGGATACAGTCTCTCACTGCTGTGTTGGCCGGCCTGTTCCTCTTGTTTGTGGCTAAACGCCAGAGCGAGCGAACCGATGACTTAGTGCTACCCACCGAAAATGAATCAAACCGCTATGGTAAGGTCTCGCGGGTTCTTCATTGGACTATTGCTGTTATTTTCATTTCGTTAATACCAGCAGGAATCTTTGCCTCCATGATTCCCGAGGACGCAACTTATCGAAATGCCTATTATGTTGCTCATAAGACTCTTGGCGTAACAGCCTTTCTCCTGGTGATTGTTCGAGTGCTATGGAATAGGCGTTCAAAGCGTCCAGCATTGGATGGTTCGCTCACCCCGACTGAGCGCAAGCTGGCACACCGAGCACACAATATGCTGTATTTTATGATGCTAGCTATACCCGTCACTGGTTTTATGATGACCACCTATCATGGTTATCCAACCTATTTTTTCTTCTGGGAACTGCCACCACTGTGGGAGCAGAGTGATGTTTACGTGTTGTGGGGCGCAGTGCACAAATACCTATTGCCCTATTTGGTTTATGTTATTTTAGGTGCGCATATCTTGGGTGCCCTCAAACATCAGTTTGTTGACAAACACAAGAATGCTTTCAAGCGTATGGTGTCTTAGCAAATCGTTGGCCATGGGAAACCCTTTGTTGTATGGTTTTCCGCGCTTTACTGTGTTTAAGGGAAAATAATGTACAGCCATATGGTATTGGGTACCAATCATCTCGCTGAATCAATGGCCTTTTATGATCAAGTTATGCCAGTGTTGGGCTTCTCTCTTCAGGATACTGGTGATACCTATGCAGCCTATATCCTAGACCCCACAGGGCACAGACTGATGGTAGTTTGTCACAGTGCGCAGACTGAATAGGGATAGGTGTAAAGTTAGGAGATTTAGCGTTGCATGTTTACTTTAAAATCACAGCTAGAAACTCAAAACTTTACTCTTATCCAAACAGAACCCACTCATTTTGCAGACTTGTACCAGGTGGCCGGCGATCCCCTTGTCTGGCAGCAGCATCCTGAGCATGATCGCTGGAAGCGAGAAAAATTTACTGCTTTTTTCAACGCAGGTATGAATAATGACTTGGGTTGTTTTTCCATCAAAGATAAACATCTCTCTGTTTTTATCGGATCTACCCGGTTTTATTCCTATCGAACGCCTGATAACTCAGTACGGCTGGGGTACACCTTTCTGCGTCCTGACTACTGGGGAACCTCAGCAAATGCCGAAATCAAAAAGGGATTATTGGATTTTGCATTTGAGCAGGTAGATACCGTTTATTTTGATATCGGTAAGATGAACCTTCGATCGCGAAAGGCGACTGAAAAATTGGGTGCCTATATGTTTGAAATAAGCGACGATGACAAAGTGGTTTACGCACTTAACAAAGAAAACTATCGTCTGTAATATTGTCCCATTAGCTGCAGGGTATTTTTAAAATTTCTCATTGTATTTAAAAAGTGAGAACAAAACTAAAAAGGTTTAACCATATGATTTGTATACCAGTTGATATCCCCGATGATATTTGCGCCATCGATGATGAGCTTAAAGCCATCTATCACAGTCGCGATACAGTTTGTATTTGGGTGTTAAAAACACGGCAAGATAGAAATCGGTTCGTCGATGAGACTGTGGGTATGCTGAAGGATCAGAGACAGGCACACTTTGATGCTTTTTATGACGACTAACCCACAGTTTTCCGCTCTCAGCGCCTGCCATAAAAGGGCGTTTAGGTTTCTTTGTTAAGAGGATTGGTTATCCAAGACGAGATTGCTGCTAAAGAATCCTTCATCTTTTCCTGAGAAATCATTACTCTTCCTAAGTACATAGCGCTTGGACCGGTCACCGTCGATTAAATGCAGCAGGTTACGTGGATTTTTCGTCATAATGCCGAGGGTAAATTCCAGTTCTGCAATTGTCGATGGCACATTTCTGATGTCGAAAGACAATACCGATAGGTGATTTCCAAGGGACATTTTACCACGACCCAATGTCAGTTTTACCCTCGATCGAGCTTCTTTGGATTGAGCGTCTGTGGATTGAGATTCTGTAATTGCCTGAACATCAAATGAAACCATGTTGTCGTGACGTGGTTGGCAGAAGTTTCGATTTGTCGACGTTTTAACGCTTTAGTAGTTTGATTATTTCTTCTACTTTATGGTCAAAGTCGGCACCGTCCTGCAACGTACTGTGAACGCACATTTTCATATGGGTTTTGAGGATTTTACCTTCAACCGTAGTCAGAGCACTTTTTATTGCTTTGATCTGATTGAGGATGTCCATGCAGTATTGTTCTTCCTCCACCATTTTTGCTACTCCGCGCACTTGACCTTCTATCCGGCGGATACTGACGAGCTGCTGATGATGACACGGGTGACTCATAGTTATAAAAACCTCGGTATAACGTAAGTAAAAATGCTAGCAAAGATAAATAATGCCACAGAAACATAGTAAATATAACGGGATTTTGCTCTGGTTCGCATACAGGTTTTAGCGAGCTCTGTATCCAGGGGGCAGGGCATGCGGTGTGTCTTATAATTGGCATACCCCGCGAGCACTAACATCGAGAGAGCGACAAGACTTATAGCGACTTTATACTTAGATAGCACAATCAGAAAGGGGAACACCGTCACTAGACTTGCCAGGCTTGCTCCGGCGCCAACAGCGACAAATAACGCCGGAAGAGCACAGCAAATTAGCGTCGATGACGAAGCAAAAAGAGACAACAAATTAGCCGGTTTGTCGTTCACAGGGTAATCCTCAGAGTTTCAGTATTGTCAGGCCGGTGGCATTTTGGCCGTTGGCAATAATTTTCTCTTCTATCTCAGCAAAGTCGATGGTTTTTTCGTCTGTGTACGCGATCAATACTTTACCTTTACTCAGATCCACATCGATTTTTTTTACCTGCTCGTCTCGCTTGAAAGTTTTCTCGATACCTCTGGCACAAAAATCACAGACCATACCATTGACATCGACAATGGCGATCTGTGCACTTGAGAGACCATCAATGAAGTTATCGAATCGTTGTGGATCGACCTGCAATTTCTCGCCATCCACTACTTGTCCATGGAGGTGACCTTCATGAGAGTGGTGGTTATGCGCTGCATGATGAGATCCCTGTTTATCTGATGCGTAGGCGCCTGTCATCAAAACTAGCAGTAAAACAGTGGTAAATATTTTCATCTTCTAACTCCTTAAAATCTAACCATTAGGTGGGCATCCCATTGGGTTTTTTTGCCGTAGCCCACTTCAAATAGCAGATTACCTTTGAAAAATTTCAATACTGGGTAGGTGGACCATTCACTCTGTAAGGAATTTTTCTTTGTTTTCAGCATGATCCAAGTGTGCAAGTCACCGTAGTCACCGAGGTAGGGTGCGACGCCAATTTGAAAGGATTTATTGGTATAGTCGATGTTATCTCTGCTTACATTTTTGTAATCAAAACCTGTAAACCAGCGTCTGGTTTCCCAGTCACCATGGATGCCATAAAAATGGTTATCCACCCCATCCGACGCTATACCTGATTGAAAGTAGAGATTGCGCTGAGAGGTCTGCGTATTTTTTCGGTTGAGTAGGTAGGTGTATCGAAAAAGGGCATAATCTTCATCAAAATGTTTGTCCTTAACCAGTTCAATTCCCAACGAGTACTTGTAGCTAGGGGAATAGTGCAGATAAGCACTGTTCTTCATGTTGTCGGAGAACAGCATTGCTGTGGATCCACCAGTATAGGATATTGGCCGAGCGACTAACTCAACCGAAAATACCAAGGCGATTATGGAAAACCATTTTATACCCATAGGGGGTATAGTATAGGATTCCCAAAAAGTTGCAAGGCCGATTGTTAAATGCATATCGGAAGAACCTCAAGACGTGAGGTTTTTTAACATCATTGTTGTTATCATTAGCGGTGAAATCTAATAACAAAAATATCTATAGGGGAATTTTTCAATGGTGCTATCTCGTGTCACAAACGTCTTTCTTTTTTTGCTTTTATTTCCACTTATGGGCTGCCAGCCAAACGCTGAACTACCGGCAAAGTATCAGGTGGAGATCATCAGGACTGACTTTGGTATTCCCCACATTACTGCGCAGGACTATGGTAGTCTTGGCTACGGCGAGGCCTATGCCGCAGCACAGGATCATGTGTGCAATATGGCAGTGGCGCTGACCAATGCTCAAGGACAGGCAGCTATGCATTTTGGATCAGGCCACGAGGATACCAATGTGCACAAAGACATTGTGGTGCGCGCCTTAGATATACCAGAGAAAGGCCGCCTTGCCTTTGCTCAACAACCCGAGCACATCAAACAATGGATTCAGGGTTACACGGCGGGATACAACCGTTACTTGCGAGACTCTGCGGGACAGTTTAATTCATGGTGTGATGGGGAGCCGTGGGTGCGTCCAGCCAGTGCTGAAGAGTTTATGGCTCAATATGTGGCATCGGTGCACACCATTACCTTCATGGCAGCTGCAGTGGCCGCGGCTCAGCCGCCTGCGGTTACCGCAAAGATCGAGGTTTCATCGGCTCAGCAAAATGCCGCACTGGCTGGCATAAAGCTCGAGGGTATGGGCTCTAATGGTTGGGCGTTTGCATCTGCGGCCACAGAAAATGGCAGAGGAGCGCTGCTGGCCAACCCTCACTATCCTTGGTATGGCACCAGCCGTTTCTGGGAGAAACATCTTACTATTCCCGGTGAGTTGGATGTCTACGGCACTGGTTTAATTGGAACGCCAGGTGTGGCACTGGGTTTCAATAAGTTCATTGGCTGGACTCACACGGTGTCTGATTCAAAGCGGGTGGTTCTCTATCGCTTGACGTTGAACCCTGAGGATCCCACTCAGTACCTTTATGAGGACGAATGGCGTTCAATGGAGTCTCGTGATGTGTCTGTCAACGTGCTGGCTGAGACTGGCGTAGTGGAGCAGAGCACGAAGATTTGGTTCAGTCATCATGGGCCTATTGTGCAGATGCCGGGATTAGAGTGGACAGACAAGGTGGCCTATGGGGCCCGAGATGCTAACAGTGACAACATTGCCATATTGGCGCAGTGGCTGGCCATGGGACAAGCGCAGTCTATGGATGACTTTATCGATGCCCACCGGCAGTACAACGCCATGCCCTGGGTAAACACCATATCCACCAGCAGTGATGGTCGAGCCGTCTATCTTGACAACAGTGCGGTGGGCGCTCTTAGTGACGAGGCCATCGCTGCATGGCGTGGTCGAGTGTCGGCGGTGCCTCAGCTTAGGCAGCTGTATCTGACCAAGGGTTTGGTTATTTTGGATGGCAGCACTCCTCGGGATGAGTGGTTGCAACATCCAGAAGCCACCGTTTCTGGGACAACGCCCTTTGAGCAACGTCCGTTGATTGAAAGTGAAGGCTACGTGTTTAATGCCAACGACAGTTATTGGCTGAGTGATCCAAATCGGCCAACAACCGGTTTCTCGCCGCTATACGGTGCCACTGAAACGCCTCGCAGTATACGGACGCGGATGAATATTCATTTGCTCGAAGGCTTGGATGGTTTTGATTTTCGTGGCGAGGATGGGCGTTTCTCCATGAAAGAAATCCAAAGTGCACTGTTTGATAATTCCGGTCTCACTGCGCACCTGTTAAAGCCGGGGCTGCTCGAGCGGTGTAACAAAGATCCAATCGTTGTGCTGGAAGATACTGAGGTTAACTTGACTGCGGCCTGCTCTGTACTGGCTAACTGGGATAATCGCTACAATCTGGACAGCCGTGGTGCGGTGCTGTTTAGAGAGTGGATTACCCGCTATGACTATACTGCCACTCAATTTACCGGAGCTCTGTTCTCTGGCGTCTTTGATATAGATAAACCAGCGCAAACGCCTGTTGGGCTGGCCGACGGTGATACTGCACTGGTGGCCTTAGCCAGAGCGGTGCTGATGCTGCAAGGACAAGACATGCCCTTGGATATCGCGCTTGGTGACGTGCAGGTAGCACATCGAGCTGGCGCCCAATTTCCGGTGCACGGAGGTAATCGCTTTGAGGGCATTGCCAACTTACAGGTCACCGCACCCCATATTGCGGCGCCGATTTTTTCCGGCATTAATGACAAAGTGGCGGACAGTAACTCGTTGAGTTCCAGTGGTTACAACATAGCTCATGGGTCTAGCTTTATTATGACATTGAGTTACACCGACACTGGGCCTCGGGCCCAGGCTCTGCTGTCCTACAGTCAGTCTGGCGCACCCAGTTCCGAACATTTCAGTGATCAGACAGTACTCTATAGAGACAAAGTGTGGAGAGATATCTATTTCGATCGAGATGATATAGACGCCAACAGGGTGATCCGCCTTGTGTTATCGGAGTAGAGATTTCAATTGCATTGTCAGGAGCCCTAATTGCTGATGTCCTATTACAAGCCTCTAGTACCTTTTATCATTGGCCTTGCCTTGATAATGCACAGCTCTTCCTTTTCTAACTTGGCGGTTATCAATTTAGCCGCACAAACAGTGCTTTTCATGCTGGTGGTTTGTATCCCCATCTGGCGCACCGGTCGCATGAGCTATGTTGATATTGGTTGGCCCTGGGGGTTGGTGGTTTTGGGGTTAGTTAGTTTTGTCTTTAGTCAGGGTTACTGGCTGCGATCACTTATAGTGACTGTAGTTCTTGTATTAGTAGGTTTGCGCATGGGCCTCGGTGCACTGAAGATGTGGCAGTTGGGTTTGCTCAAAAAGGAGTTTCCTCGTTATCAGTATCAGCGTGTGCGTTTTCAAGAGGAGGGCAAGACTAGAGAGAGTTTGGCTCTGCAAGTGGAGGCGATTTCTCAAGGTCTTGCCAATGCGTCTTTTTTAGCCTTGCCAGTGTTTGTTATCGCTTCTAACAATGCTACAACGTTTTCAGTTATTGAACTCTCTGGACTGCTAATCTGGGTAATGGCTTTTGTTATGGAAACAGTCGCCGATGTGCAAAAGGCGCGGTTTTTAAAGGCTATGAAAAAGGCCGGCAAACAGCGTCAAGTGTGCAACGTTGGATTATGGCGCTTTTGCCGCCATCCAAATTATTTTGCCGAGTGGATGGTATGGAACGGCTTAATTGTAGCGTCAGCCCCCTCCTGGTGGGCGTTGCGGGTGGTAGAGCCCGCCTGGTTATGGTTGCTGTTGGGTGCTGCCCTTTTGTATACATCCTATGTTATGTACAACACTCTGGTTTACCTCACCGGCGCGGTGCCCTCTGAATACTACTCTGTTCAGAAAAGACCGGGTTACAGAGATTATCAACAGCACACTAATCGTTTTTTCCCCGGTCCAGTGAAAGGTGTCTCCGAGTCAAATTAGCGTTGTGCCCCATAGCAACATTTTTCTGAGCCTCATTATCAGACAAAAAAATGCTTGCATTTAGGCAGCCCTCCGATTATAAATGACCGATAGTCATTTAATAATTAAAGGGGTATAGTCATGAACGCACCACAAAAAATAATGGTCGACACTGAGTTCGAAGAACAGATGAACGCTGCGCTACTCGCCCAGCGAGAGAGCTACATTAAAGAGGGTGCAGTATCCGCGGCAGTTCGCATTGATAGAATTGATCGTGCCATTGATGTGTTAGTGCGTCACGCCGAGGCAATCAGCGAAGCCATGAACGCAGACTTTGGTTGTCGACCTCGGCAGGTAAATCTGATGACCGATGTTACCGGTTCAATAGAATGTCTTAAACATTCAAAAAAATATCTCAAAGGTTGGATGAAGCGAGAAAAGCGGCCGACCATGTTTCCCTTAAACCTTCTTGGTGGCAGGTCCAGTATTGAGTATCAACCCAAGGGGGTGGTGGGTGTTTTAGCTCCCTGGAATTTTCCCTTGGGAATGGTTTTTGAGCCTTTATCTGGTGTGCTGGCGGCCGGCAACCGAGCCATGATCAAGCCCTCCGAATTCACGCCCGCCACCTCAGCTCTGATTGCGGATATGGTAGCAGAGGCCTTTGATCCCACCGAGTTGACTGTGATAACGGGCGGTCCAGAGGTGGGCCAGTGTTTTTCCTCTCTTCCTTTTGATCATATGATTTTTACCGGTGCTACGAGTATCGCGAGGCACATCATGGCCGCTGCAGCTCGAAATTTGGTGCCAGTGACCTTAGAGCTAGGTGGAAAATCGCCAGTGGTGGTCTCTAGGAGCGCCAATTTAAAAGAAGCTGTTGAGCGTATTATGGTAGGCAAGATGCTTAATGCCGGCCAGGTTTGTATTGCGCCCGACTATTTAATGGTCCCCGAAGAGGATTTGGAGGCTGTGGTGGAATATGCAACCACTATCGTGCAGAAAATGTATCCGACGCTTCTAAATAATGATCAGTACACCGCCATGGTGAATGACCGTCACTATGTCCGAATCAATCAAAATATTGAAGACGCTAAAGCGCGCAATATCCGGATGGTGACCATAAATCCTGGCAATGAAGACTTCTCCGACAATCCAACACAGAAAATTCCACCCACTTTAGTTATTCAGCCGGAGGATGATGCTCTCTGCATGCAGGACGAAATTTTCGGACCACTTCTACCGATCAAGACATACAAAACTTTTGAGGACACCATCGCTTACATCAACAGCAAACCCCGACCATTGGCCGCCTACTATTTCGGTTATGACAATGCTGAAGAGCAGCGGTTTCTGTCCGGCACCACCTCTGGTGGGGTTTGTATCAATGATGTGATGTTCCATATGCTGCAAAAGGATCTACCATTTGGTGGTGTTGGCCCTAGCGGCATGGGTGCCTACCACGGCATAGAAGGGTTTAAGACCTTCAGTCACGCCAAGAGTATCTACCGCCAGCCCAAGGGTGTGCCTGTGGCCAAGTTGGCTGGATTTATGCCTCCCTACGGAGATGCTTCGGAGAAAAACATTAAAAGTAAAGTGAAAAAATGACCTCTGTATCCAAACGAGCAAGGACTGAGGATCAAAAGCTTTTTCGCAGGCGGGAGATCCTCAGTGCCGCGGAGGCACATTTCCATGAGGTGGGCTATGAAAGTTTTTCCATGGCCAAACTTGCGGTGAAAGCGGGTGTAGTCAAAGGTACCCTGTATTTGTACTTTCAAACCCGAGAAGAGGTGTTTTTGACACTCTACGGTGAGGCGCTCGGACGCTGGAGTGACCATTTTATTGATCAGCTTCGAGAGGATATGAGTGACCGTGATTTTGCACAGACGCTGTACCTCACTGCTCGCCAAGATCCGAGCTTTATTCCACTGTTAACTAGGTTGGAGCAGGTTATTGAGCACAATGTAGCGATGGACAGTCTTATTGCATCAAAACGATTTTTCATCCAGCGAGTGACACATCTTGCTAAGAAGACCATGCCTGTTCTAGAGATTAATTTGCAGCAAGCGACGGAAGTGATAAAAACCATGGGTATCTTATTGGTGGGATCAGCGGGTGCAGATCAAGGGCCTTCCCTAACGCAAGAATCGGTGCCAGATGATGTCAAAGCGCTCTTGGAGAGCTTTGCTTCGGACAAAATCTTTGTATCTAATGCCTGTCGAATTATTCATGGCATCCGCATTGGATTAAATTGATTAACAGATTAACCAAGATAAAAAATGAATTAGGAGTGGGAAAATGACAATAAATCGTCAGTGGGTATTAAAACAAAGACCTGATGGAATGATTGGCCGACAGAATTTTGATTATGTAGAGACTCCCGTGCCGACCATTGATGATGGCGAGATTTTGGTAAAAAATCTGTGTTTGTCGTTTGATCCCACGCAGCGAAACTGGATGGTTGATCGTCCTGGGTATTTGCCACCGGTAGCCATAGGTGAGGTAATGCGTGCCGGCTCCGTAGCTCAAATTATTGATTCAAAGCACGCTGACTTTAAGGTGGGCGAATTGATTCAAACCACCGGCTGCTGGCAAGATTATGCCGTTGTTGCTCCCGGTCGCGGGCCCATGGGTGTCAACAAACTACCGCCTGGGGTATCGCCTGAAATGATGTTATCTATTCTTGGTATTACTGGCATGACCGCATATTTTGGTTTACTCGAGCACGGCCAGCCTAAGGCCGGGGAAACGGTGCTTGTGTCTGGCGCTGCCGGGGCCACGGGGTCCGTAGTTGGGCAGATTGCAAAAATCAAAGGCTGTCGCGTAGTGGGTATTGCAGGCGGCGACAAGAAGTGTGCTTGGCTGCGTGATACAGCAGGCTTTGATGCAGTAATTGATTACAAAACCGAGAATGTCGCCGAGCAGATTGGTGTTCACTGTCCGGATAAATGGGATGTATTTTTTGACAATGTTGGTGGTGCCACCCTTGAGGCTGCACTCAATCACCTGAATCTCTATTCACGGGTTGTGTTGTGTGGAGCTATTGCTAATTACAACGCCACTGAGCCTGTGCCTGGTCCGGTTAATTTAATGAATCTAGTCACCAATCGTGGGCGCATGCAAGGGTTCATTATCCTCGATTATTTGCCCCGGGCCATGGAGGCTGTAGAGGCGCTCATGGGGTGGGTTGCCTCAGGGGAGATTACCTATGAGGTGGATATGCAAGAGAGCTTCGACAACATTCCCGACACACTACAACGACTATATACGGGGAAAAATTTTGGCAAGCAGCTATTAAAATTAGCTGATCCAGAGTAGTTCATAGGGCTATTTTCAAGCAGAAACACTATAAAAGGATATTGTGATGAGTGCGATTTCAACTAAATCGATGGAGGACAATCCGGCACTCGCGCCATTGATGCAGTCCATAGCCGGAGCAATGGGTTTCGTGCCCAACAGCACACTGACCATGGCGCACTGGCCAGAGCTGTTAAACGCATTTAGTCATTTGGCCATGACAGTACTGCAAACCGGTGAAGTATCGGGCGAGTTAAAGCAGCTTGTTGCCCTGGTGGCCAGCCGCGCGGCAGGTTGTCGTTACTGTCAGGCGCACACAGCCCATTCGGCACACAATGCCGGGGCAAGCCAAGAGAAAATTGCTGCTGCCTTTGAATTTGAATCATCGCCATTATTTTCTGATCGAGAACGCTCGGCATTGCGCTTTGCCTGGCATGCTGCGTTGCAGCCTTGCGCAGTCGAAAATGAGGATTACAGTCAATTAAAAGAGTGTTTTAGTGAACGAGAGATCGTTGAAATCGCTGCTGTGGTATCTTTGTTTGGGTTTTTAAATCGCTGGAACGACAGTCTGGGCACCGATCTGGAGGATTCGCCGAGAACCTTTGCAGAAAAAACGTTGTCTGAGCGCGGTTGGTCGTGACGCAAACTTAAATAAGTTTGTTCTTGAGTTTTAAACACTTCGTCCCTGTCAAATTTGGTTATTCTCTAGAGGCAAGTAGATTATTTTAGACGCGGCAATAATCGGCTGATCTTGTGATTTTTTGTCATAAAGAGTAGCAACCCGGTCATGGCATAGCTTGCCATTGCCATGAGCGCAATATCCATCAGACCTATAGGGTTTATGGTGGCTAAATGATGGCTCAGAAATTGATTGATGGGTGCGGATAACTGATTGGATTTATCCAGTACAAGAAGCAATACCATCGATAGTACACTTGCCGAAATCAACAGCTTTCTTCTCACTCGTTTGGCAGCCTGTTCTTGAGCAATGAGTGTTAAGGTGTAAAAGCTGAACAGCTGTTTGTTACGCTGGCTATAGTTGACCTTTTTCTCTTGTTCAATGATGGTTTCAAATGACTTCATTTTAGTTTCTCCATGGCGCGGCTGATTTGCGATTTGACTGTACCCGTCTTCCTATCAAGCAGTTCGGCAATTTCATTGTTTTGGTACTCATAAATATACTTCAAGGTGAACAAGATTTTTTCATCCTCGGTGAGGGGCTTGATAAGATCAAAGAATTCACTGTTACCATCAAGATCGGGCGAATGTGCGCTCTCCTCGACCAGTTCCAGCGAGGTGTAACGCTGTTCCTTGAGGAGCATGTCTTTAAAACAATTGACAGTGATTCCTGTCAGCCAATGTTTGTAAGATTTTTTTTGATCAAAGCTTGTGAGATAACGGTAAGATTTTAAAAAGCTTTGTTGCGATATGTCTTCAGACAGATCACGGTTGCCTGTGGTCAGCCTCATACACAACCCAAATAGATAATCAGCGTAGCGCTGAATGAGAACCCCATAGTGATGGTTGCCACCACTAAGGGTTCGTCTAACCAGTTCTTGATCACTTTCCATCAAGCGTTTTCATCGAGATTATTTTTTTTGGCATAGATACCGTAGGCGAGTGTGGCCATACCAATTGCTCCGAGGAGAAGGCCCGCGGCCCAGACCACACTGTTGCCCAGACCAAAATAACCCAGCAAGCCAATTCCTGCGCCAACACCGATGAGTATTACACCACTGCGTATATCATTTTTTTTAGTTTCATCTTCTACATAGCCAGGGATGCTCTGAAGTAGCTCTGGTGACAATTCCTGACCACTCTCAATTAATTTCTGCATGGACTCGTGGAACTGTGCCTTCTCTTTACTTTTGAAGTACAAAACAATAGCGATGATGAAGACCGGCATGCCAAATACGCCAATAATACCGAAGATAGGCACAATTGAATCTATAAAGTTTTCCATAATTCTTTCCTTTCAAATGGGTTAAATTTGTGACTCTCAACAGCATATACCTGAGCGAATAAAAAAAGGTTGCAAATAAATTCATAAGCGCTGGATATTGCTCTTGATGATACAGAAAGCCTGCGCCAGAAGAGTTGACTCAACAAAACAAAGTTTGTTCTTCATGCTTTTTACTCAGCGCCTTATTTTGCAAACTCAGATAAATCCAATTCAGGTCGACAAAAGCTTGCTTATATGTAAAAAATTTTGTACATTATGTAAAAATTAATTAACTTAGTATTTGTCATGGATTTTTCATATAAAGAAAAGAGTTTACTTGTCTCACTTGCTATTACTGTGGTGGTTTTCGGTATGTATTTTTTTACTATTTTTAGTAATGACCTGTTGGAGTCTGGCAGTAACCTGGATATCTGGGATGTGATTAAACCTGTGGTACTGGTGATAATTTTGGAATCAATCATACAGGCACTGTTGGCTGGTCGTGAGCATGAAATGATCGATGAACGAGACTTATTAATTGAAAAGACCGCTTACAAGTACGCCTATCGGGTCTTGAGTGCGGGGGTGTTTTTGTTAATAGTGCAGCTACTGATTGCAGGTACCTTTGATCGGGGTGATATTTTTAGCTCCATGGGAACTGTCGGTCTAGCAAACGTCATTTTGCTATTGTTTATTTTGGCAGAGCTGACAAGTTTCATCACCCAACTTGTCAGCTATCGTCGGGGTGCATGAGTTGAGCAAGCGCATTGGTAATCATATTCGTCGATTTAGGTTTGATGCTGAAGAGATGTCCCAACAAGCCCTGGCTGATAAAATAGGTGTTACCCGGCAGACTATTATTGCCATTGAAAAGGATAAATATTCGCCATCATTGGAAGTAGCGTTCAAACTAGCCGAGGTTTTTGATACGGACATAGGCTCAGTTTTCACTTACCAAGAGCCAAAGTGAAAACCGGAGTGACTTTCTAGTCGTCAGAGAGTAATTGCATCAACTCGCGGTTTTCTGTGCTCCATTTGCACAACGCATTGAGCACCGGCATGAAGGACTGACCAAACTCAGTCAAGGAATACTCCACGCGCGGTGGGATCACCTCAAACACGGTTCTGTGAATTAGCTGATCCCTTTCCATTTCTCGCAGCTGCTTGGTGAGCATTTGCTGAGTGATGGGACTGAGCGCACGTTTTAACTCACCAAACCGCATGGCGTCGTCACGCAGATTATAGACGATGGCAATCTTCCATTTGCCGCCAATTAATTTCAGCGCATTAGTTACCGGACTGTTACATGTATTCATAGTATGTATTTATATACCAGTATGAAAACATTGTCTACTTGCTGTTATCATATTGTTGGATATACTGTGGATCTCAGAACTTCTATGCATTTATTAAAAGGGAAAAAATATGTCGGATAACCAGTCAAAAGAAATTAGATCAACAGTCACCAGTGCGGGTAATATTGAGATATCCATTGCTACAGCAGACAAGCCAACACCCGGTGATGATGATGTGTTGATTAAAGTAGAGGCCTCGCCAATCAATCCATCTGATTTGGGGTTGTTGATTAGTTTCGCAGCAGATTTTGATAGTCTTGCGGTCTCCGGCTCTGGGGCAGATACAGTGGCATCAATGAAAATTCATCCAGGCCTTATGGCTGCAATGAAGCCACGACTCGACCAGTCTATGCAGGTGGGTAATGAAGGTGCTGGTGTGGTGATTGATGCAGGTGCTAACGCTAAGCATTTAATTGGCAAAACTGTTGGCGTTGCTGGTGGTGCCATGTACTCTCAGTACCGTTGTATCCCGGCAAATAATTGTCTGGTGATGGAGGAGGGAACTTCCTCGGCGGAAGCAGCATCCTCTTTTGTCAATCCACTGACCGCATTGGCGTTTGTCGAAACCATGAGAATGGAGAATCACACAGCCATGGTCAACACGGCAGCAGCATCAAACCTAGGTCAGATGTTGGTGAAGATTTGTAAAGATGATGGTATTCCACTGGTAAACATTGTGAGAAAGCCTGAGCAGGTGCAGGTGCTAAAGGATCTAGGAGCAGAGTACGTCTGTGATACCAGTGATCCCGACTTTATGAAGCACTTGGTATCGGCACTGGTAACTACCGGGGCAACCTTAGGTTTCGATGCCACTGGTGGCGGTAATGAGGGTAAACTTCCCGGTCAAATCCTTGGGGCAATGGAAATTGCCGCCAACCAAAAAGCCACGGAGTACAGTCGTTACGGATCCGACACTTATAAACAGGTTTATATCTATGGCGGTTTAGATCAAACGCCAACCGTGCTCAACCGCACTTTTGGTATGCAGTGGGGTTTAGGTGGTTGGTTGTTGACACCAATGATTGGGCGCATCGGTATGGAACGTTTCGGCCAGATGAGACAACGAGTGGCGAGAGAAATTAAAACCACCTTCGCCAGTCACTACACTCAGGAAGTCTCTTTAGAAGAGATGTTGCAGCCGGAAAATATTAAGGCCTATGCAAAGCAGTCAACGGGTGAGAAGTTTTTGGTCAATCCACATAAGTGATGGATTTTTAATAATCTTTTTTACAAAAAGGAGAAAATACAGATGCCAGAAATGACAATATTGGGTTGGTTTCACACTATATTTGGTGTCTTTGCCCTGGTGACTGCGTTTTACACGCTGCGTCACCACAAGGTGATCTCGATGGATAATCTAGCTGGAAAATTGTATGTCTACATCACAATTTTTGTCGCTGGATCGGCATTGGCCATTTATAACCAAGGGGGGTTTGGTGTCGCACACTGGTTAGCTGTGCTGACCTTGGTAGCTGTGTTTGGTGGCATGGTGATGGAAAAATTTCAACTCTTTGGTGGTTTTTCTAAATACTTCCAAGCCTTGGGTTATACCAGTACTTTGCTTTTCCATATGATACCAGCGATTACCGATTTCCTTCGTCGACTGCCAGTGGGGGATCCCTTTGTTGATTCTTTCGAGGATCCACTGATACTAAACTTCCACCTGGCGTTTCTGTTGATTTATCTTGTTGGACTGGTGATTCAACTGAGATGGTTGAAGTCGCAGTCGGTCTGAAAACTGTAAATATCGCTCTCAGTCAATGGCTATTTTGACGCCAACGACTGAGATGCGATGCCCTCCAAAGCTCGATAAAATCGATCCAGAGATACCTGACCAGCTTTGACATCTTTCATTTCTTTGCGGATGCTGCTGATGGCGTCGCTAATCTTTTTATCAGTACCATTTTCCACTGCACCGGCTAACTGCTGAAGCTGTTGACGAATTGTTTTCGCACTATCTTGTGAGATCACTTTTGCTCGCTCAAATTGGTCTAGATAAGCGCTGACAACCACAGGCGTATCGGGCCAAGCCATGGGAATTTGTTGCTGTGGATTGAACAAATTTACTTTCCCGATTGTTGGATAGGCCAGTTTCGCTGCCTCGATCTCATTGGCGCTAATGTGTTCACTGGGCAGCAGTTTAAACACGTCCAGCCCCCTGACAATTTCAGTGCCGTAGATAGCGCCCTGATAATAGTAAACTGACCAATATCCGCCGGTGAGCAAGACTTTGTCATCCAGGGGGCCGCGATCAAAATAAGCGATCTCCACTGGATTGGATGAGTCGGTAAAGTCGACAACAGAAATGCCGCCTTGATACCAAGCTTGAACAAAAATATCGCGACCAGGTACTGGGACAATGGCTCCGTTGTGAGCTACACAATTTTCAGTTTCCACTTGGGGGGCGGGGATTTTATAGTGGCTTTTATATTCCAGCTTACCATCGACGATGTCGTAGATGGCATCGGCACCCCAGTCCATTGGATCCCAAGCTCTGCAGCGCGCCCGGCCGCCGCCGCCCCACTCATCGGTGAACAACACTTTACTACCATCGTTGTTAAAGGTCGCCGAGTGCCAATAGGCAAACCCTGCATCGGTTACGGCATGGAGTCGTGTGGGTGTCAGCGGGTCAGTGATATCAAACAAGATACCGTTTCCAGAGCAGGCGCCGGCAGCCAAGTTCGCCGAGGGAAAGACTGTGATATCGTGACACTGGTCAGTGCGATAGGTGTCCTGAGTATCATCGCCGTGATCGCCGCCACGCCACAGACCGGCCAGAGATCCAGTATCGGGATCAGCAAAAACGGTGGGGCTATGCACAATTTTTGCCTCGGATGGATCATCGATGGGTATTTCGATAACATCGATACGGAAAAGTGCTGTTCGATCGTCTCCCGGGGTGCCATCGAAACAACCCTCTAGCTCCTCTTCCTCACGAACGCTGGAAGTGCCAGAGTTGTAGACAATAATTTTGCCATCTGCGGTGGGCCCAGCAACCACTGAGTGGGTGTGAGAACCGCGACAGGTCTGTACAGCACCCACTTGGAGGGGGCGTTTTATATCTGAAATGTCAAAGATACGCAGACCGCGAAAGCGATCGGCGCTGACGTCCTCCATAATGCCCTGTAAACCACAGTCTAAACGACCTCTGGTTTGCTCCACTGACATGATCAAAAGGTCTCCAACAATTGACACGTCTCCCTGTCCACCGGGGCATACAATGGATGTCGCCAGCGTTGGTATTGCCTGCTCATCTAATTGATATATGTTGAAACCGTGATAGCTACCAGTGACCAATAGATCATCTCGGAATGCCATATCAGTGTTGTAGAAACTGAGCATTGGGTAGCGCAGAGCATCTGCAGCGTCCTCGATGGACTGAGCTGGATCTTTCGAGGATGACTCATCGTCATGTGACTCGGCCTGTTCTTGCTCTTGCTCTTGCTCTTGGTCTTTGTTGGATTCATCTTCTCCAGCACCGAAGCCGGCGGGATTAGCTGGATCATAAAATCCGGGCGGTTTTCGTTGTGCAACCAGTAACTCCATATTCATGATGGCCTCACCCGCATCAAACAGGCCGGCTTTGAGTGTTGCTCGGGGATCTGTTGATAGGCTCACCAAAAGCTGATTCATCCGCTCTATCTCTACCACTTGATCATTCACGACATCTGCTGCGAATTCATTGATTTGTGGATCATAGGCTGAACCAGATTGATCACGCAGTTCTCTCACCATGGTAACAGCACCGTCGTGGTGGGCGATCATCAGTGTCAGGAATAAACGGTCAAAATCGGTGCTCTCAGAGGCTGCCAGAGTTGCCATTTGCTCAGCCGTAGCCATGCCTGCCATTTTATGATGCATGTGCATATGCATGGCATGCTCCGCGGTGGGATCTGGCGCCATCTCACTGCGTTCGCGCAGCCAATTCTGCATGAACTGAATTTCATCTTCTTGAGTGACATCGATACGCCCAGCCAAATCTAACACTTCAGCGTTGTTAGTGCGTTTTTTTGCTAATCGTGACATCAATACTGCCTGATAATGATGCATCACCATGCCCTGCATGAATTTCACATCCGCGGGGGAATATGAAGAGTTCGCTATAGCAATGGCAGTCTCTGCATCCAGCAAATTTGATGGTTTACCGGGCGCTCCTGGTTGAACAATCGGGGCGTCGGTTGCTACATTCTCCACCTTCGCTGCGGTCGTTTGACCCCAGGCGAACAGTAGGCTTAAAGCGATAATAATAGGTATTTTTTTCATTGTGACATTCTCATCTTGAAGCTTCAGCTTTATGTGATGTTTATATTTTTCTGAACCATAAGGGAGGTTTGGGTGCAAAGTCAAAGCAAACTGGTCCACTCAGTATTAATTAGTATTGACACATATACTGCCAATATGTAAAAGTATCCTCTGATAAAAGCTCGGCTTGTTCTGCGAAGGAACGATTTGTGTCAACCTGAGCACATCTGGAGTTACTGTGATGAAAAGATTACCACGCAGATTATTGGTCCTGTTGTTTGTTGTCTCTACCTTTCTGTTTTGGCTACTCTATTTCTCTGAAAGGCCAAAACTGACTACAGATCCCGCGACTTTGGCTGGCGATGGCAGTTTGATTAACTATTGTCAACTACCTGAACTCGATGGCAGTGGCAAGATGGCAATTGAGATACCCAAGGGGAACACGCCTGGCTGTGCCTATCATCACTTTCCAAGTCCTATATTATCTCAGTGCACCGAGCCACTATCGGAGTCGGCAGATGACATTCGTGGTTTGTGGCAGGCTGTATCCGGAAAAATTGGTCATGTTGAGCGGGTGGAACAATGCGGTTCCAGAGTGGTGATCACTGCCGCTGGTCTTATTCATGATGCTGGCCCCAATAGTAGTGCTGGTCGCACAACGGATGATACAGAGGGCTCTGTGCTATTTACTATCGGCGATAAAGAGTACTGTAATCGAACATCGGCCGATATGGTTTGGAATAATAAAGTACTGGATTTTCATGTCTTTGGTTGGGGGCCAGTTGTAGTGAGACGCTACAGAGAGGGAGAGCAATTGGTATGGGAGTATGCTGATGGATCCATTACCCAAATGGATCGCATTTGTTATCTTCCAGAGAATCACAGAAAACCAACGCCTCGAGGGCCGCGCTATAAATTGTGGTAGCTGTAGATGTTGGTGTCAGATTGATTAGGATAAGGTTATGAAAAAAATATTGCTGCCGACGATTGTGGCGGCCTTGGTACTGGGATCCATGGCGTGGTTTATGAGGATCGAGATCCTCTTACAGCTGGTGAATCACCGTTACTCTTCCATAGAGGTGGGAGAACCGAGAGACCTAGGGTGGCAGCAGGGACCTGTTGTCCGCCAACACAGTGAGACGTCACCCAATATTATTCTCATTGTCGCTGACGACTTGGGTTACAACGATATCTCCACTTTTGGCGGTGGTATTATTCAAACGCCGGGCATTGATCGTCTGGCCCGCGAAGGCGTTGTTTTCAATCAATCCTACTCGGGTGCAAGCACCTGCGCACCCTCCAGAGCAATGATGATGACGGGTCGCTATCCCACTCGTACCGGCTTTGAGTTTACGCCAACTCCAGCAGGTATGGGCAATATGGTAAGTATTATAGGCAGTTCCATAGACAATAACTTACCGCCTTCTTTCTATGATCAGTCTATTGAGGCGAACCACCCACCCTATGAACGCAAAGGTCTGCTACCGGAGGAGGTCACCGTTGCTGAAACCTTGAAGCAGCGCGGTTATTACACAGCTCATATTGGCAAATGGCATCTCGGCAGAGAAAATGGCATGGCCCCTTATCAACAGGGCTTCGATGACAGCCTGTTAATGTCCAGCGGACTCTACCTTCCTGAAGATCATGCCAATGTAGTAAACGCAAAATTACCCTTTGATCCCATTGATCAATTCTTGTGGTCAGCTATGACCTACGCTAATTCATTTAATGCGGGCGATGAAGATCGCTTCAAACCCAAGGGTTATCTCACTGACTATTGGACTGATGAAGCCATTAAGGTAATTCAGGCGAATAAAAATAGGCCATTTTTTCTCTATTTAGCCCATTGGGGGCCTCATACTCCGCTACAAGCAACGCGGGAGGATTACGACGCTGTGGGTGATATAAAACCCCACAGAAAGCGCGTTTATGCGGCTATGATTCGCGCGGTTGATCGCAGTGTTGCCCGGGTTCTGGACAGTTTGGATAAAGAGGGTTTGTCCGATAATACCCTGGTTATATTTACCAGTGATAACGGTGGTGCCGGTTATATTGGCCTTCCCGATGTCAATCAACCCTTTAGAGGTTGGAAAATCACCATGTTTGAGGGGGGCATCAGAGTGCCAATGATGATGCGATGGCCACAAAATATTGCAGCTGGAACACGCATTGACCAACCAGTGGCGCACATTGATGTGATGCCTACAATAGCCGCAGCTGCTGATGCCCCACTGCCTGATGGCAGAGTAATTGATGGCGTCGATATACTACCTCTTACTAATCTCGATGTGCAGGCAACTTGGCCGCGAAAAACCCTATTTTGGCAAAATGGGCACTACCAAGTTGTTCGTCATGAAGACTGGAAATTGCAGGTGAATAATAGACCCACTGATGGTTTAAAAGTCTGGTTGTACAATCTGGCCGAGGATCCCACGGAGCAGAATAATATCGTTGCTGATTACCCGAATAAGGCGAATCAATTACTCGGCTTACTCGCACAGCATCAAGCAGACTCAGTAGGGCCGCTGTACCCGGCGGCAAGCCAGTTCCCGATTATGGTTGATAAGACTATGGCGGAATCATTTCGGAGCGGCGATGAATATGTTTATACGCCCAACTAATGCGTTTCTTAGGCTGACTATTGTCTCTCCAGGACAATTCTGTCGCGGCCGAAAAATCCTTTGGGTCGCTGGCCATTAAAACCAATTTTGATATTCAGGGTGTCATTGTCGATAAATCCGGTAATCCCAACTAACGTTGTGACTCTTCCTCCGATACTACCCTCCAGATCCAAGTGCATAGGGTCTTGTGACTCGTCCAATCGCCAGTGATCAATATCCAATTTTCTGCCTTCCATGAACAGTGTTGCTGTATTGTCAGCGTGAAAGGTGAATACAGCGGCCTCCCCATATTTACCTTTCCATTCTCCAATAATGGCTTTGTGCACATTGACAGTCTGCTGATCGCTGCAAGCGGCGGTTAACATTAGCAGAGCTGTGATGAAAATATTCCGTAGCGGTTTGCTCATAATTCACCTGAATGTTTAGTCAGATTAATGGATTAGGCTAGCCGAGATCCATTTTTAGCGGGTTTGTCGGGAACTGCTAGGATGACACTGCCATCGTCCTGGATAAAACCTGTTATCAGACACTCTGACATCATTGGCCCAATTTGTTTTTTTGGGAAATTAATCACCGCTGATACCTGTTTGCCAATTAAATTTTCCGCTTGGTAGTGGTCGGTTATCTGTGCTGAGGATTTTTTAATGCCGATATGATCGCCAAAATCAATACTCAGTTTGATTGCGGGCTTGCGTGCCTGTTTAAATATTTCAGCGTCTATTATGGTTCCAACCCGCAGGTCGATGCGTTCAAATTCAGACCAAGTTAAATCATTCATGTTGAAATCCTGAGGTTAATGCCAATAGAATAACGCGGTCGCTGAGTACGAACAACTACAAAGTTCTGGAATAACCTTTGTAAAAACACTAACGCGGTGAGTGAGGCATAGGGAGCAGCCATGAGTAAAATTGATTCAGTAGTCGTGGGTGCAACTGGCTTGGTGGGCAGCCACGTGCTCCAAGAACTCGCCGCCCAGAAAATGAATACACTGGTGATTGCACGGCGGGAGATATCGCCATTACCTAACAATGTCTGCCAAATAGTCACTGATTTTGATGATTTCTTAGCTAATGGAACAGTGCCGCCTTGTGAGCACATTTATTTGTGCCTGGGCACTACGATTAAGTCCGCCGGTAGTCAGGCCGTATTTCGTAAAATCGATTTTGATTATAATTTTAACTTCGCTGTTAAAGCTCACCGCGCTGGTGCCTCGGGTTTGAGCCTTGTGTCTGCCGTTGGTGCTAATGCGCAGTCGAAAAACTTTTATTTGCGAACCAAGGGCGAGTTGGAGCTGGCTATAAGTGCCTTAAACTTCCCGCAAGTAAATATTTACCGGCCGGGCTTGCTCATTGGTGAGCGCACGAGTAGCCGCCTCGCAGAGGGGCTTGGTCAGCATTTGAGCAAGTTAATCGACCCAATGTTGATTGGTGGGTTGCGGAAATACCGCAGCATTCAGGCTGAAAAATTAGCTCGAGCTATGGTAAAAAAATCGAACAATATCTCAGGGCACAAGACGTTTTACTTTGATGATTTTGTTGGCGATTTACCAATAAAGTGATCCCATCGCACTTATATCAGAGTAACCACCATAGTATTTTTATTTTAACCGCAATATTTTTACTCGTCGGGTTTACCGTACATGCCATCAGAATCTTTACTTGTTGTCTTAGGCAACCAGCTGTTTTCCGCTGAGATTATACAAGCCACTGGCGTGAGCCATGTTTTTATGGCCGAGGACTTGGGCCTGTGCACCTATGAAAAACATCACAAGCTAAAAATATTAATGTTCTTCAGCTGTTTTCCGCTGAGATTATACAAGCCACTGGCGTGAGCCATGTTTTTATGGCCGAGGACTTGGGCCTGTGCACCTATGAAAAACATCACAAGCTAAAAATATTAATGTTCTTGGCGGCCATGAGAGAGAAGCGTGATGAACTTGTTGCAACAGGGCTAAGGGTTGACTACAGAGAAATTGAACAGACTTGTTTCGATAAAACCTATGAGGAAAAGTTAGCGGATTGTCTCAGTGCCCAGGCAATTTCTGAGCTTGTGATGTTCGAAATTGAGGATAAAGACTTCGAGAGCAGAATCTTAGCTTTCGCTATGGCTCAGAATATTTCACTGACTGTACTGCCAAGTCCTATGTTCGTGTTGAGCCGACAAGACTTTGCCGATTTTAGCCATTCAGCCAAGACTTTGCGTATGGGCAACTTCTATAAAGTGGTTCGCAAGAGGCTAGATTTACTTCTTGACGAGAATCAGCAACCGCTGGGTGGAAAGTGGTCATTTGACGAGGATAACAGGAAAAAAATTCCCAAAGGTTTACAGTTGCCGGAGCAATTTACAGCAACCCAGAGTCAATATGTATCAGGACTGAAATCAATAGTACTAGAACGATTTGCGGATCATCCCGGTAATATCGACGATGTGTGGATGCCGTTGACCCGATGTGATGCGCTGGCCAGCATAGACCATTTTCTGGCGGTAAAATTTGAAAATTTTGGTGTTTATGAGGATGCCATATTACAAAATGATACCTTTATGTTTCACAGTGCCATCAGTCCGTCTCTAAATATGGGCCTGATCACTCCGCAAGATGTGATAGACAAAGTGATGGCCTACACAGAAACCCATCATGTGCCCTTAAACTCGGTGGAGGGTTTTCTGCGCCAGATTGTTGGCTGGAGAGAATTTATTCGCGGCGTTTATCAGTGTCGAGGGGAGGAGCAACAAGAGGCAAATTTTTTCGGCTTTTCGCGTCGTCTGAGTGACAGTTGGTATGAGGGTTCAACCGGCATTCCACCCCTTGATGATGCAATTAAATTCTCTCAACGCTATGGCTACACTCACCATATCAACCGACTAATGGTGGTCGCTAACGTAATGACGCTCTGCGAAATTCATCCGCAACAAGTCTATCGCTGGTTTATGGAGATGTACGTAGATTCTTCAGAGTGGGTCATGACCCCCAATGTATACGGTATGGGTACCTTTGCCGATGGCGGTATTTTTGCCACTAAACCCTATATCTGTGGCTCCAATTACATACTGAAAATGAGTGACTACAAGAAAGGTGACTGGTGTGATGTGGTCGATGGTCTCTACTGGCGATTTGTTAGTTTGCATATGGGAAAATTGAAAAATAATCCACGTCTTTCATTCATGCAGTCGACACTAAAAAAGATGAATCCAGAACGTAAAGAGGCAATTTTTAAAGCTGCAGAGAGCTTTCTCAGCAGTCACTGCAGTGAGTAATCTACTCAACACTTAATTTTTATTGGGATAAATTAACCTCAATACCTACTTGGGCATGTGTTTAGTATAGTCCAGTTCTTTTTGGGCATTGTTAAATATAACTTTTCCCCACAATGGGGCAAATTTTTCCTCATCGCTCATGTCAGTTTCAAGAAGGTAAAAATAGCGCTTGCAAAGTAAGAGATATATTCACTAGACTTGTAGGTTGGTTGAAGCATTAACATAAGAATGCTTCTGCATGTCTCGATTGATAGAAGAGCGCTGATGTTGGCATTGTTTAAAAAGTACAATTTATCTCAGCTGTTGTTGTTCGCTGCCCTTGTTTTGGTAGCAGACAATGCTATGCACGCGGCTGAGCATTCATTTGATGGCGCTGATACAGTTCAACTTGAATGCGACACTTGCAACCTGGCGCAAACACCCATTATCGATTCAGACCAAACCTCAGATCTGGTTTGGTTAGCATCGAATAACTTTTCCCCGAAAAAAGTTGCTTCAGCATCCTCCGTTGTTGCTTCAATCTACCAGGCGAGAGCTCCACCAAGAATATAGATTGTTCTTTTTTACAGATCGTTAAATTTATATTTTTTTGGAGGTTCTATGAACCCACGTATTTATGCAGCCATTATGGCGAGCTCTATGGCGACTGCAGGTGCAGTTGCCAGTGAAATTGAGGAAATTGTGATTACGTCCTCACTTATTGATCAAAAACTCAGTGATATTGAAAACCCACTTCATGTTGTCAGTGGCGACGAGATCGCCTCCTCAGCTACCGAAAGCCTGGGTGAGACGCTTAACAGTCTTTTGGGTGTGTCCTCGGCCGATTATGGTGCTGGCGTTGGGCAACCCATAATTCGTGGTATGTCTGGTAGTCGGGTGAAAGTTCTCAACAATGGCATGGTTGTAAGGGACGTTGCTGGAATCGGTGCTGATCATGTCAACGATGTTGATTTAAATAATGTTCAGCAAATTGAGATCGTTCGAGGGCCTTCGTCGCTGCTTTATGCCAATGGCGGTATTGGTGGCATCATTAATGTGGTTGACAGTACTATTGCACGGAAGGATTTCTCTGACTCGGAACTGAAGCTGGGTCTGGAGACTCAATCGGTCAACGACGGCGACAGTTACAATGGGTTATATCAGAATAATTTTGGCGGTGAAGGATTTCTCTGACTCGGAACTGAAGCTGGGTCTGGAGACTCAATCGGTCAACGACGGCGACAGTTACAATGGGTTATATCAGAATAATTTTGGCGGTTTGAACTTCAGTGTGGCCTATAAAGAGTCTGACTTCGATAATTTTGATGTCCCAACCGGCGCTATTGTGCATGAAGACGATCACGACGATCACGACGATCACGACGATCATGACGATCATGACGATCATGAAGAAGAAGGCTTCTTATCTAATTCTGATTTTGAAAATAGCGCGTTGCGTTTCGGTGTGTCCAAGACAGGAGAGTGGGGCCATTTTGGCGTCTCTGTGAACCGTGTAGAAAGTATTTATGGTATTCCGTTTCATGGTGATGATCACGACGAAGATCACGATGAGGATCACGATGAGGATCACGATGAGGATCACGATGAGGATCACGAAGAGGATCACGAAGAGGATCACGGTGAAGAACATGGAGATGAGCATGAAGGAGAGAGGATTTTCTCTACCACGGATTCTGAAGTGGTTAATGTCGAGGGCTCCTATATTGCCAATAACGGTTGGTTGAAGGAAGTGAATTATTTCCTTAGAGACAGTGACTACTCCTTGACCGAGCAGCACGCTGAGGAGCACGAAGGTGAGGAGCATGATGGGGATGACCATGAAGATGATCATCATGCTGAGGGACCAACGGTGTTTAGTAATGAATCCCGCGAGTATGGTGTTATTTTCGATCTCTCTAACGATGCAATGTTACAAAAAGTGTCGTTGAATTTTGTTGATGAGGATATATCAATAGTGGGTGAAGAAGCCTTCATGAATCCCACTGCGAGTGAAGAGATGACCATTGGTTACTATCTGAGTAAAGAGATTGATTCATTCCATTTAGATTTTGGCATCCGACATGATAGTGTCCGACGAAATGGCTCTCTCAGTCATCACGATGAAGATCACCATGACGATCATGACGAAGACCACGGCGAAGAACACGGAGAAGAATCCGAGTTCTTCACCAAAGACTTCAACGCTACTAGCTTTGCAGTCAGTATGAGCAAAGGTCTCAATGATAAATTCGATTTGAGTGTTAGTGCTGCGGTTGTTGAGAGAACGCCCTCTGCGGTAGAGCTTTTCATGAATGGACCCCATTTAGCTACTGGCAGACTCGAAGAGGGTAATGTTGAGTTAGAGTCCGAGCAATCGGCCAACTTTGATGCAACACTATCCTATGAGTACGATAGTTCCTTCGCGAGCTTGACGGTGTTTAAGAATAATGTCGACAACTACATCTATCTGCAAGATGAAACCGAAGAAGAGCATAAAGAGCATGCAGATGAACACGATCATGGTGGGCTTATCAAGGCTAACTATCTGCAACAAGATGCGCAGTTTGTTGGCTATGAGCTGGAATTGGGTAGAGTGTTCCAACTCGGAAATGGTGATCTTACACTGTCCTTTGGTCGCGATTTTGTCTCAGGTGAATTCAGAGATAAAAGCAACGTTTCGCGTATGCTGCCGGCACGAAATATTTTTGCCGCATCCTACGCTCAAGACGGTTTTGATTTATCGCTCAAACTGAAGGATGTGGAATCACAGCGCGATATTGGCACCAATGAGACGGTGACTGATGGTTTTAAGATGTTGGACTTAAGCGCGACAAAAACTTTTACCATTGGCAATGAGCGCGAGGCAAAAGTATCATTTTTTGCTAAAAACCTTCTGGATGAGGTCGCTAGAAACCACTCTTCCTTTGTTAAGAATGAGGTGCCACTGCCCGGCAGGAACCTAGGCGTGAAGATCCAAGTGTCACTTTGATCTGAATTCCCTTTCGAGTGATCTATTCGGCGGTCTTTTAGGCCGCCTTTTTTTGCCATTATTATTTTCTCGGGTTTTCTGCGGCTGAATTTTATTGTCGGCGCTCGATCTCAGATGTGCATTGTTCGGCAACCTGTAGTTTATTTCAGGGTGTTCAAGTTGGTTTATTCACGGTGTCACCTTTTTCTGGGGGAGGGCTAGCCTTTAAATTAGACATAATTTTCTCCCTTTCGAGTTTGCTTTTTTGATTCAACGAGTTAATATACCGAAATGCATAAATGGGTTCTCGGCCTGTATTTGTTCATTTAGTTAGCAAGACAATCATCAACATGCAAAAATTTCTCTTGGGAGAGTTAAAATGGGTTTAAAAAACACTTGGCTTCAGAGACGATTGACGGTTTTGGCCTCATCGGCATTGCTGTTCGCCACATCGACTGCGGTTGCGCAAGAAACTATAGAATCTGAGGATGTGGAAGCGGAAGCTGTTATTGTCGATACAGCTGAAGATCAGTCAGTGGACGAGATCGTTGTCACCGGTTCAAGATTTAAACGGTCTACCTTTAACAGCATTTCACCAGTGCAAATTATTACCGCGGACATTTCGCGTGAAGCGGGTTTGTTAAATGCTGCTGATATTCTTCAGACCTCCACTTCTGCGAGTGGTCAGCAGGTGGATCTTACATTTAGCGGTTTCGTCCTCGATAATGGACCGGGATCCAGAACAATCAACTTGCGGGGCCTAGGAGCTGGACGGACGTTAGTTCTTATTAATGGCCGCCGTATGGCGCCAGGCGGCGCTGAAGGAGCACCGTACTCGCCAAATATTGGTTCTGTGCCTCAGGGGCTTGTGGCCAGTTATGAATTATTGACCGATGGTGCATCCTCCATTTATGGCTCTGACGCGATCGGCGGAGTTACCAATATTATCCTACGCAAAGATTTTGATGGCTTCCAGGTCCAAGGTGGTACCACCGCGCCAAAGTATGACGGAGGCGAGACTGATACTCTTACCCTTACCTGGGGTAAAGTTTGGGACAGAGGTTTCATCGGTGCCGGATTGGATTACAACAAAGAGCACCACGCCACCTATGCGAGCCGACCATGGACCGCCGGATGCGAGACTAATTACGAAATTGGTTCAGACGGTGAATTCCGCACAGAAGATTTGTTTTGGGAGAATGCCCGTGGTGCCAAGCCCACAGATTGTAAGTATGGCCCAATGACTGGGTATGCATCTGTTGGCAGTAGTCCCGCATTTCCATTTGGTCTTTGGAGCGGTACTTTATTCTACACCCCCGGCAACGCCAATGGCGGCTTCCCAGATTTTTCCACCTTTAGAGGCCCTTATGCAGGAGCTTTTTATAATGATACTGACGGGGATGGCGTGGCTGATGTCTCTTGGGGTGATTACATACTGAATGGATCCGATGCGGTAAACAACGCCTATTTGTACCCAGATTATGATACATCGACTTTCATGGCCTATGGTGAGTACACTTTTGCTGGTGACTCTAATCTAACGGCATATTTTGAAACATTGTACTCCGATGCAAATTACAGCCAGCTAGGCCAGCCTGCGCAATTCTTCCCTACCGTTCCTGGGAACAACCCTTACAACATTTGTAACCCAGATGGAATTAGGGGTGTCGACTGTGGTTTGGCGGAAGATGAGTTCCTCTTTACGAACCCAGGTTACGCTGCTGCTTTCTCTGCCGCGCAAGGTGGGTTTGTCCCAACCGATTTTTACGGATTTTTGGCTAATGGCCCATCGGGTCCTCTGCCTGTACGTCCGGTTGTCTCGGTGGCAGGTGACCGCAACTCTTCGGATGCACGTTTCCAAAATGCTCGGTTTGTGGGCGGTATTAAAGGTGATCTCCCGGGTCTAAGTTTTGGAACCTTGAGTAATTGGTCGTTTGACGCTTTTGTCTCTTACTCTAAATCTAGAGGCGAGTCGCACCGATATGGTATTCGAGGAGATCGAACCGACTTAGCGCTGGGTAATTATTCGTCAACGGGTACGCCTTGTGAAAACGATAGCGGAATTGAGTTGGCCGCGGATGCTGCACCGGGTTGTGTTCCTGTAGACATGTTTGCTCCAACTTTATACGCAATCGGTGGTGTGGGTGATTTCGCATCGCAAGCTGAGAGAGATTATTTGTTCGACTCTCGTGACTTTGATACCGAGTATGAGCAGACCATAGTTTCCGGATTAGTGAGCGGAGACATTTATGAAATGGAAAGCGGCCCAGTGATGCTCGGTCTTGGCTTTGAATACCGCAAAGACGAGATCAATTCCATGCCAGATGCTGTCGCTCGCGACGGCCTGTTCTTCGGTTTCTTTTCTGACGGCGGTGCTGTTGGTAAAAAAGATACCAAAGAGATTTTCTTTGAACTCGAGGCTCCGTTACTCGGCGGCAAACCCTTTGCTGAAGAGCTAACCCTAAACGCGTCAGCGCGTTTAACAGACGATGAGATTTACGGTAGCAACACCACAGAGTCTGTCAAAATTGGTTGGCGCCCATTTAACTCTCTATTGATTCGAGGAACTTATGGTACGGCATTCCGTGCGCCAAATCTGCGTGAATTATATCTGCTCAATCAAACAGGATTTGGCAGTGTCTATGATCCCTGTGTTACGCCTCCAGAAGCCTTTGCTGGCGGTAATATAGGCGAGGGTGGAGACGAATATGATCCATCATTAGACCCAAGAGAAGCGGAGGTCATTGCCAACTGTATTGCCAATGGAGTGGATGCTACCAACTTCAGAAATGGTGGTAATGAGGTGTACAGCGTTGAAATCGGCGCTGGTGGTTCGTTGTCGCTCGATCCTGAGACGTCCACATCTTGGACGGCAGGTTTTGCGTGGGAGCAAGAGTTTTCCAATGAATTCGAGTTTGGACTGAGTTCGACGTATTACGAGGTAGAGATCGAAGACACAATAATCGAGCCAAGTGCCGGATTTATCGTTTATGATTGCTACAATGATGAAAGAGGCTCAAGTGCTTACTGTAGTCGACTTGCTCGTGATGGGGACAGCCGACTAGACTTCATTGATCAGGGCTTTGTTAACCGAGATAACGAAAATGGTCGTGGCGTAGATATAAACCTCACATTTGCGGACCAATTCACCGTCATGGATCGGCCCATTGAATTCTCCCTTGACATCAGCGCGAATCGCCAAATTGAGCGTTCTATTCGTGATTTAGATGATGAAGGTGTGGAGGATTATGCGGATTTCGCTGAGGAATGGGGTTTTCCTGCTTGGCAAGGAAACTCAACCATACGCTTCGAGTATGAAAAGTGGAGACTGCAGCTGCGCTCCAACTTTATCAGTTCGATGGATCAAGACGTTGATCAAATTGATCCTTACAGCGATATTTATGATACTAATGGCATAGGTACTACTTCTGATACCTGTCTCGGCGGCGATACTGGAATTACATGCCGCGATGTGGGCTTCGCTGATAACTACCTGGTGCACTCTTTATCATTGAGCTACAGGGAAGATAACTGGGGCGTCACTGTGGGAGCGCGAAATATAACCAACGAAGCACCGCCTTTGGTGGATGGTAGTGAAGTGTCGTCTGTGAACAATGCTCCTATTGGTTACGGTTATAACCTGATGGGAAGAACATTGTTTGTAAACTTTGGTTATGATTTTGGTTCAAACTAACCGTTGAGTCATGGCTTCACCTTTGAAAGGCCCTCTCAGTTTCGCTGAGAGGGCCTTTTGATTTTCCATAAAAAAATTAGCATAATAGTCGCTTGTGCATCCACATTCGGATGTAGCAACGTAAGTTTAATGATATTCATATGGGAATGTTTTCTGCAAAAAAAGGGCTTTGTTAATGAAAAAAATACTTCAATATACTGTCATATGGTCGGTGCTGTTTAGCCTGAGCGCCTCTATCGCGTGGGCGGCTAGTGATCAACCGTATGCTATAGAAGAATGGGCTAAACGTGCTGATATGCGAAATGTCAGTTTGTCTCCCGATGGGAACAAGTTAGCCTTACTTAAAATTGCAACCAAGGATGGAAACCCCATCTTAGAAGTTTATGATGCTAACGATTTGAGAGCGAAACCGTTCAAAATGGATGCTAAACCCATGGAGATGACCCGTTTTTACTGGGCCACTGACGACAAAATAATTTTCTCTGCAAGGCAAAAAGTTCGTAACAAAATAGATGGCTTTAACGATGGAGTGTATAAGGGTACAAGAGGTATCTTGACGTTAGACGAGGACCCGAAAAAGTCAAAGTGGAAAAAACTTGGAGAATTGAATGGAGAGAGAGGCGGGTTGTCGGGGCCAATAGTCGGTAAAAAGAACAAGTTTATTGTTTATGAATACGACAAAGGGTCATCTTTCCGGAAGTATTATGAATATGACGTGGAGAAAACCACGCGGACGTTGATCACCCGAGAGTCACCTAAGGTTAGTAATATTACCTTTGATGGATTTGGTAACCCCGAATTTGGTTCTGGTTATGATGCTCAGCGAAACGAGTTTCTGACCTACTACAGGAAAAAGGATTCTTCTGACTGGCAGGTGATAAATCGTCAACACAGAGAGAATTTTGAAACCTGGCGACCCATTGGTGTTGACCCCATGTCACCAAGTGATTTGTTGGTCATTGCCCACAATGGTGCGAATACCGCGGGACTTTGGTCCTTCAATCCTGATACTAAGAAATATAATGAACTCATTTATCGTCGTCCTGATGGTGATGTGTTCACTCGCTCTCATACCAATCGATATGCTAACCCCGATGTGACCACCGCAGTGGGTTACTTGGATGGGCGCAATTATAAATTAGAGTGGTTTGACGGTGAGGAAAAAGCTCTTAACGACCAGATAATGTCTCTTGTTCCCTATGCCGATCGTGTGCGCATTAGAAGCCGTTCGCGAGATGGTCAGAGTATGGTCGTGTTTAACACTGGTCCTCGTGATCCTGGAACATACTACCTGTTAAAAGATGGCAAGTTTCAGGTGATAGGTTCGCAATACCCTCAGTTCTCAAGTACTAAGCTTGCCGATGTTAAGGCAATTAATTACAAATCTCGGGATGGACAAGATATCCGCGGTTTTATCACTATACCTAATTCAGAGGGTCCTCATCCATTGGTTGTTATGCCCCATGGTGGTCCTTTTGTTGGTGAAAACCCAGGCTATGACGGGTGGGCCCAATTGCTGGCTAATTACGGCTACATGGTCTTGCAGCCACAATATCGCGGTTCCACCAATTACGGATTGGATTTTTATCAGTCAGCATTCATTAATGGTGGTGAAGGTGGCCGTAAGATGCAAGACGACAAAGATGACGGCGCGCTCTATTTGGTCGAGCAGGGCTTAGTGGATCCTGATCGCATGGCCATGTTTGGGTGGTCCTACGGTGGTTATGCAGCACTGATTGCCGCGGCAAGAAAAGATCAGATCTATCAGTGTGCCATTGCGGGTGCTGCAGTGGCAGATAATCTGCAACAGCTTAACTACTACAGAAACCGCATGGCCCAGTTTCCCACTGCAGGTTCTCTAGAGCAGATTAAAATGTGGGAAGAAAGTATTTCACCCATCAAAGAGGTTAAAAATGTCAATATACCTCTCATGGTGATTCATGGTGATGTGGATCAACGTGTACCACCAAAACATGCGAGGAAGTACATTACCGCACTTGAGGAAGAAGGGATTCCCCACAAGACGATGTGGCTTGAGGGTGCTGATCACTTTTACTCGACGTTGTTTTATCGTCACAATGTGAAATTTTATAATGGTCTACTGGACTTTTTGGCTAATGACTGTTTTGGTGACAAACAAAGCTTAGCCGCAAACTAATCAAGGTTGATCGTTAAAAGTATAAGAGCCGCCCTCAGGGCGGCTTTTTTTATCGCTAAGATCATGATTAACTGATTGATATTCGTCTATGTAAAGAGGTGATCATGGTGAAATATATATTCTTGTGTGGGGCCATACTATTGGAAGTGATGGCGACATTAATGTTGCCATTGACCCAAAATTTTTCAAAGTTACTACCAACGCTTGCCTTGGCCGGCTTGTATATACTTTCATTTTATCTTCTGACATTTGCATTAAAATATATTCCGCTATCTATCGTATATGCGACTTGGAGCGGTGTGGGCATATTTCTTGTCGCCCTACTTTCCTATGGGTTTTTTGGTGAAGTATTGCGTTGGCAAGCTTTGGTTGGATTAGTCTTTATTGTTATTGGGGTTACCATGGTGAATTACTTTAGCGATCCAACCAGTCAGTAATTAGGATGTATATTCTCCCATCTGTCCATCAATGGAGTCTGACCGCGGTTTATATTGAGTAACACCAGTGGTGCCAGTATCTAGTAAACAAACGATTAAGGCCTGAGTTCAGTTCTAACATGAGTGCTAAAGCGCCTTTTCGCTGAAGATGTTTTTAATTATGATACTAGAGATTTATGTTCAATAATGGTCCGCAAAAAGGGGTGATGGCAAGTATCTTTTGGGGGAGAAATATTTTGGTCGTTGGACGTGATATGGCTTTTTCAATATGCCGCGTGTTAACGGTTGTGGAATTTTCAATGAAAAAAATGAGGTTATTGGTGAAAGGAAATATATCTAAGACTGGCTGGTTTAAAACTGCCTTAAACAAACTAAATACTGTTTTGACTGAGGATATGAGCGATTACGATCCCAGCCAGGACTATGATACTAGAGTTAAGTTGCCTGAGTGGCAGTTGGCTGCGCTTAAGAAACGTCAGGCGAAAAGGGATCAACAGTCGTTAAAATAGATTAACTGTGGTCAAAAGAAATCGGTCATGTTCAGTCACCATTAAAGATCACCACATGACGAAGATCAAAACGCACTGGTAACTTCTCACCAATGGGAATATCGATATGACTGTGAGTTAAACAGGGCACTAATTGCCCATCGTTTAATGCTAGCTCATACAAATAGTTGGGTCCAAGAAATGATTTGGAGATTATCTCAAGTTTGGTGTCAGAGCCTTCGTCATAGGCGACATCGTCTGGCCTAACTAGGAGTTTTACTGTGTTGCCCATGTCCTCTGGCAGCGAGCTAAGTGATAGACTCCCCAGATCGTTGCCTAGTATTCCCGCGGCATCAATACCGACATTGAGAATTGCACCCTTACCAATAAAATCAGCGGCAAACAGACTGGCGGGCTTATGATACAGTTTATAGGGGCTATCCACTTGGGCGATTTTGCCATTGTTGAGAAGGGCGATCTTATCCGCCATGGCGAATGCCTCATCTTGATCATGAGTGACCAGCAGCGCCGTGACTTTGTTTTTTTTAAGTAGTGTTCGAACTTCGGCCGCAAGTTGTGTCCGCAACTCGGCATCGAGGTTGGAGAATGGCTCGTCCAACAACAGTATCTGCGGATTGGGTGCCAGTGCGCGAGCCAGAGCTACCCGCTGTTGTTGCCCTCCGGAGAGTTCATGGGGGAAGCGATGGCCTTCGGCTTGTAGACTGACTAACTCAAGCATTTCCTCTATGCGGTGCCGTTTGTCCTGTTTAGAGAGCGCGTTGAGGCCAAAGCCAATATTACCCTCGACATTGAGGTGAGGAAATAGAGCGAAATCTTGGAAAACCATGCCCACAGCACGGGATTCAGGCGGATCAGTGAATTTGGTTGTGCTCAGGTTCTTTCCATCGAGACTGATGTAACCTGAGGATACAGGCTCAAAGCCTGCAATGGCTCTCAATAGGGTGGTTTTACCACAGCCAGAGGGGCCAAGTAAGCAGCCAATTTCACCTTGGTCCAGAACAAAATTCGCATTAGCGATGGCGGTGGTGTTCTCATATTTCACTGACACATCGTTGATAATCAGTTGTCTATGCATGATTTGAGCGCTCATTTAGTATGCTTTTAGTAATAATCATGATGGGTAGCAGTCCGATTATAACAATGGATAACGCCGGAAGGGCAGCGTCCATAAGGCGCTCGTCAGAGGCCAGTTCATAGGTTCGCACAGCAAGCGTATTAAAATTAAACGGTCTTAAGATCAGCGTGGTTGGGAGTTCTTTGAGCACCTCGACAAAGACCAATAGTAAGGCGGTTAAAAGGCTGGTTTTTAATATTGGTAAATGTACGCGCCTAACAATCACAGATCCGCTGGCGCCTAGAGATCTTGCAGACTCATCAATATTGGATTTGATTGAGTTCAATCCAGCGTCTACCGTATTGAGCGCCACGGAAAGAAAACGAACTAAATAAGCAAACACCAGCGCCCCCAAAGTACCGCTTAAAATCAAACCGGTGGGATAATCAAACCAAGCGCGACTGAAGGCATCTATATGATTGTCTAACCATGCCGCTGGAATAATGATACCTACCGCAATGACGGTGCCTGGCACTGCGTAACCAAGGCCGGCAATATTTATTGCCCCAATTTGCAGACCAGATGAGGATATACGTCTTGCATAGGCGAAAAATACAGCGAGAACAAGACAGCATATTGACGCCATGGCAGCAAGAGAAAAGCTGTTGAACAGCAACGTTAAGAAGCCATTATCAATGCTTTGTTGCCAGTGATTCAGAGACCAAACTAACAATTGAAACGCGGGTATGGCAAAGCCGCAGAGAACCACAGTCAGGCTCAATACGGTGGCAAGACTAGCTCTCCAACCTCTGAGTTTTATACGCACCAACTTTTTTTGTGCTGAGTTTTTATGGAAGCGCAGTCGCTGTCTTGACCATCGCTCCGCCACCATAAGTGTCAATACAAATATCATTAGAAATGCGCACAATTGAGCGGCAGTAGTTAGTTCTCCTAATCCATACCAGGTACGAAAAATACCGGTTGTGAAGGCGCTGACACCGAAGTAGGCCACAGTGCCATAATCCGCCAGTGTCTCCATCAAAGCCAAACTTACTCCCGCTACTATGGCTGGTCTGGCAAGGGGCAGCGCCACCATAAAAAAAGTTGCCAGCGGTTTGCGGCCCAAGGTCCTGCTGGCTTCCAGTACTGCCGTGGACTGTTCTAAAAAAGCCACTCTCACCAACATGTATACATAGGGATAGAGAACTAACGACAGCATGCAGATGGCGCCTCCCAGAGAGCGTATCTCGGGGAAATAGTAGTCACCAAATTGCCAGCCAAAGATGTTGCGTAAGGAGGTTTGTAGTGGTCCTGAAAAATCTAAAATGCCGGTGTAGGTATAGGCAATGATGTAGGCGGGCATCGACAGTGGTAACAGAAAAGCCCATGATAAGAATTTGCGGCCAGGAAAGTCACACATCGCAGTAACCCATGCGGCGCCAACCCCTAGAATAAGTGTTCCAATCCCTACACCAATCATTAGAGCAAGAGAGTTCAGCACATAATCCTGCAGGACGGTATCGAAAAGGTGTTGCCAAGAGGGTGAATAGGGTTGCGCCAGATTTGACAATATGACCAGGATTGGCACGGCGAGCACCACGGTGGCGCCAAATAACAGGGCCTGCCAGCCAAGACGACTAGTCCAGCTTACACCCCGGTTATTTGTTGAAGAAGCGCTTATTTCCAACCGGCGCGATCCATTGCCTTGATTGCTTCGGCGTTATTTCGGCCAAGTTCGGTAACGTTTAGCTTATCGGCGATAAAGGGACCCCACGACGTTAAAATATCGCTCGCGGGTATGGACTCTCTGATGGGAAATTCATTATTTTTTTCTCCGTACCACTGTTGCGATTGATCAGAGAGTAAGAAAGACATTAATTGGGTAGCGGCATCAATGTTTTTTGCCGAGCGCGTAACCCCAATGCCGGAGATGTTGATATGGGTGCCACGGTTAGTCTGGTTTGGCCAGAACAGCGATACTTTATTGGCGGCGGCTTTTTGTTGAGTATCTGAAGAAGCTAACATCCGACCTAAATAGTAACTATTGACCACGGCTACATCACATTGACCTGCTGCGACTGCCTTGATTTGATCTCTGTCACCGCCAGCTGGAGGTCGGGCAAAATTAGTGACAAAACTATTGAGCCATGCTTCTGTTTTTTCTATGCCTTGGGTGGCAATCATGCCTGCCACTAATGACTGGTTATAGATATTGCTAGAGGAGCGCACGCATATTTTTCCTTTCCACTGAGCATCCGCAAGTGCTTCGTAGGTGCTTAACTGATCGGCATTGACTCGATCTTTTGCATAGACGATAACTCTAGCTCGAACACTGAGACCAAACCACTGATCTTCACTACTGCGCAGATGACTTGGAATGTTTTCCTTGATCTCTTTGGTATCGATACTGCGAAGAACACCTGCTTGTTGCGCTCTGTAAAGACGCCCTGCATCAACGGTAATTAATACGTCGGCTGGAGAATTAAGACCCTCATTCTGCAGGCGAGTGAGTAAGGCGTCACCTTTGCCTGTCACCAGATTGACCTCTGTGCCGGTCTCTTCGGTATACCGATCGAGAAGCGGTTTTATGAGTGATTCTTGGCGCGCAGAGTAGACATTCACTTCGCCAGCTTGAGTGAAGGGAGTCACCCAAGTTAAGGCAATGAATGTTGCTAACCAAACGTGCGTAACAGAAGCATGGGGTTTCATTTCTCAGGTCCTTGTAAGTCTTTTTGAGAACGGTAATTATTCTCATTTACCAGTAAAAAGCAAGCTCAATTTAATAGTTGATGCTAATGGGAATCAGCTTTGTTATTCTCATCTCTACTGTGTTTAGGATGGATGAGATGAATAATTTCTGGCCTGTAAAGGTGTTGCGTTTCGTATCGATCTTTTTTATTTGTGCTGTGCTTTTTGCCGCCATGATGTATCCCGGCGGCAACATTCATGATCCTGATCAGGTGGGTTATTCTTTTACGCACAATTTTTTAAGTGACTTGGGCGGTTACCAATCACACTCTAACAAAACCAATTTTATTTCGTCTTTTTTCTTCAACATGTCAATGTTTTTCTTTATTGCTGTAGGTTTTGCTTTTGTAAAGATACAGGCATTGTTTAAAGACGATCCACTAACATCCAAATTAGCAATGTTGGGTTCGCTATTTTTCCTTATTGGTACTGTTTTTTTTGCCGGTGTTGGTCTGACCCCCTATGATTTATATCTTGAACCTCATGTGTTTTTTGCTGTGAATGCCTTTCGGCTGATGGTGCCTGCGTCATTAATTTACGTGATTGTATTATTGCGCAGCGATATTGATAACCGATTTGCCTTGATCACAGCTATCTATCTGCTGCTGGTATTGGCCTACACTATTTATTTACAATTTGCCGGGAATCCACTGGAAAATGCTGAAGAAATGGTAAGGCAAGCTACCATGCAAAAATTAATTTCCATCGCCAGTGTGTTGAGTATTTTCTCTCTTAGTTTCGCCTTTCAGCGCCGAATTGATAGTTTGCACACGACATAATATCAAGGATATCCCTATTGCTACTTGGAATCGTTTAGCCTATGTTGCAAGGGGCTAATCATTTCGGCAGAGTGGTTTCTGATGTGTTGGATTAATAATCCATGTAGTTTCATGGCTCTTAGCCCACTATACCACTCATTTTTGGTCATTCCGCGTCGTTGAAAAGCGATAACATTGAGTTATTCTACGCAAATTATTATTGCGTTACCCCGGCTATTATATGAATAGACAGACAGAATAAGATAACGCTGTAGGTCATGAAAACGGCAATAGCTACGCATTTTTTTGACGTAAACATTTGGGCTTTCATCAAATTCTTTACCAAAAAAAAGGGACGCCCTTGGGCGTCCCTTTACTTGCACTAACGTTTTCTAATCGTAGGACTAGAAATCATACTTATACTTGGCGTACCAGTACGCGCCACTGAAGCCCATAGGAGCAAAGGTGCTGTACTTGTTGCCCACTGCAGCTGTTGCAGTATTTAACAAGAATCCGTCGCCACCGATGATATTATGCATTTCAGTAGTAGTTTGACCGCTATTGTCGAACACATTGTTTCCGCCGATTAGTATGCTGGAGTTTTCGTTGAAGTTGTACTGCACTTCAAGATCTACAATAAACTCACTATTAAACACATAGGCATCCGGGTTTGCAGTGATTTCGTCGTTACAACCACTTGAGAATACATCACACTCAAATTGATCGAACCACTCGTCATAGAAGCTCACGCGAGCGAGTACTCTCCAGTCATCCACCATATGGTTAGCTGAAAGATTCCAGCGTGTTTCTGGTGTGGTATCTTCAATCTGTTTGATCCGCTGAGCATCAATAGTGTCGGCGTTGTAATCAGTAACCTCGGTCTTGGTGAAGTTATAGGCTAAATTGAAGTCGGTAGTACCGTTAAACATATCCATGCTACGTGAAACAACGATATCAAAGCCTTTGGTGCTTGTGTCGAAGTCATTGGTGAAGAATCGGAATCGACGAAGATCGCCTGCTCCAGGAACACCTTCAGCAATCAAATCAGCAATATCCGCGTCAGTCAGCTCAACTTCAGTTGATAGGTTCAAGCGGTTTTCCACGTCAATATCGAAGAAGTCGACAGTGATATCGAACTCGCCAATTGCCATGTAAGCACCGAGGGTAAGGTTGGTAGCATCTTCCGGCTCAAGAGGTTTACCACCATTGCGAAGTGCCACTGCACTGGTTGCAGGGATCGTACCATTGTTAACCAACACGCCCGCAGACAACTCGGTTGAGGTGTTTGAGGTGTTTGACTGACCCGGAGTTGGAGCCTTAAAGCCAGTGCTGTAGGTTGCACGCACACCAACGTCATCACTGAGTTTAAGGTTAGCACCTAACTTGTAGTTTGTTGTAGTGCCGAAATCATCAAAATCCTCAAATCGAAGAGCTGATTGGATAAGCAGGTTGTCAGACGCATCCCACTCCGACTCTACATAGGCAGCATAGTTAGTGCGCTCGAATTCACCTGATGTTTTTGCTGGGAAACCGGGGAAGCCGTTTGAAGATGTGCTGAACCCTTGCTCACCAAGACCACCATCGGTATAAGACTCTTCCTGACCAGTACCCACAGTGAACTCTTCAGTGCGATATTCGGCACCAAACGCCATATTAAATGTCTCACTTACTGAGTAAGTAAAGTCGGCATTAAGATTCATATCTACCTGCTGGTAGAAACCGGGATCAAAGTCGCGAGGAGAAAGAGGTCCCATGCTGGCGTTGATAGAATTGTTAATATGGAAGTCGGACTTGTGCTTACCATAATAAGTACTTATATCCCAACCCAAGCCATTATCCGCTTCGCCTCTCACACCAAATAGGAAGGCTTCGTCAGTTATCTTACCACCAAAGCGCGGTGTAAACCCGCCCGGGATAGTTTCATTGAAGTTGAAGCAGTTGTCGTCAGCGATGAGAGCGGCAACAGTCGCGGCGTTGTAAGCTACGCGATATGCGTCACAGTTACCAGAGCCATCGCCAGTCATATCACCGACTAAGAGATTTCCATCACCATCGGCAAATACGCCAGGACGGTTCGTCGGATTACGAAAGAAGAACCCGCCATCGACATACTTGGAGTTCTTGTTTGTATAGCCGTACATCTCTGTGCCGTTGCCAAGATCAGCTCCGAAGTTGACGAATAATTTCAAATCATTATCAACAATAGGACGACCCCAAATCATTGCTGGTGCAGGTACCCCTTGAACACCGGCATCAATCAGACCTTGCGCGTCGTTCCGCTGTTCTGACCTACTGGTAGGATCTTGATTACCGTATTCGATAGTAAGGTTAACAAAACCATTACTTCCTAGCTCAAAACCTCTGTTGATACCGATATAGGCCTGTTGCCCGTCCCCGGCAGAGTATTCCCCGGCGCTGACTTGGATTGTGCCACCGTCGCTCGCATCTTTGAGGTTAAAGTTAATTACCCCAGCAATTGCGTCTGAGCCGTAGAGTGCTGATGCGCCATCGCGAAGTACTTCTACATTTTTTAAAGCCAAAGCTGGGATAGCTGCTGTGTCAGGTCCTTGAGAACCGTTAGAGATACCATTGCCGAGCCAAGTAATAACTGATGCACGGTGACGGCGCTTGCCATTCACTAACAGCAGCGCGTGGTCTGGTGCCATGCCACGAAGATTTGCAGGGCGCACGAGCGTGGCCGCATCACTAATAGGTTGGTCATTCACCGCATAAGAGGGTACCGAGTTACGTAGCAAGTTGCTGACATCAGTATCGCCTTGATTGGTCAATTCACTAGCATTTATTACGTCAACAGGTGCAGGTGTATCAGTTGCTGAGCGCGCTTTTACGCGGCTACCTGTGGTCACGATCTCCTCTACCAGTCCATCTTGAGCGAAGGTAATTGCGGGCACTGCGAGGCTACCTGCGATTATCGCTGCGGTTATGGTTTTCAGTTTAAAGTTAATTTTTTGCATAATTCTCCCCTAGAGAAATTAGTAAAGCTGTCAAACTCCCAAGTTCTTGACACAATCGCTGGCTGCTTAGCCAATATCAAGACGCGGTATGATACATTAATTCGAGTAAAAAAAGTATAAAGAATGAGTTTTCAAGGGCTCGTTTAAGCTATGCATCACATTTTAAATTGATAAATTTGTCACTTTAAGCTGTTGGAAACTGATCTATGCTCTTGAGTGCTTATTTTTTGCGATTTTTTGCCGTCGAATTGTCTTCGTGTAAGGACAAAAAAATGAGCGATGCAGTGCATTTTTCGGCATAATTCACCGTCGCGACCAACCAATAGAGAGTCGATATTTTGAGAAAACAAGCGGGTAATGGTGATGATAAGTTCATGCATAGAGCATTGGAACTTGCCAAATTGGCTGCAACTGTTGATGAAGTTCCGGTAGGGGCGGTCATTGTCAAAGATGGGTTAATTGTTGGTGAAGGCTATAATCAATCTATTGGTAACCATGATCCCACAGCTCATGCTGAAATTGTCGCTATGCGCCAAGCTTGTGCAACCCTGGGTAATTATCGACTGACGGGTTGTGATCTGTACGTTACCGTGGAACCCTGCACCATGTGCGTTGGTGCTATGGTTCATGCACGGATTAAACGCATTATCTTTGGCACTCTAGAGCCGCGCGCGGGAGCGCTCCAAAGTCAATTGCAACTTTTGGATAAAAGCCCCTACAACCACTCTATGGAATGTCATGGAGGTCTATTAGCAGACCAATGTTCTGCGTTGATAAGCAATTTTTTTAGAGACAAGAGAAAAAACAAAATGATGCCATAGTCTCTTGATATCGGTGCAACTGCGATGAGCCACCGAGGCGACTTACAAGCCAGGTAGCTTATTTTCCTCCCAGTCCTTCTCTTTGTTAGTCACGTCGGTTTGATTGATGGATTTTTTCTGTTTTGAAAGTGAATGTAACTGCAGGTAATGTTGGTAGTACTGAATATTATCGACATAGAGAACCGGTTCAGCACCTCTGGCATAGCCGTATTTGCTTTTCGAATAATATTCTCTGTGGCTCAGTAATGGCAAAAACTCACGTACGTCACGCCATAGGTCCGGATTTTTGCCACCCTTTTGGGTAAGAATTCGCGCATCTTCGAGATGGCCAAAGCCTACATTGTAAGCCGCCAGAGCTAAAAGTGTGCGATCGGGTTCCCTAATTCTGTTGGCTAGTCTTCGTTTTAGTTTAATTAGGTAGGCAGTGCCTCCCTCGATGCTTTGTTTCGCATCGAGTCGGCTGGATACCTTCATTTCCTTCGCTGTATTTAATGTCAACATCATAAGACCTCTGACCCCCGTGGGTGAGCGAGCTCTAGGATTCCAGTGTGACTCTTGATAGGCGACTGCAGCGAGTAAATGCCAGTCTAAAGAATATTTTTCAGCTGTTTGTCGAAAAAGTGGTTCATAGTCTGGTAATCGTTCAATGACAAGTTTACCGAGTCTTTTTGAGTCAGCTACCGAAAAGCTGTCACTGTGAGAGAGTGTTTTAGCTTCCAGCGCCGCTAGTCTTCCTGTGTTGATGTAGGCAGTTAAAAACTCATTGGCCGCCTTTAAAATAGTACCATCTCCATGAGTTGGAAATGCCCAAGCCATTGGTTGCGGTTGGGATATTTCGAACGCTAGAGCAGCATTGGGGTAGATGTGCCTGTTGACAAGATAAGAAAGGGAATCAACTACGGCGTAGTCAATATCGCCGTCATGGACCATTTCCATCAATTCGAACATTTCTAGATTGTCTTGTTCTCGCCACGCTAAATTAGGTATTAATTGCGCCATTTCGATTAGTCTTTCGCTGTGGGAGGACCCAGTGATGACGAGAAGGTCACCCTCTATCTGCTGCAACGATTGCGGCCGACTCGTTCCGCGTTGATATATTAATAGCTGGGTGGTCTTGAGATATGGCGTGGAGAATTGCATAGAATTCCTACGCAGCTCCGTTCTGACGATGTTTGCTGCCGCAAAATCTCCTTGCGGTCCTCCTATTGCCAGTAGCAAACTACGCAGGCTTGACTTGGTTTGAACCTTGAGATCGACGCCAATGCTGTCGGCAAATGCATGAGCGATAATGTATTCAAAACCATTTTTTCCTCGGCCATCTTCGAAAAAAGTCGTTGGCCCCGGCGTTGTCAGCATGGTGATAAAACCGTTGTTTTTAATTCGTTCTAGGTCGGTTATCTGTTGACTACTGGACAAATAGAATAATACACCTATACACACAAGGGTCAGAATTGCTCGGTTTCGTGCTCGCCGCACTTTTTTTGTCAGTTGCCGCATAATTTGTTTTGAGCGCGCTCTCTAATTTGTCTGTTAATAGTGCCACAAAACAACAGGGCTCTCTAATTATATTGTGTCGGTGAGTTAAATGTACGTGCCAAAATGAAGTATTTTCGGCTAGAATACCACCCTTTCAAACTAGACCTTTTTTGAGACCTATCTCCATGATGATCCTCACCGGCGCTCCGGCACTTTCAGCTTTTCGTTGTGAAAAACTACTAAATAGGTTACAGGCTGCGGAACCATCAGTTGCCTCTGTCAGCGCGCGTTATTTGCATTTTATAGACCTAGGATCGGAACTAGATGAATCGGCAGTGGCCACACTTTCGGCGCTGTTAACTTATGGCCCAAAGCAAGAACAAGAAGACACACAAGGGTCTTTATTACTTGTTGTACCGCGCCCTGGGACCATTTCACCCTGGTCTAGTAAGGCGACTGATATTGTCCATAATTGCGGTCTGCCAGAGGTTCGTCGTGTGGAGCGAGGCATTGCCTACTACGTTCAAACCGTCACCGACCTTGATCAGGCGCAGTTTAATGTTGTGGGTGAGTTGTTGAGCGATCGAATGGTGGAAGCTGTGCTGACGAGTCCGGCTGAAGCGGAAATTCTGTTCGCTCAAGAGCAGCCAGCGCCACTGAAATTTGTTGATATTCTTGCCGGTGGAGCAGAGGCTCTGCGGTCGGCGAATGCCGAGTTAGGGCTTGCGCTCGCAGACGATGAGATCGACTATCTTAGCGAAAACTTTTCTCGCTTGCAGCGCAATCCAACCGACACAGAACTGATGATGTTCGCTCAGGCTAATTCAGAACATTGTCGGCATAAAATATTCAATGCCAGTTGGACATTAGATGGAGTCGATCAGGAGCACTCATTGTTTGCCATGATCCGAAACACCAACAGGGTTAATGGCGATGATGTTTTGTCAGCCTATTCAGACAACGCTGCGGTGGTGTCGGGATCACTGGGTGGTCGGTTTTATCCCGATCCTGTGACGCGGCAATACTCCTACAGTCATGAGCCAGTTCACCTTTTGATGAAGGTGGAAACTCATAACCACCCCACAGCGATAGCACCCTTTTCCGGTGCTGGAACGGGTTCCGGTGGAGAGATACGCGACGAGGGTGCTGTGGGCAGAGGCTCAAAGCCCAAAGTCGGATTGGTGGGTTTCACTGTGTCAAATTTGCAGATTCCAGATTTTATTCAGCCTTGGGAAAAGGACTATGGCAAGCCTGATCGTATTGTGTCTGCTCTGGATATTATGATTGAGGGGCCCATTGGTGGTGCTGCATTTAATAACGAGTTTGGTCGCCCCAATATCTGTGGTTATTTTAGAACCTTTGAAATGGACTTTGACGGTCAGCGCCGCGGCTATCACAAGCCGATCATGATTGCTGGCGGCTATGGCAATATCCGCGAGGAGCATATCGATAAACCACATTTTTCAGCGGGCTCAAAATTGGTGGTTTTGGGTGGTCCGGCCATGTTAATTGGGTTGGGTGGTGGAGCCGCATCATCCATGGCTACCGGAGCGAGTTCTGCTGATCTCGATTTTGCTTCAGTACAGCGCCAAAACCCCGAGATTGAGCGTCGCTGTCAGGAGGTAATCGATAGTTGTTGGCAGATGGGTTGCGATAATCCCATTGCATTTATCCATGACGTTGGAGCAGGTGGATTGTCCAATGCATTGCCCGAGTTGGTTAAGGATGGCGGAACTGGCGGTAAGTTTAACCTGCGCGCTGTTCCCAATGATGAGCCCGGTATGTCGCCGGTGGAAATTTGGTGCAACGAAGCCCAGGAGCGCTATGTGTTGGCAATTAACCCCGACAACATAGAGCTGTTCACCTCAATATGTGAGCGTGAGCGATGTCCTTTTGCCGTGGTGGGTGAGGCGACGGAAGAGAAGAACATCGCGGTGCTTGATGAACACTTTGATAACAAACCAGTTGATCTGCCCATGTCGGTTCTATTTGGGAAAACACCCAAGATGCATCGTCAGGCGCAGTCATTACCGTTTGTTTCCAAAGAGTTTAGGGGCGATGACAGCCTTATTGAAGAGGCTGCATTTCGCGTGTTGCGTCACCCCTCAGTGGCCAGTAAGAGCTTTCTGATCACAATTGGCGATCGAACGGTCAGCGGTATGGTTGCCAGAGACCAAATGGTGGGGCCTTGGCAAGTGCCGGTGGCTGACTGCGCTGTCACTACGGTGACTTACGATAGCAATGCCGGAGAAGCCATGGCGATGGGAGAGCGCACTCCTCTGGCCTTGGTCAACGGGCCGGCGTCCGGACGTATGGCCATTGGTGAGGCAATCACCAATATTTGTGCTGCCAGGATTAACTCGATTAAAGACGTTAAGCTGTCAGCCAATTGGATGTGTGCTGCAGGGACTGAGGGCGAGGATGAAAAGTTGTACCGCACTGTGGAAGCGGTTGGTATGGATCTATGCCCAAAACTTGGTATTACCATACCAGTGGGCAAAGATTCTATGTCTATGCGCACAGCATGGCATGATGGGGGTGAAGATAAAGCCGTTACCTCCCCCTTGTCTCTGATCATTACCGGATTCTCACCTGTTTTGGATGTAAGAAAAACACTGACACCAGAATTGCGCACTGACAAAGGCGATACTGAGTTGCTGCTGTTAGATATTAGTCAGGGTTATCAGCGCCTTGGAGGCTCTATACTGGCTCAAGTGTATTCCGAGTTTGGTGTTGAGGTGCCCGACGTTGATAACACCGATAGTTTGCTGGGATTTTTCAATGCTATGCAAACTTCCATTGAGTCGGGCGAATTGCACGCTTACCACGATCGCTCTGATGGAGGGCTTTTTGCCACTATATGTGAAATGAGTTTCGCTGGTCACACCGGCGTTACCATAGACCTGAGTGGCTATGCAGTTGGTGACAGTATCACTTCAGCACTTTTTAATGAGGAATTGGGTGCTGTGGTTCAGGTGCCTATTGAAAAGTCAGAGCTGTTGCTGCAGCGGTTTCAGAGTGCGGGTGTCAATGTTCATAAAATCGGTGGTTTGAACAATACTGATGAAGTAGTCATTCGATATGCTGATAGCACCGTGTTTAGTGCAACGCGTGCCGAGCTTCAAAGAGCTTGGAGTGAAACCTCATACCACGTCGCAGCGTTGAGGGATAACGTTGATTGTGTTGAGCAAGAGTTCCACCGAATCACAGCAAGTGACCCAGGGCTTTCTGCTAAGTTGACTTATGATCCCAGTGACGATATCGCAGCACCCTATGTTGCCACAGGAGTAAGTCCAAAGATTGCCATTGTCAGGGAGCAGGGTGTCAACAGTCAAGGGCTTTCTGCTAAGTTGACTTATGATCCCAGTGACGATATCGCAGCACCCTATGTTGCCACAGGAGTAAGTCCAAAGATTGCCATTGTCAGGGAGCAGGGTGTCAACAGTCATTTAGAGATGGCCGCCGCTTTTGATCGTGCTGGATTTGCAGCTATTGATGTGCATATGAGTGACTTGCTGGCAGGGCGCGCTGCGCTCAGTGATTATCAGGGGCTGGTTGCTTGTGGTGGTTTTTCCTACGGGGATGTCCTTGGTGCTGGAGAAGGGTGGGCTAAAACAATATTGTTTAATTCTCAGCTACGTGCGCAGTTTGAAGAATTTTTCCATAGAGATAATACCTTCAGTCTGGGTGTTTGCAATGGCTGTCAGATGCTTAGCAATTTGAAATCTCTCATACCTGGGGCTGACTCGTGGCCTCGATTTGTACGTAATCTGTCTGAGCAATTTGAGGCTCGTCTGTCTTTGGTGCGGGTTGAGCGATCAAGTTCAGTGTTGCTTCAGGGTATGCAGGGTTCGGTTATACCAATTGCGGTTTCCCATGGAGAGGGAAGAGCAGAATTTTCTTCAGCATCTGCTGTGCATAATTTAAATCAAAATGGTCAGATAGCTTTGCGTTTTTTAGAGAATAATGGCGATGTGGCGATCAATTATCCGGCTAATCCAAATGGATCCCCAGAGGGGGTTACTGGAATAACATCAAGCGATGGCAGGGTCACGCTGATGATGCCACATCCCGAGCGTGTTTTTCGCACTGTGCTAAACTCATGGCATCCAGATGAGTGGGGTGAGGACGGAGCCTGGATGAGATTGTTCAGAAATGCCCGTCTCTTTATCGACTGAAGCATCAAGGTAAATATGATCCATAGATAGGTAGCGCCGATGAAAAAATTTCAAAACGAGTCTGAATTGGTTAAAAAGGCGCTTCACGTAGGTGCTGTTTATGCCAAGAAACGGGGTTATGGTGAGGTGGAAGATCATGACTCGGTGAAAATTAAAGTCGAGTTTATCTATCGGGTGCTGGTGGAAGATAAATTAATACAGCCTTTGGCGAAAGATCAAATTAGCGACCCCACTATGCGCCATAAATTAGCGCTTTGGTTATCTCGACAACTGCCAACGGATCATCCTCTTCTTAAATAGTTTCTCGCCAGCTCTTTGTGTCACCTTTTTTTAAATGCACACCGCATTTGAGATCCCTGTGGTATACTTTTTCGTGAGTTGACTAGACAGTCGCTGTGCTAATTTCTCTTGGTTTTTGCTTGCAAATTGACAGGGTATTACGCAGAGGAAAGTCCGGGCTCCACAGGGTAGAGTGCCAGGTAACGCCTGGGGGGCGAAAGCCTACGGAAAGTGCCGCAGAGAGCAGACCGCCGATGGTTCGCGTGCGAAAACAGGTAAGGGTGAAAGGGTGCGGTAAGAGCGCACCGCGTCACTGGTAACAGTGGCGGCAGGGTAAACCCCACTCGGAGCAAGACCAAATAGGTTTCCATATGGCGTGACCCGCGTTGGAAACGGGTAGGTTGCTTGAGGCAAACGGTGACGTTTGTCCCAGATGAATGGCTGTCCACGACAGAACCCGGCTTATCGGTTGACTCATTGATTTTTGAGTGTGGATGCTGAAAAGAGTGGTGCTTTGCATCACTCTTTTTTGTTTTTATACGTTTCCATGCACACGATAAGTAAAAATAGAATAAAAACCGTGTTTTTAATTCAAATTCTTCCTTAAAAACTCAAAACCTAGAAGTTACTTTAAGTTGTTGCGGTACTTTTATGTTTTATCTTATTAAAAAACTCTCGTCATTTCGGATCCTGGGATGGGATTGTGATTTTCATCGGAACTTACTGATTTTATTACATTTTTATCATTCTGCAGCGCTTGACATTCCATTCTAGGCACAATAGTGTGCTCATATGGGAAAAAGTGGCAAAAAGTGGGTTTTTGCTCACATCATTAAGCGAAGGTTGGTAGATGTTCAGAGGTAGTGATCCAATTAACATGGATGCGAAAGGTAGAATGGCGATTCCTACCCGCTACCGTGCGTTGCTGTCTGAAATTTGTCAGGGTGAGTTAGTGATAACTATCGATATGAAGTCTACTTGTCTGACCCTATCACCCTTGCCGGAGTGGAAAAATTTTGAAGCAAAAGTCGCTGCGTTACCCGCACTGGATGATTTGGGTGAGATGCTAAGTCGTTTTGTTATAGGTCAGGCAAAGGATATTCAGCTCGATGCTAACGGTCGCATTCTGATTCCCTCTGAACTTCGTGAATATGCAGAGATAGATAAAAAGTTAATTTTAGTTGGTCGCACCCAACGTTTGGAGATATGGGCGGAAGACAACTGGAACACTGAGCGTGAAAAATCTCAACAAAATTATCGAGACATGTTGGGCAATAAGGACAACATGTCTGAGGCATTAAAAAATCTATCTTGGTAGCGAGTGAGTTGTAGATGACTAAACACACCACAGTATTGTTGCATGAAGCGATTGAAGCATTGGTCACTGATGTCAATGGTGTGTATGTGGATGCGACCTTTGGTCGCGGGGGACATACTCGCGCGTTGTTGGAAAAGTTATCTCATCAAGGTGTGGTGATTGCGATAGATAAGGATCCAGACGCTGTGAACGCGGGTCGAAAGAATTTTTCTGATGATAATCGACTGACCCTAGTACATGGCAGTTTCGCTGGCGTTAGCGGCTTTGTGGGCCAGATGAGCGGTAGCGAAAAGTTGTCAGGTATCTTGCTTGATTTGGGTGTGTCATCACCTCAGTTAGATCAGTCAGATCGCGGTTTTAGTTTCTTGCGCGATGGTCCGTTGGATATGCGCATGGACACAACGCAAGGGATGTCGGCGGCGCAGTGGTTAGCTGACGCTCCGGAGTCAGAGATTGCCAGTGTCATTAAAGACTATGGTGAGGAGCGGTTTGCTCGGCGGATGGCGAGTGCGATCGTTCGAGAGCGCGCCAAGACGCCTATTGTAAGTACTCTGCAACTCGCGTCCATACTATCCGCAGCTCACCCCGCTTGGGAGCGGGGTAAGCACCCTGCGACAAAGGCTTTTCAAGCCATACGGATTTTTATCAACCAAGAGTTAAGTGACCTTGAATCTCTTTTGGATCAGGTGATTGATTTACTTCGTGTCGGTGGGCGTTTGGTGGTGATTAGTTTTCATTCGCTTGAGGATCGTCGTGTAAAGCGATTTATTAGAGATCAGGAGCGCGGCACTGTGTTGCCAAAGCATTTGCCAGTCCCTGATATTGAGCGCGGAGTAAAACTAAGAAAGCTCGGCAAAGCGATAAAGCCCAGCGAAGTAGAAATCGACGCTAATGTGAGATCTAGAAGTGCCGTTATGCGTGTCGCGGAGCGGGTGGCTTAAAGTGGCAAAGTACTCGCAGTCAATCGGTTACTTTAATGCTGGGCAAGTAGTAGGTCTGTGGTTAGCGGTTGTTGCTACAGCTATCTCTGTGGCTTATGTCAGTCATGTTTGCAGAGAAAAATATGCGGAGTTAATGAGTTTAGAGCTGAAGGCAAACCAGCTGCAAACTGACTATGGAAGATATCTTCTTGAACAGAGTGCTTGGGGCTCACTTCAGCGTATTGAGGTATCTGCTGTGGAGCGGTTTGAGATGCATAGCCCTGCGCCGGACAAAATTATAATCGTTAGAAACAGTCGGTGAATCGCGCCCTTGGGCGCATAAAAATCACTCCGGTGATTAATAAGGTAAATTAAAAGTGGCCAAAAATAGGTTGCAGGCAGTGATACCGCGATGGCGTTACTATTTAGTAATGCTTTTCTTGGTCGCTCTACCATTGACGCTTTTGGGTAAGATCGCGCAGTTACAAATTCTTCCAAGCGAGGAGCGCGGCGTCGAGTTTTTACAGTCACAAGGAGATAATCGATCGATTCGAACCGTCAGTATTCCTGCCCATCGAGGTGTTATTACTGACCGTAATGGTGAACCTCTTGCGGTGAGCACACCTGTCACTGCGATTATCGCAAACCCTCAGCAAATCCAGTCAGATGATATTGATCGATTGGCTAAGGCGATGGGTCTTCCGGTCTCTCAACTGCGCAGCCGTCTGCAACGATATAGAAACAAATCATTTATGTATCTGGCTCGCCAGTTACCCGCTGAGGAGGCTAAGCGTATTTTAGACTTGGATATCATCGGTGTGTCTGGTCAGCGCGAGTACCGACGATTTTATCCTGCAGGTGAGGTTACGGCTCAACTCGTTGGTGTTACTAACATCAGTGATCACGGTTTGGAAGGGGTTGAGTTGGCCTACGATAGTTGGTTGTCCGGTGAACTTGGAACGAAAAAAGTTATAAAAGATCGAGCAGGTCGGATTATCAATGATATTTCCTTAATTAAGTCGGCTAAATCTGGTGAAGACTTGCGTTTAAGCATCGATTTGCGTGTGCAGTACGCCGCATACAGAGCTCTAAAAAAAGCTGTGTTGAAGCATAATGCGAAATCGGGTTCTGTTGTCGTTCTCGATGTACAGAGTGGCGAAGTGCTGGCTATGGTGAATCAGCCATCCTTTAACCCAAATGATCGTGCCAGCCTGCGCCAGAATGCAGTGCGTAATCGTGCGCTGACAGATCTTATGGAGCCGGGATCTACTGTTAAACCATTTACCATTCTCGCCGCTCTAGAGTCTGGTTTATTCGAACTCGACAGTGTTATCGAGACGAGTCCTGGCTACTTAAAAGTGGACTACAAGACTTTCGTGGATCCGGTTGATTACGGCCAGCTTAATTTGGCTGGTGTGTTGAAAAAATCCAGCCAGGTTGGCACCACAAAACTAGCGCTGGCCATGGATCCGCAGTTAACCCGGGACCTCTTTCAGCGTGTAGGATTTGGTGAGGTGGTAGGAAGTGGCTTCCCTGGAGAAACTATGGGAAGGCTGCCAGCCTACCAGACGTGGGACCCTGTCACTCAGGCAACGTTTGCTTTTGGATATGGGCTCAATGTTTCTCCTTTGCAGCTCGCCCGCGCCTACATGGTGTTAGCCAATAATGGAATACGCAAAGAGGTGTCGCTGGTTGCGATGGAATCTTCACCTGTCGGTGAGCAAGTTGTCGATCCGCGGGTCGCAAAGTTGGTGCGGGAAATGTTGCGTGATGCCAGTGGGCTTCGAGGAACAGGCGCCAAGGCCATGATCGATGGATATTCCGTTGGAGGTAAGACCGGTACTCTTCATAAAGTCAAGGCGGGCGGGGGTTATGATGAGAACAGGTACATGTCCGCTTTTGCGGGACTCTCACCTCTGGATAACCCTCGTCTGGTCACTGTAGTAGTAATAGACGAACCCAGTCAAGGTGACTATTTTGGTGGATTGGTCGCGGCGCCAGTTTTTTCTGAGGTTACCGGAAATGCATTGAGGCTACTTCAAGTGACTCCAGATGAAATTAATGAGGACAGTGCTCTGGCTTCAGCGTCAAGGCTAGATACTGATCGGGGTGACTCTTAATGACTGACTCCGTCACAAAAGCGGTTTCACTGGTATCCCTAATGCACGGAGTTAAGCTGTCTAACCCATGCCCGGATATCAGTATTTCTGGCTTGGCCAGTGATAGTCGAGATGTTAAAAAAGGTTATATATTTTTTGCTCTGCAGGGATCGCAGCGCAGTGGTATTGATTTCATCGCTGAGGCAATTGACCGTGGTGCTGCCGCCATTGCGGTTGACTCCACTCACTATGACGAAGATTCGCCCTTGGCCATCAATGCTATTCAAGTCCCCGTTTTAGCGATTAACAATCTTGTGTGTTGTGTCTCTAAGATTGCTGGAAAATTTTATGCTGATCCCTCTCAGCATCTCAGCATTGTCGGCGTAACAGGAACTAATGGGAAAACCACCTGCGCTGTCCTCTATGCTGATTTATCGTCTCAGTTAAAAACCGCTTTGCATATGTCACCGGACAAATGTAGATCTGGCTTTATTGGAACTCTTGGTTGCAAGGTATTGGCTTCGGACTCCAAAGCTACAGCCACCGCAGATATTGTGCCGTTGAAATCGTCTCTAACAACACCAGATGCTATCAGTATGCAATGGGTTCTCGGGCAGCTGCGGGAGCGCAAAGTTAGTAATGTGTCGGTTGAAGTGTCCTCTCACGCTCTAGCTCAAGAGCGCGTTGCTGGCGTCCCCATTAGCACCGCCGTTTTCACCAATTTGAGTAGAGATCATTTAGATTATCATGGCAGTCTCAGCGCATACGCAAATGCCAAACGCAAGCTCTTTCAAATGCCGTCGATAATCAATGCTATTGTCAACATTGACGATAATTTGGGGCGTTCACTATTGGTGGAGTTAGATCCATCTGTTCGAGTTATCAGTTTCAGTTTGGAAAATATCAGTGCTGATATTCATTGTCGTAAGATGACCTTATCCTCTAGAGGATTTAACGCTGAAATTCAGACACCTTGGGGGCGTGGAGAAATATCATCGACTTTGTTGGGTAAGTTCAATCTCAGTAACTTACTCGCGGTAATAGCTGCGACTGTCGTCGAGTCTGAGGGATCTGAGTACGAAAATTTCAAGAAACTCTTACCATTAATAGCCAACTTAAAAGCAGTGTCTGGACGAATGGAGATGCTTGATCTATCGACGGGTCCATCGGTTATTATTGATTATGCCCACACACCTGATGCGCTAGATAAAGCACTGCAGTCATTGCGTTTACACTGCAAGGGAGAGTTGTGGGTGGTTTTTGGTTGCGGTGGAGATCGCGATGTGGGTAAACGTGCCGCGATGGGCAGGGTAGCAGTTGTAAGAGCTGATCAGGTTGTGGTGACGTCTGATAATCCTCGAACTGAGTGTCCAAATAAGATTATTAAAGATATCTTGTCTGGCATCAAAGCTAAGGTACTGGTGGAGTCCGACAGGGGTTTGGCGATCGAGCTTGCCCTCCACAGCGCGGGAACAGATGACGTTGTTTTAATTGCTGGTAAAGGGCATGAGGATTACCAAATCGTTGGTTCCGAGCGTCTGCCGTTCAGTGATCAGCAACAAGCTCGTGCGATCATTGACAGGTTGACTGTCCAGTCCAGCAAAAGAGGTGCTTCGTGATGCCAGTCATGAACCTTACGGATGCCGCTTCGCAGTACGGAGGAACCCTCCTGAATCCTGGCGAAGGCTTTTCAACGGTCTGCATAGACAGTCGAACGATTAGCCCGGGTGATCTCTTTATTGCGATCCCGGGTGAAAATTTTGATGGGCATGATTATATAGGCCAGATCCGAGATATTGCCTCTGGTGTTGTGGTTAAAAAAGCTGATAAAGATAGCGATATCCCTCAATGGGTGGTGCCCGATACCACGACGGCCTTGGGCGATCTCGCTCGCCTGCGTGTCAATCAATTTGCGGGAATTATGATTGCCCTCACTGGCAGTTCAGGTAAAACCTCTGTAAAGCAAGCTATAAAAGCTATTCTATCGCAGGCTTTTCGGGTTCATGCAACAAGAGGTAATTTCAATAATCAGTTTGGTGTTCCTCTGACACTGCTGGAGATGGGTGAAGACGTCGACATGGCAGTCATTGAGATGGGTGCCAGTGCTGTTGGTGAAATTGATTACTTGTCTTCCATTGCACGCCCTGATATCGCCCTCGTCAACAACGCGCAGACTGCGCACATTGAGGGATTTGGGAGTCGCGAGGCGATCGCTCTCGCGAAAGCTGAAATTTACCAAAATTTAAAGCCTGATGGCATAGCGATTGTTAATTTGGATCAACCTTGGGTTTCTGACTGGTTGGAGATCATTGGCGATCGTCACCACTATAGTTTCTCTAGCTGTGATCCCGCTGCAAATTTTTATGCGGCTGATATCTCAGAATTTGACCACGGAAAATTTTCGTTTCGATTATGTATCAATGGTGTGGATTCTGAGGAGCACAGCCAGCGAGTGCAACTCAATCTTCCAGGGCTGCACTCGGTGAGCAATGCCCTCGCTGCTGCTGCCTGCGCCACCGCCGCAGGAGCCACTATCGATCAAGTGGTGACTGGATTAGAAACCTTACAGTCGGTGGCTGGACGTTTGCAATATCATTATTTGTCAGACCGCTTAACGGTGATAGATGACAGTTATAACGCAAATCCAGACTCGTCCAAAATGGCTGTTGATGTGTTGTCTCGCGTGCCCGGCCATAAAATACTCGTTATGGGTGATATGGGTGAACTCGGAAAGCACGCGCAACAGATGCACAGTGAAGTGGGTCGATACATCGATCAGAGTGAGATCAATAATCTTTACACAGTAGGCGCAAACAGTGCGTATGCCAACGAAATGGCGAAAGGTCAGCATTTTTCCAATCAACAACGGTTAATCACGGCATTGGAGCAACAGCTGAAGCAGTTAAAAAGTACTAAGACAAAGGTCACAATTCTAATCAAAGGCTCCCGAGGCGCGGCGATGGAAGTGGTGGTGAATCATATTCTCAGTCTAGGAGACCTCTCATGCTAGTTTGGTTGGCGGATTACTTAAGTCAGTTTTACAGCGGTTTTTCCGTCTTCCAATACTTAACATTGAGAAGCGTCTTTGCGGTACTAACTGCGCTAATCATTAGTTGGATAACTGGCCCGATGATTATTAAAAAACTCAATCACTTACAAATGGGTCAAGCGATTCGCAACGATGGACCTGAGAGTCATCTGAAAAAAGCTGGCACACCGACTATGGGTGGAGCAATGATTCTTTTGGCGTTCTTCGTCAGTGTTTTGTCTTGGGCTGATTTAGGCAACCGCTACGTCTGGATAGTGTTGTTAACAACCTTCTCCTTTGGTCTTATTGGCTGGGTTGATGACTATCGAAAAGTGGTTGAGAAGAGTTCTCGTGGACTTCCTGCAAAGTGGAAATATTTTTGGCAGTCGGTATTTGGGTGTGGCGCCGCTACGGCACTATTTATTACCGCACAATCACCCGCAGAGACAGAGCTAATAGTGCCCTTTTTTAAAAATATCGCTGTGCAAATGGGTCCCCTCTACATACTGTTTACTTACTTTGTCATCGTTGGTAGCAGTAATGCGGTTAATTTAACCGATGGTCTAGATGGGTTGGCGATCCTACCAGCTGTCATGGTCAGTGGTGCTCTCGGAATCATTGCGTACGTAACCGGTAATTATCAATTCGCCAATTATCTACATATTCCCTATATAAGTGGAGCTGGAGAGCTTTTGATAATAGCGGCGGCGCTCTGTGGTGCGGGTCTCGGGTTTCTGTGGTTCAACACTTATCCCGCGATGGTCTTTATGGGTGACATAGGTGCCTTGGCTTTAGGCGCGGCACTCGGTGTGATGGCTGTGGTAGTAAGACAAGAGTTGGTTCTTGCCATTATGGGGGGTGTCTTTGTGATGGAAACCCTGTCCGTGATCTTACAGGTTACTTCATTCAAATTAACCGGTAAGCGAATTTTTCGTATGGCTCCGATTCATCATCACTATGAATTAAAGGGATGGCCAGAACCTAGAGTGATAGTGAGGTTCTGGATAATTACGGTGGTGCTTGTTTTGGTAGGTCTGGCAACCTTGAAGTTGAGATAGGAACGATAAGTTACATGGTAAAAATCGATCTTAAAAAGAGCAGGATTGCGGTCTTTGGCACTGGTGTCACCGGTCTCTCTGTGGCTCGATTTTTATCTGCAAGAAATCTTCCATTTGTCTTTGTTGACAGTCGTGAGAAGCCTCCCGCCCTCTCCGAAATACAGTCTATGTACCCAGAGACTCATGTTTACACTGGTCCATTTACGACCACTGTTTTGACGGATATTGACCTGATTGTGGTGAGTCCGGGAATCTCTTTAGAGGAACCTGTTCTAGTGGAGGCCTGTGCTCGAGGTATTGAAATTATAGGTGATTTAGCTCTTTTCTGTTCGGTAGCGTCGGCGCCAGTGGTTGGTATTACAGGTTCCAATGGTAAGAGCACAGTGACCTCTCTTGTGGGTGAAATGGCGTCTGCTAGTGGCTTCAATGTTGGAGTCGGGGGCAATTTAGGAATTCCGATGTTGGATCTACTCGCTGAGAACCGGCAACTTTATATTCTTGAACTATCGAGTTTCCAACTGGATACCGCATTCAACAATAATGTCGCCGTCGCGGCACTGCTAAATATCAGTTCGGATCATATGGATCGCTACGCCACCATGGAAAAATATATTGGTGCAAAACATAGGATTTTCAGCACTGCAAGTATCGCTGTAGTCAATCGAGAGGATTCATTGACAGTTCCGACAACGGTAAAATCCCTTGTATCTTTCGGTCTCAATGAGCCTGGCGAAAGTGACTTTGGTGTTCGTTCTCAACAGGGTGTTGATTACTTATGCAAGGGTAAAAAACTCTTGATTGCACTCGAGAGTATCGCGCTAAAAGGTGCTCACAACGTTGCTAATGTTGCCGCAGCTGTGGCTATCGGTGATTCCATTGGACTCCCTTATTCAAGCATGTTGCAAGTGTTAAAAGACTTCGATGGCCTGCCTCATAGATGCCAGACCGTGACCACTGTGAACGATGTGTTGTTCGTTAACGATTCCAAGGGCACTAATGTTGGGGCCACCAGTGCCGCGATTACGAGTTTTGGCCTGAGTCGACGGAAAAATATTATTCTGATCGCCGGAGGGCAAGGTAAAGGGCAAGATTTTCGTCCACTGGCTAAGGCTGCCAGTGAGTCTGTTAAGTTGTGCATCGTCTTTGGTGAAGATGCCGACCAGATTGGTCGATCTCTCTATTCCCTCGTTGTTGTGGATATGGTGTCGACCCTTGTCGAGGCGGTGGCGCTGGCGACAGTAAAAGCAGAGGTGGGCGATACGGTGTTGTTTTCGCCTGCATGTGCCAGTTTTGACCAGTTCTCTGGTTATGAGGAGCGCGGAAATACCTTCGTTCAGGCAGTGTTATCCTCCACTGGATCTGTCATTAACGGCAGGAGGGATTTATGCTGATTAGTCTTCCTCTCGCTGTATCTAAGCATAGCAACCGGCAGTGGCATATAGACGCGCGTTTATTGCTGCCTGTGCTGATATTGCTTTCCGTTGGTTTCGTCATGATCAGTTCGGCATCGTTCAGTTTCGGTGAGTACCGTTTGAGTGATGATTTGTTCTTTCTAAAACGGCATTTGATTTATCTCAGTCTCGGTGCGTTATTGATTTTTATAACCTATCTTGTCCCTGCAAAGTTTTGGTCTAACCTCTCTCGACTATGGGTATTTTTGTCGTTGATGTTATTAATTCTAGTATTGGTCCCCGGCATAGGCCGAGAGCTCAATGGCAGTCGCAGGTGGTTGGCGATTGGTGGGTTCACCATACAGGTTTCTGAATTAGTCAAGGTTGCTACTGTGGTGTTCTTGGCCACCTATCTGAACAAATATCGATTGCAGATAGCAGAGGATTGGAGACATTTCGCCAAATTACTGACAATGCTTGCGGTGGTCACTTTTTTATTGCTAAGAGAGCCCGATTTCGGTTCTGTCGTAGTTATTGGGCTCACCTTTTTTGCCATGCTGTTTTTGGGCGGCGTGAAACTGCGTCAATATCTCGTTTTAGCAGGTATTTGTGCACTGGCTCTTTGGTGGTTGAAGGATTCCTCTCCTTATCGAATGGCTCGCATCACGGGTTACCTGGATCCCTGGTCTGACCAGTTTAACAGTGGTTATCAATTGGTACAGTCACTTATTGCATTCGGGCGCGGCGAGTGGGTTGGTGTGGGGCTGGGTCAGTCGGTACAGAAATTATTGTATTTACCTGAGGCTCACACTGATTTTGTTTTCGCTATCTTCGCTGAAGAATTCGGCTTTATCGGTGTTATCTGTCTCATCGCTCTTTATGTTTTTTTAGTCGCGCGAATCTTCAGCCTGAGTCGGCTGGCAATTAGCCATCAAGATTGGTACGCGGCTTTTATTTTTATTGGTTTTGGTTTACTGATCAGCATTCAATCTTTTATCAACATGGGCGTCAATGCGGGACTTCTGCCAACCAAGGGTTTGACCTTGCCGTTTATTAGCTATGGCGGCAGCAGTTTATTGGCTTCATGCACTATGGTGGGTATGATGCTTCGCCTAGCGCATGATTTGTACATGCTAGAATCAGATAGTCGGGGGGGTACTCATGGCCGCCGATAATCCTCTTCGCATCTTGATCATGGCCGGCGGCACTGGTGGTCATGTTATACCCGCACTGTCAGTGGCCGAATATCTGCGCTCTCTGGACGTGCAACTAGCGTGGTTGGGAACTCGCGCTGGAATAGAAGCTGATTTGGTCCCTGCGAATGACATTCAGATTCACTTTCTTGATATAGAGGGGCTCCGTGGTCGCGGTTTACGTGTTGCCCTGAAAGCGCCCTTATTACTGTGGCGCTCTATACGTCAGGCTCTGTCGGTTTTGGCAGAATTTCAACCACAGGTGATATTGGGGATGGGAGGTTTTGCCTCCGGTCCCGGCGCAGTCGCCGCCTGGTTGAAGCGCATTCCCATTGTTATTCATGAACAAAACTCCATCGCTGGAACCACCAACCGAATTACGGCATTGTTTGCTCGCCGAGTACTTCAGGGTTTCCCCGATACGCTTGCTCGCGGTGAGTGGCTAGGCAATCCAGTGCGACCTAATATTTCGCAATTACCTCATCCTGAACAAAGGCTTAGTCATCGATCAGGTAAATTGAGGTTACTCATCCTCGGTGGCAGTCGAGGTGCATTGGCGATTAATCAATTATTACCGAGGGCATTGGCTAAATTGGATTTAGCACCGATGCCGGAAGTATGGCATCAGACGGGGAAGACTCATTTGCAGACAACGCGAGATGCTTACCATCAACAAGGAATAGAGGTTGATGATGTCAGTATTCGTGTTGTTCCATTTATTGACTCTATGGCTGAGGCTTACCATTGGTGTGATTTTGTCATTTGTCGTGCGGGTGCTCTCACTGTGGCTGAACTCACTTCGGCAGGGATCGGTGCCTTGTTGATTCCTTTCCCTTTTGCTATCGATGATCATCAAACCATCAACGGACGACTTCTGGTAGATCATGATGCCGCTTTGATGATTGCTCAAACGGACATCACTGAAGAGTCTTTGAGTGAAGTGATTACCGATGTCAGTAGGGATCCAGACAAGCGTTTGAGTATGGCGATAAACGCGCGAAAGTTGGCTAAAAATGACGCCGCGGAGAAAGTTGCTGGGGTGTGTATGGAGGTGGCCAATGATTGAGCGTGGTGAGTTTTACGTTCCAGAAATGCGCCGTATCCGACGTATCCATTTTGTTGGCATTGGGGGCAGCGGTATGAGCGGTATCGCCGGTGTGCTGCTCAACCAGGGCTACCGAATTTCGGGTTCTGATCTGATAATAAATGAGAGCAGTGCCCAGCTCCGAGACGCTGGCGCCACTGTTTTTCGTGGACACAATAGCGAGCATGTAGATGGTGCAGATGTTGTGGTCAAGTCCTCCGCAGTGACCTTTGATAATGTTGAGATCGCCGCTGCTGTGGAGCGAGGTATCCCCGTGGTTCGTCGAGCTGAGATGCTTGCCGAGCTCATGCGTTATCGTCATGGCGTTGCGATTGCGGGAACTCATGGAAAGACGACAACAACAAGTTTGATCACCGCTATTTTTGCGGCGGACAAACGTGATCCAACCTTTGTAGTCGGAGGCCGAGTTAATAGTGTCGGAGCCAACGCCAAACTCGGTAGCGGACGATACTTGATAGCTGAGGCAGACGAGAGTGACGCCTCCTTCTTACATCTTCAACCGATGGTATCGGTAGTGACCAATATTGAAGCGGATCACATGGAGACCTATGACTTTGATTTTGAGCGACTTAAAGATACCTATTTACAATTTTTACACAATCTGCCCTTTTATGGTTTGGCTGTACTGTGCATCGATGATGAGACCATTGAAAGTATTCTCATCAAAATAGGGCGACCTACTCTAACCTATGGATTTAATCTGAAGGCTGCCTATCGAATTAAAAACTTTGCTAGCAGTGCCAATACCTGTTGTTTTCAAGTGGATAGACCCGATGATTTACCAACCTTGCAAGTTAAGTTAAATATCCCCGGTGTGCACAACGCCTTAAATGCGACTGCGGCTATCGCGGTTGCTAGTGACGAAGGAATCTCAGATCAATCAATTGTCCGGGGGTTGGAAAGCTTTAGTGGGGTCGGCCGTCGTTTTGAGATTATCGGTGAGTTTCCGGTGGCACAGGGAACAGCAATGTTAGTAGATGATTACGGACACCATCCCACAGAGATCAGAGCGACTATTGATGCTGTGCGCGCAGGCTGGCCGAGTAAGCGTCTAGTAATGGCTTTTCAACCTCATCGATACAGTCGCACCAGAGATATGTTCGATGAGTTCGTCGATGTTCTTTCGCAGGTTGATCAACTGATCTTGACAGATGTTTACTCCGCCGGAGAAGAGGTCATCGATGGTGCTACTAGCGAAGATCTGAGTCTTGCTATTGAGCAGAGGGGTGCAGTAAAGCCAGTTTATGTGGGTGAGTTGCAACGGGTTACGGGTGCAATTACAGATTTAGTTCAGGCTGATGATTTAGTGTTAACTCAGGGTGCCGGTAGTGTTACAAAATTGGTAGCCATGTTGACTGAATCGGAACTCGGGCAGGTGGATACATGATCCAGGCAACCCATAATAATGTTGACGCGGCGCGCTTTGGACGTGTCGGTGTTCTTTACGGCGGTCAATCTGCGGAGCGAGAGATATCTTTGATGAGCGGTATTGCGGTGATGTCGGCTATGCAGAGACAGGGTCTGAATGCCATTGCCATCGATGTCGGCCATGACATTCAAGATCAACTGAACGAACTGCAGCTAGATTGTGCATTTATCGCTCTGCATGGTCCTGGTGGTGAAGACGGAACTATTCAACATCTGCTGGAGCTCATGGAGATCCCTTATACGGGCAGTGGAGTCAGTGCCTCTGCTCTGGCGATGAACAAAAAATTGACGAAGGAGCTTTGGCAGAGGATCGGTTTGCCTACCACTGAGTTTGCAGTCCTGAGAGAAGATATGGACTGGCTGCAAGTACTTTCCGATCTTGGTGGTGAGGTTATGGTCAAACCCGCAACAGAGGGCTCCAGTCTTGGCATGGCATCCGCTAACACCGCACAACAACTGCAGGAGGCTTGGAGCAAAGCGGCAGACTATGATGCGGTGGTAATAGCGGAGCCCTTGTTACCTGGCAAGGAATACACGGTGGCAATTCTGGGAAATCAGGCACTGCCATCTATTTGTATCGAAGCGAAAGCAGAATTTTATGACTATAAAGCCAAATATCGGTCAGGCGACACGGCCTACCACTGCCCGAGCGGATTGTCAGACAACCGTGAGCAGGAGCTTCAGCAGCTCAGCTTAGATGCATTTAATAGCCTTGGCTGTTCGGGTTGGGGCCGAGTAGACATCATGCTCGACAGTTCGAATCAGTTTCAACTGCTGGAGGTCAATACTGTTCCTGGACTAACTAACCACAGCTTAGTTCCAAGGGCTGCGGCGCAATTCGGCCTGAGTTTTGACGATTTGATAACACGAATTTTGACGGGTTGTGGTTATGAGTAAAACTGCGAAACATCATGTAAATCAAAAACAGAAGTCATCTTCCCGGATGATTAGCCGTTTTTCGCAGAAGTTACTACCCCTTTTGATGATCTTGCTTCTAGTCGCAACGATTTATGGAACCGACTTTATTTACAAACAGATCGACACTCCACTGACTAGGGTGATGATTGGTGGTGAATTTAAGCATTTGAAAGAGCCTGAACTGGCGACCTTGGTGCGAGCACAGATAGATGGGGGATTTTTAAGCATGAATTTAATTCATTTACAAACTGAGCTACAAAGTCATCCGTGGATCCATCAAGTAAGCGTTCGACGAGAGTGGCCATCAACATTAAAAGTTGAGGTAGTCGAGGAAGTGCCTATTGCTCGATGGGGTCAAAAGGGTTTTCTCAACCGATTGGGAGATGAGCTGGCGATCAAAGAAAACAGTCATCTCCGTTCACTACCTGTTTTACAAACAGAGTTTGGTAAATCACAGGATATGATCGAGCAGTATCAGCTGATTTCTGAGTTACTTGTCCCGATTGATTTGAGGCTGACAGAATTGCAGCGCAATACGGTTGGTACATGGCAGGTGGATACCTCCGAGGGCGTGCGGCTAGTTTTGGGGCGTGGTCAAATTGTAGAAAAAATGCAGCGTCTGGCAATTGTGTGGAAGTCCGGATTGGCAGTGCAGAAATCTAATATAGCGTCTATTGATCTTCGATACCCCAACGGCCTTGCAGTTTCGTGGCGTGAAAGTGCCTCGACGGTGAGCGGATTACAAAGCCAGAATGCCAAAGATTCCAAGACGATATAAATGTAGGTGGAAAAGGACAAAAAAATGACTAATGCAAATGATGAAAATATGGTGGTTGCACTTGATATCGGAACATCAAAGGTGGTGGCCATTGTTGGTTCCATTGACAGCAATGGTGAGTTAGAGATTGTTGGTACCGGAATGCATGAGTCCTCAGGGCTGAAAAAAGGTGTTGTGGTAAACATTGAAGCCACTGTTAACTCGATTCAGCGTGCTGTTGAGGAAGCTGAATTAATGGCGGGTTGCTCTATCCATTCAGTGTATGCAGGTATTGCGGGAAGTCATATACGTAGCTTGAATTCTCATGGGATTGTTGCTATTCGCGATAGAGAAGTTCAATCATTGGATATTGAACGCGTCATTGATGCAGCCAGAGCTGTAGCTATTCCCGCGGATCAAGAAATTCTTCACGTACTGCCACAAGAATTCATTATCGATGACCAAGAAGGTGTAAGAGAGCCTATCGGTATGTCCGGTGTCCGTTTGGAGGCCAAGGTGCATCTCGTCACCTGTGCAGCCAACGCTGCACAAAATATTAAAAAATGTATTCGTCGCTGTGGCCTGCAGGTGGAGGAATTGGCGCTTGAGCAATTGGCTTCAAGCCATGCCATTTTAACCGAGGATGAAAAGCAACTGGGTGTCGCTTTGGTTGATATAGGTGGAGGCACCTCAGATATCGCGATTTTTACTGAGGGTGCCATTAGGCACACAGGTGTTATTCCCATAGCGGGGGATCAAGTGACCAATGATATTGCCATGGCACTGCGCACACCAACTCCCCATGCGGAGGACCTGAAAGTCAAATATGCCTGTGCTCTGGCAAAGTTAGCTCGTCCCGAGGAGACGGTAAAGGTGCCCAGTGTTGGCGATCGTGCATCCAGAGACATGTCGCGTCAGTTGCTGGCGGAGGTGGTTGAACCCAGATACGACGAGCTTTTTACATTAGTGCAGGCGGAATTGCGGCGCAGTGGTTTTGAGGAGTTGATCGCTGCCGGGATAGTCCTTACTGGTGGTACATCGAAAATGGAGGGTGTCACTGAGTTAGCGGAAGAAATTTTTCATATGCCCGTGCGAATTGGCGCACCCTCTAATGTACGTGGGCTGGGGGACATTGTTAACAATCCAATTTATTCCACCGGCGTTGGATTGTTACATTTTGGCATAGCACAGCAAGACAAAGAGAGTCAAAGAGATACCAGAATCAAGCCAACCGAAAGCTGGTTCAAGAGGGCCAAGGGTTGGTTTGAGGGTGGGGTTTAAGTGGATTTAGACAAAATAATTATGTTTTTTATTGTGGGGCGCAACGAAAGGAGAAATCTATGTTTGAATTAGTTGATAGCATTCCAAAGAATGCAGAAATAAAAGTGGTTGGCGTTGGCGGCGGCGGTTGTAACGCGGTACGTCATATGATCGAAAGTAATATCGATGGTGTGCATTTTATCTGTGCCAATACTGATGCTCAGTCGATGTACAACTTGGACAATGCGACTATTTTGCAGTTAGGTGGCAATCTGACGAAAGGGCTTGGCGCTGGCGCCAATCCTGAGGTTGGTCGCCAAGCGGCGCTGGAAGATAAGGAGCGCATTGCTCAGGTATTAGAGGGTGCAGACATGGTATTTATTACTGCCGGCATGGGTGGTGGCACCGGTACTGGTGGTGCCCCAGTGATTGCCGAAATTGCTAAGCAGATGGGGATACTCACTGTGGGTGTTGTCACCCGTCCATTCTCTTTTGAAGGACGCAAGCGCATGGGCATTGCAGACGAAGGTATCGCGCAGCTGAAAGAGCGTGTCGATTCGTTGATTATTGTTCCCAATGAAAAGTTGCTTCAAGTGTTGGGCAAAGATATGACCGTGTTAAATGCCTTTAAACATGCAAATGATGTGCTCTTTGGAGCAGTTCAAGGTATTACCGATCTAATACTTTTGGATGGATTGATCAATGTCGATTTTGCTGATGTTCGCACGGTGATGTCCGAAATGGGTATGGCGATGATGGGCACTGGCGAGGCTTCCGGATCAGATCGGGCTGCGGTCGCGGCCGAGGGCGCGATTAGATGTCCATTACTGGAGGATGTAAATCTGCAGGGTGCCAAGGGAATCTTGGTGAATATCACCAGTGGCTATGATCTCACATTGGGTGAATTCGAAGATGTAGGCAATACCATTCGCGAGTTTGCCGATGAGGATGCCACTATTATTGTTGGCAGTGTCTTCGATCCTGATCTCAATGATCAATTGCGTGTTACTGTGGTTGCCACGGGTCTGAGAGTGCCTGGAACTAAAACAGGACCACGAGGTGTAGTAGTCGATAATCATCCTCCACGAAAAAGTGGCGGTGATATTGACTGGGGACGCCTCGAACAGCCCACCAGCTTCCGTCGTGGCCCCGCGACCGTCGACGGTGGTGCAGCCAGGAAAGTGGATGCTCAGGTTGATCCAGAATTGGATTACCTTGATGTTCCTGCATTCTTGCGAAAACAGGCTGATTAAACGGCTCTAAATTGCCTCTTATCATCACGCCTCAGATTTTAAAAATCTTGGTGATAAGGGGCATGTCTGTTACTATCCGAGGGAAGCGTTCGGAAACAGACATGATAAAGCAGCGGACTATTAAAAACAGCATCAGGGCAACGGGTGTCGGATTACATACCGGCGAGAAAGTGTACTTGATGTTACATCCAGCAGAGCCCAACAGCGGTATCGTATTTCGACGCACAGATTTGGATCCCGTAGTGGCTATCAAGGCGGCGCCTGAGAATGTGGGTGATACCAATTTACACACGACTTTAGTCAGTGGTGACACTCGAATTTCTACTATCGAACACCTGATGTCGGCCCTAGCCGGTCTGGGTATAGATAATCTCACGGTGGATGTCTCCGCACAAGAAATTCCTATCATGGACGGCAGTGCTGGGCCCTTTGTTTTTTTGCTGCAATCTGCAGGTATTGTGGAGCAAGAAGCAGCAAAAAAGTTTATCCGCATTAAAAAGCCAATCACGGTCACTCAAGAAGACAAACAGGCTACCTTTAAACCTCATGACGGCTTTAAAGTTACATTCTCGATTGACTTCGAACATCCTGTTTTGCAGCGTCAAATTCTCGATGCGAGTATTGATTTTTCCAGTACCAGCTTCGTTAAAGAAGTGAGTCGAGCTCGAACTTTCGGATTTTTGAAGGACATGGAGTACTTACAATCCATTGGGCTTGCTCGCGGAGCCAGTTTGGACAATGCCGTTGGCATTGACGACAATGATATCGTCAATGAGAATGGCTTGCGCTACACAGACGAGTTTGTCAAACACAAGATTCTTGATGCCATTGGTGATCTCTACGTCGTAGGTAACAGTTTGATCGGTGCTTATGATGCACATAAGTCCGGTCATGGTCTGAACAACTTGTCACTGCGAGCGCTAATGGCAGATAGAGAGGCCTGGGAGTATGTCACCTTTGAGGAAAATCCCGAGGATGTGCCGATTTCCTATGCGCGAGCGAGCTGAACAGTGAATGCGGTGATATCTTGAAAATCATTCTTATCAGTGAAAACAGTGATCGTGTCAGAACTATCGATGTAAGTCGATGGACTAAGTGTGCGCTCTGCGTTTTGCTGCTCGGACTTCCTCTCGCGGCTGGGACTATTTTCGGCGTAAAAATTGCTGATGGTCGCTGGCAGCTGTTATTCGACAATAGTATTGCCGAAATGCAGCACCAAATTGAACAACAAAATCTTGAGTTAGATGCCGGACGAGAGCAGTTTGACAACTCTGTGTCAGCCATGACCTTGAAGCTGGCAAAATTGCGATCTCGGTTGGTCCGCCTTGATGCCTTAGGTGAGCAACTAACGCAGGTGGCCAGCCTAGAAGATGGTGAGTTTGACTTTTCAACATCGCCAGGTCTTGGTGGGCCGGTGCAGGGCGCAACAGCTGAACTGGCGGAAAAATCTGATATACAAACCGATGTTGCCTTGATGTTTGCTCAACTAGAAGAATCTATTAGTAGTCGAGAGTCACAGCTACAAATACTTCGCTCAATGTTGGCGGATAAAAGCTTACAAGCAGAGCAGCAGTTAGCTGGGAGGCCCGTGAAGAAGGGCTGGCTGTCATCGAACTACGGTATGCGCATCGACCCATTCCACGGCAAAAAGCAGTGGCACGCAGGTATTGATTTTGCTGGCCGTCGAGGTGATGACATTATCGCAGTAGCCTCTGGCGTGGTCACTTGGTCAGGCGAAAAAGGTGGTTATGGGCTGATGGTGGAGCTTACCCATAGCGATGGCTATGTCACTCGTTACGCTCACAATGATAAGAATCTGGCAGATCTCGGTTCTCTGATTAAAAAAGGCGAGGTCATTGCTCTTATGGGTAGCTCGGGGAGATCAACAGGTCCTCACGTCCATTTTGAAGTTTACAAAAACGGCCGAACCGTCGATCCGGCGAGTTATATTCGTAACAACCACCGATAATCCTCTAAATACATTTTTTCTGCGTGGATGAGTGAATAGCTCTTCCGCTACGTGTAACCATATTCATGGAAAAAGACGGTATGTTAGTAACAATTTTTAAAAAGATCTTTGGCACAAAAAATGATCGCGAATTGCGTCAAATGCGCAAGATTGTGGATAGAATCAGCGCTAATGAAGATCAACTTAAATCACTTAATCCGCAAGATTTGCGAGCTCAGACTGATCTGTTGCGGCAACGTCTCGTGGAGGGAGAAACCCTCGATCAGATTTTGCCAGATGCCTTCGCTCTGGTCAGAGAAACCTCGCAGCGAACCCTGGGGATGCGCCATTTCGATGTGCAAATGATCGGTGGACTCTCTCTTCATCAAGGCAGAATTGCCGAAATGCGAACCGGTGAGGGCAAGACGCTTGTGGCCACACTTGCCGCGTACCTCAACGCACTTGAAGGCAAAGGCGTTCATGTTATTACAGTGAATGATTATTTGGCTCGCCGAGATGCCCAGTGGATGGCACCGCTTTATCAGGCACTGGGTATGTCGGTTGGTGTTGTTCAATCCTATCAGGGAGCGGACGTGCCCAACTCCTTTTATCTGAGCGCCGATGACGAGGGAGAATTACAGGCCAGTACTCGACAACAGGCCTACCGCGCAGACATTACCTACGGCACCAATAATGAATTTGGCTTTGACTATTTGCGCGACAATATGGCCTTGCGACTCGAGGACAAGTCCCAGCGTGGCTTGCATTTCGCGATTGTCGACGAAGTTGACTCCATCTTGATCGATGAGGCTCGCACACCGCTGGTGATTTCCGGTGCCGCTCAAGATAGCTCGGCATTGTACAAAACCATGAGTGGCTTAGTTAAAAAGCTTGAGCCGGTGGTGCTCTCTGATGATGATGTTGAAATATCCATTAAAAATCCCCCAGAGATACTGCCTGAGGGAGATTTTATGGTGGATGAGAAGACTCGAAGCATTGAGTTAACAGAAGATGGCCATCAAAAAATTGAAGAAATTCTTATTGGCCAAGGTTTGTTGCAGCCCGATCAAAGCCTCTATCAGGCGACTAATCTAGGGTTACTACACCATGTCAATTCAGCGCTAAGGGCCAAGCATTTATTCCATCGCGACGTCGAATATATTGTTCAGGGCGGGCAGGCGGTACTCATTGATGAGCACACCGGGCGAACCATGCCGGGCAGACGTTTGTCTGAGGGGCTACATCAAGCTATCGAAGCAAAGGAAGGTCTTAAGATACAGCAAGAAAGTCAGACCTTGGCGTCGACCACCTTTCAAAATTACTTTCGTCTCTATGAAAAATTGTCCGGTATGACTGGAACGGCAGATACTGAAGCCTATGAATTTGACCAGATCTATGGCCTAAAGGTGACGGTAATTCCCACCAATGTGGATGTTGTGCGAGAGGACTTGAACGATCTTGTCTTTCTTACTCAACAAGAGAAATTTGAAGCTGTTATCGCTGACATCGAAGAGATCGTAGCCAAGGGTGCTCCCGTATTGGTGGGCACCGCGTCGGTGGAAACATCAGAGCTGCTATCGGGCTTGCTGAAAAAAGCCAAAATAAAACACAGCGTGCTCAATGCGAAACAGCATGAGCTCGAGGCTAATATTATCGTCAACGCCGGCCGGCCGGGTGCTGTGACCATCGCTACCAACATGGCCGGTCGCGGTACAGACATTGTCCTCGGCGGTAATTTGGAGGCTGAACTTAAACAGTTGCAAGAAAAGAAAGCAGTGACCGAGGTTAAAATTGACAAACTCAAAGAAGATTGGGCTGAGCGTCACGCCACGGTAATTGCTGCTGGTGGATTGCATATCGTGGCCACCGAGCGGCATGAGTCAAGACGTATTGACAATCAGCTTCGTGGTCGAGCAGGACGGCAGGGTGATCCCGGAGTATCGCGATTTTATCTCTCCCTAGAAGATCCGCTGATGCGCCTGTTTGCTTCAGATACCGTGCGTAATATGATGCGTCGAATCGGTATGGAGCACGGTGAGGCCATAGAGCATCGCATGGTGGACAACGCCATCGTCAAAGCACAGCGCAAAGTCGAGGGACGTAACTTTGATATCCGCAAACATTTGCTGGAATACGATGATGTGGCCAATGATCAGCGCCAGGTGATCTATCAGCAACGCAATGACTTGTTGGAAGATGATGATATCTCCGACATTATTACCAATGTTCGCGCCGATGTGGTTGATCAATGCGTGAGTAATTTCATACCACCTATGAGCATTGAGGAACAATGGGACGTTGAAGGTCTTGAGAAAGCATTGCTCACAGAGTTCAGCATTAAGTTACCCTTACAGAAGTGGCTCGATGAAGACGATCGTTTAGAGGAATCTTCTCTCCGCGAGAAAGTGCTAGCAGAGCTGCAACAGGCTTATATGGATCGCTACGCCCATGTCGGTGACCAAATGCGCGAGGTGGAGCGACAGATTATGTTACAGGTGTTAGATAACCTGTGGAAAGAGCACCTCGCAAGCATGGACCAATTGCGTCAGGGCATTGGATTGCGAGCTTATGCGCAGAAGAATCCCAAGCAGGAATACAAACGCGAGTCCTTTGCTCTATTCGAAGAACTGTTGGGCAACATCAAGTACGATACCATCCGTTACTTGAGCCATATTGAAGTGGCCAGTGAAGAGGATATGGCCCGCCTCGAGCAACAACGACGTCAGGAGCAGAAAAATCGCGAATATAAGCACAGCCAGATTTCTGGCCTGCAGGAGGATGCGGATAGCGAAACTGCTGATAAAGTGGCTCCCCAGCCAGTACTGCGACAGGCACCCAAGGTAGGTCGAAATGACCCCTGTACCTGTGGTTCAGGCAAGAAATACAAACACTGTTGCGGTAAGATTTAACAGATTTAACTAACTGATATCCATTGGTAGCGGACAACCCTATGGCTGTAGGACAACAATTCTTTCCGACAATGTATCCGGTTTCCGGGTTTAAACTGGGCACCACCTGCGCCGGTATAAAAACCGCTGATCGCTCGGATTTAGTGGTCATGGAATTAGCCGAGGGCAGTACAGTGGCGGCGTTGTTTACTCAAAATGCCTTTTGTGCTGCTCCGGTCAGATTGTGCAAGGATCACCTCAGCACTGAGTCACCGCGCTATTTAGTGGTGAACACTGGCAATGCCAATGCGGGTACAGGTGCTCAGGGCATGAACGATGCCGAGCAAACTTGCTCTGCGCTGGCGACATTGGCTGGGGTTGCTGTGAACGCAGTGTTACCTTTTTCCACCGGCGTGATTGGCGAACCCTTGCCTATGCAACCACTACTCGCGGGTTTGCCTGATGCTTACCATAACCTGAGTGAGCACGGCTGGGCTGATGCGGCTCAAGGTATCTTGACCACAGATACGCGCCCAAAGGGCAGTAGCCTTCAATATGGCGACCAGCCCATAACCATCACTGGAATATCCAAAGGTTCCGGTATGATTAAGCCGAATATGGCCACTATGCTCGCCTATATAGCCACTGATGCATTGGTGGATGCCGAGTTATTGCATGTCGCCTTGCGTCAGGTTTGTGACAAGTCCTTTAACCGTATTACCGTGGACAGCGACACCTCAACCAATGATTCTGTGGTATTAATTGCCACAGGCGCCAGCGGTGTGGTGGTAGATGAGGGTAACTTTGATCAATTTGTGACTCATTTGCAGTCTGTTTTTGTTGATCTTGCTCAGGCGATTATTCGTGATGGCGAAGGGGCCAGCAAATTTGTCTCTGTGTCGGTAAATGGTGCGCTGGATCAGGATGAGGCATTGCGGACAGCGTTTACGGTGGCTGAGTCGCCACTGGTGAAAACTGCCCTGTTTGCCTCTGATCCCAACTGGGGGCGCATATTGGCCGCTGTGGGTCGCGCAGATATTGATCAGCTGGAAATTGATCAGGTTCAGATCTGGCTAAATTCTGTGCTGATTGTGGATGCCGGTGCCCGTGCCCCCAGCTACACAGAGGAATTGGGTCAGCAGGCCATGGCAGCGGACGATATTGAGATCAAAATTAATCTTAACCGTGGTGCCGCAGAGGACACGGTTTGGACCACTGATTTTTCTTACGACTATGTGCGCATCAATGCTGAATACAGAACCTAAATCGAGCTCAGAGAAATCGCCTGCTGCAGCTATTCAGGTGGTTGCTGGGGTGATTTACGGTGGTGATGAAACACCGGGAATTTTGATTTCTCAGCGACCGGCTCATCTCCATCAAGGTGGTTTATGGGAATTTCCCGGAGGGAAGATAGAAACGGGGGAAACACAGCTGCAAAGTCTATCCAGAGAGTTGGCAGAGGAACTGGATATTCAAGTGACCCGCGCCTCTCCGTTGATCACTATTGAACATGACTATGGTGATAAACACGTGCAACTTTTTTTCTGGTCAGTGACAGGTTTTATTGGGGAACCCTATGGCGTTGAAGGTCAGAGGATAAAGTGGGTTTTGCAGCAGGATCTGCACAACTATGATTTTCCCGACGCTAATCACAGGGTCATAGAATTACTCAAGAATTCCAAGTAATGCCGTTGTTCGATTAATACTCCTCATCGAGATCATTCGTTGCAGCGGAATCCGTTGCCGGTTCGCCAGCGATGGAGTAACTCTCGGTGGCCCAATCGCCAAAATCGATTTGTTGGCAACGTTGTGAACAAAAGGGTCGGTGCTGATTTTCAGCAATCCATTTCACAGTTGTATCGCAAGTTGGGCACTTTACACTACTGGTCATCGTCTATTTCTTCCCCTGTGATTTGTCTATTTCAAGAGATCGAGTTTGATCAACGAGTTTTAAAAACTGGTGATGAAGTTCTTTCACTCGCATGGCAATGGATGTTTCATCCGATGAATTATCGAAAATCCAATCGGCCCGCTTGCGCTTTTCCTCTCTTTTCATTTGACTGTCGATGATGCGCTTGATGTCTGTCTCATCCGACTTATCCCTCGCCATGGCACGGCTGAGTTGAAGTTCCACAGGGACATCCACCAGTAGCACGGTATTCACCAGCAGGTGTTGATCAGTTTCAAACAGCAGGGGTGATTCTAAAATAGCATAGGGGCTCTGGGCAGAGGTTAGCTGTTCGACTATCCAGGTTTTTATCAGCGGGTGAAGGAGGTTCTCCAACCAGGCTTTGGCCCCACTGTCTTGAAAAATAATTGAGCGCAAGTGGGACCGATGTAAGCGTCCGTCCTCAGCTATTACAGCGTCACCAAAGTGATCGGCGCTATTACAGCGTCACCAAAGTGATCGGCAATACGACTAAGAGCTGGCGTACCTACCTCTACCACCGCCCGTGACGCCTGATCTGCGTCAACAGTGACAATACCAAGATTTCGAAAACAAGTGGCGACGGTACTTTTTCCACTACCAATACCACCGGTGAGTCCAACAATGTAGGGTGCTTTGTTCAATCGGGTAGCCCCGTGTCAATCAATACGCAAACCACGCTCAGCTGAGGCTGAGCGATGAAAGATACCAAGCCACAATGTTATCACCCCAGATCATGGCAATCCATCCAGCACTGGCCAAAAACGGGCCAAAGGGAATTTGACTATTGCGTCCGCTGCTGCCGAAGAAGATCATACAGAGACCCACAACGGCCCCCAGAGCGCTGGAAACCAGCACAATTAGCGGTAGCATTTGCCACCCGAGCCAAGCGCCCAGAGCGGCCAACAACTTAAAATCGCCGTAGCCCATACCCTCTTTGCCCGTCACCAGTTTAAATAACCAATAAATGGTCCACAGAAACAAATAGCCACTCACAGCACCTATAACAGCCTCAGATAGAGGGGCAAAAGTGCCATTGATATTGACTAGTAAACCGAGCCACAGCAGAGGTAAGGTCAGTTGATCAGGCAATAATTTTTCATTGGCATCGATACCCGCAAGAGTGATCAGTACAAAGGTGAAAATGGCTGCATAAATGCCACCAGTAGTAAAACCGAGACTGGCCACAGTAGTGGCCACCAGCACGCCACTGAGTAACTCAATCAGTGGGTATTGCAGTGAAATTTTTTCCCCACAGTGGTTGCATCGCCCGCGTAGAAGCAGATAGCCGAGCAGTGGAATATTGTGCCAGGGTTTGATGGGTGTCAGACACTTGGGGCAGCGTGACGCTGGCCATAGCAGTGAATCTTCTGCCGTTTCATCTGGCAGTGACAGGTCGGCATCCAATAGGCCTTGTGCCTCCTGCTGCCAGCGTCGGTAAAGCTGCTGGGGTAGCCGAAAAATGACCACGTTGAGAAAACTACCAATCACCAAGCTAAAGGTAGTCACCGCGGCGAGCAACAGTGCAGGGGAAATCGTCTCTGACAGTGCAATCATTGTTGATCAAACCTTATTGTTATGTTCAGTCTACTGGTGGTGAAAAGAAAAATCTCGCCGTTTTTACACCACAGAGCCAATCTGAAAGATCGGTAGGTACATCGCTACCATAATGCCACCAATCACCACTGCTAAGAAAGAGATAATAATGGGCTCAAGCAATGATGTCATTGTATCCACCGAATCCTCCACCATTTGCTCATAGGTTTCTGCTGCCTTATTGAACATACCCTCGAGATCACCCGCTTCCTCCCCCACCTTGGACAATTGCACCAACAGGGGTGGAAAATGGCCGCTGTTTTGCAGTGCCATTGTAAGCAGGCTACCTTGGGAAACTTGCTCTTTAATGGCGTGAATTTTTGCAATCAAAAAGGTGTTACCCGCAGCTCCCGCCGACGCCTCAAGTGCTTTGAGCATGGGCATGCCCGCTCCATAGGTAGTGGCCAGAGTTCGAGCAAAGCGAGACACTGCACCGAGATAAGTAATCTGTCCAATGAGGGGTAGTCGCAGCAACAATCCATCAAAAAAGTAGGCGATTCGTGGCGATTTTTTGACCCCCAAATAACCCACTATGAGTGATCCTAAAACAGACAAAACAACGTTGGCCCATGACTTTTGCACAAACTCAGATAGGGCAATAACCGACAGTGTAAAACTGGGAAGCTCAGACCCCAAACCATTAAATGTGGACTCAAACGAGGGAATTACCTTGACCAGTAAAACCGTCACCACCACAGAGGCCACCAGCATAACGGATACCGGATAGGTCATTGCCTTTTTTATGTTGGCTTTTAGTCGCTGATTTTTTTCTTGAAAGCTGGCGATTCTATCCAACATAACATCTAGATTTCCTGATACTTCACCGGCAGCGACTAGATCACAATACAATCTATCGAACAATTTTGGATAGGCTCTTAACGTTTCGCTCAGATCGATGCCCGATGCTACCTGGGATCGCAGGTTCAACATAAAACGTTTAACGTGGGGCTTGCTGCTCTGTGCGGCTACATCCAACGCTTGAATGAGAGGCAATCCTGACTTTAGCATAGTGGCGGTTTGCCGAGAAAATACCGTCACATCCTTTGTTAGCATTTGTTTTTGCATAGTAAGGTTAAACAACGGTTTTGATTTGGCCTGAATTTTAGTCACATAGATTTCTTGATTTGATAACCTGTCTTTGGCCATTTCAATGGATTCCGCGTCCACCGTGCCGGCCACCTCCACAAGATGTTCATTTAACCCGCGATAGGCAAATTGCTGTATTTTCCCTGCTGTCATTCTTCTTCCCTTTGGTCTTATCTCACAAATCTAAAGTTAGTCAGTGGTGATGCGGTTGGCCTCTTGCATGCTGATCACACCCGCAGCCACCTTGCGCAAGGCCGATATCCTCATACTGCGAAAACCCTGCTGCTGTGCGGCTCGCAAAATATCCATAGAGGTGCCACCATTTAAAATCACAGAAGATATTTCCGGTGTGATTTTCATTGTCTCGTAAATACCCACACGGCCAGAATAGCCCTCGTGACAGTGGTTACAACCCACGGCGGTGTACAGCGTGAATTGGTCGATGTCGATGCCTATCTTATCCAGTCCCTCTTGTTTTATCACCTCATCGGGTAATGGTCCCACCGGTTTTCGACATTTTACACAGAGCTTGCGAGCAAGACGTTGAGCGATAATTAATGATACCGACGTTGCCACATTAAAGGTGGAGAGCCCCATGTTCAGCAACCGGTTGATGGTTTCCGCACTACTGTTGGTATGCAGTGTCGACAATACCAGATGGCCGGTTTGTGCAGCTTTAACTGCGATCTCAGCAGTCTCTAGGTCACGAATTTCCCCCACCATGATGACATCCGGATCCTGGCGCAAAAAGGCACGTAGTGCCATGGGAAAGTCATAATGGGTTTTCGGATTGATTTGTGTTTGATTGATGCCAAACATATTGATTTCCACCGGATCTTCCGCGGTGGATATATTGCGATCATCAGTATTTAACAAATTTAGGCCGGTGTAGAGAGATACGGTTTTGCCGCTGCCCGTGGGGCCAGTGACAAGAATCATACCCTGGGGCTTTCCCAACATGTCTAAATACAGTTGGCGTTGATCGTCTTCAAAACCCAGCTGGTCAATACCAATAGTTGCCGCAGACGAATCCAACACACGCATAACAATTTTTTCGCCCTGTTGCATGGGCAATGTGTTGACCCTAAGGTCGATCATCTCAGCACCATCAGAGGACACCCTGATGCGGCCATCTTGTGGCACCCGACGCTCAGTGATATCCAGATCTGCCATTATTTTAATCCGCGATGCCAATCGCAGTTGCCATGTTAGCGGAGGTCGAAATACCTCTCGAAGAATGCCGTCAATCCGAAAGCGTACGCGAAACTCCTTCTCATAGGGCTCAAAATGAATATCCGACGCTTTTAACCGAATGGCGTTGGCGATAATTTTATTGATGAAGCGCACAATGGGCCCAGATTGCTCGTCATTGTCATCGCTGTCCAGAGTTTGGAACGGTTCACTGGCTGCAGGGGCCTGATATTCATTCTTATCGACGTCTAGCAGGTCCGATAAATCATGTTGCTTGTCGCTCAACCACTGCTCTCGCAGTGCCAACAGTTTTGAATATTCCACCACCACCGGTTGAACGGGCATAGTTGTGCGAAATTTTATTTGTTGCAAACCCGAATCGTCGAAGGGATCGGCGATACCGATGAGCAGTTGATTATCACGCACACACAGAGGTAACAGTGTATGTTGCTTCAATAAATCACCATCGATCAGCGCGAGACATTCTTGAGTTATCAGTTGTCGATTCAGGTCAAAAAAATCAAGCCCAGATTCTTGGCAGGCGGCCAGCGCCAGTTTTTTTTCATTCACCAGTTTATGTTCAAACAGGTGAGTGATCACTGACTTGCCGTGGTTTTTTGCGCTTTTGGTGGCGTTGGTTAACTCATTAACCGACAGAACACCCTCATTGAGAAGCTGTTGACCAAAGTGTTCTGTATCCAGTTCAGTAATCATTACAACAATCCTTGTCGCATCTGTGTTGGTTATCACCTATTCACTATAGTATAGAAATTTTAGTTAAGAGCAGAAAACTATTACCTAATGACTAGACAACAGAGGGCATATTTGTTGGGACTATCGCTTCACTCAGTAATCGTGCTTTTAGAGTTTGTAGGT